>ERZ795057.638-NODE-638-length-34912-cov-9.539174_pt1 | contig 34912 bp, 30 predicted proteins | sample MGYA00375141_ERZ795057 | MGnify/ENA primary metagenome ERZ795057 (study PRJEB30186, sample SAMN05720163) | activated sludge metagenome | isolation source: Anaerobic digester | place: Hong Kong | collected 2015-01-26 ...
ATGCATTGATCCATGAAATAAATAGACATGCGACTCCTCCGGAGTCGGGAAATCCAGAGAAGAACCGAGAGGTTTCTATATGCATGTAACTCCTCCGGAATCGGATGATATTTGTTGTTCTTCACGCATGAATTCATTTGATTCCCGTATAAATTTCTTGAACATACGGTTATTGTTTACAGCGGCGCACCAACAAAACGGCAATTTTATGACTCCGGAGGAGTCAAACGTTTATAGCACGGAAGATGCCACAAAGAAATTACGACTCCGGAGGAGGCGAATATCTTCGGCATTCCACCCGCAAACCGTATCAAACCGGCCGGAAATTATCATGCCGTATATTCTCCTCGATTGTCGGTCGCGCTAAAATCAACAAAATTTATAATCTCCCTCCTGCCCTTTCGAAAAATAAAAACTACTTTAGGCATACAAAACCAACCAACATGAATCTTTCATTTCTGACAACGCGTGTTAAATCATTCCGATGCGCCACATCGGGGATTATTCAGGCAACCAAAACCGAAATAAACCTCAGAATCCATTTTGCAGCGGTTATCCTGGTTACAGCTGCCGGACTTGCGCTCGGACTCAGCCAGCAGGAATGGATCACCATCCTCCTTCTTTTTGCGCTGGTTATTTCCCTGGAATTAATCAACACATCTTTCGAGAAACTATGCGATGTAATTGAACCGGAATACAACAATTCTGTGCGGCTAATCAAAGATATTGCCGCCGGTGCAGTTTTGTGGGCTTCGGTTATTGCCGTAATCGCCGGAATCATTATTTTTGCACCTAAACTCCTGATCATCCTGAAACAGGCTGATCATTTTATTTAACTTCGTTCAATTACATGATGCTGATTGCAGACAGTGGATCCACTAAAACAGATTGGTGTATTATAGACAAATACGGGGATAAAAAAGTCGTACAGACCATCGGTATTAATCCCTATCATATGAATTCCACAGCCATCAGGGAAGTACTGGATAAGGAGCTCTATCCGTTTATGAACCCTGATAAAATTGAAGAGGTATTTTTCTATGGATCCGGATGTTCAACCGATCAGAAGTGCAGAACGGTGGACAATGTCCTGAGAGACTTTTTCAAAAGGGCTTCTGTTGAAGTAAACCACGACCTGCTTGGCGCAGCCCGCGCTTTATGCGATCACAAGCCCGGTATTGCCTGTATCCTCGGCACAGGTTCCAACTCCTGCTTCTTCGATGGAAAAGAGATCACGCAAAATGCTGTATCCCTTGGTTTTGTTCTTGGAGATGAAGGCAGTGGTGCCCATCTGGGAAAGCAATTGATTGTGGATTATTTTCACAACAAACTACCCGATGAACTGAAAACCCTGATTAATGCTGAATTCAGAATTAGTCTGGAATCCACCCTCGACGCCATTTATAACCAGCCCAGGCCCAACCGCTTCCTGGCGTCCTTCAGCCCGTTTATTTTCAAGCATAAAGAGCATCCTTATTTCAGGGAACTTATCATTAAAAGTTTCGATGAATTCTTCAGCATCAGCGTATGCAGATATGATAAATATAACTCTGTGGATGTAAATTTCCTCGGTTCAATCGCATTTTTTTTCAGTGACCTGCTCCATCAGTCTGCAGAAAAATTCGGGATCAGAATCGGTAACATCAGCCGATCCGCTATTGACGGCTTGAGCTCATATCATATTCCTGAAATGTAAATCATTGAATTCCATGAGATTTATCACAAAATCTTTCGCTGCTTTCCTATTAACTTTCCTTCTATTATCAAACATATCAGCGTTTTGCCAAAACACGAAAGCCGGCGAACTGGATAAATACTTTGCGAAAGCGCTTGAAAAATGGAAAGTTCCCGGTATGTCTGTCGGCATTATCAAGGACAATAAGGTGTTCCTCCTTAAAGGATATGGTGTCCGCGAATCAGGCAAAATGGGATTAGTTGATGAAAATACCATGTTTGCAGTGGCTTCAAACACCAAATCATTTACTGCAACGGCCCTGGGCATGCTGGTTGATGAGGGAAAAATCAGCTGGGATGACAAGGTGATTGACCATCTCCCCTGGTTCCGCATGTATGACCCATACGTTACCATGAATACAACCATCAGGGATCTGCTCACCCATCGTTCAGGGCTAAAGACCTTCAGCGGTGACCTGATCTGGTATGGAAGTAGCCATTCCCGCGAGGAAGTAGTAAAACGGGCAGCCAATCTGAAGCCTGCCCACGGTTTCAGGACTGAATACGGCTATTCAAATATTATGTACCTCGCAGCTGGACTTATCATTGAGAAAGTAAGCGGGATTAGTTGGGACGATTTTGTAAGCCAAAGAATTTTTGAGCCTCTCGGAATGACCAGCTCAAACACCAGTATTACCGGGCTTGACCTCAATGGCAATACTGCTTTTCCTCATAATGATTCAGATGATCAGGTAATTCCGATCAAATATCTTAACTGGGATAATATCGGGCCGGCCGGATCCATCAATTCAACGGCGTCAGATATGCTCAGGTGGCTCAGATTTCAGCTCGAAAGTGGCAAAGTGAATGATAAAACACTGATCAGCGAAAAAACACTGCGCGAGCTGTGGTCACCCCAGATTGTTCAGAAGGTTTCACCGTTTTCTCAGAAAATCTGGCCCTCCACACATTTTAAAAGTTACGGAATGGGCTGGTCATTAATGGATTATCATGGAAAGAAGATCATATCACACTCAGGAGGGTATGATGGATTTATTTCGTTTTCAGCTTTTGTTCCTGAAGCAAACCTGGGTTATGTGATCTTAACAAACAAAAATTCAAGTCTCTATTTACCTCTCTCCTACCGTATTCTTGATTATTTCTTGTCGGATGAGCAAACCGACTGGAGTGAAAAATTCTATGACCTGATTGAACAGGGTAATGCTGCAGACAAAAAACAAAATGAAGAGGATATTGCCGGCAGAATAGCAGGAACATCCCCTACCCTGTCTTTATCGCAATATTGCGGAACCTATACCAGCGAGATATATGGTGAAGCTGAGATTCAACTGAGGAATGACCAACTATATCTTATCTTTAAGCATACCCCGATATTTCACAGTCCTCTCTTACACTGGCACTACAATACGTTTTCACTGAAATTTCCTGATGTACCCTCCTTGCCGGAAGGCAAAGCCGCTTTTATTCTGAACAAGGATCACGAGGTGGAGAGAATGCTGATCGATGTTCCCAATCCTGATTTTGATTTCACGGAACTTGAATTTATCCGGAAATAGCCGGATTACATGTCTCTCTGATCAGCTGCTGAATCCGCTTCACTGCGCAACTGAGCCGCACTTTTAAAAACAAGGGCATCCGAATTAATACAGTATCTTAAACCGGTAGGAGGAGGACCATCATTAAACACATGTCCAAGATGCCCACCGCATTTTGAACAAACGACTTCCGTTCTTACCATTCCAAAACTCAGGTCCTTATGCTCTTCAACATGGTGCTCTGCTGCGGGCTCACTGAAACTAGGCCACCCGCAACCCGCGTCAAACTTAGTTCCTGAGTCAAACAGCTCATTGCCGCAACCGGCGCAGAAATACTTTCCTTCTACAAAGAACTGGTCATACAAACCTGTTCCGGGACGCTCCGTCCCCTTTTTACGGAGTATGTAATATTGCTCCGGTGTTAAAACTTCCTTCCATTCCTCATCTGTCCTGACAACTTTTTCCGGAAGCTGAATTTTCCCCTCATCCATTTTAGCAGATTTTTGTGTTTCATGTTTACATGCATTGAAACCCACCATCAATAAAATGACCAGATTAATTAAAAATATAATTCTTCTCATTATCAGAAAATATCAGGTTTCACTATAAAAACAAATCAGAATCAGGCTTTGTTTGCTGTGATAGAATAAATTCTCCCGAATAAGGGCGCCTGCAACAAATATTCATCACATTCTCGCGGGAATTCAGCATGAATGATTAAATTTACATTGAAAAGAAACCTGGAGGCTGTCATCCAGAATAATTCCGGTTTCGGTAACCGGTCCCTGGAAAATTTTCAGGATGTTTCTCACATTATGGCCGGAATAACCATAGTCCCGGGAAACAGCAAATGGCCCTCAGAATCATGCGTTATACCGGAGAAAGTAAAATTCCCGGGAATCGTATAAATTTCTTTTCAGTAAAATTATCGAAGTAAAGAATCAGGAATAATATTCCGGTTTTAAAAAGGAAACTGTTTACCTTGAAAGGAAATAATATTTAATTTTCACCCTGTAAAAATCTGAGATATGGATTGGTTATGGATCACCCTTGGCGTAGTATTAACCGTTGCAGGCCTCGCAGGTTGCATCATTCCGCTGATACCGGGTCCGCCGCTCAGCTACGCAGGCCTCGTCGTCATCCAGTTCGCGCTCAATGAGCCTTTTACTTACCGTTTTATGGCTATCTGGCTGCTGATAACAATCGGCGTTACTTTGCTTGATTATTACGTTCCAATCTGGGGAACAAAGAAATTCGGCGGGAGCCGTACCGGAGTGTGGGGAGCTACATTTGGGTTATTGATCGGCATATTCTTCTTCCCTCCTTTCGGCATGATTGCCGGGCCATTTATCGGGGCCGTTGTCGGTGAACTGATCGCAGGCAAAGACTCTTCAACTGCCATCCGCTCAGGATTCGGCTCGTTTATAGGCTTTATCGCCGGAACCGTCATGAAGCTGGCCGTATCATTTATTATGGCATTCTACTTCTTCAAAGCGATCATCTGACAGAATGAATAAAATCAATGATCCACGGTTACTGCTGAATATCAGTTATCAGACCAGGACCCTTGTCATTAAAATGCTTTCAGTGGCAGGCTCAGGTCACACCGGGGGATCGCTCGGCCTGGCAGATATTTTCACCTGTCTGTATTTCAACGAACTTCATCACCGGCCTGAAAACCCTTCCTGGCCGGATCGTGACCGGGTAATCCTTTCAATCGGTCATGTAGCACCCGTTTTTTATGCAACCCTTGCACAGTCAGGTTACTTTAACAAATCAGAATTATTCACCCTGCGAAAATTCGGATCAAGGTTGCAGGGACATCCCGGAATGGATGCAGGCCTCCCCGGGATTGAAACATCTTCAGGATCGCTGGGGCAAGGGTTATCCATCGCCACCGGCATGGCAATCATTGCAAAAAAAAATGCTTCTCAAATCAGAATTTTCAGTATTCACGGTGACGGAGAATTACAGGAAGGTCAGATATGGGAAGCTGCAATGGCTGCCGCACACCATGGACTAGACAATATCACTGCAATCGTTGACCTGAATGGTGTTCAGATTGACGGCCCTACATCGGCAGTAATGCAATTGAACCCACTGTCAGAAAAATGGCGGGCATTTGGCTGGAATGTTATCAATTGCGATGGTCACGACATTCCAGGAATCATGGCTGCATTCAGAAAGGCACGGTTGTGTTCAGGCAAGCCCTCGGTTATCCTTGCCGAAACAATTATGGGGAAAGGTGTGAAAACCATAGAAAACGACCACCGCTGGCATGGACGGGCTCCCTCATCCGCCGAAGCCATTGAGTTCCTTTGCCAGATAGATGAAATTTACCGTATTGAATTAGCCAAAATCAAAACAGTCAATGATATTTAACAACAGGGGAAATCGTTCGACCAGAGATGGATTCGGAGAAGGACTGCTCGAAGCCGGCCGGATGAATCCTGACGTTTTTGCCCTGGGTGCAGACATCACCGTTTCGACAGGTGTCAATCTCTTTGCCGGGGCATTTCCTGAAAACTTCATCTCCCTGGGCATTGCAGAACAAAATTGTGCGGGGGTTGCTGCAGGTATGGCTTTGATGGGTAAAATTCCGGTTTTCACAACTTATGCCGTTTTTTCAGCCATGCGGGCTACAGATCAGATCAGGGTTTCCATTTGTTACAACAAACTTCATGTGATTATCGGCGGAGCGCATGCGGGAATCTCAGTAGGGCCCGACGGAGCGACGCATCAGGCACTTGAGGATATAGCCGTTATGCGCAGCCTTCCCGGAATGACGGTGTTATCCCCTTGCGATGCTACTCAGGCTGCAATCCTCACCCGCAAAGCAATTCTTGAAGAAAAAGGACCTGTATATCTCCGTTTTGGCCGTGAAGCAGTGGCCGATTTCACACTAGCGGAACCTGAAATTCAGATTGGTAAAGCGCAGTTGCTTCGGAACGGCAACCACCTCACCCTGATCGCGACTGGGCATATGGTATGGGAAGCGCTGAAAGCAGCAGAATTGCTTTCACTAAGGGGTATCAATGCCAGGGTCATCAATATGCACACAATCAAACCGGTTGACAAAGATATCATCCTTAAAGCAGCTAAAGAAACCCGTCTGATCTTCAGTATTGAAGAACATCAGATAACCGGTGGTCTGGGCGGTGCAATCGCCGAGGTCCTGGTTGAAAACTTTCCTGTAAGAATGGAAAGAATCGGTATCCCCGACAGCTTCGGAGAATCAGGCAAGCCTGAAGAACTATTGGATAAATACGGGCTTACCTCCGGAAAAATCGCCCTGAAAGCAGAAACCATTTACCGGGCTACCCAACTTTCATCCTGAAGTTTTCCGGATATTCAATGTCTTCGAGAAACAATCCATGGGCAGGTACCGATTCGCCCGCATCAGAGCGGCTACCACTCGTTATTAGTCTGCGGAATCCGGCTTCATCCATAAAGCCTTTACCAACATCAATCATTGTTCCGGCAATGGCCCTGACCATATTCCTGAGGAACCTGTTGGCTTTTACATGGTAAATCAGCAAACCTGGCTCTTCAATAAAATATGACTCGGTAATGTAACAAATCGTGGATCCGGTCTGGGAGCCTTTTTTTGAAAAACACGAAAAATCAGTATATTCAGGCAATAGTGAAGCAATGTATTTCATCGCCTCAATATCAAGTTTTCCCTCATATCTCCAGGCAAACTCCGTCAGAAACGGGTTCTTTTTTCTTGTGAGATAATACCTGTATGTTCTGGAAACGGCCGAGAAACGGGCATGAATTCCCGGGTCTACGGGAAAAATATCAAAAACCGCAACCGAGGGAGGCAGCACCCTGTTCATCCGGTAAACCAACTCCTTTAATTCTTCCGCATTGAAGCTTTGCTTTACGCCGAAATGGGCGTAATAATTCCGCGCGTGCACCCCGGAGTCGGTGCGACCGGCACCGGTAACTGATATTTTTTCCCGGAGAAGCATCGACAGCGCTGACTCAAGAGCTTGCTGCACCGAGGGAGATACAGGCTGTATCTGCCAACCGCTGAAGTCTTTGCCGTTATACGCTAAATGTATAAAATACCTGAATTGCTCCATCGGATAAAAGTACAAAATACCTTCAGAATTCAGCGATCGATTTAATGATTGAAAAAACCGGATAATCTGAATTTAGAATAGTTATAAATTAGGGAAACCCGTTGAAAAAAAGAGGTCTGTTGTTAATTGATTCACAAAAGAATTTCTATTTTTACTGCGAATTGTTAATCAATTCACAAGTCACACTCAATTCACTAATCAACAAAGTATTTTATCTAACTAAAGTCGGAGGATTAAATGTTAACAACAGAAGCACTCGTAAAAGAGCTGGTTGAAAAAAACGGCAGAAACCGAAACAGCCTGATGCCTGTTTTACAGGGCATTGTGCAGCAGGAGCATTACCTTTCGGAAGAAGCATTACTCTGCGTAGCTAAAGAGCTCGATCTTGCCGCAGCAGATGTATATGGAACAGCCTCTTTTTACACGTTTCTCGACACTGTGCCGAGGGGAAAAAACATTATCAGGGTCTGCAAGACCATCACCTGCCACATGAAAGGCAAGGATGAAATTATTAATACACTGAGCAATGCCCTGAAAATCAAGGTAGGTGAAACAACCCATGACAAGAAATTCACACTGCTGACAGCCAATTGCCTGGGATGGTGTCACAAGGGACCTGTTATGCTGATTAACGATGAGGTTTATCCTGAACTAACGCCTCAGAAAGCTCTTGAAATTGTTGAAGAGTACGCTAAAAGCACTCACTAAACCCAAATGGTCACAAACAAAAAAACTATCCAAATGGAAAACAATCTTAAAAAAGTTGATATTATTTTCGAGGTTGACGACAAATGCACTCCGCTCGAAGTACTGGATAAAACGCTTAAGAGATCAGCAGATGACATTATCCTCGACCTGATTGACAGTGGTCTGAAAGGCCGTGGTGGCGCCGGGTTCCCTACCGGACTCAAATGGAAATTCACCAGAAATGAGACAGGGGATGTAAAATATGTTATTTGTAATGCTGACGAAGGAGAACCGGGAACATTCAAAGACCGTGAGATTCTCGACCGCGTCCCGGAAAAAATATTCGCCGGCATGACCATCTGTGGTTATGTTGTCGGTGCCAAAGAAGGTTACATATACCTCAGGGGGGAGTATAACTTCCTTTTGAAGAACCTGATGAAAAAACTGGAGGATTTCAACAATGCACTGAAAAAACGCAACATAGATTTCAGGATTTATTTCAAATCCGGTTCAGGCGCTTATGTTTGCGGAGAAGAGAGCGCACTCTTCGAATCTATGGAAGGGAAACGCGGAGAGCCCCGCAACAAGCCCCCCTACCCGACTGTTGCCGGCTACAACAGCAAACCTACGGTGATCAACAACGTTGAAACCCTGGTTTATACCACCATGATCTGTCATATGGGCCCTGAAAAATTCAAGGCATTGGGCACCAGCGACTCCAGAGGATCAAAAGTATTCTCCGTTTCAGGCGATACGCCGATCCCGGGAATTTACGAACTCGAACTTGGCATGCCACTGCATGAGTTTGTCAATGAATTTGGTGATGGTGACACCAAAGCTGTTCAGGTTGGCGGGGCATCCGGCCATTGTGTACCCAGAAAGAAGTTCAACGATACCATTATCGGATTCGAAGGGATACCAACCGGAGGCTCGATGATGATTTTCAACAGTTCACGTTCAATGTATAATGTTCTTCACGATTACCTGGAGTTCTTCACCGAAGAGTCATGCGGGCAATGTACACCCTGCCGGGTTGGATGCCAGCAACTGCTCAAGGGAATTGAAGCGGTTAAACGTGGAGAACGTCCGCCTGCTTACCTCGACGATCTGAAAAAGCTGACCGGAACCATGAAAATTGCCGCGAAATGCGGCCTTGGTCAATCAGTCGGCAATCCCTTCAATTCAATAATTGATAATTTCAGGGAAGAGATTATTTACTAAGTAAAAGGAAAACATACAAAGTAAAGGGCAAGAATACCTTCAGGCAATTTCTTCCGGAGGTTATGAAGCCCAAAGAACCAAAAAGCAAGCGAAACCATGAGCAAATATCTCGTTAACCTTAAGATAAACAATATGCCCATCGCGGTGGAAGAGGGCACAACCATTCTTGAGGCAGCTAAAAAGCTGAATTTCAGAATCCCCACATTATGCAATCATCCTGACCTTACTGTTGCAGGCAACTGCCGCGTTTGTGTGGTGGAAGTCAAAGGCGCCAGATTGCTGGCCGCTGCCTGTGCCACACCGGTTTCAGAAGGCATGGAAGTATTTACCAACAGCGAAAAAGTGAGGGTTTCACGGAAACACATCGTTGAACTCCTCCTTTCAGAGCACAATGCAGATTGTACCAAATGTTTTAAAAACGGGCATTGCGAACTGCAGGACCTGGCCAGTGAATACCGCATAGGTGATCACGTTTTTCTCGACCTTGTGAAACCTGAGAGTCTGATCCAGGATATTTCATCCCCTTCCATCGTAAAAGATGACAGCAAATGTATCCGCTGCCAGCGCTGCGTCAGAACCTGCGCTGAACTTCAGGGAGTAAGTGCACTTGCCGTGGTGAATAAGGGAGATCACCAGAAGATCTCTACTTTCCTGAACAAACCGATGCATGAAGTGGTATGCACCAACTGCGGTCAATGTATCAACAGATGTCCGACCGGCGCGCTCACAGAACGCAATTACATTGAGGAAGTGTGGAATGCCATATACGATCCCTCAAAATTTGTTGTGGTGCAGACAGCTCCCGCTACCCGCATCGCCCTGGGAGAAGATCTTGGAATTCCGGTAGGCGAAAGGGTAACCGGCAAGATGGTGGCATCGCTCAAGAAACTCGGTTTCAATAAAGTGCTGGATACCGATTTTACCGCCGACCTTACCATTATGGAAGAAGGCACCGAACTGCTTACCCGCCTGAAACGCGCACTGGTAGATAAAGACGAGAAAGTGGTCCTCCCGATGATGACTTCATGCTCACCCGGATGGATCAAATTTCAGGAGCACATGTATTCAGACATGCTCGACAACCTTTCTACCTGCAAATCACCGCAACAAATGTTCGGCGCCGTAGCAAAAACCTATTATGCCGATAAAATCAACATCAAGGCTCAGGATATGGTCGTTGTCTCGATCATGCCCTGCGTAGCCAAAAAGTTTGAATGCGAAAGGCCGGAAATGCGCGACAGCGGATATCAGGATGTTGATTATGTATTGACTACCAGGGAACTTGCCATGATGATCAAACAGGCAGGTATTGATTTCAACAAGCTGTCAGACGAGCATTACGACAGTATCCTGGGAGAATCATCCGGAGCAGCGGTAATCTTTGGCGCTTCAGGCGGAGTAATGGAAGCCGCCCTCCGGACTGCCTACGAAATTGTTACCGGGCGTGAAGTTCCTTTCACGAACCTTAACATTCAACCGGTTCGCGGTATGGAAGGCATCAAGGATGCGACCATCAAAATCAAGAATGTAAAACCCGAATGGAGTTTCCTCGAAGGTGTTGACCTCCATGTAGCAATCGCGCACGGACTTGCCAATGCAAGACAACTGATGGAAAAGGTAAGAAAAGGGGAAGCCGCTTATCACTTCATTGAAGTAATGGGCTGCCCGGGCGGCTGTCTGGGTGGCGGAGGCCAGCCTATACCCACTTCACCGGAAATCCGCAAAAAGCGCTCCGAAGCAATTTACCAGGAAGATGAGGATATGCCTATCCGCAAGTCGCATGAGAATCCTGAAATTGTGGAGATCTACAAGGAATTCCTTGGCGAACCGCTGAGTCATAAATCTCATGACCTGCTGCACACACATTACAAGCCCAGGAAGCGATACTAAAACCTGATAATTCGGTGCTGAGGAGGATGGCTTATAGCCATCCTCCTGGCATTTTAAGCTTAAACCTGCGACCATTTAAGTACTTATTTCAGCGCATATTAAGACCACTTGTTTAGAATGAAAATAAATTTATTGTTATTTTTATAACAATGTGAATTTATTAACAATAATATTTGGTTGGCACGAAATAACTATTTAATTTTGCACCACCATTTGTAAGAAGTTTGTGACTCCCGCACTGCAAGGTGCTTAATTTTAAACCGAATGAAAATCAAAGAGGTTGTCGAATTACTGAATGCCAAAGTTGTTTCAGGCCACGATCAGCTTGATGCCGAGGTAGAATTTGCATTTGCATCCGACCTGATGAGCGATGTTCTCACCATAGAAACAGATAACCTGCTTCTGCTCACAGGGCTTGCAAATCTGCAGACCATACGCACCGCTGAAATGTCCGATATCAACAAAATAATCTTTGTCAGGAAGAAAAAGGCAACTTCCGAGATGATCCGACTGGCCGCTGAGAACGATATGATACTGATTGAGTGTGACTACTCCATGTTCAAATCCAGCGGAATCCTGTTCAATTCCGGTGTTAAGCCGGTATATTAAAATTGTTTGTGATGCATTTCGAATTTCATGTTGAAGGAGGTAATTTTTCCAAAGCAGGGTCAGCATCCAGTCAGTTAAAGAAAATTCTTAAACAGCTGAATGTTGACCCCAGGATAGTTAAAAGGGTTGTTGTTGCCCTTTACGAAGCTGAAGTCAACGTTGTTGCCCATGCTTACCAGGGAATCATCTACATCGACATCGACACGGAGAAAATCGAAATCAGGCTGGTTGACGAAGGTCCGGGCATTGAAGACATTGAACTTGCCATGCAGCAAGGGTATTCAACTGCATCGCCGGAAGTACGCGAAATGGGATTTGGAGCCGGAATGGGCCTGCCCAACATTAAAAACAACAGCGACCGTCTATCCGTTACCTCACAGGTCGGAAAAGGCACTACTGTTGAAATTATTACATTTTTAAACAACTAATCACTCATAGCAATGGAATCAGCAACTTTCCACCATGCACTCAAGATCAGGGAAGATCTGTGTATCGGCTGTTCCCATTGTATGAACGTTTGTCCAACTGAGGCAATCAGGGTAAAAAACGGAAAATCAGTACTGATCGAAAACCGTTGTGTTGATTGCGGTGAATGCTTCAGGGTTTGCCCTGTAAGTGCCATAATCATTGATCATGATGACTTCAACTACATCTTTGACTATAAATACCGCGTAGCACTCGTTCCTTCGGTATTTACAGGTCAATTCCCTGAAGACATCTCACTGCGTCAGATTCACAGTGTACTGCTTGAGCTTGGATTTACCCATGTTTATGAAGTAGAAAACGGGGTTGACATCGTCGCGGAAGCCATCAATGCTTACGCAGGCAGGGTGAAAGATAAAAAACCTTTGATCTCATCTTTCTGTCCTGCGATTGTAAGGCTTATACAGGTGAAATTCCCCGCCCTGGTTGACCACATCATGCTGCTAAAGCCCCCGCTGGACGTATCGGCCTTACACATCAGGCATGAACTGCTGGAACAGGGAATTCCCGCTGAAGAAACCGGCATATTTTACGTGACGCCCTGTGCCGCTAAAATTGCTGCGATTAAGGATCCGGTCGGGGAAAAAGATTCACCGATTACCGGTGTTATCAACATGGATATCCTCTTCAGTAAAGTTTACCGGCAGGTTAAGCAGCGTAATATGCAGAGTTGTGCACTGCCTGTAGGCAACAGGCTTTCGAAAAAAGCCACCTGCTGGTCGCTGACCAATGGCGAAGCGCCTTTTGTGAAAGGAAGATCCCTGGCCATTGATGAAATTCATAATGTGATTGAATTCCTTGAACGGCTTGAAAACGAAGAGATTTCCGACATCGACTTTCTTGAACTCAGGGCTTGCGACGAAAGTTGCGCAGGAGGCGTCTTAACAATCGCAAACCGTTTTCTCACGGCAGAACGCCTGAGAAACCATCCTGAGGACTCTCATCCCGGGACCGAAAACAAACACCCTGACGCAGCACGGCCAATTTCATCCAACAGGGAATTCCTCCTTGATAACATTGGCATAGGTGAAATTAAGCCCCGGTCGATGATGAAGCTGGATGAGAATATGGCAGAGGCCATGCGGAAAATGGAAAAAGTTAACCGCATCATGCAATTGCTGCCGATGGTAGACTGCGGCATATGCGGAGCTCCCAGCTGTCAGGCGCTTGCCCAGGACATTGCCCAGGGAGATGCAACGATAAATAATTGTATATTTATTCAGAAAATTCTGGAACAAAAAGGTGAACTCAGCCTGGAAGAAAGCATTAAAATCATGCAGGATATCTGGGGATTCGGGAAAACCAACAAGTACCGGGACTTGAAAGGAATTTAATCATGAAAGTCAGAGAAGTTGCTGAAAAATTAGGGCTTACGGTAATCAGCGGAGCTGCCGGTCTCGACAATGAAATCAAATACGGATATTCATCCGATCTTTTGAGCGATGTCATGGGCAATGCCGGTTCGGGCGATATCTGGATCACACTGCAGACCCATAAAAACGTGATGGCAATTGCATCACTGAAAGATTTAGCAGCCGTAATACTGGTGAAGGGATTTTCCCCTGATCCCGACATGGCAGAACAAAGTAACGAAGAAAGCATTCCGGTGCTCGGCACCAGCGAAGACACCTTTACAATCAATGGCAGATTGTATAATCTGCTGAAATAATGAAACTGCTTACAAGATGAAGGAATTCAGCGCCGACCTTCACATTCATACTGTACTTTCGCCTTGCGGCAGTCTTGAAATGAGCCCGCGGAACATTGTACGGAAGGCCCTGGAAGAAAAGCTTGACATCATAGGCATAACCGACCACAATTCCACCCGGCAATGCAGGGTAGTATGCAGTGAAGCGCTAAAGGCAGGTATCACTGTTTATACAGGGGTTGAGGTAACAACAAAAGAAGAAGTTCACTGCCTGGCGTTCTTTGAAACTTTTGACATTCTGGACGAATTTCAGCAATATCTTGACCGGCATCTGCCTGATATCACGAATAAGCCTGACTTGTTTGGCTACCAGGTAGTAGTGGATGAAGAAGAAAACATCTGCTATGAAGAACCCAGACTGCTGATCACCGCGATATCTCAGAGCATTGACCAGGTTGAAGCTGAGGTGCACCGGCTGTGCGGGATTTTTATCCCTGCCCATATCAACAGGGCCAAATACAGCCTTGTCAGCCAACTGGGTTTTGTACCGCCTGACATGAAGGCCGATGCCTTCGAGCTGACGAAACACATATCTACTGAGGATTTCGTGAAACAGCACCCCTATATGCGCGGAAAAACCATTCTCCGGAACTCTGATGCCCATCAGCCGGAAGCGATCGGAAGTATTTTCAACCTTTTCCGGATGGAAAACACCGGTTTCGACGAATTCCGCAAAGTGCTGCTGGGAAAAGAAGGAAGAGAGGTAGTGTTATGATGAAGGACTTTGCGATGCACATCATGGACATTGCGCAGAATTCCATCTCTGCCGGCGCCACTGAGATAGAATTGCTGATCGGGGAATCCGTTTCAACCGACAGGCTTATGATGCGCATCAGGGACAACGGGAAAGGGATTCCTGCCGACATGATCGGGAAGGTAACCGACCCTTATGTAACCAGCAGGACTACCCGCAAGGTTGGGTTGGGGTTGCCCCTGCTGAAACAACATGCAGATTCGACCGGCGGCTACCTGTCTGTAGAATCTGCCAGCGGGAAAGGCACAACGGTTACAGCGGTATTCGGGCTAAGCCATCTTGACCGTCAGCCACTGGGTGACATTGCCGGGACTGTTGTGCTGCTTGCCGCCGCCAACCCTGCATTAAGGTTCATCTACAGGCATACAACGCCAGTGGGCACATATCGTTTCGACACGGCTGAGGTCAATGAAATGCTGGAAGGAATGTCAATATCAGAAGCACCGGTTATCCGGTTTCTGAAAGAAATGATCAATGAAAATCTGAAGGAAATAAAGATTTCAGGATAATAATCAACACACAAACAAATTTTAAACATGGGACAAGTAAAATCACTGGCTGACCTGCGCAAGATTAAAGAAGAGCTGCAGGGTAAAATGAGCCTCAGGGAGAAGAGCAACAACCCTGAAAGCCTGGTACAGGTAAAAGTTGCCATGGCAACCTGCGGAATTGCCTCCGGCGCCAAACAGGTTATGGATTTCTTTATTGAAGAATTTGACAAAAGAAACATCCAGGCTATAGTTACTCAAACCGGTTGTATGGGATACTGTTTTGCTGAACCTACCGTTGAAATCACCCTCCCGGGTAAGGAACCCGTTGTTTTCGGCTATGTGGATACTAAAAAGGCCGATGACATCATTGAAAAATATGTAAAGAACGGCGAACTCGTTGAAGGGATCATTCCGGTTAATTATGAAACCATTGAAAAGAAATAAGGAGGAGCGGTAATGGCAAAATATAAAATGCATGTATTGGTTTGCGGTGGCACCGGTTGTCATGCTTCAGAAAGTGACACCCTGCTCGAGAACCTTAAAACCATTGTAGCCGATAAAGGGTTAGACAATGAGGTTCAGGTAATTGCAACCGGATGTTTCGGCTTTTGCGAGAAGGGACCCATCGTAAAGATCATGCCCGACAATACCTTTTATACACAGGTGAGTCCTGCGGATGCACGGGAGATTGTAGAAGAGCATCTGATCAAGGGTCGTAAAGTAAACCGGCTTTTATACGTTGACCCTGAAAATAAGGAACATATTTCCGATTCCAAGCACATGGGCTTCTATAAAAAACAGCTCAGGATCGCTTTGCGCAACTGTGGGTTTATTGATCCGGAAAACATTGACGAATATATTTCGCGCGACGGTTATGAAGCATTGGCCAAATGTCTGACGGAAATGACTCCTCAGCAGGTAATTGAGGAAATGAAGAAATCAGGCCTGCGCGGACGTGGCGGCGGAGGTTTCTCCACCGGCCTGAAATGGGAAATCACCAGCAAATCAGTATCAGATGTAAAATACGTCGTATGTAATGCCGATGAAGGGGACCCGGGCGCATTTATGGACCGTTCCATTCTTGAAGGCGACCCCCATTCCGTTATCGAAGCAATGGCCATTTGCGGCTATTGTATCGGGGCATCATACGGACTGGTATACATCCGGGCTGAATATCCGCTGGCCATTGACCGTCTGAAAACAGCCATTAACCAGGCCAGGGAGTATGGACTTCTCGGACAGGATATCCTCGGCACAGGCTTTGCCTTTGATATTGAACTTCGCTATGGCGCCGGCGCTTTTGTCTGCGGCGAAGAAACCGCCCTGATCCATTCAATGGAAGGGCTGAGGGGCGAGCCTACCGTTAAACCTCCCTTCCCGTCCGTTTCGGGATATTATGAAAAGCCGACCAACGTCAACAACGTTGAAACATTCGCCAACGTGCCTGTTATCATCAACAAAGGTGCAGACTGGTTTGCAGGCATCGGAACCGAGAAATCAAAGGGCACCAAGGTATTCGCCCTTGCCGGAAAGATCAACAATGTGGGACTGATCGAAGTTCCCATGGGCACCACCCTTCGCGAAGTAATCTATGAGATTGGCGGAGGTATCAAGGACGGTAAAAAATTCAAGGCTGTTCAGACCGGCGGCCCCTCAGGCGGATGCCTCACTGAAAAGCACCTCGACACGCCCATTGATTATGACAACCTGCTTGCCAGCGGTTCGATGATGGGCTCCGGCGGAATGATTGTCATGGATGAAGATGACTGCATGGTATCTATGGCAAAGTTCTATCTCGACTTCACCGTTGAAGAATCGTGCGGAAAATGTTCACCCTGCCGGATTGGCAACAAGAGGCTTTATGAAATTCTTGACAAAATCACTCAGGGGAAAGGAACACGCGACGACATCGACAGCCTCAGGAATCTCAGCTATGTGATCAAAGACACTGCGCTCTGCGGACTGGGACAGACCTCGCCCAACCCGGTTCTTTCCACCATTGACAATTTCTGGGATGAATATATTGAACACGTTACTGACAAGAAATGCCGTTCCGGCCAATGTAAAGCATTGCTGCAATACTTTATTGACCCCGAGAACTGTGTCGGTTGTACAGCCTGTGCCCGCAATTGCCCTGTCAATGCAATTTCAGGTGAGCGTAAAGGCATCCATGTGATTGACCAGGCTACCTGTATCAAATGCGGCGCTTGTCTTGAGAAGTGCAAATTCAATGCTGTGTTTATCAAATAATACCCGGAAAGAAATGGAAACAATCAAATTAACGATAGATAATAAAGTACTTGAGGTAGCCAAAGGCACCACAATACTCAAAGCTGCAAAGGAGGCCGGAATTCACATCCCTACCCTTTGTTACCTTCATCTCCACGACCTGAATATTGAAAATAAACCCGCCGGATGCCGTGTTTGCGTTGTTGAAGTCGCCGGCCGCCGCAACCTGGCCCCTGCCTGCGTTACGGAATGCACCGAAGGCATGGTTGTAAATACCCACAATATCAGGGTATTAAATTCGAGAAAAACGGTTCTGGAGTTGATTCTTTCTGACCATCCGACCGACTGTCTTATCTGTGCAAAGAATGGAAACTGCGAATTGCAGACCATGGCCCAGGAGTTTGGCATACGCAAGCTGCATTATGAGGGAGAGCAGTCAACTTACCGTGAAGACACTTCCCCTGCCATTATCCGTGATGTGGATAAATGCATTATGTGCCGCAGGTGCGAAATGATGTGTAATGAGGTGCAGACAGTTGGCGTTCTCTCAGCTGTAAACCGCGGATTTATGTCGGTGGTGGCTCCCGCTTTTGAGATGAATCTTGATCACAGTGTTTGTACCTATTGCGGACAATGTGTGGCTGTTTGTCCGACCGGCGCCCTCACCGAGGTTGACCATACAAATTCAGTAATCCGCGCTTTGGCTGATCCGACCAAAACCGTTGTTGTGCAGACTGCTCCGGCTGTAAGGGCTGCGCTTGGCGAAGAATTTGGCATGGAGCCGGGCACCCTGGTAACCGGGAAACTTGCCGCCGCATTGCGCAGGCTGGGCTTCAACTACGTTTTTGATACAGACTTTGCCGCCGACCTCACTATTATGGAAGAAGGAACCGAGCTGCTTGACCGTCTTACCCGTCATCTGAACGGAGATAAAGATGTTCCGTTGCCGATCCTTACCTCCTGCTGCCCGGGCTGGGTGAACTTTTTCGAACACCAGTTCCCTGAAATGAGGGATATTCCTTCAACAGCGCGCAGTCCGCAGCAGATGTTCGGAGCTATCGCCAAAACTTATTTCGCTGATAAAATCAATGTGAAACGCGAGGACCTGGTGGTTGTTTCCATTATGCCCTGTCTTGCCAAGAAATTCGAATGCCAGCGTGATGAATTCGCCACCAACGGCAATCCGGATGTTGACTTCTCCATTTCGACCCGCGAGCTGGCACACCTGATCAAGCAGTCGAACATTGAATTCAATGCACTGCCGGATGAAGATTTCGACAATCCGCTTGGCGAATCAACCGGAGCTGCGGTTATCTTCGGTACTACCGGAGGGGTGATTGAAGCTGCAGTCCGTACCGCCTATGAGGTGCACACGGGTAAAAAGCTTGAAAAAGTTGATTTTGAAGAGTTGAGGGGAATGGAATATATCCGCGAAGCTACCATTGACTTCAACGGACTCCCGATCAGGATAGGCATTGCGCACGGACTTGGAAATGCGCGTAAACTGCTGCAGGATATCAAGGACGGAAAATCTGAATTCCATGCGATTGAAATTATGGCCTGCCCGGGCGGTTGCATCGGGGGTGGCGGACAACCGCTGCATCATGGAGATTCTTCCATCATCAAGGCCCGTCAGAAGGCGATTTATCAGGAAGATGCCAATAAGACCATCCGTAAATCGCATGAAAACCCTTATATCATTCAGCTTTATGAAGAATTCCTCGGCAAACCGCTGAGTGAAAAATCTCATCACCTGCTTCATACGCACTATTTCGACAAAAGCAAGGATATCAAGGTTGTAGAATAAGGGAAGATTGCCGGGCGGAAAACCATGTACCGGCGGAACAAACAACACAAATCAAAAGAATTCAGATCATGGCAAATATAAAATTATCCGCAGAAAAGCTTGATGAATTGAAAGCTGTCTGCAAATCGTTCAACAACGATAAAGGTGAACTGATCAATGTGCTCCACAAGGCACAGGGAATTTTTGGTTATCTTCCTGCTGAAGTTCAGGAGGTGATTGCCAAAGAACTCAACATCTCTGTCGCGCATGTTTACGGAGTAGTTTCCTTCTACTCCTTCTTTACCATGTTGCCAAAAGGCGAGCATCCGGTTTCAATCTGCCTTGGCACAGCCTGTTACGTACGCGGCGCTGAGAAAGTTATCGATGAGTTCAAGCGTCTGCTTAACATCAATGTAGGAGAAACAACCCCCGACGGAAAGTTTTCACTGGCCTGCCTGCGTTGTGTAGGAGCCTGCGGGCTTGCTCCTGTTGTACTCGTTGGTGAAAAAGTTTACGGACGGGTGGCTCCCGAGGGCGTTAAGGATATCGTTGCAGAATACGCTAAGTAGTTGTTTTCATTAGTGTTTGGTAGAAGCGGCCGGATTATCTCCGGCCGTTTTTTTATCAGGAACAACTGTGGCTACATTCAGCAGTTAAGTTGTTCAGCAATGATCTCTCACTTTTTTATGTGACTGATCTGACATTACCAGGGGGAACGGACATGCTGCGAAATCAGTTATAATGAAAGAAGGGCTGTCGTCTGACAACCCTTCTCAACCACACTCACTAAACAAAAACTAATTTTCAAGAACTTTTGTCACCAATTCGGCAGCTTCCTGCAATAATACGGCGGAGAAAACCTTGAGGCCCGAGTGCTCTATCAGGTCTTTGGCCTCCTCGGCATTGGTGCCCTGCAGCCTGACAATGATCGGAATATCAATGATGCCAATGTTTCGGTATGCATCCACGATGCCCTGTGCCACCCGGTCGCAGCGAACAATGCCGCCAAAAATATTTACCAGGATAACCTTTACATTGGGGTCTTTCATAATAATCCTGAAAGCCTGCTCTACCCTTTCGGCATTGGCAGTACCACCAACATCCAGAAAATTGGCGGGTTCCCCGCCCGAAAGTTTAATAATATCCATGGTTGCCATGGCCAGACCAGCGCCATTCACCATACAACCAACATTTCCGCTGAGCTTGACATAATTCAGATGATGAGCCCCGGCTTCAACTTCGGCAGGGTCTTCTTCAGCCAGGTCACGCATGGCCAGCAGATCGGGGTGGCGAAACAGGGCGTTCTGGTCAAGGCGCATTTTACAATCGGCGGCCATGATCAGGTTGTCGGATGTTTTAAATACCGGATTTATTTCAAGCAAAGCCGCATCACTACCCATATAGGCATCATATAAGCTTTTTACAAATTTCTGCATATTTTTATGAGCAGCTCCTTCAAGTTTGAAGTTATAGGCAATCTTGCGGCACTGGAAATCCTGCAGCCCGACTTTGGGATCAACCTCTTCGGTAAAAATCAGGTGAGGAGTCTTCTCGGCAACCTCTTCGATATCCATTCCCCCTTCGGTTGAGTACATGATCATGACTCTTCCGCTGGCACGGTTAAGCAACATACTCATATAAAATTCCATGGGCTCACTTTCGCCCGGATAGAAAATATTCTGTTCAACAAGTACTTTGCTCACCAGCTTTCCGCCGGGTCCCGTCTGTGGTGTTACCAGGGTCATCCCGATAATCTGTGACGACTTCTCCCAGACCTCATGCAGCGACTGGGCAATCTTAACGCCTCCGCCCTTACCTCTGCCCCCGGCATGTATCTGAGCTTTTACCGCCCATCGGTCCGAGTTGGTTATCTGCTGGATTTCCCCGGCAGCTTTCACTGCCAGTTCCGGAGTTTCCGCTACAATGCCCACCGGCACGGGAACACCATAAGAACGAAGTACTTGTTTTGCCTGAAATTCGTGGAGGTTCATGGAAATAAAGTTAAACTGAAAATTAGGTAAGTATAATTGTTATCAAAATCCCGGAACTTTAAGAAAATCCGGTATATTTGTCCTCAATCACTGGCTTAAACAATTTAGCCGGCTGTCAGTTCAAACAAATATAAAAAGTTTTTAATCCTAGTTGAAATTAAAAGCCAACCCGGAGTATCATAAGTTGAAAAAAAACATTACCATTTTTATTTTAGCTCAACTACCATCACCCTTTATGAGAACCTTAGTTCTTCTGGCAATATATCTGACAAGCTTTTTTAGCTTTACGTCAAACGTATTGGGTGGCATCCCTCCTTCAGCAGCGATAAAGCGGACTGTCGCAATTCCGCATATTGATGGCAGAATTTCAGAGGGAGAGTGGATAAATGCCACCCTGCTCAGTGGATTCAGACAATTTGAGCCTGTATCGGATGCCGAACCATCTTTCGAAACAAAGGTTATGCTGATGTATGATGACGAAGCGGTATATGTTGCTGCCATCATGTATGACCCGGCTCCCGACAGCATCGCCCGGCAACTTGGTGAGCGGGACAACGACGATCTGAATGCCGATTACTTCGGTTTTGCTTTTGACACCTATAATAATCAGCAGGATGCATACTATTTTGCCGTTTCCGCATCAGGAATACAGGTGGATGGCCGTATGCTTGACGAAACCTACAGTGCCGTCTGGTACAGTGAGGTTGGCGTAACCGATTCCGGGTGGATTGCAGAAGTCCGCATCCCTTACTCAGCGATCAGGTTCCCGGGTCTGCCCACACAGGACTGGGGATTCCAGGCCTCAAGAACAATAAGAAGATACCGCGAACAAATCCATTGGGCCCTGGAAGAAAAAGGAGCCGGAAACGTTCAGGTACACTGGGGCAAGCTTACAGGCTTTGAGAACATCAGGCCTCCCCTGCGCTTGTCATTTACGCCATATATTTCTGCCAACATGCAACACAACAGCGATCCGGCATTCCGCGGTGACCCGTGGTCGTTCGCATACAACGGTGGTATGGACCTGAAATACGGTATCAATGAAAGCTTCACCCTTGATATGATTTTACTGCCGGATTTCAGTCAGGTGCAATCAGATAAAATTCAGAAAAACCTAACCGCGCTTGAGTTGATTTATGACGAGAACCGGACATTTTTCAATGAAGGCACTGACCTCTTCAATAAGGGAGAGCTCTTTTACTCGCGACGCATCGGCCGCACACCGCTGCGTCACTATATGGTCAGCAATATGCTTGACGAAACAGAAGTCCTGACCCACAATCCGGTAAGTGCAAGGCTGTTGAATGCAATGAAATTCAGCGGCAGAACAGGTTCCGGATTGGGGATAGGTGTTTTCAATGCAGTAACGGGCAATACCTGGGCGACAGCCAAAGATACGGCCAGTGGCAATGAAAGGGAAATCCTCACAGATCCGGCGACCAACTACAACATTGTAGTGCTCGATCAGGCACTGCCAAATAATTCATCCGTCTATTTTATCAATACCAATGTCACAAGACCCGGAGGCTGGGACGACTCCAATGTAACCGGAGCCGGAACCACCATCGGGGATAAATCCAAAACATATTTTGTCGGGATGAATTTCTCGGCATCCAAATGGAATAAAGGAGGGGCAAATCCGGAGTATTCGTTTGGCGAAACCAGCGTTGGCTACAATTATGGACTATTTCTGATGAAAAGCCGGGGTAAGTTTCAGTTTTCTGTTTACCAGAGCGCGCTGGACTCCAATTACAACATCAACGACCTGGGCATCAACCGCTACAGAAATCAGCAAAACAGAGGGGTTTACGTCAGCTACAGGCTTTATGAACCTTTTGGCATTTTTCTGAATTTCGCCCAAAGCCTGGGTCTCGATCAGACCAGGGCGCTGAACAATAAAACCAACATCAATACCTTGCTCACTTACAAAGGCAACACCACCCTCAGAAACTACTTCACTTTCTGGTGGGGAATTTCTGTTTCACCAACCGACAGGCATGATTATTATGAACCAAGAATTCCGGGAAGGTACTTCCTGAAACCCGGCTATAACCAGGGTTGGATCGGCTTTTCGAGCGATTACAGGAAAAAACTGGCCATAGACGGGCAATTTTATTATACCCGGGAGTATGATAAAAAGCACTATACATGGTTTGAGATCGGGCCTGTTGTCAGGCTTAACGACCGGTTGTCATTCAGGCAAACAACAGGCTTGGGCAATAACCCGGGAGACCTGGGTTTTATTGGCGCATACAACAATACAGTCTGGTTTGGCAAAAGAGATGTGAACACCCTTGAAAATTCTTTCTCCGGCAAATATATGATCAGCCGTTTGATTTCAACCTCTCTCTGGTTCAGACATTTCTGGCAAACAGCTGATTACAAGGGATATTACACATTAAATACAGATGGCACCCTGACACCTGATCCCGACCTGGTTTATGATGCTAACTTTAACTATAACTTTTTCAGCATTGACCTTGCCATCGGATGGGAATTCGCACCGGGCAGCATGCTGAGTCTGGTTTGGAAAAACAATATTGAAAGCGAAGACAAAGCTTACAATATTAAATACCTTGATAATCTCGATCAGTTATTCAATGCTTCACAGTTGAATATGTTCAGCATCAAGGCCCTCTACCATCTCGACTATCTGATGCTGAAAAGGAGGAAGCCTTAATTTCCTTTCCCGAATGCACTAAACTTCAGCCTGAGCTGCCCCGGGCGGCTTTAAATAATTCAGGTAACTTTCATTTATCATTTATAGATTCAACTGATCAGATCAATAAGATATTCTGCTCCTGATCAGGTTACTTTTATACAATAAAGCGATATATTCCTATAGCCTGGCCGGCTTATCCAGCCGGGTTTAAACCGGAAAAAACCATCGTTATGCTTGCAACATTGAAATTCCCCATAATGGGGTATGTCAAAATCAGACTCATTGTAAAAAAAGGTTACAAGTGGCTGGCTGAACTGATCGGCGCAGAACTTGAAATTGAAGTAACAGAGGATGATTTTGTCCTCGATTAGGCAAATCAGGGTGCTTCACCTGCCTTTTGTCCAGACTCAGGAAGGTAGTCTTTACACTTCCCTGATTCCGTTTGGCAAGTATTGAAAATTTTTATCCCGTCCAAACAGGCTTTAGGAAACAGCCTGAATCCGGCAGTTTTATTCCATCCGGCACTTCTTACATGACTTCTCACCGTATCAGGGTGACTTTCACTTAAACTGTTAACTTTGCAGCAGGTTAATTGTATTTTATGATTCAGGCGAAAGAAATAGTCAAATCGTATGGAAGCCTAAAGGTACTGAAAGGTGTATCTGTTCAGATCAATAAGGGAGAGATCGTTTCGGTGACCGGCGCTTCCGGAGCCGGCAAATCAACCCTTCTCCATATTCTGAGTACCATCGACCGGGCCGACAACGGATATGTGGCAGTTGACGGCATTGATACAGGTAAGCTTAATGACCGTAAACTGGCAGAATTCCGAAACCGGAAAGTCGGTTTTGTTTTCCAGTTTCACCATTTACTACCCGAATTTACAGCGCTTGAGAATGTTTGTATCCCGGCATTTATCGCCGGGACCGGCAGGAAACAAGCGGAGAAAAAGGCAATGGAACTGCTTGAGTTCCTGAATCTGCAGGAGCGGGCTGCCCACAAACCTGCTGAATTATCCGGAGGCGAACAACAACGCATCGCCGTCGCCAGGGCTTTGGTTAACAACCCTTCGGTTATTATGGCTGACGAGCCTTCGGGGAACCTTGATTCAGTAAACGCCAGGCAACTACATCAACTCTTTTTCGATTTAAGGGAAAAATTCAATCAAACCATCCTCATCGTCACCCATAACGAAGAACTTGCCGGAATGTCTGACCGGAGGCTTTATATGCGTGACGGGCTTATTTATAACCAGAAAGCCTGATCTCGTTCAATACCCAATAAACTTTCCGGATTTTCGTTTTGTTATTACGCTTACAGTAAAAAACAATGCGTGGTTGCCATTTATCTGACTTAAAATGAATAAAGTTTTTTTAACCCGGCCTGCTTCCGGCCTGATACTGACATTCTTCTTAATACTTTTTGGATCCTCTTATAGCGCTTTGGCCCAGAGTCCTGACCCTGCCAGATTACAACAATTCGAGGAAGCTATTCTCCGGGGAGAGGATTATTTACAAGCGAAGGAATATGCAAAAGCCAAAGCCGAATATGAAAAGGCTTTGAGCATTGATCCCTCTTCCCAGTTTCCAAAAGACAAACTGGCGCAGATCAGGAAGTTTTACACCGATCCTGAAGATGAAGCACGCTATACTGCTGCAGTTGAAAACGGCAACCGGCTCATGGTGACAAAGGATTATGAAGCAGCCCGGGAACAGTTTTCAATCGCGATAAACATCAAACCTGAAGACAAAGTAACCCGCGATAAACATGCGGAAGCCGGTAAACTTGCCCTGGAAAGGCAGGAGATGCTAAAGCAGTATGAAAAGACTGTATCGGAAGCAGATCAGATTTACGCATCAGGTGATTTATCTTCTGCCAGAGACAAATATACCGAAGCTACTGTGCTTAATCCGGAAGAAAATCATCCGAAACAACGCATCAGGGACATTGACGGCAAACTTTCGGCAGAAAAAGCTAAGCAGGAGTCGTATGACAAGCTGCTTACCGAGGCTGATGAAGCATACATGAACAGGGATTTCACTACAGCTAAACTGAAGTATGAGCAAGCCCTCAGAATCAAACCGGCAGAGAATTACCCCAAAAGCATGCTCTCAAGAGTTGCTGAAGGAATGACCCAGCAAAAGGATGCGCTGGCAAAATATCAGACCTTGATTGCATCAGCCGACCGCTTATTTCAGGCCGGGGATTACGAAACTGCCCTGACAGCTTACCAGCAGGCTTCAGGCATTATGTCAGCAGAAGAATATCCGAAAACACGGATTGCTGAAATAAACGGCAGACTGCAGCAGCAAAAGGAACTTGAAGAGAATTACAACGAAGCCATAACCCGCGGCGATGCCCTTATACTGGAAAAAAAATATGAAGAAGCGCGGACATTTTATCAACAGGCTGCTTCCCTGAAACCTTCCGAAGTTTATCCAAAGCAAAAGATTGAAGAGATAGCCGGGCTGACCGCTGCCCTGAAAGAAGCTGAAATAAACCAATCATATCAGGAGGCAATTTCAAAAGCTGATAATTTTTTCACGATTCCCGATTACCCATCAGCCCTTGATGCATACGGGCAAGCCAAAAGAATTAAACCTGCCGAAAATTATCCTGACCAGCAGATTTCCAGGATCAATGATATACTGGCCAAAGAAAAGGCGGATCAACAAGCATACAGCAATGTCATTGCAGAAGGTGATCAGTTATTCAACGCCGGGAATTATACCGGGGCAAAAGAGAAGTACAATCAGGCGCTGAATATTAAACCCGGGGAAGCTTATCCGGCATCACAAATTTCAAAGGCAGATCAGCAACTGGCGCTCCAAAAAGAGAAGGACGACCTCTACCTGAAAACAGTGAATGAGGCTGACCGGTTTTATGCTGAAAAGAACATTGATAACGCCCTTGATGAATATAACAAGGCAGCTCAGCTTAAACCCGATGAAGGTTATCCTAAGGAACAAATTGCAAAGTTGCAGACTGAACTTAATAACCTGAGATCAGCAGAAGAAAAATACAACAATTTCATTGCTGAAGGCGACAGGTATTTTGAAGGCGACAATCTTGAAAGCGCAGCCAATGCATACAACAATGCACTGTCGATCAGACCAGGGGAAAAATATCCTTCAGAGCGCATAGCCCGGATCGGACAGGAAATGGAGAATCAGCGCATTCAGCGTGAAAACTACGCTGCAGAGATAGCAGCAGCCGATCAGTTGTTCAGCGACGGAAAGTACGATGAAGCCCGGACAACCTATACCCGGGCGGGAGGCATTTTGCCGGGTGAGAATTATCCTGCAGCGCAGATCGCAAAAATCGAAAAAATAATCAGGGAGCAGGAGTCGCTGGAAGAGAGTTATGCAGCATATATTTCGGAGGGGGATGCCGCTTTCGCGAATAAAAATTACCAGGCAGCAACCACTGCATACCAGCAGGCACTGAAGCTTAAGCCCGGCGAAAAATATCCGACTGAGCGCATTGCATTGGCCGGTAAAGAACTTGAAGCGGCCAATCAACTTTCAGCAGGGTATCAGAAAGCCATCGCTGAAGGAGATGTTCTTTTCAATTCAGGATCGCTCAGGGAAGCCAGGGATAAATATGCCGAAGCACTTGACCTGCAGCCCGGAGAAACCTATCCTGCCAGCCAGATTGAACGGATCGCGCAAATGCAGGCAGAGCAGCTGGCCAATGAACAAAAATTCAGCAAAGCCATTGAAGATGGCGACCGTTTATTTAGTGCCGGAGAATATCGCCAGGCTCAAACCCATTACAATGCTGCCTTAATGATCAAACAGGATGCCGCCCACCCGGCAGGCAGGATTGCGGAAATTGCAAAAATACTGGGAGAGCAGGAAGCGACCGACAAACAGTATGCGGATGCCATACAACTTGGAGACAATATGTTGTCACAGAATAAGCTTGATGAAGCAGCGTCGGCTTACCTGCAGGCCGGACAACTCAAGCCTTCCGAAACATACCCCGGAAGTCAGCTAGAGCTCATTGAAGGGAGGCGGGAAGCGGAAAAAGCACTGAATGAAAATTATGCCAATGCCATAACCACCGCCGATGCAGCATTTGAATCAAAAGATTATTCACAAGCCCTTACATCATACAGGAAGGCGCTTGAACTCAAGCCCGGCAACGAATATCCATCAGCAAAAATCAGGGAGATCAACGGCATACAGGAAGAGCAGAAAATGCTGGCTGACAGGGAGTATTATGAAGCAATCCGGCAGGCTGATCAGCTTTTCAGTGAAGAAGATTATACCTCGGCAGTAAAATTTTATGAAAATGCTTCCGCACTCAAACCAGGTGAAAAGCATCCACAGGACAGAATCCTTGCTATCCGGACCATCTTGCAGGAGCGCACCCTGAATCAACTTGCCACATACAATAAACACATCATGAATGCCGACAGATTGTACCAGGATAAAATATTTGACCAGGCAATCGACGCATATCTCGCGGCATCCATCGCCAGACCGGATGAATCCTATCCCGGAGAAATGATCGGAAAGATCAGGAAATATCTGGAAGATCATGCCATGGTTGACCTGATCAGTGATCCAACGGTAATAGATGCAGACACCGAAAAAAAATTCAGCTTCAACCCGATTGAAATGCGTCTGCGGAAAAACAACTATGTATCCATTAAAGGCCGCAAAACCAGCGAAGCCGATCCTAAAGTATACGTGAATTACGGGAAAGGCAACCAAAAGAACGGAGGCATTGTAATAAGGAGTATAACCACGGAAGAAAACGGAGATTACCTGGTTCGGGTGAGCATTCAGGACAAATGGTACCGCGAGGACAATAACTGGATAGCTATATACGCGGAAGGAGGAAGCATTGAAATTTCGAAAATGCAGATCGCCCAGGGAGATTAAGTTTTCGTAAGGGTATGTCATAAATATCCTGACATGCACATACCGGATACTACCGGCTTTTGCATTTATTATCAATGCAATACAGCGCTGCGCTTCCTGCTTTTTAAAATTTTTCCATATTTCGGTTAAACCTTCGGAGAAGATCAATTTTTTATGACATTTGCAGCAATCTGCAAACTACTGCAATTATGGAAAACTATTTTGAAACTTTTCGCCGGAACACCATCGGACATGATGCAGAATATGATACTCCTTTTGGAAGGCAAAAGCTGATTTATGCCGATTGGATCGCCAGCGGAAGACTATATAAGCCCATTGAAGAAAGGCTTTCATACGAAATAGGTCCTTTTATCGGCAATACGCACACCGAGACCAGCGAAACAGGCACCTCCATGACCAGAGCGTATCACGAAGCGCATAAACGGATCAAGAAACATGTAAATGCAGGGCCCGAGGATGTTATTATCACGGCCGGATTCGGTATGACCGGGGTAATAGTGAAGTTTCAGCGGATGATGGGACTGAAGATGTGCGGACAGCTCACCGACAGTAAATGCTTTAAGGAAAAAGAGCGTCCGGTCGTATTTGTCACGCATATGGAACACCACAGCAATCACACTTCATGGTTTGAGACCATGAGTGATGTGGTTGTTTTGGCTCCGGATAAAGATCTGCTGGTTGACCCTGATGAATTGCGCAGACAACTGGAAAATTATAAAGACAGGCCGCTGAAGATCGGGGCGTTTACGGCTTGTTCAAATGTTACGGGCGTTGGCACTCCTTATCACCAGCTGGCAAAGATTATGCATGAGAACGGTGGCTTCTGCTTTATCGATTTTGCCGCATCAGCCCCATATGCCGATATCAACATGCATCCGGAGGATCCACTCGAAAAGCTGGATGCCGTTCTATTTTCGCCGCACAAGTTTTTAGGAGGGCCGGGGTCTTCAGGCGTTCTGATTTTTGACCGGTCAATTTACAAAAGCAGGACACCGGACCAGCCCGGCGGCGGGACCGTTGACTGGACCAATCCGTGGGGTGAATACAAATATGTTGATGATATAGAACTGCGTGAAGACGGCGGCACCCCCGGCTTTATGCAGGCCATCCGCACAGCTTTGTGTATTGAACTCAAGGAGCGAATGGGCACGGTAAATATTGCAAAGAGAGAAGAGGAGTTACTGGAACGCGCTTTCCATGGTATGGATAAAATTCCGGGACTGCATATCCTTGCCAACAATCAGCGGAAACGACTTGGAGTTATTTCATTCTATTTCGAGAATATACACTACAATCTTGTAGTGAAACTCCTCTCCGACAGGTATGGCATACAGGTGAGGGGCGGATGCGCCTGCGCCGGGACTTACGGGCATTACCTTCTGGATGTAAGTTATGAGCATTCTAAAAGAATCACCGAACTGATCAATCATGGTGACCTTTCACAAAAGCCTGGTTGGGTCAGGCTTTCCCTGCATCCGACGATGACAAACAACGAACTGGATCATATTCTGAACGCACTGGAAGAAATCAGCCTGCACCATCAGACATGGATGAAAGAATACATGTACAACAAGCACACGAATGAGTTCAGGCATATCAGAGACAACTGCCAGATCACCGAAAGGGTAAACGGCTGGTTTACGTTATAACTCCTGGCAAAAGGGGAATTAGGATATCCGGGATTACCAGCTAATCTTTACGGGCAAGCGTAATCAGGGTAATTTCCGGAAGAATGCCGACGCGGCCGGGGTAGGCGATATGACCCAATCCCCGGTTTACATAAAGATAATTATCCCTGCCATTGCGGTTGCCCTGTATGGTAAGGCCGGCCCAGTGCTTATACATATAACGGGCGGGACTCCACTTCATCCCGAGCGCTTCGATGCCAAGCTGCATGCCATGCGTATGCCCCGAGAGGGTAAGATCAAACCCGCGGTAGTTTTCCAGGACCTCAGCATCCCAGTGGGTCGGATCATGTGAAAGCAGGATGTTAAAATCGCCATACGTCACACCCTCCATGGTCTTCGCCATATCTCCGTATCGTTTAAACCGTGCTGTTGCGCTCCAGTTTTCAACGCCTGCCATTAATAAACGGGCACTGTCAATACTGATTACTTCTGTGGAATTACGCAGAAGCTTCCAACCTATTGATTTATAGAAATCAATGAGATCATTCATGTTCTCTTCTTTATCCTCAGGGGTTTTCCATGATGTATAATCCCCGTAGTCGTGGTTACCGAGTACTGCATATACACCCAGCGGAGCCCTGACCTGTGCAAGAATGTTCCCGAAACCTTTCACCTCAGCGGATGAATAATTCACCATATCGCCGGTAAAAACAACGATATCCGGATTCAACGCATTGACTTTGTCGATGGCCCGCTGCAAGGGTGCAGCCGACATCCAGCTACCCAGGTGAAGATCGGAAAGCTGAACAATTCTCAGCCCCTCCAGGGCATCCGGCAGTTCCTCTATTTGTAGTGAAACGGAATGAATTTTAAATTTGTACACCCAGATGGTGCTTCCAATCAATAAACCGGCAAAAGCCAGGCTTCCAATAAATATTCCCATTCGTCTGAAAAAAAGAATTGATTTACCTGATGTTGCGGGAGTTTTTCCGAAGAAAAATCCTGTAACACGGGCTTTGATTTGCAATAAAAAGACAGGCAGTAGCGGAATCAGCATGATGATCTTTGCCAGATATGCCATCAATGCAATACCCGGCAGATAGATCCGCCAGAATTTATCCATCGACTGCAGCGGAAAAACCGAAGTGCCCAGCAGGAAAAGTAATAGCACAGCCAGGGGTGACCACCATAAAACAATAAAGAGTCGCCTTGTAATACTTCCGCACTTCTTCAGCAAGACAACAATATTCTTCAGAATCAGCCAGTCGAATATAAAGAGCAGTAACAGAAAAGGCACCCTCCCGGCATATTTGGGCATGGTATTCTGCATCAGCAGGTAAAGGGCTGTAATTAAAACAAAGCCGGCAATAGCCGGTATCAACCACTTCAAAATCCCTTGCTGAAAAATACCCTTCAAAATCTGAATAAATGCGGATGTCGTAAAGAAAAACCGGCCGGTGAATTTATCTCCGGCCGGTGCAAAAATACGAATAATTTATTTACGACATTGACCTGACATAATTTACCAATCCTTTGGCCTCGAAAATCCCCATTAGTTTTGCAGGAAGCGGAGAAAATCTGAATTCTTTTCCTGCAATGGTAACAAAGCCTCCCGCAAAATCAATTTCTACCTTATCACCCTGCTTATAAGCATCTACTGCTTCTGGCAATAATATGATCGGCAATCCCTGATTAACAGAGGAACGGTAGAAAATCCGGTTTACTGATTTGCAGATAACGGCTTTAACGCCGGCATAAGCAAGTCCTACACAGGGGTGCTCCCGCGAACTGCCGCAACCGAAATTGGCGCCGGCCATCAGGATATCGCCTTCTTTTACCCTTTCGGAGAAACTATCGTCAAATCCCTTGAACAGATACGGCATAATTTTCTCAGCTTCCGAGCTGTTGATCTCGTAGGTAAATTTTCCCGCAAACATCTGGTCGGTATTCAGGTTGTCCACATCGGCATAGTTCCAGGTCCCGCTGGCATAGCGATCCTCGTCCTTTGCTATATCAACCGTTTTGCTTTGCTCGATTTCGTAAGGAAATTTGTCGGTAAAGTGGTCACCGCGCGGGTCGGCGATCTCGCCCTTCAGCGCCGAATATGCCACTACCGCAGGAGAAGCAAGGTAAATGGAAGATTCCTTGTTGCCCATCCGTCCCTTAAAGTTACGGTTTGCTGTAGAAATTACGTTGTAACCATCAGCGGGTATCCCCTGCCCTGTTCCCAGGCAGGGTCCGCAACTGGGGGCAAGTACATTGGCGCCCGCTTCCATAAACAAACGGATCAGTCCTTCTTCCATGGCCTGCAGATAAATTTCCTGAGATGCCGGAATGATCAGTAACTGGAATCCATCCGGCAATTTATTTCCTTTCAGTATCCCGGCCGCTTCGCGCAGGTCCTCGATGCGTCCGTTAGTACAGGTACCTATCAACGCCTGGTTCAGTCTGACCCCTTTAACTTCGGCCAGGGCTTTCACATTGTCGACGTGATGAGGGGCTGCAACCACCGGGAACAGGTCATTCAGGTTAATTTCGATCTCACGGGCATAGCCGGCATCCGGATCAGCCCATTCACCTTCCGCTTTATATCCAAGCCATTCAGAAAGCACTTCATCGGCCGGGAAAACGGCATTTTTGGCTCCCATCTCCGAAGCAAGGTTGGCAATGGTCATGCGGTCAGAAATATTCAGTGTCTTCACCCCTTCGCCATGATATTCAATGGACATATAATCTGCTCCGCTGGAACCTATCATTCCGATGATCCATAAAGAGAGGTCCTTTGCATATACTCCCTGAGGAAGTTTTCCGTTAAGCGTAATTCTGATGCTTTCCGGTACGCGGAACCAGGTTTCACCCTGCTTCCACAGACCAGCCGTCTCGGTGCGGTCGATACCTGCAGCAAAAGCGTTAAAAGCACCTGCAGTGCAGGTATGACTGTCGCTTCCGACCACAATCATCTTTGGCCTTGCATATTTCGAAACAATCTGGTGGCAGATTCCTTTACCTACATCGTGAAATTTTTCAATCCCCTGTTGTTTGACAATATCCCTGATCTTCTGGTAGTCGTTTGCCAGTTTGGCATTGGTGGGCGGGGCATTGTGATCAAGTACGATCAGTAGCTGACCGGGATCGGACACTTTCACCCCTCCCATCTTCGAAAATGTTCCTGCAATACTGGAAGTATTGTCGTGGGTAAGAATAATATCCGGTTTACGGAATACGATGGCGCCGGCTTCGGCTCCCATGATTTTTTCTGCAAAAGTTTTACCTTTCATGGCGTTGCTTTTGATTTGTTTATGGATAAGAGGAATTTCTGTCTTATAAATTATGCAACGAATTTACAGGTTTTCCGGCACCTTCTCCCTTCAGGCCAAAAATATTTTCCTGCGAAAGAAATCACAAAAAAACCACCGCTGAAGGTGGTTTATCATTCATGCAAGCAGCTTGTTTCTGTAATTACATATCCTTCATCTGTTCATCCAGCCGGCTCTGCTGAGCCATACGCTGTTCAAGAAGCAGAATATATTGCCGTGCCTTTTTCAATCCGTGTTGTTTCCATGCCCGGTTTGCCCATTCCAGCGCGAGGGGCAGGTTACCCTCAACTTCGCTGGCAAGGGCCATATTATAGCATGCCCGGCCGGCCACTTTCTCATCTGAACTCACTGCATATTTCTGCCAGATCGGGATGGCATCGTTCCACCTGTCCCTTTTTACATATCTGGCAGCAATTTTAAAGTCATCATTCGCTTTTCTGAAGTAGGAACGATGCTCGGCCACCCAGGTCGGTGAAATCCTTCTGGCGTATTCATTACCCGAAAAGAAACCTGACTCATTGATCGCCCTTCTTTTGGAAGGCAGTTTAGCCATCACCTGTTCAGGGGTATCCCCATGTTCACTCCAGCGCATTTCATCATTGAAAGCATTTCTGTCAACAATCTGATGATCAGCGGGTTTATAAATTGTCCAGCCAGATCTTACATTCATTCTGAGGTCGGCATAATACTCTTTAACAATAACTTTTTTCTTATCTACCACCCTTTCCACATCCGCTGACCTTTTGCGAATGTCGGTATCGGAGTCAAATGATTCCAGGGCAATCAGCGCATCCAGCCGGAATCTTTCGCAGAGTTCATCCACCTGATTCCAGTCGAGGTAAGGGGGCCATTCACGGGTACCGGTTCCGGGGAGTTCAACGCCTTCAATGACAACGGCAGTGAAGCGCGGTCCATTGTTCAGCCCTGAAGCCAATCCTTTCAGCGTTTCCTGAGACCCTTCCCGGTCGGCGCCGATTGACTCTCCGGTTACAAATCCTTCAAGAACATTTTTAAATCCCTGCCCCTTGCCGGGCAACGACCGGTTAATAATTCCAACCTGCCTGATATCTGAGGAAAGGTTTATATCTGCCGGTTTAAGAATCTGCATCTGATGCGATGCTGTCCGGCATGAAGCGGCAACTACTGCCAGTAAAAGGATAGTGGGATAGATTGTCCTCATAATTTTCATAATTATTAATTTATATATTGATTGAATATAACGCTTACCAACTACTATACCAAATAT
>ERZ795057.641-NODE-641-length-34817-cov-13.293712_pt1 | contig 34817 bp, 23 predicted proteins | sample MGYA00375141_ERZ795057 | MGnify/ENA primary metagenome ERZ795057 (study PRJEB30186, sample SAMN05720163) | activated sludge metagenome | isolation source: Anaerobic digester | place: Hong Kong | collected 2015-01-26 ...
TCGCCATTGTGGAGATAGGAGGGACCGTGGGCGATATCGAGTCTCTGCCGTTTCTCGAGGCAATACGCCAGTTCGGGTTCGACATGGGCAAGAGCAATGTACTCTACATCCACCTGACTCTTGTACCCTATATCCCCACTGCAGGGGAATTGAAGACCAAGCCCACGCAGCACTCGGTTCAAAAACTTAGGGAGATCGGCATCCAGCCACAGATCCTTCTGTGCAGATCCGAAAAAAGACTTTCGGATGATTTGAAAGAGAAGATCGCGCTGTTCTGCAATGTGGATAAGGCATCCGTCATAAATGCAATAGATGTGGACAATATCTATCAATGTCCTCTCGAGTTTCATCGCCAGGGCCTTGACGACCGGATCGTGGAATATCTCAACATGTGGACGAGGGAACCGCGTATGCAGGGGTGGGAAAAACTCATCGATACCTTCAACAACCGGACGCAGGAAGTGAACATCGCTATTGTGGGGAAATACGTCAAGCTCACGGATTCATACAAAAGCCTGAACGAGGCCCTGGAGCATGCAGGCCTGTTCAATAATACCAAGGTGAACAGGATATATGTCGATGCAGACGCACTTGTAGAGGACGCTGATATATCACACCACTTCAAGGATATTCACGGGGTGCTGGTACCCGGAGGATTCGGCGAGCGCGGTGTTGAAGGAAAGATCCGTGCCATCGAATATGCACGCCAGGCAAAGCTCCCGTTCTTCGGTATCTGCCTGGGCATGCAGCTTGCGGTGATCGAGTTTGCCAGGAACATGTGCGGTATAAGGGACGCGAACAGCATTGAATTTAATCCGAGAACCCCTGATCCGGTCATAGAATTTCTCCCGGACCAGAAGAATATTACGAGAAAAGGCGGCACCATGAGGCTGGGGGCCTACCGGTGCACCTTAACCCCAGGTACCGCTGCCATGAAAGCATACGATACTGAGGAGATATCTGAACGGCACAGGCATCGCTATGAATTCAACTCTGAATATGAGAAACGACTCGTTGATGCCGGGTTGGTTGTCAGCGGCCGTAATCCTGAATCCTCTCTGGTGGAGATCGTCGAACTCGATGATCATCCATGGTTCCTGGGATGTCAGTTCCACCCCGAATTCAAGTCAAAGCCCATGCAGCCCCATCCCCTGTTCCGGGAATTCATCAGGGCAAGCCTCAACTTTCACAGGCACCACTCAGAACCCGGATAAACAGTAAATGCATGGAATATGAAAAAACAGATCACACTCGCAGCATTGGACTGATAGTGTCTGCGCAATCCCGATCATATGCCTGGAGGAGAGTATAGGCCATAATGTCTGAAGATGCCGGCAGGATTGTCAGTTTTATCGATATGGGGACCAATTCTGCCAGGCTCATGATCGTACGGATATTCAGGGACCATTCATATACGATCCTTTCCAGGCAAAAAGAGATGATACGACTCGGTTCGGGGGAATTCGACCATGGCTATATCCTTGATGAGGCTATGGATAAGGCTGTAATCGTATGTAAGAACTTTGTAAAGATGTCCGCTTCTTTTCACGCCGAAGAGATCATTGCCGTAGCAACCGCTGCAACCAGAGAAGCCAAGAATAAAGATGTACTCGTGGCTCGCCTCGAGAACGAGGCAGGGCTCAAGGTAAAAGTGATATCAGGCAGTGAAGAGGCAAGATTAATATACCTCGGGGCCTTAAGCGGCATGAATATCAAAGGCAGGGCCTTTTTCATCGACATAGGTGGCGGGAGCACCGAAGTCATAATCGGAGATGAGCATGACTATGACTATGTCGACAGTCTGAAACTCGGGGCAATACGAACGACCATGCTCTATCTTCCCGATCAGGAGGATACTGTTCCGTTCACACGGTACCATGAAATTCAGGAATATGTGAGCAATACGATCGTTCTTTCCATGAAGCGTATACGCGGATATGCATTTTCCCGATCCTTCGGATGTTCCGGTATAATCCAGAGCCTGGCAGAAACTGCAGCCCATGTTTTTCACAACCGGGATCCGAAACGGCGCAGGCTGCTCAGCCTGGAGGATCTCAAGGCTCTTGCCGAGATTCTCTGTTCCCTGAGCCTGAATGAGAGAAGAGATCTGCCCGGGATGAATCCCAGGCGTGCAGATATCATTATCGGCGGAGCCGTTATCCTCGATACCATCATGTCCGAGCTGAATATCGCCGAGATCGCTATCAGTTCTCATGAACTGCGTGACGGACTCCTGCTCGACTATCTCAATCGCATCGAACACCCCCTATTGGATGAACTTTCTGTCAGACACAAAAGCGTGCTTGCGCTCGGGCGCAGATGCGGTTTTGACGAAAGTCATTCAAGAAATGTCGCCAAGCTCTGTCTTGAACTGTTTGACAGTGCAAGGGAACTCAACCTTCACTCTCAAGACGGCACTGAAAGAGAGTTGCTTTATTACGCGGCACATCTTCACGATATCGGGACATTTCTCTCGTATGCAAACCACCACGCGAACAGCTACTATTTTATCCGCAATGCCGACCTCATGGGGTTTAACCAGGATGAACTCGTCACAATGGCTGCTGCGGCCTTCTTCCACCGCAAGGCCCTTCCTGTTGAAGACGTCCCGGAATTTGCATCACTCGATGAGAGAAGCCGGGATATCGTGAAGATACACTCCATCTTTCTGCGTATTGCCGAAAGCCTCGACAGAAGCCATGCCGGTCTTGTGGAGAGTGCCCGTTTCATGAGATGCGACAATGGGATTGTCGTGCTTGAAATACATTCGCCGCAGGACTGCCAGCTTGAATTCTGGGGTGTTCAGAACCATAAACACGCATTTGAACAGGTCTTCGGAAGAGAGCTCCTGTTCAGTGTTGCGTAGGATCGTCATATTCATACAGTATCTGTTTTTTTGCAGGGCTTGAAATACCGGGTTTGCAATGACGGGAAGGGGTACTTTTTTAAAGCAACATTTTAAATTTGAATATACTTATGGTTTCTATTATCCGCCTCAAACGGAAAATGTGGGATACATAGTATAGGAAAATATTCCAGAGCTGTTCCGTTATCCAATGTACAAATATGTAGTGTTTCCGGGCATTGATTATCTCAAATAATCCTGATACATGCGGTGTAATTGCCTTATCATGCAGTATAACTTATTGAAAAAATGAAAAAAAGTTATTGTAAACCCAGGTGCGGTATGTTTTAAGGCATTGAACAATATTGTGCAAAATGAACAGGAGGTGTCTTCCATGGCGTTTAAGGTGATAATTTGCAGGGATTTTGATCACATGAGTGAAGTTGCCGGTAATATTGCAGTCGAGAATATAAATGAGAACATGGCGAAAAAGGGCTCTTTCGTACTGGGCCTCGCCACAGGGAATTCACCTACCGGGCTGTATAAACACCTCGCCAAGTCAGCCAATGCAGGAGAGTTCGATGCCTCGAAGATCAGGAGCTTCAACCTGGACGAATACATTGGCCTGCCCGGCGAGAATGCACAGCAGAGGGCTCTGCATCCTGAAAGCTACAGTTACTTCATGATACAGGAACTCTTCGGCCTTTTGCAGAAGAAGTTCGTCGAAACAAATGTCCCCTGGGGCACCCTGATCGACCAGGAACAGCTTATCGCAGAACTCGAGAACAACCCCGGCGACTGGGAAGAGCAGGGTACGGAAAAGGGAAAAGCGATTGTGATCAAAAGCGATGCCGCCTCAGAGTATCTCAGATGGGTCAGGAAACAGACAATAGATGCATATGTCGCGAAGATCGATAATGCAGGAGGGATAGACCTGCACATAATAGGCGTCGGCGGCAGGGGCCATGTGGCGTTCCACGAATCAGGCATACCCTTTGACGGCAACAAGATGCTGCTGGTGAAACTCGATGACAATACGGTTGCGAACGCAGTGGAAGACGGTCATTTTTCATCAAAACAGGACAGTCCGTGGTATGCGTTGTCCATGGGTGCTGAACAGGTCTACAAGGCCAGGACCGTCCTGCTGCTGGCAAACGGACCGAGAAAATCCTCACCCGTGGCCGAATCTCTTGTGAACGATCCCACACCCGATGTACCCATATCATATTCTCAGCTCTATGCAGAAAATGGGGGCAACATGATCTATGTGATCGACAAGGCCGCGGCAAAAGATGTTCTTGCAAACAGTGCGAAGATACAGGAAAAGGGCATAGAGATCGAGGACATCAGTGGTGAATCATGTAGTGTGAAGGTCGAAGACCTCACGTTTTTCAGAAACCCCGATACCTGCCTTATGGGTTAATGCACATAAAAAGCCCCCTGCTCAGGCAGCAGGGGGCTCATATGTATTTTTCCACCTGACGTGATGTTTTATGCGAACATGGGCAGGTTCTCCATTATCCTTGAATTAACCTCATCGACGATTCCCTGGAGCCACGCAGTTCCTCTCGTGCGTGTATCTTCCTTCAGACCCTGAATGGTTTCAATGTAAGGTGTGCCGCGTTCTTCCATCTCCCGGACAATCATTGAAAGGAAGGTTTCCCGAAGATTATCATCGCCGGAGAATGACCTCAGTGAATCAAATGCCGATTCCGCCTGTTTCCAGTTGTCAGCAAGTCCCTGTTTCTTACTGATAAGGGATGAAGATGCCGCGTCTTTCATGACAGAGGTATATTGAGAAATCGATTCAGGCATCTTTTCAGCCAGGGCCTTGAACCTCTTTATTCTCTCGTCGAGTGCCATATCCAGTTTTTCGACAGCGCCTTCAAAAAGTGCCTGTTCCAGTGGATCGGGACCGCTGAAGAGTTTGCGTACATGCCGGTACCAGGCCTTCAAGGAGATCAGGTTTGCAATGTAGATGATGTTGTTCTTTACCCTCGTGTCTATTTCCCAGTATATGCCGGGCTTGAAGTCTCTGACTGCGCAGGACGGTTCCTGCCCATAGACGATTTTGGCGTCTTCATACAGGCTTCCCCTGAAGACAGTGCCTGCCGCGATGACTGTCCCGAAGCCGATCTTTGCAGGCCCGACCAGGCCTCCCTGGCCGCCTAAGAAGATGGGCCTCTGATTGAGCATGACCCCCCTGGATACATCACCGATAAGAGACGGGGTTGCCTTGTCCTGGTTCGGGGTATAGTTGAAATGGATATACGAGCTGCCCACCTCGCTGTGGTCCTTGCGGCTCGTGCCTCCTGACATCATGCAGTCGCAGAAGTTTATCAGGCTCCCTAAGGTGACGAACGGAAGCAGGATTGTCTGTTTGAGTCCTACTGTATGGGCTCCATTTGCCTCTTCTTCAAGGATGCACGCATCTCTCACATGAGCCCCGTATGCCATATTCGATTTTGCAAGGAAAACCGACTTCTTGAAGAACCCGCCCTTGAGTTCCACATCAGGGCCTATCTGGCAGTCCTGTATCGTTACCGGGGCCTCTGCCCCGAGTTTTGTCCCTGACATGACAATGGTCTTCTTGCCATATATCCTGCAACCGGGATATATGGTGACGCCCCTGGCAATCCGGCCGGGATCCACTTCCCCGCCTATCTCGACAGACAAGGGTGAGGGAATAACAACACCGTTATCAATAAGCATCTTCAGAGTATCTGGAATCGTGTGGCCCATGAAATACCTCGCAAAGAACAATTTTCCAGAGTATATGCCCGGCGGCCTGATCCTTTTTATTCCCGAGAGCCGCCGGCAATACTCCGTGTTTTGACCGTATCTATATCAGCCGATCTTCTCAGTAATGATATCTGCTATCCTGCGGCAGTAGACCTCGGTATCCTTTTCCGACGGACCTTCCACCATGACTCGGCACATCTGCTGTGTGCCGGAATACCTCACCAGGACCCTTCCTTTGTCACCAAGTTCCGTTTCAACCTCTTTGATTACCTGAGCGATCTCAGGGATGGTATAGACATCGGGTTTTGATTTCACATCGATGTTGATCAGTCTCTGGGGAAAGACCTTCATAATCTTTGCAAGCTCTGACAAAGGCTTGTTTTCATATTTCATGGCATTGATCAGCTGCAGGGCGGCAATGATGCCGTCACCTGTGGTGTGATGGTCGAGGAAGATAATGTGGCCTGACTCCTCCCCTCCGATCGATGCACCTTTCTCCAGCATCTCTTCCAGCACATAGCGGTCTCCCACTTTGGTCGCCAGGGTCTTGGCGCCGAAATCCTTCAAGGCAAGGCCGAGCCCTATATTGCTCATCACGGTGCTGACCACCATATTCTTTTTCAGGAGACCCTTCTTTTTCATTACCGAGGCGCAGATCGCCATTGCCTGGTCACCGGTCAGCACGTTTCCGTTCTCGTCTACGGCAATTAACCGGTCGCCGTCCCCGTCAAATGCAAAACCGACATTCGCCCGGTTCTTGACCACCTCGTGAGCCAGTGTCTCAGGATGCTGCGAGCCGCAGTCCTTATTTATGTTCTTGCCGTCAGGCTCATTGAACAGAGGGATAACATCGGCGCCGAGTTCGAAAAAGGCCTCAGGAGCCACCTTGTAGGTAGCGCCGTTCGAACAGTCCAGCACAATCTTCATGCCTTCCATGGTGTATTCATTGGGGAACGAGCTTTTTAAGAACACGATATAACGGCCTCTTGCATCGTCTATCCGGTATGCCTTTCCCATATCACTGGGATCGGCGTGCAGAGACGGGAGATCATCAGACTGGATCAACTGCTCAAGCTCATCCTCTTTGGCATCCGGCAGCTTGAACCCGTCGCGGGAAAAGATCTTGATACCGTTGTCCTGGTAGGGGTTATGCGAGGCTGAAATGACGATACCTGCGTCAGCTCTCATGCTCACGGTGAGAAAAGCAACACCGGGTGTTGTCATGGGGCCAACAAGCAGGGCATCCGCACCCATGGAGCATATGCCGGAAACCAGGGCATTCTCAAGCATGTATCCGGACAACCTCGTATCTTTGCCTATTACTATCCTCGGGGTATGCCCTTTCTTTCTTGTAATATATGCAATGGCCCTGCCTACCTTCAGTGCCATTTCCGAGGTCATAGGATGCACATTTGCAACCCCCCTTATACCATCTGTGCCGAATAGTCTGCCCATAGCATTCTCCCTTTTCAGTATTGTTTTTCTAGTGATCCACTATCATATATGCATCAGGCAAAACAATAGATGATTTTGCCTTTTAATCATGAAAACGGCAATGAAATCAGCATATTTCCTCATAGGTTTCTCGCCTGCAAGCAACTATCTTCAATACATGAGGCCAGATCGGCCTCATTCTCTCATAACCCAACGTCGGCAATTTTTATTTGGGAACAGCTCCACGGTACAAGATATCAGCGAAGGAACACTCTACGCTATCAAGGATCCTCTGTTACGGATTTGTGAAAAAAGAAATATTCCTTCAGGCATTGAGCCCTACACATTAAAGCCGAAGGAGCACGAGCCCCCCGAAAGAATCAGATGACCTGAGAAGTTATAAGAAACGTGTTCTTTTTAGGGTCTTCTTGCTCTTCTTCTGCTGCGGTTCCTGTGGGGCCAGAGTGTCCCTGATCGTAAGGTCTTTCGTGTAATCCGGACAATACACACCCTCGCCATGCGAGAACTTTTTCTTGCAGTCCCTTCTCCAGGCACAAATAGCACATAAGGATCTATCCATCGACATAGTAAATAATAATAAAGGCGAGCGGTATAAAGTCAATCGTGTGTGGATTTGTATAATGAACATACAAAAAGAACATATATTCAGAACGTTGAATCTTAACCTTCTTAGTAAGAAATCGTGACAACGTATTTTACCTCCTGAGGGTGATTCATGACAGGCGACAAGATATAATGTATAGGGAGAGAAAATGACTTCTCCATTGAAAAATCCAGCCAAATAGTTTTACCATATGTGGCGGAGTTTCGATTACGATACTATAGTGATCTTATTTATGATGCAAACCTTACAGACCGCATTGTTGTTTGAACATCTTCTAATTATATAAACTTAAGGAGTTGAGAGATGAGCAAGGCAATCTTTACCATATATATAATCCTCGCATGCACGATCATATCTGCTCTCGCAATGATACCACCGCTTTGTGCGTCCGAGTTCAGCGTTCTCGACAGGAACACCGTCATGGAATCTTCCGAGGCGGTAACCCAGGAGCGCTATCCCAACGCAGAGGTGGTGCATGTGGCCCAGCGAAGCTGGATCAAGTACAACACAGACGGCACGTATGTCCAGTGGTACGAGGCATACGTGAAGATTCTGTCTGAAAAAGGAAGACGAAGATACACGAGCGTCACCTCGTCCTTTACCATCCCGTATAACACCACCATGTTCAAAACTGTTGAGGTGATCAGAAGCGACGGGAGCAGCCTCGAGGTGGATATCGCCAAGAACAGCCGCGAGATGATTGAACAGTCGCAGATGGAATCGAACATTTACAATCCCAATGACAAACTTCTCAGAGTCACTATCCCCGAGGTGAACATAGGGGACATGGTTCACTTTGTCATGTTCGATGATTTTACCAAGGCCCGTATGCCCGGAACCTGGAGTGACTATGTGACCTTTGAGGGCACGGACCCCATAGTGCGCTCCGAATATATCGTGGTCGCTCCGAAAGATACACCGCTGAAGAGTATTGCACTGAAAGCGGAGATACCCGGAACGATATCAAGTTCGCTACAGGGCATGGATGATGAAATAATCTATACCTGGACAGCGAAAAATGTCCCAAGGGCCTATGAGGAACCGCAGATGCCGAAGCTGTATACACAGGCCCAGCGGCTTCTGGTGAGTACCATCCCGGATTGGGAGACTGTCTCCAGGTGGTACTGGGAACTGTCGGAGCCCCATATCAAGAGGACAACTCCTCAGATGGAAAAAACAGTGGAGAATATCGTCAGGGGAATCGATGATCCGACAGCAAAGATCGTGGCCATCTTCAGGTGGGTGTCTCAGGGGGTACGATATCTTGGAATCACTGCTGAGAAAGATGCTCCCGGGTACGAACCCCATCCGGTAGATATGACCTTTGAGAGACGCTCTGGAGTCTGCCGTGACAAGGCAGCCCTGCTTGTCTCCATGCTCCGTCTGGCTGGGTTTGATGCATTCCCGGTCCTGATCATGAACGGACCGAAAAAGGACCCCGAAGTCCCCCAGCCGTTTTTCAATCATGCCGTTTCCTGCGTGCGGAAAAAAGACGGCACGTACCTGCTCATGGACCCGACCGATGAGAGCACAAAAGAGCTCTTTCCCGCATACCTGAACAACCAGAGCTATCTAGTTGCAACCCCTGAGGGAGAAACGCTTCTCACCAGCCCCATAGACCCTGCCGAGTGGAACATGATGCATATCGAGACAACAGGATCACTCGATAAGCAGGGAAATCTCAAGGCTGTGTCAAAACTCCGATTCGATGGCATCAATGACAATGCCTACCGGGGATTTTTCTCCCGCCTGTCGCCCGAGGAGAGGAGACAGTACTTCGAGCGGATCATCAAGAGAATCGCCCCGGGAGCCGTGCTCACTGCACATGACATCAGTCCGGAGAACATGCTCGATACATCACAGGGCCTCAAGGCAACTCTGAACTTCGAGGTCAAGGATTATTCCATACAGGGAAACGACAGTATCATGCTGCCTCTCATTCGTATGGGCGGCAGCATCGGGATGGTGAACTTTCTCACTCGTGAAACGGGTTTGACGCGCAGAAAATATCCGTATGTAACGGATGTGGCCTGTGGTGTCTCCGAGACATTCAGCATCAATCTCGGCAATGCCGCTGGCAAGCCGTTGAGCCTGCCGGTCTTTGATGAGGTGAATAACGAAGGAGCCACATGGAAGCGAACAGTGTCCGTACAGGATGACATATTGATCAGTAAGAACACCTTCTCACTGAAACTTCCTGAATATTCCCCTCAAGAGTACCTGGTCCTCAAGCAGACGCTTCTAAACATTGAGGCGGACAGCAAAAAGATGCCTCTCTTCTCATCTGTTGCTGTCTCCACAGAGCATGGCCTGCAGCCCTGGTATGCCCCCTACAAACCTGATGCGGTCATACTTGAAGAGGTGGATGAATTCGACGTGGAAAACAGCTCCACCTGGACCGAGACGAAAAGAATGAAAATGAAGGTGCTCACCTATGCCGGGAAAAAGCGTTTCAGCGATCTCCATGTGAGGTACAACCCTGCCTGGGAGGAAGTGGAAATTACCAGCGCCGTCGTGACAACGCCGGATGGCGGGAAGGTGGTGATTGAAGACAAGGAGATGAATCTCATGGATGACCTCTGGGTAGCGGATGCGTCCCGTTACCCCGCATCCAAGGTGCTTGTGGTGAGTCTTCCCGGTGTGGAAGAGGGGAGCATTATCGAGTATACCATCAGACGCAAGAAAACCGGACGGTTGTTTTTCTCGATAAACGGTGAATTCTGCTCCCTGGATATGGAGAGAACACTCAATGAACGGGGATCTTCCCGTAATGTCATTACCGTCAATGGAGTATTCCGCGCACCTGAACCTATTGAGAAAAAGACGCTCCGGATAACAGTGCCGAAACGGATGCACCTGAATGTATCGGATATTGATGAAAGACAGGGTGCATATCCGACCCTTGGCGTAGCGCAGTTGGAGAAAGAAGAATACGTACGTGATGGAAAATCGGTCCATGAGTATACCGCCACCGAAGTGCCTCCGGTAATTGAAGAAGATTTCATGCCGCCATGGCACAGTTTCAATCCAGTCGTTTTCGCCTCTTCAGTGGATTGGGAGCGGTATGCGAAAGATGTCCGCAAAATATTCCTGAAGGCGACTTCATCGAAGGAGCTCACTGAGGCACGGGCCAGGGCAATTATTGCCGGCATCGATGATGAGGAAACCAAGATTCTCAAGATCCGTGATTATGTGGCCAAGAATATCAAGTATATCGACGTGGCATTCGGGGACATGCCCCTTTCGAGCACAAGTTCTGCAGACAGAACCCTCATAGATGGCTACGGCAACTCGGCAGACCGTGCAGTTGTTCTGTATGCAATGCTCGAATCTGCCGGATTCAAACCTGAATTTGTCCTGGCATCCCGGATCATGAACACTGAGCGTCTTGTGGGACCGCTCTATAATTATCCTTTCCACCAGTGGTTCTCCGATCTTCTGGTCCGCATCGAATATCGTGACACCTATGTTTATCTCAATGATACCGATCAGTATGCCGCACTGGGAAGCACGAAAAACTACAACCATCCGGGGCTGGTTTTGAAATCCGGTGAGTTCGAGATCATCCAGAATGTATCTGAAGATCTCGATGACCGTACAGATGCAATCATATCCATTGAACTGAGCGCACAAGGCGATGTCATGATGAAGACAACCCGCAGATACTACGGGGGCGAGTTTGCATCGTTTCACAAAAGATTTCGCGAAATGCCGCCTGAAGAACGAGTGCGCCATCATCAGAAGCTGGTCTCAAGCATTTCTCAGGCAGCTCAGCCAAAGGGATTTTATATAACCGACTATGAATCTTATCCCGGTACCGAAGAATTCTCCGTCACGGCACAGGGCTATGCCACAAGGCAGGGAAACTATCTCTATCTCGATCTCCCGGGACTTATACGGGCGCTTGAAGGGGTAAGCGGTGAAACACGCAGGAATCCCCTCTACCTCAGACAGAATTCAAAGCGCTCGATAACCCTTGACGTGGCATTGCCCGCGGGGATCAAGACTGTCCAGTTCCTGCCGCCTGAAAATGAGACTCAGCCGGTCAGACACTCAGGCAAGATATCCCTGAATACCAGGCTTGAGTACATCGGAGAAAGCAGCAGGCCAGTGAAGCTGATAATCCGACAGGACATGGATCTTGATCCGGCGGTTATCATGCCGGAGGAATATCCCCAGATCGTCGAGACCCACCGGGTACTTTCGCATCCGAGATCGCATATGATTCTTCTCGAACTTGAATGAGGATGGTAATGCTCCCGGGCCTGAAGATGAGGGATCCGGCCTGATGAAGGAGATACATTCACCCTGTCGATAAGCTGTGATGCAGGAATACTGCCGGAGTGTATGGTCGTGCCATGCCGGAACCTCATCTTGTCTCCCGCCCCGATTTATTAAAAATATCGTGGTGGTCGATGAGTAGGGTGGGAAACAAATGATATAAATTACATTGGGGCATGGTTGTATCATGAATACCGGCAAAACGTATTCAAAACATCCCCGCCACTTCAGAGAAATGCATTGCTTCCTTGATGGGATACGGTGTCTTGGCTGTCATGGACAGAAGAAAACATAATCGCTTTCCAATGCAGATGCATGCTGAGATTGAGATAGTGGTGGATAATCACGCCCCTGAGCGTGGCATCGGTCAGGCAAAAAGTATTTCCGGCATGATCAATACCATAGATATAAGCCTGGGCGGATTCTGCGCAAAGGTTGTCCATTCACCCGCAGATACGGACAAGAGTTTTTCTCCGGCTGTTGCGTATACGCTCGTAGGAAGGACCATCACGGTATTCTTCAGGGAAAACGACATGGTTGTTACCGGCAAAGTGGTACGCATTGAACCGCGAACCATGCTCATGGCCGTGGTGATCACCAGTGTTTCGGACATCAGCCTCTGGCGTCAGTTCTGCGGCCAGTTTGTCTATGACCAGTCGGTTCATGGATAAAGCCTTCACCCGGCAGGAAGTATAATCCCGGTTCACAGAGTTTTCTGTAAGCAAGGGTCTGTGGCTTGATTCTTTCAGATCCAGGAAATTCAGTCCATGTTTTTCAATAATCCATCACTCCAATAATACCATGTATGAGCTTGACGTATCACCACGCCTTATTCAGCGGGCATGATCACACATGCCCGCTTTGAGAGGACCAGTTCCATGCTGCTTCCGGCCGGTGAAGGCCTCGATTCACCGGAGAGCTCAAAGACCAGTGCCTGGCCGTTTTCTATCTGCAGTTCCAAATGATAGTTCCTGCCCTTGAACAGGCAATCTTTCACCGTGCCTGATACAACAATTTCTCCAGGTTGTGCAGGACCTGATTCATCTCTTACCCGGGCGCCGTCGGGCCTGATGAGAACAATCACCCGAGTCTGCTGCGGGAAATCATGGTCCCCTGCCGGGAGGATTCCCAGGGCCGTATCAATGGTCCCTTCAGCCGTGGTGCATCCCTCCACGAGATTGTGAAAGCCGAGGAACCTTGCCACCCGGACATTGGCGGGACGATCGTAGAGCTTTTCGGGAGAGTCAATCTGTTCTATCTTTCCCCTGTTCATCACGGCAATGATATCACCGATTGCATAGGCCTCTGTCTGATCGTGCGTGACAAAGATTGCGGTCACCCCGAGCGTCTTCAGGATGTTTCTGAGATCGAGGAGAAGCCGTTCACGAAGTGCCCTGTCCAGCGACCCCAACGGTTCATCCAGCAGAACAAGCCTCGGATGGGTTGCCAGAGAACGTGCAAGGGCTACCCGCTGGCGTTCACCTCCTGAGAGCTCACTTACATTGCGGGTCCCGTATCCGTCGAGACCTACCAGGGCCAGCATTTCTTTCGAGCGCTGCAGGATCTCTTTGCGGGGTTGCTTCTGCATTTTCAGCCCGAAGGTAATGTTGCCGACGACATCCATATGGGGGAAGAGGGCGAATTCCTGGAACATCATGGAGAAATTGCGTCGATGCGGTTCTACTGCCGCCATATCGTGGCCGTCAAAGTACACGGTGCCCTCATCTGAGCGTTCAAGCCCTGCAATGATGCGAAGCAGGGTGGTTTTTCCGCATCCTGAGGGACCGAGCAGGCACAGGATATGACCGTCTTCCAGATCGATACTTACATCATCGACAGCCCGGTGGTGGTTGAATGTCTTGGAGATATGACGCAGTTCAAGAAGTGCCATGTCAGAATTCCCCTTCCTGGCCCGAGCGTATCCTTTCCAGCAGCAGGAAACCCAGGGCCGTGGCAAGCATAAGCACGGTACTCATGGCCATTGCCTGGCCATAATTCAATGCACCGGGCTGGCCGAGAAACCGGTAGATGGCAAGCGGCATGGTGGGCGTCTGCGGCCTGGCAACAAACACGGTTGCCCCGAATTCACCGATTGAGATGGTAAACGCAAATACCGCACCAACAATAACACTGCGCCTGACAATGGGCATTACCACATGCATCCAGGTCTGAACGGATGATGCCCCAAGCATCGCTGCGGATTCACGCAGGTTTGCAGGAATGCTCCGCAATGCAGGTAACACGCTCCTCACCACAAACGGATATGCCACGAGCGTATGTGCCAGGGGAACAAGCATGATGGATGTACGAAGATTCAGGGGAGGCTTGTCCAGGGCGATAATGTAACCGAACCCGAGGGTCACTGCAGAGGTCGCCAGAGGGAGCATGAACAGAGGATCCAGCAGAGAAGCTGCACGGCTTTTGTTCTGAGCGAGGAATGTAGCTGCGCACAGGCCTATGATGAGAGAAAGTACCAGTGCTGTCAGGGCAAAGCCTATGGAATAGGCGATCGCTTCCACAGGCGGGATATAAAAGATAGACTGCTCCGGGTTTTCAAACAGTGCCCGGTAGTATACGAGTGAGAATCCCTGCTTGGTAGATACTGACTGAGCAACCAGTGCCGCCAGCGGACTTCCAAGAAGAACTGCCATAGCGATGATGTTGGTGCCCACAATGATCCTGTCCTTACGGGTGGAAGGCTTTCTCTGGGTTACCTTGCGCGATTCCGGATAGAGGGTGAAGGTTGTTCTTCGTTGCAGCCAGGTATAGACCCACATGAAAACAAAGGTAAAGCAGATCTGTACCAGGGATAGGGCGGCAGCCATTGGCAGGTTGAAGATATGCACGGCCTGACGGTAGATCTCCACCTCGATGGTGGCATAGCGGGGTCCACCGAGGATCAGGATCACGCCGAAGCTGCTGAAACAGAATATAAAGACCAGGAGCGAAGCTGCACAGATGGAAGGAAACAGCAGGGGAAATGTGATTTCCCTGAATGTCTTCCAGCTCGAGGCGCCAAGCATGCGGGCTGCCTCGCTCAGCGAGGGCTGGAGTCGTGCCCATGCGCCGCCCACAATCCTGATGATCACCGTGTAGTTGTAGAACACATGAGCCATGAGAATAAACCATATCGTATGGTTGAGCCTGATGGGCGGTACGGTGAGATCGAAGCTGTCCATGAGCCAGGAATTCACGATCCCGTTGGGACCCAGGAGGGCATGGAATGCTGCCGCAACAACCACTGAAGGGAGCACGAACGGAATGGCGGTAAAGGACTGAAGCAGGTTCTTGCCGGTAAAACGGTATCTGGCGAAGATATAGGCTCCAGGCAGGGCAACTATGAGGGTAAGGATTGTGGAGAGCGCAGCCTGCCAGGTGGTGAACCACAGTGTCCGGATATAAAAACTCGTGGATATCAGCTTCTTCAGTTCTCCCAGTTCAGGGACGCCTTCAGGCATGAAACTGAGAGTGAATATCTTTATGAGCGGATAGAAATAGAATACCGCCAGAAAGACAAGCGGCACCCCGGCAATCCCGATGCGATATCTGTTTGTGCTCCTATTCACCGCAGGACAGTTATTGTCCAGGACTCGATCCATGCTTCACGATTCCTGGCAATCAGGTCGGGCGAAATAAGTATGGGCTCATCAGAGAGTGTTGCATGCTTTACAAACACCGGGGGAAGCTGGGCCTGCCTGTTCACCGGAAAGACGAACATCTGCAGGGGTATATCTTCCTGGAATGTCTTATCAAGCATAAAATCAACCAGTTTCTGTGCAAGGTCCATGTGTTTGGTTCCCTTGATGATCCCGACAAATTCGATCTGACGGAAGGTGGTTCCGGGGCCGACAACTGCTGCTGTGGGGGCTTCATCAAGGGGCTTTTCAGAAAAATGCACCTCGGCAGGCGGACTGCTCGCATAGCTCACCACAATAGGGCGGACCCCTTTTGAAGCCGCACTGAATTGACCCCAATAGGCATCCTCCCACCCGTCGGTGATCAGGACCCCGTTGTTCCTGAGGTTCTTCCAGTAGTCAAGATATCCATCTTCCCCGAAATGGCCGATCGTTGCCAGGAGAAATGCAAGGCCTGGAGACGAAGTGGCCGGATTTTCCACAACCGTGAGCCCCTGGTATTCGGGTTTTATGAGGTCTTCGAGACTCTCCGGTGGACGTACGCCTCTCTCTTTGAACCATGCCTTGTCGAAATTGAGGCAGACATCGCCGTAATCTACCGGCAGCAGTCGGTTTTGTGGGTCAAGTTTCAATGACTCGTCGATGTTTTTGAGCATCGGGGAGTTATACGGCTCGAAGATATCAGCCTTGAGCGCACGGCTCATAAAGGTATTGTCAATCCCGTAGAAGATATCGGCCATGGGGTTTTCCCTTGACAGAATAGCCTGATTCAATGCGGCACCGGCATCACCGGACTTGAGAAAGCGGATATTTACGCCATGCTCCTTCTCGAATGCAGTCACCAGGTTCTCACTGATACTGAAGCTGTCATGGGTCATCACGTTGAGAATCTTCACGTCCTGGCTCTTCTCACCTTTGCTGCATCCGGTAAGGACGGCAGCAAAGAAGATCAGAATGAGAAGTTGTATTATGGATCTCTTCATAAAAATCTCCTTGTCTATGAAAATAAAAAAGTCATCCCTTTGGAGGATGACTTCTTGTCCATGCCTTCATTCCTCCGCCGGCATTATCCGGTTCAGGTTCAACGGGCGGATCCACAGCATATCAGCAAGAATCCCTCTCAGCCCGGTTTATCCGAGCTCCCGATAGGCTTTCGTTCAATGAAACAGTCATAAGTCCCTCAGCGTGTTCTGTCAAGGGTTTTGACTTATTCTGTACAGGTCCGGGGACTGGGCATGTGCCGCTGATCTCGTGGGTTGTGCCCGTATTGACAGCAGGGCTTTGCGATTGCTGTTTTTGAGGAGAAAAGCATGTCCGGTATTTCTAAACCATATGAAATTGCTTAAGAATATAGTACAATTTATGAAAAACACTAAAGAAATAGTCAGCATTAAGTTGACTACAAAATCGGATTTAGTATATATAGTTTCAAATTATTCTATTTGGAGGAGGGTTTGATATGTCAGAGAATCTTGCTAATCCGGCACCACTTGGTTTAATGGGCTTCGGGATGACAACCGTACTGTTAAACCTGCACAACGCCGGACTGTTTGAAATCAGTGCAGTTATTATGGCAATGGGTATTTTCTACGGAGGATTGGCCCAGATCATTGCCGGATGCATGGAGTTCAAGAAGGGGAACACCTTCGGTACTACGGCATTTACTTCCTACGGGCTCTTCTGGTTGACGCTCGTCTTTCTCATCTATTTCAATGGAAAGTTCGGCATGCCGGCAAACACCCTGGGATTCCTTGCCTGGTACCTGTTCATGTGGGGACTGTTCACTTTCTTCATGTGGATCGGCACCTGGAAGGCAAACAGGGCGCTCCAGGTAGTATTCCTCACACTTACCATTCTGTTCTGGATGCTCGCTGCACGGGACGCATTCCATTGGACCGGAACCTGGGCCATGTTGACCGGCTATGAAGGCATCTTCTGCGGGGCTTCTGCCATCTATCTCGCAATGGCACAGGTGATCAACGAGAACTTCGGCCGGACAGTGCTGCCTATCGGTGAAAAATAACCATCAGTAAACAAGAAGGGGCAGGGCGGTTAAGATTGTCCGTGCCCCTTTCTCTTTCATGTAACCGTCTCCACCCTTAACAACGCCGGACTCGTCGCCTTAGCAGTATTCTGACAGGCATCGCTGCGATATTGATTCTGCATGATTCGCTGTTATTCATATTAAGAGAGACTTCGTTGTTTGAAAGGAGGCGTGTAATGCCCCATTTCGATACAGCCTTGCGGCCATATACAGGCAAGCGGATCGAGGAGATAGAATCGGCAGATATTCTGATCGGCATCCCGTGCTACAATAACGAATCTACCATAGAACACGTTATCCAGATGGTGAGCCATGGAATCGCAACATATTACAAGGACAAGAGGAGTGTGATCTTCATTGCCGACGGCGGTTCAACCGACGATACCAGGGACGTGGCTAAGGAGTTCCAGATAAAACCCTGGCAGGAAAAGATCGTGTCCATTTATCGGGGTCCGGGTGGAAAAGGCTCTGCCCTCAGGTCCGTATTCGAGGCAGCCGGACGACTGCATGTCAGTGTATGCGCAGTTGTGGATTCCGACCTCAGGAGTATTACCTCCGACTGGGTAAAATATCTGCTGGACCCGGTCCTGGAACATGAGTACCAGTTTGTCTCTCCGGTATACATGCGGCATAAATATGACGGCACCATAACCAACAATATTGTGTACAGCCTCACCAGGGCCCTCTATGGCAAAAGAATCCGCCAGCCCATAGGAGGAGACTTTGCCTTCTCCAGGCAGGTGGCAAAGTTCTACGCTGAGCAGGAGGTGTGGGAAACCGACGTTGCCCGGTTCGGCATCGATATCTGGATGAGTACATCGGCAATAACCAACAACTTCAGGATATGCCAGTCGAATCTGGGGGTGAAGATCCACGATGTAAAGGATCCGTCACAACATCTCGGCCCCATGTTCCGTCAGGTGCTCTGGACGCTGTTCTCTCTGATGGAGACCTATGAAAAGCACTGGAGGGATGTTGAGGGAAGCTCGCCCCTTGAGACATTCGGCATGGAAGGTTTCATAGAACCGGAGCCGGTCAAGGTGAACCTGGATGCCCTCATCGAGAACTTCAAGCTCGGGTTTTCGCATTTCGGTGTGCTGTGGAAGGATATCTTCTCGAAAGATTGCTATAATGATATGAAAAAGTGTGTTGACAAGAGCGGCACAGATTTTCTCTGTCCCATGGAAACGTGGGTCAGGATACTCTATGAACTTGCAGCCACATTCCACGCCTGGCCAAAAAACAGATACAAGCTCGTAGAACTGGTGGCGCCTCTGTACTACGGCAGGGTGGCCTCGTTCGTTAATCAGAGCAGGGATATGAGTTCGAAGGAAGCAGAGGAACTCGTTGAAGAACAGGCCGAGAGTTTTGAGCAGCACAAGGGCTATCTTGTAGAGATGTGGGATCAGAAGAAAGCACAGGCAGAAGCATCGTCTCTCTCGTGAGATTTCCTCTGCCCGCTCCCGGAACCGATTTCCTTGTGCTTCATAGCAGAATCCGTATCATAATGGCCACATTCATCTCATTCATCTTTTTCCCAGTTTGATACTACATCCGGATATTCCCGTGCAATCTGTCTATAAGAAGAGTATTGGCTGCAGAAATGTGACCTGCATCCAAGCGGACGGCTTTCATAGATCGTACACAATCCTTTACTATTCAGGTAGGGGCAGGCGAGAATCCGTCTCGAATCATCAAGCTTAAGATATACGGATGCGCCGGAATCCGGAAACCTGCCGCAGCATTCATAAATCTTGTCCTCTATGGGACATTCTTCACAGGGATTCATGCCGGTATGGTGACGCCCTCCTCATCGTAATGGTAAGCATTTTCAAGGTGAACTTTAGCATAATGACATTGCGATGGGAAAAGGGAAAAAGGGTCGGGTTCGATGTATCATTCTTCTGATCGATGCAGTTGGCTTGGGCTGTATTCATTCACTGCAGAAAATCGCCTTCTTACTCCAATAACCGCTAGTATCTTATTGACAAAAATCTATTATATGTCTATAGCTGCATATATTCAATTATATCTTAAACAGCATATCAAAATTATACAACTAGAAAGGTGCACCATCAGTCACATTCAATAAAACCAATAAGAGGAGCGATGAAATGAAAAGAATAGTCATGTGTTTATTGGTATTGTTTCTTGCAGCCAACTGCTTTGCCGCTGATCTGATAATCTACAGCGGCGCAGGTCTGATCAAACCCATGGAAGAGTTTAAGGGAAATTTCGAGACGTTGAACAAGATAAGTGTGGATGTGCATTACGGAAGTTCCGGTGAGATATTCTCCCAGGTAGCTGCAGGACAGCCATGCGACGTACTCATTCCCGGTGCCGAGAAATATACCCAGGATGCATTGAAGAATGGCTGGGTTGTTGAAGACACCATCAAAAAGCTGGTCCTCCATGTGCCGGTGATTGCTGTACCGCAGGGAAACCCGGCGAACATTACCGGTCTGCAAGATCTCACAAAAGAAGGTGTCAGAGTCAGCATCGGCGATCCCAAGGCCCCTGCCATCGGACGTGTAGCCAAAAAGATGCTCACCAAGAACGGCCTGTGGGATACTGTAACGCCGAACATCACGGTCTATGCACCTACGGTAAACCAGCTCCTGATCTATGTTGCCCTGAAACAGGTGGATGCAGCAATTATCTGGGAAGACCTTGTGACCTGGGCTGAAGGTAAGGGCAAACTGGAAGTGGTAAGGATACCGAAAGAACAGAATATCATAATGACCATCCCCACGGCTGTCTGCACCAAGGCACCGAACAAGGATCTCGCACTGAAATTCAACGAATATGTCTCCTCTGATGAGGGCATGCAGATCTGGAAAAAATGGGGATTTGAACCGTATACCAACTAAAAATTATCACCTGGAGGCGTGCACAGTGTATAGAATCAACATATTCAAGCTGGTGTTCATTTTCATATCTCTGTTCATCACACTGCTTTTGGTGTTTGCGATCGTATCGCTGTTTCTGGTCCCTGATGTCCAGGATGTATGGAACAATCTCTTCAGCGAAGAGATGAGATTTTCGTTAAAACTTTCACTCATCACAGGGCTCATATCAACGGTACTGGTCATGCTCTTCTCTCTGCCAATCGGATATACACTGTCACGCTTCGATTTTATCGGGAAAGGCTTTGTCAAGACCATCATCGATCTTCCGGTGGCTTTTCCCGAGCTCGTCCTGGGCCTGTGTCTGCTCCTGCTGTTCGGCAACACGTTTGTGGGCGATATCTTCAGATCAGTGGGGCTGAACTTCGTCTTTACGAAAAAGGGAGTGGTCATAGCACAATTTTTTACGGCCTTGCCCTATGCAAGCCGAATCATGAAATCTACCTTCGACTATATCGATCCGAGGATGGAATTTGTCTCGCGGTCCCTGGGATATTCCATGTTCGAGACATTCATGAACATCTCGCTGCCCCTTGCTAAAAACGGTATCCTGGCATCGACGGTTATCGCATTTGCCCGGTGCATCGGCACCTTCGGGACGGTTCTGATCCTTGCAGGCGGGACCTACATGAAGACCGAGGTGCTTCCCATGACGCTCTACCTGAACATCTCGTACGGGAACATGGGTATGGCGCTTACCAGCGGGATTGTCCTCATGGTTGTTTCATTCCTCGCCATCTACGTATTCGAGAAGGCGGAGGTGGGACTATGAGTTTCCTGACTATAGAAAATCTTTCCATCAACCTTGGAGAATTCCACCTCAAGGGCATCTCTTTCGGCCTCGACAAGGCAGACTACCTGACTATTATCGGTCCTACCGGAGCGGGAAAGACCATACTTTTAGAAAGCATCATCGGATTCTGGAATCCGGATACCGGACGTATTTTCCTCGAACAACAGGACATCACCCAGGAGCTTCCGGAAAAAAGAAGGATCGGCATCGTCTACCAGGACTATGCCCTCCTGCCGCATTTCACGGTATTCAAGAACATCGCGTATGGCCTGAGAAAAATGCAGAAGAACAATATCGAGGATAAGATCCATGACATAGCCTCCTCTCTTGGTATCGACCACCTTCTACACCGGAAACCCACGACACTTTCCGGGGGGGAACAGCAGCGGGTTGCCCTTGCACGGGCCCTGATTGTTGAACCGAGGCTCCTGCTGATGGATGAACCCCTTTCCGCACTGGATCCGAAAACACGAAGGGAGACGAGGACGCTTCTGAAACATGCGATTCAAGAGCGGGGCACTACCGTGATTCACATAACCCATGACATGAAGGATGTGTGGGCCCTGGCAAACAAGGTGGCGGTTTTCCGTGAGGGATCGATGCTGCAGTTCGGTGACGTGGATGAGGTATTCAAAAGGCCGAACTCCGAGTTCATTGCAGACTTTGTGGGAGCCACCATCCTGAACGGGCAGGTATTAGGACACAATGACGGGGTGAGTGTGGTAAACGTTGATGGATTTGATCTTGTAAGCCTTGATCCTGCTCAGCCGGGCACTCAGGTGAAGATAGCCATCCGGCCTGAGGATATCATTGTCACGAAAACCTTTCCGCGGCAGATCTCGGCACAGAATGTCATCGAGGCAAAACTGGACGAGATCGTTCGAGAAGGAAACACCTGTGTCTTGAAGCTTGTCTCTCGTCATACCTGTATCGATGTGCTGGTTGCAAACAATGCCGTGGACCGCCTGGACCTGCAGCACGGAGACGCCGTGTATGCCGTAATCAAAGGCGCAAATGTAAGGATCGTGTAACCCCGTCACTTCCCAAGGAAACCCACAGTAGCAGGAGGTGACATACATCTATGGGCTGTTGCCTTTCAGGCTCTCAGGTGGGGGTTACGTTTGCATACTCTCTGCGTTCTTGCAGGTTGTGACTATAAGAAGGCATGGCCTACCAGTTGTAGCCACAACGAAAGATGAAAAGAAACCGGTTTGCTTCGGTTTAATGCCGGAATGTCTTAAGGTTTTTATTCTGGCTTTATGAATTCTGGATACTGGATTCTGAATCCAGTTCTTCATATAAATATCCTGCGACCGGCAGGAAAACATTTTGTGAAAAAAAAGGGCACACCCTTTTGTGGGGTGCGCCCTTTGTAGGAGTGTGCCTTTGTTTTTAGAAGTCGTAGCGGAAGTGTACACCTACGAAGGTATCTGTTCCGTAATCGGCACCGGTCTTGCTGTCGCCATAGTCGAGGTAAAGCACTTCAGGCTGTACAAAGAACTGAGGTGTGAAGTTGTACTTGAAGTTTACGAAGGCGCCCATTCTTGACCAGTCGTCTTCTGTAGCTGTTGCATCTTCGATTTCTGCCTGCTGATAGCCACCACCGATATGAACGGCAGCCTTGCTGACAGGAATGGTGAGCTGGAGCCATCCACCGTAGCTGTTGATATCCTCGATATCCCCTGCTGTCAGGTCGTATACCGGAGCTCCGAAACCAGAGCCTCTGACCATGTCAAATGCTTCGGCGAATATTGCCATGTTCTGGCCATACCATACTTCTGCATCGATGGTCACTGCATCGAGCTTGTACACAGCATCGAATGCAAGGGCATAGCCCAGCACGTTGATGTCGTCGACACCGTCTGTATCTGCTGTCAGTTCATACTGCTGAACAAGGAAGCTCGGGGTAAGGGTGAGAGCGCCGGCTTTGTAAATGAGGTTACCTGCCAGAGCCGGGGTGATCTCGTTTGAAACAAACCCTGTCTGATCGACCGTATCGGTGTTCTCGAGCTCGATGTTGAAGGTCAGGCCGTCACCCTTATGGGTGTAGCGGAGCACCTGAATCCTGCCTGAATAAAGGTTCCCGAATCCGAACATGGAAAGTGAACCGTTCATTTCCTGCTCTGCAAAGTGCAATGCTAGGACAGAGTAGGTCTGGCCTGCGGTAAAGCTGTTGCCTGAACCGAGGTCATAGGTCAGAAACACGTGGCGGGTATAGAGGCTGTCACGCGTATCAGTTGTATCCCTGATACCATATTCGACAAACCCAAACACGTTGTCATACTTGGCCCATAAGCCAACCCTTGAGTTGCCCGGATTTTTGATGAAGAAATCCGTCTCTGAATCCTCTGTGCCTGTAGCTGTATCACCCTTGTCGGTTACTTTGTATGCTGCATTGACCCTGACACTGCCGGAGAGCTTGAAATCTGCATCGCCGATCTTGAAGGTTGCTGCAGCTGCCGGAATGGCAAAACCCGCTGCTAGAAGAACTGCAAGTGCTGAAACCCAAAACTTTTTCATGCGTAATTTCCCCCTCTGAGATGTTTATTTTTTGACCATGACCGTGAATCTGTGCATCCGGGCATGATTTTGTGATGAACGTGGAACAGGTCGCAGATACCAACAGTGCAATATTTTGTGCAGGAAAGACGTTTATCTGAGTATGGAAAGTGTTTAATCATTTTGATTTTATCTAGCACATCGGCATGGTGAAATATGTCGGTGGAGTCCCCATATTTATCTGAGGGATTATCCCATAAGCTATAGGCAGCAAACCGATAGTGACATGTTAATGACCTACCTGGCGTGTAGGATTTCACTTATATAGCTGTAAGACATTCATAATGTTATCGGTTCAGAATCGTATTGATTTTTTTGAAATAAATATTGCTCATTTCCCGGTACTTGGTTGACTTGAAATATATAAACTGATAAACTGAACCATGATTCATATATCGGAAGTTGATTCTAAATAACTATAGGAGGAGGTAGTAATGGTCAGGAAAATCAAAAAGGCCGCGGTTATCGGGTCTGGTATCATGGGTGGCGGGATCGCTGCTCTCCTCACCAGTGCAGGTGTGGATGTATTGCTGTTGGACATTGTCCCGTTTGACCTGAAAGACGAAGAGAAAAATGATCCGAAAGCCAGAAACCGTATCGTGGAGGCCGGGTTGCAGGGTGCCATGAAGGCCAAACCACCCTTGTTCTACTCAAAAGATGATGCATCACGCATTACCACCGGGAACCTGGAAGATGATTTCGACAAACTGGCTGAATGTGACTGGATCGTAGAGGTTGTAGTGGAGAACCTCAAGATCAAGCAGCAGTTGTTCAAACGCATCGAAGGCATCCGTAAACCGGATACCATCGTATCCTCAAACACATCAGGCATCCCGCTCAAGGATATGTCAGAGGGACTGAGCAAGGAATTCAAGGAGCATTTCCTTGGAACACACTTTTTCAATCCGGTCAGGTACATGCACCTGCTGGAGATCATCCCCGGTGAATTTACAAAACAGGAGATCCTTGACCAGATCGCTGCTTTTGGAGAAACACGACTTGGGAAAGGTATTGTCTGGGCCAAGGATACACCGAACTTTATCGGAAACAGAATCGGTATCCACGGTATCGGCAAGTGTCTGCAGGTGATGCTGGATGACGGGCTCACCATCCCTGAGGTCGATGCACTGTTCGGCCCGGCCATGGGGCGTCCGAAGACAGCTATCTTCAAGACATCTGACCTGGTGGGACTGGACACCATGACACACGTGTCCCAGAACACCTATGACCTCTGCACCAAAGATGAAGAGCGTGCAGTATTCCAGGTACCGGATTTCGTCAAGAAAATGGTTGAGAACAACCTGCTCGGCAACAAGACCAAGGCCGGGTTCTACAAGACTGAGATTACCCCTGAATGGAAAAAACTCCGCAAGGTCATGAACCCGGTGACCGGTGAGTATGTGGACCTGGAAAAAGCGACATTCCCGTGTCTTGATGCCGCCAAAAAAATGGAAACCTTACCTGAGAAATTCAAGGCAGTCCTCTATGGCGACGACAAGGGTTCCAAATTTGCCTGGAAGGTATCAGCAGGCGCCTTCATATATGCAGCTAACCGTATTCCTGAGATCTCAGACACCATAGTTGAAATCGACAATGCCATGAAGTGGGGCTATAACTGGGATTTAGGGCCCTTCGAGACCTGGGATGCCGTCGGACTGAAAGAATCCGTGGACAAGATGGAAGCCGACGGTCTGGCAGTGCCCGAGAAGATCAAGAAGATGCTCGCTGCAGGCAACACATCCTTCTATAAGCTGGATAATGGCAAGAGGTTCTTCTATGATTTTGCCAGCGAGGGCTACAAACCGGTCAAGGTCAGCGAGAAGGCCCTGAGCCTTGCCAATTTCAGGGCAGAGAACAAGGTCGTTCTGTCCAACCCGGCATGCTCGCTCATCGATATCGGCGACGATGTATACTGCCTCGAGTTCCACTCAAAGATGAATGCTATCAACAAGGATATGGTGGACTTCATGGCTGAGGCCGGCGAGTATGTTGATAAGTACGGTATCGGCATGGTCATCGGCAACCAGGCGGGCGGCATGCCAGGCGCATTCTCCGCAGGAGGAGACCTTGCTTACATGCTCAGCCTTGCCAGGGCAGGCAAGTTCGATGTGATCAACGACTTCATAAAGAATGTACATGCGGGTATCATGGGCACACGATATGCCAAATACCCGGTTGTTGCTGCTCCGTACGGACTCACCCTGGGCGGCGGTTGTGAAGTCTGTCTGTCTGCAGACAAGATTGTTGCCCATGCCGACCTGTTCATGGGTCTGGTGGAAATCGGTGCAGGGCTTGTCCCGGGTGGCTGCGGTATGATCAACCTCTGGAGAAGGTTCGTTGAAAGTAAGCCCAGTGGGGCAAAGATAACCGATCTCGGTGCATTCTTCCTGCCTGCCTTTATGAACGTTGCACAGGCAAAGGTTTCCAATTCTGCAGCACACGCGCGCAGCAATGGATTCTTGAGGCCTTCAGACCGCATCGTTCCCAACAGGGACAATCTCATAGGCGAGGCCAAGAAAGAGGTTCTCAAGATGGTTGATGACGGTTATGCTCCTCCTATCAAGAAAGGTATCCAGGTCCTCGGCAGAGAAGGCATCGGAATGGTATGGGCCGAGATGCTCAACATGAAGAGCGGCGGATACATTACCCCCCATATGGAATTCATAGCCAAGAAGATAGCTGTGTGTATGTGCGGAGGCGATGTTCCGAGCGGAACAGAAGTGAGCGAGGAACACCTCATGAAACTCGAACGTGAGGCATTCGTCGATCTCTGGAAGACAGAGAATACCCAGAAGATGGCTGAGCACATCATGAAGACCGGAAAGCCGTTATTCCTGTAGGGACATACTATTTGTAGATATTAGGAGGATAAACTAATGAGAGAAGCATATATTGTCAGTTCAGTAAGGACTCCCGGATGCAGGAGAAACAAGGGCGCCCTGGCGAAGACCCGCCCTGAAGATCTTCTCAAGGCTGCACTAGACGGCTTGATGGAGCGTACTCCGGGTGTCGAGAAAAAGGATGTTGAAGATATATTGGTCGGTTGTGCATTTCCCGAGGCAGAACAGGGACTGAACATCGGCCGCATCATTGCACAGATGTGCAAGTTCCCGGATGATACCTGCGGAGCTACCGTCAACAGGTTCTGTTCTTCAGGTCTGGAAGCCATCTCGCTGCAGGCTATGAGGATAATGGCAGGCTGGTGCGACGTTGCTATTGGTGGAGGACTTGAGTCCATGTCCATCGTCCCCATGGGTGGGAATTTGCCACGGCCCCATCCTGAGTGGTCGCAGGAAAACCCCGATGTGTATACCTCTATGGGTATAACCGCGGAAAACGTTGCCAACCGCTACAACATTACCAGGGAGATGCAGGATGAGTTTGGATACCATTCCCAGATGAAGGCCGTCGCAGCACAGAAAAACGGCAGGTATAAGGAGATAGTCCCCGTTCCTGCAGTGCGGTTCAAGGTAAAAGACGGAATAACCGTAAAAGAAACATTTATGCAGGATTTCGACGATGGTGTCAGAGAAACCACAACAATAGAAGGACTGGCAAAACTCAGGCCGGCCTTTGCAGCTATGGGGTCAGTTACTCCGGGTAACTCTTCCCAGACCACCGACGGTGCAGCTGTATCCATGGTCATGAGCGGAGAAGCCGTGAAGAAATACGGTGTCAAGCCTATTGCAAAGATTCTGTGCTACACGGTTGCAGGGTGCAGAGCAGATGAAATGGGTGTAGGACCAGCCTATGCAATACCAAAGGTTCTGAAAATGACAGGACTGAAGGTGGAAGACATTGGGCTGTGGGAGGTCAACGAGGCCTTTGCATCCCAGTGTATCTATTCCCTGCAGCAGCTCGGACTGTATGAGAAAAGAGAGCTGTGGCTGTCTGACAGCGACAAGAGGATCATCAACGTCAACGGCGGAGCAATCGCCCTTGGCCATCCGCTTGGATGCACCGGAGCGAAACTCTGCGCCCAGCTCATGAACGAGATGAGGGAACGTGGAGCCAAATACGGCGTCGAATCCATGTGTATCGGCGGCGGAATGGGTGCAGCAGCGGTCTTCGAACTGTGCGACTGATACCCGTCTTTGAATGAAATAAAAAAAGGCTGCCGTTTCTAGGCAGCCTTTTTTATGATTCCTCTATAGACAAACAGAGAATACTCAAAGGGACTGTTTCCACTGCAGCGGCAAGAGATATGAGATTTATATATAGTTTTTACATACTTTTACACAAGGCAGCCTTTTGTTATGGTATACTTTATAGTCAATACATGATTTTTTAAATCATGAACATCAACGGGAGATGTTATGGATTCACATAGTATTTGTTATGATCATATCACTATACATAAAGGTGGCTGATACATGCTGAATTTTCTGCCCGGCCCGGTCCTCGGTGTTATCTCCTTTGCCTTATATGTCCTCAATACTCTATTCTGGTGTACTTCTCTCTTTTTTGTGGCAGTGATGAAGCTCGTCATTCCTTCTGAGAAGTGGCGGGATATGTGTACGTCGATCCTGAACAGAATAGCAAACTGCTGGATTTCGTTTAATAATGTCAATCTGGAGGTAACGAAGAAGATCAGATGGGATACCAGCGGGATAGATAACCTGGAGCCGGGGGAATGGTACCTGGTCCTTTCCAATCACCAGTCATGGGTTGATATCCTGGTTCTGCAGAAGATATTTCACCGCAGGATTCCGTTCTTGAAGTTCTTTCTCAAAAAGGAATTGATCTGGGTGCCGATCATGGGGCTTGCCTGGTGGGCGCTGGAGTTCCCCTTTATGAAGCGTTATTCGAAACAATATCTCATGAGACATCCTCAGCACAAAGGAAAAGATCTGGAGATCACGAAGAAGGCATGCGAGCGTTTCAAAAAGATGCCCATATCCGTCATGAATTTTGTAGAAGGGACCAGGTTTACCTATCAAAAGCATGAGAAACAGAAATCGCCCTATACACACCTCCTTCGTCCAAAGGCAGGAGGTGTGGCTTTCGTGCTTTGGGCCATGGGAGAACAACTGCACCACATTCTCAATGTCACCATTGTCTACCCTGGCGGGGTACAGAACTTCTGGGAATTTATCTGCGCCGGCACAAACGAGATCATCGTCCGTGTAGAGGCGCTCCCCATTACCAGCGATCTTATCGGAGACTACTCAAATGACACCCGGTTTCGTGAACACTTCCAGAAATGGATCAACACCCTGTGGATTGAAAAAGATCTCTTCATCGAAGAGCTCTCCCGGGAAAAGAAGAAGGCTGCATAAACAAAAAGAAAGTCAGTACTGGTAGTACCCGAACAGACCTGTCCTGGAAAACCACGGGTTGCAATTTTTCCAGAATCCCTTTAGAAAGACCACACATTTCATTTTAAAAGGAGTTGTTATGAAGATTGAAGAGATTACCCTCGATCAGCTTGATCCACAGGATTTCATTGAAAAAAAGTGCCGGGAACTTTCAGATGAGGTAGGAGACGGACTGGCAATCAATGCACTCTCAGGCGGGGTTGACTCCTCTGTGGTAACCATGCTTGGGCACAAGGCCCTTGGCGACAGGCTCAAGACCTATTTTATCGACAACGGTATTATGCGTAAAGATGAACCACAGCAGATTGCACGGTGGTTCGCCGATCTCGGGGTGAACATTGAGATTTTGGATGCCCGCCAGCAGTTTTTTGATGCGCTGAAAGGCCTGAGCGACCCGGAAGAAAAGCGGGAAGCCATTACCCAGACATTTTACAGGGATGTTTTTGGCGACCTGGTAAAAACAAGCGGGGCAAAATATTTGCTCCAGGGAACCATATTCACCGACGTCGAGGAAACCGTTGCCGGGGTAAAGAGACAGCACAATATCTTAAGCCAGCTTGGCATCAACACACAGGAACAGTTCGGCTATGAAGTGATCGAACCACTGATCCAGCTGCGCAAGCCAGGGGTGAGAAAGGTGGGTGAGGCACTGGGTCTTCCTTATGAGATGTATAACAGGCCGCCATTCCCTGGACCTGCATTGGCTGCCCGCATAATCGGTGAAGTGACACCTCAGAGGGTGGCCCTGGTCAAGGAGGCGACAGCTATCGTGGAAGAAGCGCTCTCATCTTCCGGGGCATTCCAGTATCTTGCGATCCTTCATGAAGACAAGGTGACCGGCATTCGAAACGGGAAACGCGATTACGGGTACCAGATCGAGGTGCGCTGCTGGAACAGCAAAGACGCTAAGACTGCAACACCAACGCGGCTGGACTATGACATACTCGAGGACCTTGCAGCCCGGATGACGACGGAAATTCCCGGAGTTGTGAGTGTCACCTATAACATAACATCAAAACCAACCTCCACCATAGAGGCGGTATAATAAAGAGTATCTTTGGTACATGATAAGGTAGAGAGACCATGCTCACTGATATTGAAAGAATCTACAGTTCACTTCTCGATAAGCACTATCCGGAAAAGCTTTTTGGAGACCTGGAAGGTTTTGAAAAAAAGGACAGCGGTTATATCGCCCGCTGTCCTTTTCATGAAGACGTTCATCCCACGCTGGTGATCTATGATGACCGTCCGGAATACTTCTGCTTTGCCTGTTCAGCACGCGGCGACTGGCTGAAGTACATGCAGCTCAAGGACGGTATGAGCTTTCATGATGCACTGGACAAGCTCACCAATGCCTCCGGGATTCGGGCAAGGGCTTATGACAAAACCCGTTGGGCCACAGACCTGAGCAGGACTGTTATCCTGGAGCAGGCACTGGGTTTTTTCAATGCCCAGCTTTATGCCAGGCCGGGCGAGGAGGTCCTGCATTATCTCTATAAAAGGCGCTATACCATGAGCGAGGTCGAAGGCAGCTCGTTCGGGTACTATCCGGGTTATCTGCCCCTGCGGGATTACCTCATCTCCCAGGGATTCTCCAGTGAAGAGCTTGATGAGACTTTGAAGTCCCTGTGGAATACCGATGCCGAGAACTGTGGTCTTGTAATCCCGTACCGTGATTCTTCCGGCAGGCTTATGGGGCTTTATGGAAAGGATATCGCCTTGTCAGGAGAGAATGCCTATTCACCGCTTACCGATATGAGTGTGCTCGAAGATGTGCCTTTCTTGATGTACAGATCTCGTGGTGCCGAAGAATTGATCGTTGTCGCCGGCCTTCTTGATGCCCTGCTCATTGACCGGATAGCCATCAAACCGGTGGTTGCCATCGGAAAATCAGGCCTGACTACTCATCAGCTGGATGCTCTGTCCATGTACGGGATCAGGCACTGCATCGTCTGCCTCGGCAGTTCAGCGCAGCAGATAAAAGCAACCCATGATGCAATTGCCAGCATCAGTGCACGTGGAATCGGTGTATCAGTCCTGCCGCTGGAGGATAGTTACTCGGACATCGATGAATTTATCCGCTTGAATGATCTTAACCTGTTCAGAAAACTGCTGGCGCATCCTCAGGATGCGAAGGCCTGGGTAGAAGAGAATCGCATATGATTCTTTTTACCTGAGCTTGTGAGTCTGTTATAATAGCTCTTATATGTTGCCGGTTTCGGCGATGGGACATACTCAGTGATGCACGAGTCCCTCTTTATTGTACCGGTATAATGGAGTCGGGGTATGGCAAGCAGTTACTGTGCTGAAGCAATTGTGATCGGTTCCGGGCCTGCAGGCCTGGGTGCAGCCCTCGGACTTGCCCGCAGCGGGATTGACGTAGTGGTTCTTGAACAGCAGGACAGACTCGGAAGCCTCAGACGCGGGGAGACCATCCGTTTCAACCAGGACATGGAGGATCTGCTGGGGCAGGGCTTCTTTGAAAAGCAGGTCATACAGAAGATCCGCAAGAGAACATACGTTTCCCACACAGGGAAGTCTCAAGTCAACAGGGAAATACGCAACCCGAATAACATCATCAACTGGCAGGATTTCATCCAGGCAATGGCTGAAGTAGTCGTCTCTGCCGGTGCCAGGGTATGGACCGGATCAACCGTGACCGATATTTTGAGGGACGGTGATGCCGTATGCGGGGTGCGCTCGACCGTGCAGGGGTTTGTCGAGGAAGAGCTCCGGGCAAAGGCTGTCTTCTCCTGCGGGGGATGTGACGACCCGGCATCGCGTCTTTTGAACCTCGACCGTTCGCACATCGACATGCCTGTCTTCAAACAACTTCTCAGCGGATATACCGGACCATCGGACCGGCTCGAGTATTACTTTCACCTGGGCGGAGGAGGACTGACTATCGGGACTATCTTCCCCAGGGGCGGTGAGGAGACGGAGATTATTCTGCTCAATGCACTGAAGACAGGAACATCACAACCTTCATTCGATGAGTTCAAAGATGAGCATCCCCGGTTCAGACAACGTCTCGATGGAGCAATGCCGTTTTATACCCTCAAGACAAAGATTCCCATGGGCGGCATGCTTACTCCGGCATGTGCACTGCCCGGTCTGGTCATGGCAGGTGATGCCCTTGGGCATGTCCAGGCCCGGGGCGGCAGCGGGATAATGACATCTTTTCTTATCGGGTTTGCCAGCGGACAACTGGGGGCCCAAGCCATCAGGTCCACACGATGGACTAAAGATGTGAGCGACAGACTCAACCGGGAAATACACCGATCCCCTCATATGAGGTCGTTGAGAAAACATAACCTGATCTATTCCAGACTCAGGATGCAGATATTCGGCAGAATCAGGACCCCAGAAGATATGGACCGGTACTGGCCGTTTTTGAAGGTGGCTTTAAGATAAGAACAAGTATGTTCGGGATTTAAGCTGGTTTAAGGCATAAGGTGCAAGGTCCAGGGTTATTGTCCTTTGACTTCTTGCTGTTGCCCATATCCTGACCTATTCACTATTCAGGGTTCAACCTTAAACCATATACCTTACACCCTATACCTCATCAATTTTTTGATTTTCCAAGCGCCTAGTGCCTAGTGCCTAACGCCTGGTAATTAAATCCCTTGACGAGCGGACGTTTTTTTATAAGGTATAGCACCATGATCAGCGCAGACAATCTATCCAAGAGCTATGCACGCCAGGTGCTGTTTGAAAGGGTCAGCTTCAAGATCAATGACCGTGAACGGGTAGGGCTCGTGGGCAGGAACGGGCATGGGAAGACAACACTCATGCGTCTCATCACCGGTGAAGAGACACCGGATGAAGGGGTCATCTCCATACCAAGGAACTATCGAATCGGATATGTTACCCAACATCTGGACTTCACCGAGGAGAACCTGCTGAAAGAGGGTATGAGGGGACTCCCTCATTCACAGCGGGACCATCACTGGAAGGTGGAAAAGGTTCTCGCGGGCCTCGGATTTTCTGTTTCGGATATGAAGCGGCACCCCGGGGAATTATCAGGAGGGTATCAGGTCAGGCTCAATCTTGCAAAGGTCCTGGTCTCTGATCCGGATCTGCTGTTGCTGGACGAGCCCACCAATTATCTGGATATCACATCGATCCGCTGGATCGAGCGATTTCTCGTGGAATGGCCGCATGAACTGCTCCTTGTCACCCATGACAGGACATTCATGGACAAGATCGTTACCCATACCATGGGCATTCACCGGAGAAAGATTAAGAAGATCGCCGGCAATACGGAGAAGTACTATGACCAGATTGTCCAGGAAGAAGAGATCTACGAGAAGACCCGCATCAATGACGAACGCAAACGGAAAGAGGTAGAGCATTTCATCACCCAGTTCAGGGCAAAGGCCAGGCTGGTGGGGCTGGTGCAGTCACGAATCAGGACCCTGGAGAAGATGGAGAAGAGGGAAAAGCTCGATAAGATCAAGACCCTGGACTTTTCCTTCAGTTCGGCTCCCTTTGTCGGAAAGTATGTCCTGGGTGTAAAGGATCTCAGTTTTTCCTATGACCCGTCTTTGGAACTGATCCGCGACTTCAGCATTACTATCAGGCCCTTCGAGCGGGTGTGCATCATCGGGCCCAACGGCAAAGGAAAGACTACCCTGCTGCGTCTGATGGCAGAGCAGCTGAAACCGAAGAACGGTGAGATAACCTGGAATCCGAAGATCATAAAGGGTGTTTTTGAACAGACCAATATCAAAACCCTGGTGGACTCCAGAACCGTTGAAGAGGAACTTATCTATACGCATGGAAACGTGGACCATCAGAAAGCGAGGAACATCTGCGGTGCCATGATGTTTGAGGGAGATCACGCCCTGAAAAAGATCGAAGTGCTCTCCGGCGGTGAAAAGAGCAGGGTCATGCTGGGAAAGCTTCTCGTCACACCGTTGAACATGCTGCTCCTGGACGAACCCACGAACCATCTTGACATGGAATCGAGCGATGCGTTGCTTGCGGCAATCGACAGCTTTGAAGGTGCGGTCGTTATGGTAACGCACAATGAAATGTTCCTCCATGCACTGGCCGAGCGGCTCATCATATTCTACCATGACTCCATCGAGGTGTTCGAGGGCAGCTACCAGCGGTTTCTCGAAAAGGGCGGCTGGGGAGATGAAGAGGAAATCCTGTCGGCTCAGAAGAAGCTGAAGAAAACGACCGGATCAGAAAACCGGATCGACAAGAAGACCCTGCGAAAGATGAGAGCGGATATCATTACCGAACGTTCAAGGATCGTCAATCCCATCGAGAAGCGTATTTCTCACATTGAAGCCGAGATAGAGAAACACGAGGTGGGACTGAAAGAGCTGCATGCAGCCATGCAGGATGCATCAGAAAACCAGGACGGCCAGAAAATAGTTGAGATATCCCAGTCCATCCACACGAGCGAAGAGACTATCGAGACGTTGTTCGATGAACTGGAAGACCTGACACATTCCCTGGAAAAACACAGCGCTGAATTCGACCGTCAGCTCGAGGAGTTGGATTAGAACAATTCCGGGTGAAAGGTCTAGGGTTTAAGGTATAAGGTGAGAAGAAACTTAGTTTCCTATGAACAGGTCAGGACATAGGTAACACTTTTAGCTCAGGACATGGGTAACACTTT
>ERZ795057.643-NODE-643-length-34772-cov-8.051329_pt1 | contig 34772 bp, 32 predicted proteins | sample MGYA00375141_ERZ795057 | MGnify/ENA primary metagenome ERZ795057 (study PRJEB30186, sample SAMN05720163) | activated sludge metagenome | isolation source: Anaerobic digester | place: Hong Kong | collected 2015-01-26 ...
GTAAAAGAAGCTTTAAAAATAACAGACAGATTAAAACATGGTTCTTTTTATCTGGATAATCAACCCACAAATATTAACGACTGGCAAAAATGCTGTATGTCGATGCGAATGCATTTTAAGACTTCAAATGAAGCTATAAAATGGAGATTGCATAGATTGGGTTTTGTGAATGGAAACTTGAATTTAAAACTTAAAGATATAAGATATTGGGATGAAGATGTGATTGAAAATTATTTATACGGTTCTTAGTAAATAAAAATAAGAATTATTTCAGAAGCAACATTACTCACAAGGAGGAGGACAATGAAAAGAAAAGTTCTTATGATTTGTTTGATCGTTTTGACTGTTTTAACATTTGCTCAGGAAGGGTATTTTAAAAAAGATGTTGAGAAAATAACACAAGTAGCTTCTATTTGTATTGAAGAGGGCGTTTTCTATGAAGATTTGTTTGAGGTTCAGACTGGGATAACTTTTGCAGAAGCAGTTTTTATTCCTAGCAGAGCTTTGGGGCAAATTGATTTTATTGGGGATTATTCAAGTGGCGTTGGTTTTATTTATTTCAGACTAAATCCTGATATTACAGAAAAAGGCGCAGTCAGATTTGATTTTGAACAGATCTCATTAAGCGGTAGGGAAAAAGATGGGGATGCCGTTACGGGATCAAGGGCAACGTATTATTATCTTGATGAAAATAGTTTAATCAAATTGAATAGTTACTACGGTGATCTAATAACATCCAATGATGATTTGATTTTATTTGTTACTAAAGATTTGGATACAAATTATGACTTTATCGTCAATCTTATAACAGATAAAGTTCAAGGAACTTGGAAAGTTCGAAAAAAATCAAGGGATTATAAAGACATAGAAGAAATTATTTCAAACTTAAAATAAAAAATTAAAGGCTCGATTATTTTCGAGCCTTTAATTTTAGGCATTGACAATATTCCGTATATGGAATATAATGAGGTGAGTGATGGAACAAACTTCAGACAATCAAAAACGACAAAAAGTGTTATTGATGACGAGACAATTCTTTGACAAATATTTTGAACAAACAGAGTTTAATAATAATTTTGACTATTCAGAAAGCTTTGCGATTAGTTTTTTTGATGTTGTGTCATCATACAACACTAAAAAGAATCAGAAATTCGCAAAAAGCTTGATTAAAAATATCAATTTTTTGTTGAAGTTAAAACCTAATTTTCTCAGACACAACAATTTTGATCCGGTTAAAGGAGATAAAAATAAGTATTTGTATGAGATTCATTATTCAAACGAACCTGATCCGTACAGAGTGGCTTTTGCCGTTTCAGAAGACAGACTGAGGATTGTTTTTTTGTATATTTTTTTAGAGAATAAAATAACCTGGAAAAGGGTGTTAAAGGATAAACTTCCGAGCAAGCAGGAACATGAAGAAGAGCTTGGGTATTCTTTTCAGATGAGGAGGTAATAAAATGAGTAAAGAACAAAATTATGATATGTTGGAAGCGATGGGACTTCTTGTATCAGATGAAGAGGTAAAATATATTGGTATTCTCTCGGATATCGCAGCCGAAATCACAACATACAGAGCCTTGAACAATTTGAGTCAGGCACAACTTGCCAAAAAATTAAATAAAAAACAGGCTTATGTGAGTAAGCTGGAAAGTGGGGAGAATAATCTCACTATAAAAAAATTGTCAGAAATATCTGTTTTATTGGAAGGCAATTTGCAGATTAGTTTGGGAATTGCAGATTACAAGGCTGAAATAGAAAAATATGAGAATTTTTTTGACATTGGAGAACATGATGAATTTTCTGAGGATGATTATTCTTTCTACTTTTGTAAGAATGAAGAAGAAATTTCTGATATAGACGATGATGAAGAGGTATTGGCAGCATGAAACTTCAAAAAAGTCAATTTAATTTTCTGCATTATGAAGTGAGAAATATAGATATTAAGGTTTTAAAACGTTCAAGGGAAGCGAATAATTTTGATTATTCCGTTGAATCGGCAGTTTCAGATATTGTTTATCAGGATGAATATGCCAGTTTTGGTTTAAAGTTGACAATTGTCGGTGAATATGAAGAAGAGAAGTTCAGAGAAGTCAACTTTGAGATTGTTGGTGTTTTTGATGGTTTTAAAGAGATGGGAAAAGAAAAATTTGAGAAATTTTGTATGGTTAGTGGTGTTGCCAATTTACTTCAGGCATCTCGAAGCACCATATCGGCTTTTTCTTCTTTGATGAATTTATATCCACCGATTAATTTACCGTTGTTTGATTTAAGAAAATCAATTGAGGATCAGAAAAAAAGAGATAAGTAAAATTTTTATAATAATTTAAGCATTTTCAATGAAAGAGGATTATGAGTCTAAAGAATTACCCTTACAAGGACCATCAAAAATATTGTTACTTTCTTTAATTCAGTTTATACAGCATAATAGATTAAATCTCTTGAATTGAATAGTTATATCGAATATATTCTAAAAAGCTATGAAAAAAACAATAACTATCAGAATTACAAGGGTTGTATTTTTCTATGAAATAATAAAAAAAATAAAAAGCGTTTTTGAATAGTTAATACATTGGAATACACAAAAATAGGAATTATTATAAGTTTTTGGATTCCATTGTATAAAAAATGTTGATTTCACCTCTCGAAAAGAGTAAAATAGTATTAGAGCGGGAGGTGAAAGGATGATAGAGCGTCAGATATATATGCAGAAACTTAAAGATTTTAAGGATATGCAGATTATTAAAGTGATTACAGGGATAAGAAGATGTGGGAAATCCACCTTTCTTTTAATGTTTCAGGAGTTTTTGAAACAAAGTGGCGTTAAACGGAAAAACATCATTTCCATCAATTTTGAAGACTTAGCCTTTGCGCATCTTCAGGATTATAAGGAACTTTATCAATATATCTTGTCTAAAATAAATGACTCTGAACGTTTTTACATCTTTCTTGACGAGATTCAGAATGTGGAGAATTTTCAGAAGGCAGTTGACAGCCTTTTTTTGAAGACGAATCTGGATATTTACCTGACGGGCTCTAATGCCAACATGCTTTCAAGTGAGATTTCAACTCTTCTATCCGGTCGATATGTAGAAGTACAGATGTTGCCTTTGTCTTTCAAAGAGTATGTCAGTTCGAAAGATGATCCTTTAAACCTCAACAGACTTTATTCTGAATATCTTCAAAACAGTTCATTTCCGATGAGTTTGCAGATGAAGACCAGGGAACAGGTTGATGCTTATCTTCAAGGTGTTTATAATACGGTCATTATGAAGGATATTTTAAGTCGAAACAGGATTTCAGATCCGATGATGCTTGAAAGTGTCATACGTTTTATGTTCGATAATATAGGTAATATTCTTTCGACTAAGAAGATTGCTGATACGATGACATCCGCTGGAAGAAAGATAGATATTCGAACGGTTGAGTCTTATATCAGCGCCTTGATGAATGCCTTTGTTGTGTATCAGGCGAAGCGGTATGATATCAAAGGAAAGCAGTATTTAAAAACACTTGAGAAGTATTATGTGGTGGATATCGGTCTCAGATATAACTTACTCGGTTTTAAAAATGTCGATTTCGGCCACATTCTGGAAAATGTGGTTTATCTTGAATTGATCAGAAGAGGTTATCGTGTTTATGTCGGGAAGATTGGGGATCTCGAAATTGATTTTGTAGCTGAAAATCAGCAGGGACTTCATTATTTCCAAGTTTCTGCTACAGTAAGGGATAGCCGGACTCTGGAAAGAGAATTGAAACCGTTAAAAAAACTCAGGGATTCGTATCCGAAATTTGTACTGACATTGGATGAAGATCCCGAGAGAGATTTTGATGGAATACGTGTAATGAATGCGCTTGACTTTTTAGTCAATTGAAATTATTATTAAACGATATAAAACAGGAAGTATTTGTGTTCTGATACAAATACTTCCTGTTTTTAATGATTATTGGATTACGCTGTATAAAATATCAGTTTTTTTCACTGATATCTATCTCAAACCGGCAGAGTAAATTCCCCTTTAACGGGGATTCCAGCAGTTTAACCTTTAATTCGCGTCCCAGAATCTGTTCAAACGGAAATTTGGCGAATCCCGCACTGCAATAACACCAGTTGGCGGAAACTTCGTCTCCCTGAAGGATGGATTCTCTCGCAAACGGACAATGACAGGCGAAGTATCTCCTGAATATATCATCATCTGCCTGGAGATAACTGTGCGTTTCATAGGGAATCTTGGTGACATAGAGTTTGTCATCCTTTCTGACGGCGGAGAGTATTTCCTGATTGGACTTGACAAAATCGACGATATCCTGTGTGATCTGCTGTTCAAACCAGATCTTTCCCGTATCGGCATGATACTGAAGTTCCGCTACCTTTCTTTCATGCCTGTCTTTAAGATAGGCATCCAGCGATTCGGCTGCTTCGTATAGTTCTCTTTCAGTTTTCATGCCCTCTTCACTCAATCCATGATTATTTCCGGCAAAGATAGTTGCATACTGTTCAGGTGACAGCCTTTCCTCTACCCTTTTCATAAGCTCTGCGGTAAATGCGGGGATCTTTTTAAAGTCTGTTCCGAGTGGTGGCTCTTCAAGGTTGTCGAAGATCTCTTCGGTGATCTCTCTTCCGGCGTATTCTTCCATCCGTTTTCTGATGCTGTCGATGACACCGATTCCGCCGAGTACTTTGAGGAAATAGATATAGATTTCTTTTCTTTCGTGGATGTAGAAGATTCTCGCCAAGGCCAACAGATTCTGAACGGTATTTTCCTTTTGTTCCACAAGCCTTGAGACATAGCCGGCCACCTGTTCCGTCGTTGTATCCATGAGGTCATGACCATTTTCTGAGAGATACCGTTCCATTTTTTCCACTGTCGCAAGACTTTCGGATATCTGTTGTTCCGAGAAACTTCTTTCCTTCAGTAATTCCACATATTTTTCTCTGTTCACAATAACCTCCTTTAAATCTTCACAACGATGATCTTTTTCTCATCAGATGTGTATCAAACCTGACGTTTGTTGTGCATAGACTGATAGAACATGAATCCCGAGTGATTGTTTTATACTGTATTATACACGATTATCCGGGGATGTTTGTTGTTGCCAATAAAAAAGCCCGCCTTTCAAAGACGGGTTTTTCGCATGAAGCACGAAATGATTTTCTAACGTCGTATCAGGCAGCTACTTTAAGCTTTTTAAGAAGGAGTTCGGTAATCTCACCGACCGTATTAATCTCGGAAAGCTCTGCACTTTCGATCTTGACGTCAAATTCGTCTTCAAAATCCATTGTGAGATCGACGAGTTCGAGTGAATCCGCACCGATATCCTCCGTGAGGGATGCTTCCGGTGTTACTTCCGCGAGATCTACGTCAAGACTTTCCGCTATGATTTCATTTACCTTCTTTATAATATCGTTTTTTGTCATTTTAAATTTCCTCCATATTTGTTTTAATATTTTTCGTATTTTGAGTTATTTGTTTGAGAATTTATCAAATCTGTCAAGTGATACACTTCGATCTATCCGTTTGATCAGTCCGCTCAGCACCCCCCCGTGTCCAATCTCGTAAAACTCGTTTACCCCGTCAGCACTCATATTCTGAACGGTCTCTATCCATCTGACGGGTGAAGTGATCTGTGCAATCAGATTTTCCTTGATCACTTCCAGGTCTTTATGTGGCTTTGCATCGACATTTTGATAAACTGGTATTTTCGGTTCACTGAATTGAACCTGTTCGATAGCCTTTCTGAGGCTGATCTTGGCATTTTCGATAAGTGGTGAATGGAACGGTCCACTGACTGTGAGCCGGATAAACCTCTTTGCCCCCTTAGCCTTCAGCGCTTCCTCAGCCGCATCAAAATTGGCTGCAGCTCCGCTGATGACGATTTGTCCCGGCGAATTGATATTCGCAAGACAGACATTTTCTATATCTTTCAATGCCTCTTCGATCTCTTCTGCTTCGAGTCCGAGTACGGCTGCCATAGTCCCCACTCCTGGGGGGCAGGCCTCACTCATGTATTTACCCCTGAGATGAACCAGTCTCACCGCATCTCCGAAATTGAGTGCCCCCGCTGCAACAAGCGCGGTCCATTCTCCGAGTGAATGCCCTGCGACGGCATCCGGTCTGAGGCCCGTTGTCTTTAATGTATGCTCATATGCGATAACACTCGTCGTGAGTATGGCCGGTTGTGTGAACTGTGTGAGTGTGAGTTTTGTGTCATCTTCCGAGTTGATAATGTCGTATATGTCTTCCCCTATAGCAGTGGCCGCTTTATCGTAGTATTCTCTATATTCCGGAAACGCCTTGACAAGATTGCTTCCCATTCCGGTCGACTGCGATCCCTGACCCGGGAATACGAATGCCTTCTTCATCCCGCCACCTCTTCTTTTTTATTTTTTTCTATATTATTATACCCGTTTGGAAATAATTCTTCAACAATTTCACGAACACTCTTTATCTCGTCGATGAGTCCGATTGACTGCCCGGCCATGAAAACACCTTCTTCTTCACTTCCATAAAGGAAGGCCTTCTTCAGACTGCCAACCAGCAATCTTTCAGCCTCTTCAGGGGATTCATTTTCTATCATGCCGAGTTTTCTCGTAAACTTGGTCTTTATGGATCTCGCCGGGTGACCGAGCTTCCCACCGGTAATCACCGTATCTCTTATCCGGCCTTTTATGACCTTTTCCTTGTAGATCTCGTGGGCCTCGCATTCATCGGAAGCGATAAATCTTGTACCAATCTGAACCCCTTCGGCACCGAGTACAAACGAGGCGGCCACCTGCTCGGGAAGCGCTATCCCACCTGCTGCAACAACAGGAATACCGACCGTTTTCGCCAGTTTTGGAACGAGTGTCATGGTTGTAAGGCTGCCGATGTGCCCACCGCATTCCATTCCTTCACCGATAACGGCATCTATGCCTTCACGTTCAAGCCTGAGTGCCAACGTCTCAGAGGCTACGACAGCGAGGACCTTTCCCCTGTGTGCCTTGATGCCTTCAAGGTATTTAGACGGATTTCCCGCTCCGAATATATAAATCTTTACCCCTTTTTTCAGACAGACGTCGACCAATTCGTCGATATACGGATTCAGCAGCATGAGGTTCACCGCAAACGGTTTGTCCGTCAGTTCCTTTATCTTATCGAGCTCCTTTGTTAGTATATCCGGGGTCATTCCACCGGAACCGATGGTTCCAAGACCTCCTGCTTCACTAACGGCGGCAGCAAGCCTGGCTGTTCCTATCCAGGCCATTCCGCCGAGAATGAGAGGGTATTCTATATTAAGAAGTTTCGTAATTCTGTTCATATTAGAGTCCATCCTTTTACGCCTTTCTGTAGAGAATGGATGCGTTGTGCCCGCCAAAACCGAAGGCGTTTTTTACGATCGTGCTGATCTTCTTCGGATGGTTATCCTTGTACATCGTGAGTCCTTCACAGAATTCATCGGGATCATCAAGATTCGGCATCCCATGTACGAAGTTTTCTTCACTCTGTATGATACTTGCGATCAGTTCGTTTGATCCGGCGGCTCCGAGTGTGTGTCCCATGAGTGATTTGGTCGATTGAATGGCGATATCGTTCAACTGTTCACCAAAAACGGACTTGAGTGCCTTTATCTCCGAGGCATCTCCCACCGGTGTGCTCGTTGCATGACAGCTGATGAGATCAACATCACCGAGCCCACAGTCTGCCATCTCAAGTGCCTGTTTCATCGCCCTTGCCGCTCCCTTTCCCTCCGGATCGGTCTGCGAGATATGGAAGGCGTCTTCGGTCATTCCAAATCCATCGATATAACCATAAATCTTTGCCCCTCTATCCTTCGCATGCTCTTCGCTTTCGAGGACGAGCACACCGGCACCTTCACCCATGATAAATCCGTTTCTTGCCTTATCAAAAGGACGGCAGGCTTTTTCGGGGTTGTCAGCGTTCGGTGAGAGTGCGGTCATGTTTGCAAAAGCGGCTATCGGCATTGGATCTATCACAGCTTCCGTTCCACCGGTAATCCCTACTTCGATATATCCATGTTTGATCATCATGCTTGTCAGAATGATTGCATGCAGCGAGGAGGCACACGCACTCATCGTCGAAAAATTGGGCCCCTTGGCACCGAGATCAAGTGCTACGGCACCGGAAGCCATATCTGCGATCATCATCGGAATAAGATAAGGACGAACTGATGAGGGCCCTTTCTTGTTGAGATTGGCATATTCCTTATGAAGTGTCTTGAATCCACCGATACCGGAAGATACCGTCACGGCCGCATTCTCTTTCCAGTCATCGTTTGTAAATCCCGCATCGGCTACGGCCTGTCTTGCGGCGACGATTCCAAGCTGAAGGAATCTGTCATATCGCTTTGCAATCTTTTTTTCAAAATGATCCTTGGGGTCAAAATCCTTGATTTCTGCCGCTATCTTGGTTGTGTGTTCCGTGGTGTCAAACTGCGAAATAAAATCTATTCCTATCTTCTGATCCTTTAATGACTGAGTGATTTCCTCTATGTTCTTTCCAATGGGATTTATACTGCCTATCCCTGTTATCGCTACTCTTTTCATTAATCTCGCTCCTTTTTCCCGCATAAAATGAATCTCCGGTCATTTATGACTTCGAGTCATTATCTCATAAAAAAAACACAAAATCAACTGTTTCGTCAGAATTCATCCTCCGACTGCTGACCACTGATGAAATATTCACTGAGACTGAGAAATCCGTCTCTGATATGATCTGCGGTCACCTCGTTTGAGAACTGTCTGAAGAATAGTTCTCTTAATCCGGCAAATTGTGCAACACCGCAGATTTCACACCACAGGAGGCTGGCAAGCAGCTCCGGTTCCATGTCCACCTTGATGGAACCGTCCGCAATTCCCTCCTTGACCGAGTCCATGACGCTCGAAAAGAGATGAATACTACCTTCATAGGTAGATTTCACTTCTCTCCCCTGTTTGCTGAGCTTGTATTTTTCACTTTGATAATTGATGATGAAGTCGTAATAATTCGGATGTTCCTTTTGAAATTTTAAAAAGGCCTTTGCGTATGCTATTAATCTTTCGAGTCCGTTTTTCGCAGAAACGGCAGTTTCATCAAACATGCCCTTCAGACATTCCATGGCACGCTGCCCAACGGCATAATACAATTCCTTCTTGCTTTTAAAATAAAGATACAGTGTCCCCTTGGCAACGTCGGCCTCTCTGGCGATCTGATCCATCGAAGTCGCCTTGAATCCCTGTGAGAAAAATAATTTTTCCGCTGCATCTACGATCATATTGCTTTTCGCTTCTCTGTTTTTCATACTCAAATCCTTTTTCAGTTAAGTCATATTTCTTCTAACAAAATGACTCCCGGTCATCGAAGGGGAGTATAACATAATGGATTAAAATTTGTCAAGGGAGATGGCAAATGCTTCTATCAATCTACCATCGGAGCGATTCCTATCAGATCGAGACCGGTATTGACAAACAGTGTAGCACTGATGTGATGTCCGTAAATCGTCTCCACACCCATTTCTCTGAGTTCGTTCTTTATCGTTTCTATTTCCCGAAGAGTTTCTGAGGCATTTCCAGACCAGCCAAATCCACAGATCTTAACTTTATTTTCACGGATGATCTGATAGGCATTTTCCTTCACGATCTTGTACGCCTTTTTCAATCCTCTCGCCTTGCCAACCGTACTGTATATGCCATCATTTGCACAGGTAATAACCGGTTTGATGTTGAGGATTTCGGCGATCGTCCCGCTGACTCGGCCGATTCGACCACCGGCCTTGAGAAATTTTATCGTCGGGATGGTGAAGAAAACGGAAGATTTCTGTGGGATGGCCTCTTTCATATACGTTGAGATTTCGTCGAAGGATTTACCCGCTTCTATCATCTGCTGTGCCTTTACGATATAGTTGGCCGCACCGAGAGAAACCGACAGTGTGTCAAACTGTTTTATACGGATATCCTTGTATTCACGGACGATATCCTCAGAAACGAGTCGAAAGAGGTTGTAAGTCCCGCTGAGTTTATTTGAAAGGTTGAAGGTAAAGATCTCTTTTATTCCCCGATTGATCAGATTCAACATCTTTTCCTTGACTTCGTAAAACGATGGCAGAGATGTTTTCGGGAAGCCGTTTGTCATATAGTCGATTATCGTTGGAAACTGCTCTATTTCACCATCTTCTACGACAAGATCATCCATGATGACTTTGAGTTTAACCACTTCTACGTTCTCTTTCTCATAGACCATCGCGGGGATATCCGTACCTGTATCACTGATGATACCAATCATGTTATCATTCTCCTTTTACAGAACTTATTCTATAAACGGTGCCACTCCTATCAATTCAAGGCCGGTGTTGACGAATAGCGTGGCATTGATATGATGGCCATACACCATTTCCACACCGAGTTCTTTCAGATCTTTCTTGATCCTTTCTATTTCCTGAAGTGTTTCCGGGGCATTTCCGGTCCATGCCAATCCACAGATCCTGACATCATTTTCCCTGATGATCTTGTATGCATTCTCCTTGACCATCTTATAAGCCTTTTTCAATCCCCTGGCTTTCCCCGCCGTTATATAAACTCCATCATCATCACATCTGATGACCGGTTTGATGTTAAGAATCTCCGCGATCGTCCCGCTGACTCGGCCGATTCGGCCACCGGCCTTGAGAAATTTTATCGTCGGGATGGTAAAAAAGACGGTAGACTTGCTGGGGATGGCCTCTCTCATATAACTGACGATCTCATCAAACCCCTTGCCGGCCTCTATCATCTGATTGGCTTTTACGATATAATTCGCACAGCCGATAGACACATCGAGGGTATCGAACAACTCTATTCTGATATCAGGCTGTTCTTTCATGATCTCTTCCGCTACGAGTCTGAAGATATTATACGTACCGCTGAGCTTGTTGGAGAGATTGAAGGCCAGTATTTCCTTTATCCCCCTGTCAACGAGACTCAGCATCTTTTCCTTGACCTCATTAAAGGACGGCAGAGTTGTCTTTGGAAACCCGGTTTCCATATATTTTATAATCTTCGGGAATTCATCCCTTTCGCCATCTTTGAGGACAACATCATCCAGTATGACTTTAAGTGGGACTACTTCTACATAATCTCTTTCATAGAGCATCGGTGGAATATCCGTACCGGTGTCGCCAATTATTCCTATCATCCTGTTACCTCCTAATCCAGTTTTATTTGTCTTCATGGAACAAGCGAACAATGGGGCGGAGTTGTTTCCGCCCCCGTTCTGATAGCTATTTCAGTTCTTCTATGACGTTGAGTATTTCTTCTTTCTTCAGGTTAGTATCCTCGGAGATAAACCGGAGCTCCGCTTCGGAGAAAGTGGTTCTTCCCTGTGATTTGACAGCCTGTTTGACATAGGATTTCCGGATTCTTCCCAAGTCCATCTCGGTGTAATGCAGCTGATCCGGATGTTCCGGAATGACAATTTCCTCTCCGGGCTTGTTTTCAGCAGGATTCCCGGTTCTCACGATGATCCCGTTTTCTTTTGCAAATGTCAGCTGTGCACTCGGACATTTTCCGGCACCGGTGTACTCCGTTTCCTGTACAACGATGGTCTGGTCATCGTCGAGTTCCCTTGCGAGCGTGATGGCGGCGGTAAGCGATGTATTTCCCGCAGGCCCTCTCTGCATTCCCTCGACCTGTGCCAGCAGCTCGGTGACGTAAAACGTCTCCCCCTGCGAAACGAGGAGATATCTGTCCATGTATCGCAAGGCTCGGGCGGCATTTCTCGGGACGTCGGATCTGTCCGGGAAAGTGGCAAACGGAATACCGAATCCGGTATGTCCCGTCGTGAAGGATTTTTTGTTGAAATCCGTATCACTTGCCATATGCAGCCCTGACAAATCGACACTCGCCGCGACGATCTTTGTATCCGTTGCACCGGCCTTAAGCAATCCTCTTGCCGTTCCGGTCAGGTTCCCCCCACCGGCATGTGTAACAACCACATAATCCGGACTTCTTCCGGTTATCTCGATCATCTGTTCGTTGAGTTCAAATCCGAGTGTCTCAACACCGGCTATACCGAAAGGGGTATACAGTGAAGCGTTGAAATAACCGGTCTCTTCGAGCAAGACGAGAAAATAATAGAAGAGTTCAGGCCCTACGCTCAGCTGTACGACTTCTGCACCGTAGGCTTCACAGGCTCTGGCCTTTTCTATGATTTCAGGCTGGCCGATGCCCCTGCTGTCAAAGGTTTCCTGAACGATGATGCATTTCAATCCCCTTTTTGCCGCCTGAGAGGCGACTGCCGCGCCATAGTTTCCACTTGTGGCGGCTATGACACCCTTATAACCTTTTTTAGCGGCCTCATAAACACTGACACTCGCCCTGCGGTCCTTAAAGCTTCCCGAGGGATTGGCCGCTTCATCCTTGAGAAAGATTCTGGCTCCTTTACCGGGAGCGGAGATTCTCCGGATCAGCTTGTTGATCTGTCTGAGTTCGACGAGCGGTGTGTTCCCGACGGCCGTTTCGGACTGGATCTGCCTGAGCTGATCCAGGTCATAGCCGACCTCACTCATCATCTTTTCATAATCAAAGGCGATTCCTTCTATCTCGTATTTATCGTAATCAATGCCGACGGCCTTTTTCATGATCTGCGTTCTTCTACCCATCACTGCGTTGTAGGCATTATCCATTGTAATCCCCTCCAGCGATGAATTTCCGAACCTTTGGGCCGATTTCGAGAAGCTGTGGGATAGGTTTTCCGAAACTGTGTTCGTATTTCGGATCACAATCCACGAGTTTCCCCTTTACGGTTCTTCCTATTACGGTTTTGATGGTAACCTCTTCTCCAATACCGGCTTCATTATCGGCAAGAAAGCCGTTCAGCCACATTTCAAGTGGAACCTTTCCCGTATCTTCAGGGACACTTCCCGCTCGTTCAGAAGGCTGGAGAACGATCTTGTGTATCTTTACATATTGACCCTTTAATGCCTTTTCGGACATCTTAACATCCCCGTTTGTTTAAAATTTGTCCGGAAGACAGACGGGAATAGGCATGTCTGCCATGGAGAAGAGGCCTTCGTCCCATTCACAAACGATAGGAATCATGTTGCTTGCGAGAGCCATGGTTCCCTTTCCGCCTGGGATCTCAGGTTTGATGGCGAGTGAGATATCGGGATCTCCATAGATCCAGATATAATCTCCCGTATCAACGTCTTCCACTTCCGGATGAATCTGCTGTGGATGAATCAGTTCTATCTTGAGTTCGTCTCCTTCATATCCCCTTCCGATATGTTTGCAACCTGCAACCATCCCGGGTTCTACCTTGACAACCGGTGTTTCTCTATGTGTGTTGGAGATGATAGGTTCTCTTTCCTCTTCAATTCTGTCAATCGCCCATCCCATGTAATCTCCGATCATCTGAATGGACTGCTGGAAACCGATATGTCCTACGATAGAACCATCAGCAATTCCGGCGTTGAACTGTTCCGGCGTTGTTCCAACGCCCTGTGTCTCCATGACCGTCTTCCCGAATGGTGAGAGGTCATTCACTCTCTGTGCCTTGATGCTGTTGACTTTAAGGCAGGCTCCTGTCATGTTGAGGATAAGCTGATCGAGAACGAATCCCGGATTGACACCAGTTCCGAGGACGGTAACACCATACTTTCTTGCCATCTTGTCGATGATCTCCGCCTGTTCCGGGTTGCTTTCGAACGGATAAGCCATTTCCTCGGCTATCGTTACGACATTTACCTTCTTTTCGATACATTTCAGTATCTGTGGGAAGACAACATTCACAAAAGAATGTGTGGCGATGACAACTACATCCGGATACGTTTCGTCAAGCTTTGCATCGATATCGTTTCCGATAGTAATGCCCATTTCCTCTTTTCCAAGAAACACTCCAAGGTCTTTTCCAATCAGTGCCTCGTTTCTGTCAACGGCTCCAACGATCTGGATGCCTTCTTTCTCTGAAAGGTTCTTTGCAACACCAGAACCCATTGCTCCCAAGCCCCAAGCAAGTACTCTAATCATTAATAAAACCTCCTGAATAAAATAAGAGTATGTTTCTTTATTCCTCTGAAAAAAGATTTTCAGGGAATTTATCTGTATATGATTATAGCATAGAAGAGGAGGGATACAAGAAATGGGCAGAACACATCGGGCGGATGAACTGTTTAGATTAAAGGGGGGTATGTTAAAATAGACCTGTTAAAATATTTTCTGAAAAGTAAGGCGGTGTTCTCATGAATATTGGCGTTATCGGTGTCGGAAATATAGGCAGCATATTTACTGAAAGACTTGCGGATGAAAAGACGATCAACATCGTCCTTTTTGATAAGCATCAGGAGAAGATCAGGCACTTTGAATCACAGGAAAGATGTTCAATCGTAGATTCGATTGATGAACTGGTACGGCAATGTCAGATCATCATCCTCGCGGTCAAGCCTCAGGATATCAATCGGTTACTGACCGTGCTTGGCGGATATAATCTCGAGGAAAAAACGATCATCAGTACCGTTACAGGCATCAGTATCACGCGTATCATGACCGTGATCAATACGGATCATGTGGCTCGTATCATGCCAAATGTTCCCGCGGCTATCGGAAAAGGGGTGACGGGAATTTGTTTCAGTGAATCGTTCAGTGTGAAGTTTAAACAAGTTGTCATCTCCATGCTGGAAAATCTCGGAAAAGTCATAGAGATAGAAGAGCGGCATTTTCCAGCCGTAACGGCTCTGAGTGGAAGCGGTCCCGCCTTTGTCTTTGTGGTCATCGAGTCCATGATAGATGCCGGATTGAAGATGGGGCTCTCCTATGAACAGTCAAGGGAACTCGTCATCGGCACATTGGTTGGTTCTGCCGAATTGCTTGAAGTCAAGGGAAATCATCCCGGTGAATTCAGACATCTTGTCACTTCTCCGGCCGGAACAACCATAGAGGGAATCTATTCTCTCGAGCGTGAAGGGCTGAGGGGAACGGTCATGAAAGCCATCAACGACACGTTTGAGCGGGCAAAAAGTATCAGTGATGAGATAGAAAGAAACAGCTGAACGGTCAATATCACACTTTCCATTGATGAAAATCGTCATTAATCATGTATTTATATTGTGTTATTCACGCTTTATATTTGACCGTTATGATTAAACTGAACGAAAATGGGAGGGATTAAAATGAAGAAATTCCTGATTTCAGGATTCGTGTTGCTGATGCTGTTTACTGCCGCTTTTTCTCAGGGTACTGTAATTATTCCGGTTGTTTATGGGCAATCTATAACTGCCGTAGAGAATTTCGTTTCATCGGAGGATCTGAAAGGCGTAACGCTTGCCGCCGAAGAGATCAACGAGAAGGGCGGGCTGCTCGGTAAAAGGGTGGAAATCCTTGATTGCAGGGTCTACTCTTTTGATCTGGAATCTTTAAAGAAACTCGAGGAAAAACTTTTTTCTCCCCCGAACCTCTTTGCCGTCATCGGAGCAAATACAAGCGGATTGTCCAAATATCTTGCCCCGAAGTTTCAGGAGAGAGGTGTTATCATGATTTCACCGATTTCTACGGCCGAAGAGATCACACAGATCGGGGATTATATTTACAGGGCGTGTTTCATCGATCCGTTTCAGGGAACGGCGATGGCAAGATTCGCCTTGAATGATCTGAATGCGGGGACGGCCGTTATGCTGGTCAAAACAACCAGTCCGTACAGTATCGGCATGGCCGGATATTTTGCCGAAGAGTTTTCAAAAAAGGGCAAAATTCTTGCCGCACCGACCTATGCCGGAGAGGATGTTGATTTTACCGAGATATTGACGATTGTCAAAGCGTTAAATCCCGATGTTGTCTTTGTACCGGGGCATGGCAGTGATAGTGGGCTGATCATGAAGCAAGCGCTGATCATGGAGATAGACACCATCTTCCTTGGCGGAGACGGATGGGGAAAGGGCGCACTCGGCATGGCCGGCTCTGAGGCCGCAGAGGGAAATTATTTTGTCAATCACTGGCATAAGGATGTAGACCGTGCGATCAGCAGAGAATTTGTGGAAAAGTATGAGACCAAATACGGTGAAGGGCTGATCGCATCAAGTGCAGCACTTGCCTATGATGCACTTATGCTGCTCGCCGAAGCGGTTGAGCAGGCGGGAGACTTCACCCCCGATGCGATCAAGGTGGCACTCGATCAGATAGATGATTTTGAAGGGGTAACTGGAACGATAGATTTATCTAAGGGAAGAGATCCTTATAACAAAGATGCGGTGATTCTCAGGTATGAAGATGGGAATATCGTTTATCGTACCACCGTTATCGGCGAATAATCCATGGATGAAACAGACTGAAAAGTGATTTTAAAACGCCATTACCGTTCTGTTCATACGGTCATTATTTTTAATCAAGATGGGGAAAATTTATGAACCTAAAGAAATCCGGTTTCACGGGAAACGGAAAGAATAGATTAAGTACACAATTGCGGAAGAGTTTCATCATCTCCGCATGTATTGTCTGTGTCATTTCTCTCTTCCTGATTGTCCCCATAGAATATAACAATTTCAACAACAACGTGGAAAGAGATGAGGAATTACTGATAAACCTCGTAGAGATGCGCGGGGGAACGTTGGGCTTCCAGATATTCATGAGAAATGATGAAGGGATCAGGGACATGGTAGACAATTTTCTCGACTATTCTGAAGTGATGCTTGTCGATGTCTTCGATTCGGATGGTGCGTTCATCGTCTCTACCGATGAAAAGAGAACGCCCTATGTACTCGACATCCTGACTGAAGAGCTCAATCATGAAACTTATAACGAAAAATTTGTATACCAATTTGGAAATTCCTATATCGAATACATCATGAATCTGAAAGTGGCCGGAGAGGATGTTGGTTATTTAAAATTCCATTATTCGGTCCAGGAACTGATAAAGGGAACCGCAATTTCAGCGTTAACCTTCCTGATACTAATTTTATGCACAAACATCCTTTTCATTCTCGTCGTCAACAACAGACTTCATCAACTTGCCACCAATCCGTTGGCGGAGCTGGAAAATGGGATGAAGGAATTTGAAAAGGGAAATCTCGGGATTCAGATCGGGATAAAGACCGATAACGAGATCGAGAAAATAGCCGGAACGTTTAACCGGATGTCCCTTGAAAACAGGAATCTCTATGAACGGATGACAAACATCAATCAGGAACTGGAGGAGAAGGTCTCCGAAAGGACTGAGGAACTGTATCAGAAAAATCAGCGTCTCAAAGAATCGGCAAGGGTCTCCGAATTTCTCGCTGAAGAGGCGGCAAAGGCAAATAAGGCCAAATCCGAGTTTCTCGCCAATATGAGTCATGAGATCCGAACACCTTTAAACGGCGTCATCGGATTCACGGACCTACTGAAATCGACACCATTGAACAGCGTCCAGCAGCAGTATGTGAAAAACATCAACATCTCAGGTCATTCATTACTCGGAATCATCAACGATATCCTTGATTTTTCGAAGATTGAAGCGGGAAAACTTGAGTTAGAACTGATAAAGGCGGATATCATGCAGATTGCCGGAAACGCGGTAGATATTCTGAAATTTCCGTCATCACAGAAGGGCCTGGAATTACTGCTCAATATTCAACCGGGAATTCCGGCCCTTGCAAAGATCGATACGGTGCGTTTAAAACAGGTCCTCGTCAACCTTCTGAGTAATGCCGTTAAATTCACGGAAAAAGGTGAAGTGGAACTGAAGATGACCTTCGAAAAGGTAGATGAAGTGAACGGGATTTACAATTTCTCTATTCGGGATACCGGGATTGGAATATCGGAAAGTCAGAGAAACAAACTCTTTAAGGCCTTTTCCCAGGCGGATGCTTCCACCACGAGAAAGTTTGGCGGGACCGGTCTTGGCCTCGTCATCTCCAACCTGCTTGTTGAAAAGATGGGTGGGCAGATCCGATTTAAGAGTACACCGGGGACCGGAACGACATTTTATTTTTCCATTAAGACCGACTACTACAAAGAGGAACTCTATGCCACTTCTCCGGTTCATGAAGTAAAGCGTGTCATGGTCATCGATGACAATCTCAACAACCGGATGATCCTCGAACACAATTTTAAACACTGGGGTATCGAATATGTGGGCTTCAGCAACGGGTATGAAGCGGTTGACTGTCTTAAATCATCTCAGGCATTTGACCTCGTGATCGTGGACTACCATATGCCTGAGATAGACGGTCTTGATACGATAGCACTCATCAGACAAATTTTCAGCGAAGATCAGCAACCGATTATCATGCTGCACAGTTCATCGGATCATGTGGAAATGCAGGAAACCTGCAAGGCCCTCGGTATTCGCTTCAATTTGGTTAAACCGGTAAAAGCCGATGAGCTCCTTTATTACATAAGAAACCTCCATACGGAAGAGATTCAACCGATAGAGAAAACGGAGATTCCCTATGAAACCGTTGATGTGCTTGATACATCCAGTACCCTGCTGATAGCGGAAGACGTTTTAATCAACATGCAGCTGATCAAAATGATCCTCTCAACGGCGATTCCAAATGCCAGACTCATAGAAGCCGAGAATGGCGAAGAGGCTGTTAGAAAATATGAGCAATATACCCCGGATCTCATTCTGATGGACGTTCAGATGCCGGTTATGAACGGATTAAAGGCAACCGAGGAGATTCGTGCGCGGGAAAAGAACAGGGGAATTCATGTACCCATCATCGCCCTGACGGCCGGTGTGATAAAATCGGAATATGAACGATGCTTTAATTCCGGGATGGATGAAGTTCTAACCAAACCGATTGAACGTGAAAAACTGTTTCAGGTGTTTAAAAAGTATCTCAGGATTAAGGAAGAACACACCATACCGGAAATACCCGAGGATCTTTCCGAGACCGTTCCATCTGTGTCGATTGACCTTGAAGAGGGATTAAGCCGTGTGATGGGGGATAAAAAGATCTATATTCAGTTTCTCGATGAGTTTTTTTCCGAAAGTGTTGTGTTTATGAGAAACCTCGAAAAGAGTGTTATCAAAGAAGATTTTGAAACGGCAAAGATCCTGACTCATTCAATCAAGGGAACCGCGGCCAACCTTGCGATCAAAAAGGTAGCGGAAAAAGCGGCCGTCCTTGAAAAAGTGATCGGTGAAGAGAAAAACAAACAGGTAAAACTTGCCTGTGCCGAGTTAGACTATGAGTTGGAAGTCTTCGGACAAACCCTCTCGAAACTCAAACGGCGTTTTAAAGAAGCGGAGAAAACCGACAATAGCGCGTCTGAAAGAGACACAGATCAACCGGATCAACAGGCCTTATACAGGAACCTGTATGAAGAGATTCTGAATTATAATCCCGAAGCGTTATACCTTATCACCGAGATAAAAAAACAGGATGAGGAGCATCATGATGTGCTGAATAAGGTAAAGAATGAACTCGATCAATTTGAATTTGATAAAGCGGCTGACTACATGAAAACGTACCTGTTAAATGAACGATCCGCAACGAAAGGAAATGAGGATGACTGAAAAAAGACATATCATCATGATCGTCGATGATGAACCACTCAATCTGAAATTACTCTCGGGATTACTGAGAGATGATTATACGCTTATCGCCGCCAATTCGGGTAAAAAGGCACTGAAGATCATTCATTCGGGAAAGATCCCGGATCTGATCCTACTGGATATCATGATGCCTGAAATAGACGGTTATGAGGTCTGCAGGGCCTTGAAGGATAACGAAAAGACAAAAGACATTCCGATTATCTTTATCTCGGCCATGAATGAGGCGGATGATGAGGAAAAGGGACTATCCTACGGTGCGGTTGATTATATCCGGAAACCCTTTGTGCCTTCAATCGTACGCGCACGAGTCAATACACATCTGAGATTGAGCGATTCACTGTCAGAATTGAAACGCCTTTACAAATACGCACTTGAATCGAATCCATTGACCGGTCTTCCGGGCAACAATGCTATTATGATGAGGGTCAATACCGCTCTATCAAACAAAGAACCTGTCTGTGTACTCTATCTCGATCTGGACAATTTCAAGGCGTACAACGATAAGTACGGATTCGCAATGGGGGATAAGATCATCCTGTTTACCGCAGAACTGCTCAGCCAACAGATGGAAACCGTTTCAAAGTCTTTTCTAGCACATATAGGAGGCGATGATTTCTTTGCCCTCATACCTTCGGACGACTATGTTAATTTTGTTGAGAATTTTATAAGAGAATTCGACAATCAGGTAAAACAGTTTTATTCGTTCGAAGATATCCGGAAAGGAAAGATCGTGTCGATTAATCGATCAGGTGAAAAACAGGAATTTCCCATTATCACCATCAGTATCGCCTGTGTCGATCTGAAAGAAACCAGCTATACAAGATATCTTGAAGTTAACGATGCCTGTACTGCATTAAAGAAACTGGCAAAACAACAAGGCGGCAGCAGTTATTTTTCTGATCGAAGACGATAGCACAACTGAAAGGTTGCTTTCCCCTATGTACAATTTCTTGTTTTCTTCTTTCACAAAATGTTCTTTTCAATTCATTATCAGTGCCAATAACTAATGTTACCATCTCCTAATTTTAACGGTTTTATAGTTGTTTGATGTTATAATCTTCATGTTGAAGAAAGTTAAACATTTTGATTAAGGAGGGGAATAATGACACTTTCTAAAAAGATGTTCTTGAGTTTTGGGATCGTCATCGTCTTATTCGTCGTGTTGTTGTTGTTATCAATATTTTCTGGAAAGAAAATAACGGAAGAAGGGATCAAAATTGACGGAAAACTGGCGACTTCTCAGGATGAGATGAACAATTTCTATGAAATTTCCGACTTTTCCGATTCCATCAATGAGATGCTGCTGATCGTCCTGAGTCTCGGCTATGCGAATACCGTCGATTCGGAAGCCAATCTGATGGAACAGTTTAATCAGTATTATTCGCAGACAGAGACAAAAGCAAAGGAATTGGAAGTTTATGACTTGCTGGTGGAAGATTTCAATGAAATCAGAGGCCAGGTAGATTCGGTTCATCTCAACAAGGTTGATGAATTGAATTACAACGAAGAATTGACAAATTTAAAAAACAAGCAGAGCGAACATCAGCGTGAGCTTTATATGACCAGTGATGAGAAAGACACCCTGCTCAAGGTTTCCACGGCAAAGATCAAGGGATTTAAAAAATCGTTTGAAGGCATCAAGACGCTTTATCAAGATAAAAATGATTTTTCCGATGCGGATTTTGAAGAAATACGGAGGCGATTAAACGATGAAGCCTTACTGAAGAATTTCAAGCTGCTTGAAATAGAGGAACTCTGGACCGAGGAAGTCCTCGGAATGGGCGTGGATCTCAAGAATTTCCTCAGCCTTATTCTGAACACACGGACACTTATCATGAATCCAAAAGACGCGGATGAAAATATAGAGGTGGCAGTCAAACTTCAAAAGAATATAAACAGTTTTATAGACCTTCAGACAAAATACGGTTTTGGCATCATCGATGCGGTATCTGCCGTCTTGATGAAGGAATCTCTGACTATTTATCTCGAACAGCTGACTCAGTATAATGAGCTGCAGGACAAGGAAACTGAACTGTCTCAGATGCAGCAGAGTATCGACGATGAAGTTGAGTACATCAGCTTTTCCATGAGTTTCTCAAACGAAATGGCGTTGGAGATCATCAACTTGGAAGTCAATGAGACTATTGTCAATATCAAAGGCAAGCTCGACGGCATCAGTCAGGAAAAGATGGTCCTGCTGAATGAAAGTATCTCTCAGGCTAAAGCGGCCGGCGAAAATAGTATAGAGATCATTTCCGAAAGCAACAGGACTCAACTCGTAATCGTTGTCCTGTCTATTGCGTTGAGTATTGTGATCATCTTCTTCTTCAGAAGAACGATCAGAAAGTCGATGAAATCGCTGACTGCGAGGACAGACAGGGTTAAGGAGCTTGATCTTTCCGTAGAATTTGATGAGAAAATAGGGAATGATGAACTTGGTATCGCACAGCAAGCCCTTCGTGAGATCGTAACTTCCATGAGGGGAACTTTGATCAACGTGAAGGAATCCATGTCGAGTGTTCGAGGAACTACGTCCGAATTAGAAGTCATCTCAGGAGAATCGCGTGCAATATCGGATGAGCTGAAGCAGATTTCCGATAAAACGGATCAGAACGTCCAGGATACATCCGCCGCGATAGAGGAGGTCAGTTCCGGTATAGAAGAAGTGGCCGCATCGGCGAAAAATGTTTCGGACATTTCGCGTGAACTGTATGAACAGACCTCCCAAACCACTGAATCGGCGAAGGCCGGCGAACTCGAATTGACCAAGGTTACCGAGATCGTTAAGGAAGCGGAACATCAGGCCTCGGAAACTTCGCGATACGTGGGAATTCTCCAGGAACAGGCGAAACACGTCGGCGAGATAGTCGAGACCATTTCCAGCATTTCCGAACAGACCAACCTCCTTGCACTCAACGCTGCGATAGAAGCGGCGAGAGCCGGTGAAGCGGGAAAAGGCTTTGCCGTTGTTGCGGATGAAATCAGAAAACTTGCCGAAGAGAGTAAAAAGGCAACAGAGGATATTGCAAAACGACTGAAAGAAATAGGAACCGGCGTGCGATCGGTAAATACGGCTTCGGACAAGACACTTGGCATTGTCAACAACATGAACGACACGGCACAGTCGGCGATGGTCCAGTTCAATCAGATTTCCGCCAACCTGACAGGCGTCCTTGGTTCCGTGGAAAATCTCAGCAATACGGCGGAAGAGCAGAGTGCCGCCGCCGATGAGATAGCCGGTGCGATGGATCAATCGGCACAATCGATGGTCCATGCCGCTTCACAGATAGAACAGCTTGTGAAACAGGTGGAAAAACAGATGCATTCCGTTGATGTCCTCTCCGATTCAACGGATCAGTTATCAAGACTTGCCGATGAATTGAATGAAGAAATAGACAGATTTACCGTATAATCATCGGTTATAGACCGGATGAAACCTCCCTTCCGGCGTATCAACACAAAAGCCTCCATTCAGGAGGCTTTTGTGTTTTTACAGCCCTTCTTCCCACAGTCTTTCGAAATGGGAGCGAAACGGTTCGAGAAGGGAATGATCCGTGGTTCGGAACAGAAACTCATCGTTTTTATTCTGTGCGGCGGCGGTGTAATTATAGGAACCGGTCAGAAGTATCCGGTCGTCCACGATGATGAATTTTTCATGCAACAGACCGCTGCAACCATCTAACCGAATGTCCGCATACCGTGACAGTTCTTCGATATCGCTGTAGATGCTGCTGAGATTCCACTCTCTGTCGGCCACGATACGAATTTTCACGCCTTTGGAAGACAGGATCTTGAGATAATGGGCAATTCGATTATCAGTGAAGGCAAACATGGCGATTTCCACACTTTCTTTCGCTCCCGATAAGGCCGTCAGGATCATCTCAAGACAGTCTTCTTCGGGAGAAAATTTGACAAGATGGCTTTCAACAGGCGTTCTTAGTGTCTTAAAGTCCCCGTTGAAACACTGTTCAAAATGCCTTTTAAATTCACTTATCAGGGGCTGATCGTTGGTGATGATGACGTTGTTTTCATGGTTTTCAAGACTCGTTGGCGTGAGGTTTGTAGATCCGAACCAGAGCTTACGACCATCTGCTATTATGTATTTGTTGTGCATCAGTCCGTCTTTATCGTAGATAACCGAAGCAGATTCCATAAAAACGGGATTGTCATCGTCCGTACAGATACGTACCCTGACACCGTTCGATTGTTTTGTTTCGAGCAGTGAAATAACCTCTTCATCAGAGATGTCGTAAACGCAGAGATCAAGGCTCTGAGAGGCCTGCTCTATAAAATTCAGGGTGACGGAACGCAGGTTATCTTCCTTAAAATAACAGAGATAAAAGGATTGCGTGCACGAAGAGAAGATGAAGATCAGAAAAATTATGGGAATAAAAAAAAGAAAAGGACGCATCGTCATCGCCCACTTTTTTAAAGGTTATGTAATTGGCGTGCCCGGGGCGATTTGAACGCCCAGCCTCCACATCCGCAGTGTGACGCTCTATCCAATTGAGCTACGGGCACGAACAAAGCGAATGGCGGAGAAGGAGGGATTCGAACCCTCGGAGAACATAAGTCCTCACTTGCTTAGCAGGCAAGCGCCTTCGGCCACTCGGCCACCTCTCCGTTTCAAGCAACGGTAGTATACCATACCACAGTTTGAAATTCAAGCCTTTGTGCGTCGATTTGATCTGTAAACATTTCTTGAACTGATTTGATTTGTTGTTTGTCTTTTTTTACATCGACAGACCGTCTGCTCAAATGTAAATCAGTCGATTCAACCTCTCGCAGAAACTGTCGAGGTCTTCGGAATCCAGGTCGAATCTTTCCATCTCCTCATATCTCCGTCCCCAGATGATCTGTCGTTTGGCATAGTGACGGGTGTTTTTTTTCAACGAGTCGATATAATCCGCCTTTGAATCGTAAACACCGTTGAGGTAATCGATCGTCTCCCTGTAGCCGATGGCCTTCATCGACTGAAGATCTGACGTATATCCCTTCATCAGTTCACTCGTTTCCTCTATCAGCCCCATTTCTATCATCTGATCCACACGCCTGTTGATCCGGTCGTAGATCACGGAGCGCTCTCTTGATAAATAGATCAGGACAAAACGCTCATCCGGAAGTCGCTCCCGGCCCATTTCCGAAAACTTTCTTCCGGTCTTGTAATAGACCTCAAGGGCCCTTATCTTTCGTTTTAAATCGTTCGGATGAATCTTTGCAGCCGCGACGGGATCGATGCGGCTGAGGGTATCCATCAGGATACCGGGAGTCTCCGACTCTTTTACTTCGAGCTCTCTTCGCAATTTCTCATCCCTCGTAACCCCTTCAAACAGCCCATATCTCAGGATATCCATATACAGCCCGGTCCCCCCCACAAAAAGGGGAACCCTGTTCCTAGCCTTCACGGTTTCTATCTTATTCAACGCATCCTGTCTGTACTGGTTGACATCATAAGATTCATCGGGATAGACGATATCGATCAGATGATGGGGATAGTGCGCAAGTTCTTCGGGAAGGGGTTTTGCGGTTCCGATGTTCATCTTTTTATAGATCTGCATGGAATCCATGGAACAGATTTCTATGTTTAGTTTATCGTAGAGCGACATGACGATGGCCGTCTTTCCGGAGGCCGTTGGCGCATAAAGAACGGGTATTTTAGGCTCGTTCATTCCGTTTACGCCTCGATGATTCCGTACATCACTCCGCTTGTCCTGCTACCTCTGATCTCATCGGTCCGGATATCCTTGAAAAGAGAATCTCTCGAAAGGGCCTTTAAGATCACTTTTTTTCGTGCGACACGCCTCATCTCATCCACGTCTTCCTGGCTGAGGCGGTCATAAACGGCAAAGGGTCTGAGCGGGTTGAATCCGGATGAAGTCATGACCGGATTATCAAACATCGGATCACAGTAACAGTAATCACAGGCGTTTTCCGGCTGTTTCCGTATCCATGTTTTATAGTCGGCGTTGATCAGTTCTATCCTTTTAAAACTCTCGTTGACCCAGGCGGACTGGTCGACATAACTCCGCATGCCGTATTTTACTATGGTATAGATATGTCTTGAGCCTTCCACACCGATGACCTTTCCGGAATCCAGGTGTGCGGCCATCAGGATGGCTTCACTCCCAAGGCCGAGCGTGAGATCGTAAATCAGTTCATCCCCTCTCAGATCAAGGATTTCGATCAGATGATCACACTGATTGTGCCTCAGATTTCTCATCCGCATCTTGGAACTCGCCGGATGAAAGAAGAATTCTCCTGAATTTTCCGCATCGGCCTCCCCCCATCTGATCCGCATCGTATCCTTCTCGATCACATAATAAAAATCAAGGGGATTGGCCTTTACATAACGGTTGAAGCTCCGTCTTGACACGTACTTTGAATTCAGTTCCTTCGCAAGCTCTATGGCCTTCAGAACTTCTTCTTTCTTAGGCTTAATGGATGTGGTAACAACGAAGCGCTCATGGTTGAAAGTTCTGATATTTTCGGGGATGTTATTCGTCATATTCATCTACTCGTTTTTTTAACCTCTCAAATTCTTCTATTTTCTGATTCAGTATTTCCTTTTTTTCATCGTATTCTTGTTTTACTTTTGAATAGTCTTCCCTTACCCCTTCATATTCGATAAAGACCGTGATATTCAAATAGATAAGCCACATGGCGAGAATGATTACAATCAGCCAGTACAGAAAACTAAAAGACCTTTTTCTGTCTTTTCCGGATCTATTCACTTTCCGTCCCGCGGGAATGAGCCGGGGACCTTTCTGTTCCTGCTCTATTTCTTTAGGATAAATCAATCATATCATTCCGTCTTTTCAGGATAATAAAGTGTCTCGGCCGAACGAGCCTTATCCTGATCGTTTAAGGTTACCTCGATATCGATATCATCTTCGTCCTCACGTTCCGGCACCCTCAGATAGATATTTGAAGTGTAATTGTTCCCGGGAACGATCAAATAATACTCCTGATTTTTCGTTGGCGTGGTCGTCAACGAATAGGATGAAACGGAAAAATCAGTTTCCCCGATAAAGATAGAATCAAAGAACGACAGGGTCCAGACCTGCCCGGGTTCAAGGGTGGCATCCGTATTAAAGTCCGTATCTTCAATTCTTCCATAGACAACACAGGACTCATCCTGTATCAGTGAAATACTGTTGATGAACCCCTGCTGCAAGGCAATCGGCTGCGACAGGCCCTCCACTTCGGCAAGTGTGGGGATATATTCCAGATTCAGCAGTACAAACAAGGTCGACTGCCCTTTCGGAAGGGATAACGATGATTTGTTTTTGTACTGATTGGTCAACTCCTTGATGGGAACACTGAGCGTCAGACCGGAATTCGGTATGACAAGGGAAACATCCGTTGCTTCCGTTGTTTCATCATCTTCGTCGTAAACCAAATAAACAGCGGTTGCGTTCGCATCAAACGTCAGTCTCACGGACGGATTTGAGATGGTTTGATCATCATCATTCTCATTTTCAAAATCGAACTGGGCCACATTGTTCTGCTGTATGACCTGCAAGAAAGTCTGGAAGGAATTGATCCTCACATCCGGTCTGAGATCGATGGAATAGATGGTATTGACCGTGTCTTCTTTCAACACCGTACTTCCCGACAAGAGTTCTACCTTTTTGAGAATGACATCAACCGAAACGAGACGATGTGCCTCAAGATTCAGTTTATTATAATTCAAATAAACGGCGAGCCTCGATGAGGAGCCTCCAATCGGTGGAAAAAAATACTCCATCACAAAACAACCCGACAACAGAAACATCAGAACTATCGTTGATACAAACACCGCTGTTTTCTTCAATTCAATACCTCTTCATTCTTTATCCGTTAGCTGTTAATTCCTTAAAATCTGTATAGATGTTTAAAGCCTTATCAAGAGACGTCAGCTTGAACAATCTGCTCAATGTCTCGTTCATGCCACAAATGGCGAGTCTTCCACCGTTGAGTTTGCACCTTTTATGAAGACTCACGATAACGCCAAGTCCGGAACTGTCGATGTATTCCATTCTTGAAAAATCAAGTGCAATATTAATGCTACCTTTTGAAAGAAGCTCGTCAACGATCTGTTTTTTGAATTCATTTGCGTTTCCCATATCCAGTTCGCCACTCATTTCCACTACTGCCCAGTTGGCTTCATCTTTCCAGTTCAACATTTTTTCACCTCTTTAAATTGTGAATAGTCTCTTTGTGTACAGCTAATCTATGGGGCCTCTATTCAGAAGCCCCGAAAGACTTTTGAAACAAGCCTCATTCTTCCACAATGATCCTTTCGACAGACATGATCTCATCGTCGTCTCCGAGATCGGCCACTTTGACTCCCCTGGTCACCCTTCCCATGACGCGAATATCGGAAGCGGAGAATCTGATGGTATAACCGTTTCTCGTCACCATGATGACTTCATCGTTATCTTCAACGGCAATGACCGTTACGACTTCACCAAGAGCCGCTGCCCAGGCCATATTCTTGATTCCGACACCACCGCGTGACTGTAATCGGTAATCGTTGATGTCCGTTCGCTTCCCATGACCGTTCTTGGTTATGGTGAGGATGGAAAGCCCCTCCTCTTTGTTATCTATCAACGACAACGAGACGAGTTTATCCCCTTTCTTGAGGTTGATGGCCTTGACCCCCTGCGTGTTGCGGCCCATTTCCCTGACCTCGCTGACCGGAATCTTTATCGACATTCCACGGCAGGTTCCGATAAAGATGTTCGTGTTTTCCGGTGCCGATTTCTGAAGGACACATTCCACGACTTCATCCTCCTCTTCGAGTTTGATTCCGATGATACCGGAAGTACCGGTATTCTTAAACTCGGCGAGTGAAGTTCTCTTTATTCTACCATTTTTTGTCAGGAAGATTATATCTTCATTCTCATTAAAATCTCTTCCGATTTGTAAAACGCTCTTTACAATTTCTCCCTCTGTGAGGTTGATATAGGACATGATGTGTTTTCCCTTGGTCCCTTTTGAGGCGTTTTCTATCTCATAATTCTTCAGGACATAGGCCTTTCCCCTGGAAGTGATGAACATGGTGTTGGAAAGTCTTGTCGTCACCATGATATGTCTCGCGAAATCCTCTTCCCTGGTCCTGATCCCCATTGCACCTCTTCCACCACGATTCTGTGTTCGATAACTGTCAAGATCGGTGACAAGCGTGTACCCCCTGCTCGTGAGGGTGATAACGATATCGTCATCCTCTACGAGATCTTCGATATCGACACTGTCCACACCGGCCTTCATGATGACGGTCTTTCTCGGGGTGTTGTATTTCCCCTTCACTTCGAGAAGCAATTCCTTGATCTTTTCATCCATCTTTTTCGGATCTTCAAGGAGCTCCTTTAATCCTTTGATCTTTATGTTTAACTCCTTCAGTTCATCGAGAAGCTTCTTGGTTTCCATAGAGGTAAGCGCGCCAAACGTGAGGGCAAGAATGGCCTTTGCCTGTTCCTCCGAAATCTCCAGGGTTTCCATGAGATTTTTAGCGGCATCCGCCCTGTCTTCCGAATGTCTGATGATATCCATCGTCGTATCGAGGGAACGGATCGCGGTGATCAATCCTTCGATGATATGCGCCCTTTTGCTTGCCGCTTCGAGCTCGTATTCCGTTTTTCTCTTAATGACTTCTCTTCTGTGATTGACATATGAAGTAAGAATCTGCTTGAGATTCATGACTTTCGGTTTTCGCTTTTCATCGATGACAAGCATCTTGACCGGAAAAGTCGTTCTGAGTTCGGAATGCTTGAGTATATGGTTGAGTACCACCCTTGCGTTGGTACCTCTCGCAATTTCAACGACAATCCGCATCCCTTTTCGGTCTGATTCGTCTCTGATGTCACGGATCATCTTCTTTTCCTGTTTTTTGAAGTACTCGGCGATCTTCTGAATCATAGCCGCCTTGCAAACCGTATAAGGAATCTCCGTGATGATGATCCGACTCTCTTCGAGTTCATAGACCCCTTCTACGGGAATCGAACCGGTCCCGTGCTCATAAACCTGATCGAGAATGGCATCCCCCATGATGATACCACCGGTCGGAAAATCCGGTCCTTTGATATATTTCTGAAGCCCCCTTATCGTTATCTCCGGTTCATCGATGAGGGCACAGATCCCGTCTACGAGTTCACCGAGATTATGCGGCGGTATATTCGTTGCCATTCCAACAGCTATACCGGATGCACCGTTTAAAAGCAGGTTTGGAATACCGGCCGGAAGTACGGCAGGCTCCTGAAGGGTTTCGTCAAAATTTGGTCTGAAATCCACCGTATTTTTATCCAGATCTTCCAGCATTTCCTCGGCTATTTTAGCCAATCTCGCTTCCGTATATCGCGGAGCCGCTGCCGGATCACGGTCTATAGACCCAAAGTTTCCCTGCGGATCGATCAGTGGTTCTCTGAGGTTGAAATCCTGTGCCATACGAACCAGTGCATCGTAAATAGCGGCATCACCGTGTGGATGATATTTACCCATGACCTCACCGATGATTCTGGCGCTCTTTTTATGTGGGGAAGAATACCAGTTTCTGAGCTCTCTCATTCCGTAGAGTATTCTTCTCTGAACGGGTTTTAATCCGTCTCTGACATCCGGTATAGCCCTTCCGACTATAACGGACATCGAATAGTTTATATATGATTCTGACATTTCCTCATGGAAAGGTCTGTCAAAGATCCTCTCTTCGAGAGGTCTCGGTTGGTTCTTGTCGTTATCCTTTTTTGCCATTAATCTTTTCCTCCGAATCCATAATCGCCTGATGTGTTCTCCAGGCCACAAACGATTTGCCTGTTCTTAAAAAGAACAGGCATTCATTATTTTTTTCTGATCATGATTTATGATATTTTTGCTCCTGGGTTGATCGGACCATCCGTGGTGAGCAGTCTGAAGTTCTCCCCATCTTTCGCCGCGAGAAGCATTCCATTTGACTGAACGCCCATCAGTTTGGCCGGTTTAAGATTTGCGACCACGATGATCTTTTTACCGATAAGTTCTTCAGCCGTATAATGCTGTGAGATTCCCGCAACGATCTGCCTGTTTTCCCCTTCGTTCAGGTTCAGCTGAAGTCTCATCAGCTTCTTTGATTTTGGTACCGGTTCGGCCTCCACAACCTCCGCTACTCTGAGCTGAATCTTTGTGAAGTCATCAAAACCGATCAGCTGAACGCCTTCTATCTCTTCTTCCTTCTTTTCCTCTTCTTTTTTCTCAGACACCTGGACTTCCGCATCGGGATCTTTCATGACGATGACCTTTTCAATCTTCTCGGGATCCAGCCTCGGGAATATCGGTTTTTCTTTGATAACCGTGCTTCCCGGTTTGAGCAATCCCCATTTGATCTCTTCAAAAGTAGCCGCTTCCCAGGTACCCTCTATGCCGAGTCTTCTGAATATCTCCAGTGAGGTATCCTTCATGATGGGTTTCAGGAAAAGGGCGATGTTTCTGAGGATGTCCGAGAGATTGTAAAGAACGGTAGCCAGTCTTTCTCTCTTACCTTCTTCTTTGGCCAACTTCCAGGGCTGTGTGAGATCGATATATTTGTTTGCGAAGCCTATCAATGTCCAGATGGCTTCTATGGCCTGAGTGAATTTATAATTGTCCATGTTGTTCAGGTAATCTGTCAGGGTATTTTCAAGGAGATTCTTCAGCTGTATGTCCGGCACTTCGGTCTCTTCAAGCGGCTGCGGAATGATTCCGTTAAAATTCTGATTGATCATGGCCGTTGTTCTGTGCAGCAGATTACCGAGATCGTTTGCAAGGTCGGAATTGATTCTGCCGATCAGATTGTCTTCATTGAAATCTCCGTCCCTCCCAAAATTGATGTCTCTCAGAAGATAATAGACCACGGCATCCTTTCCGTAGGCATTCACGAGTAATCTCGGATCAATGGCATTTCCCTTTGATTTGCTGATCTTCTCTCCGTTGACGGTCAGCCAACCATGGGCAAAAACCTTTTTCGGAAGCGGGAGGTCCAGCGACATGAGGATCGCCGGCCAGATGATGGAATGGAAGCGGTTGATCTCCTTTCCGATCAGATGAAGATCGGCGGGCCAGTATTTTTTAAACAGCTCATCACCTTCCGTGCTGTATCCGAGTGCGGTGATGTAATTCAGAAGGGCATCCACCCAGACGTACAGAACATGTTCGGGATCATTGGGAAGCGGAATTCCCCAGTCAAAGGAGGTCCTTGAGATACTGAGATCGCGCAGTCCGCCTCTGATGATCTGAAGCATTTCGTTTCTTCTGAAGGAAGGTTCGGAAAAGTCCGGATTTCCTTCGAAGAGTTTCATGAGTCTGTCCTGATATTTTGACAGTTTGAAAAAGTAATTTTCCTCAGAAAACCATTTGAGTTCCCGGTTACAATCCGGACAGAATTTCTTTCCGTCTCGCTTGACGGCGTCCTCTTCCGTACAGAAAGCCTCGTCATGAATACAGTAAAGTCCTTCGTACTTTCCCTTGTATATATCGCCGTTGTCCACGAGTTTCCGGACGATTGCGCGTACAACATCTTCATGCCTCTTCTGGGTGGTTCTGATGAAATCATCATTAGAGATTTCAAGTTCCTTCCAGAGACTGATGAATTTAGCCGCCTGCTCGTCACAGAATTCCTGCGGTTTCTTTCCCTGCGCCTTCGCGTATTCGAGTACCTTCTGACCATGTTCATCGGTGCCTGTCAGATAATAAACATCGTATCCGCAGAATCTTCTGTATCTTGCGATGATATCGGCGACGATGGTTGAATATGCCGAACCTATATGAGGCGCATCCGTTGCGTAATATATAGGGGTTGTTACATAAAAAGTTTTTGAATTCATTGAAGCCCTCCAAACCTTAACCAGTCTTTTTTGTGTATTTGTAAAAACAATACCACATGTTATATTATACCATATGCGGCAATTTTCAAAATCTGTCGCAACACATGACTATAAAGGGGGAGAATCATGTCAAGAATAATGGGAATTCTGCAGTATGCACTTGCAAGGGAAGAGGATGGAAGGTCCTTTTATCTTTCTCAGATCGATAAGGTGAAGGACAAAGAGATCAAACGGTTATTTGAATATCTTGCCGAAATGGAAAGTGATCATGTCGATTATATTGCCTCACTGATAGAAGCGGCAACGGGGGAAAAGGGGATTACAAAAGAAGATATACTTCCGGATGAAGACAGTTATTTCAAAACAAGAGAAAAAACGGAACTACCGGCCGGAAGACATGCGGAACTCGCCTCGGATATCTCTATTCTGAGAATGGCTTATCTGATCGAACATGATTTCATGGAATTCTATCAGAAGGCAGCGGATGAAACGGCGGATGAAGGGGCAAAATTTGTCTTTAACCATCTGAGTGCCTGGGAAAAGGGACACAGGGACATGATTCTGGAACTGTATGATGAGAGGATGAAGGCCTACTGGGATTAATCGTTCAGTACTAAAACAAATGCAAAAAATATCAGTGGGATTTTTTCGATTGTGAAAGTTTAACGATCGGATACCCGGAATAACGATAAAACACTTTCTTAAGAATGGTTAATTTTACTTGAAAGTTGCTTAATGAATTCAATAACGATATAATTGGGATGGACGGAGAGACCGTCCATCTTTTATTTAACTACAAAATGACGGGGGAGGTTTTTTTGTGGCAACCATATCGAGATTTGGACAGGATGTAATGAACAGAGAAAATCCTATCTTTTCGCAATTCAGGGTAACGATAGAAACACCGTTTTACGGAAACAACGTGGTGAACGTCAATTCACTGAGAGAGGCCTATGAACTGGCAAAGAACTCACCGGGAACGATAGTGACGGACGTAAAGATTTTTGAGCCTGAGAAACTGGGACTTGATCCGGATTCAAGGGTTCTTTTGTTTAATGACGGAGCGGTAAAGGGAAGATGTGCGGCCGCGAGACGAATAGCCGGCAGTCCCGGCGTGGACGACGAGGAATACGCGGCGAAGCTGAGAGAAGCCATCTACCACACACGGACGAGAAAGATGTATCATGCACAGGCCTACATCGGACTACATGAAGACTTCATGGTCAGAGCACATCTGCTGGTTCCGGAGGGACATGAAAACATCCTTTACAACTGGCTGCTGAACTTTCAGCCGATCAACGAAAACTATGTGGAAATGTACAGAAAATCGAGGGTCTTTAAGAACGACGGAGATATCTTTGTCTTTTCGGATCCCGAATGGAAACATGAAGAACATCCGCTGGGTCTCACCTTCTTTGACTCGGAGCACAACTGCAGCGCCATCCTCGGCATGAGATACTTTGGTGAATTCAAGAAGGGAACATTGACACTCGCATGGGGCTGTGCAAACAGAAACGGTTACGCCTCGTGTCATGGCGGGCAGAAACGATACAATCTCAAGGATGGCAGAAAATTTGTCCTCGGTGTCTTTGGCCTGTCCGGTTCGGGAAAATCCACGATCACGCATGCCAAACATTCCGATAAATACGACATCACCGTCCTGCACGATGATGCCTTTATCATCTCCGCCGAGAATGGGTCATCCGTTGCCCTGGAGCCTTCGTACTTTGACAAGACCGCCGATTACCCGGTAGATTCACCGGATAATGATTACCTGCTTTCCGTTCAGAACAACGCGGCCATCAAGGACAAGGACGGGAGAATCGTCATCATCACGGAAGACATGCGGAACGGAAACGGCAGAGCCATCAAGTCAAAGCTCTGGTCTCCGAACAGGGTGGACAAGATAGATGAACCGGTCAACGCCATCGTCTGGCTGATGAAAGACCCGACCATGCCGCCGGTTATCAAAGTGACAAATGCGGAGCTCGCCGCCACACTCGGCGCTACGCTGGCAACCAAGAGAACATCGGCAGAACGCCTCGCTCCCGGAGTCGATCCGGATGCCCTCGTCATCGAACCGTATGCCAACCCGTTCAGAACCTATCATCTCGAAGACGATTACAAAAGATTCAGAGATCTGTTCGACAAGATGAACGTGGACTGCTACATCTTTAACACGGGATACTTCAAGTGGAAAAAGGTCACCAAGGAAGTGACGCTTGAAACACTTGAAAAGATCATAGAGGGGACCGGAGTATTTAAAAAATGGGCGTGTTTTGATCACTTTGAAATCATGGATATCGAAGGTTATGTACCCGATTTTAACGACGAAGAGTACAAAGCGACCTTCATCAACCGTATGAATGACAGGATCAACTTCCTTGAGAAAAAGAATCTCGCGGCGGGAAACCTGAACTCCCTGCCGGAAGAGGCAATCGAATCTCTCAGGAGTGTCATCGCCTGTTTGGAAGAGAAATAA
>ERZ795057.644-NODE-644-length-34759-cov-6.138226_pt1 | contig 34759 bp, 31 predicted proteins | sample MGYA00375141_ERZ795057 | MGnify/ENA primary metagenome ERZ795057 (study PRJEB30186, sample SAMN05720163) | activated sludge metagenome | isolation source: Anaerobic digester | place: Hong Kong | collected 2015-01-26 ...
TCTTGAGCACCTCCCATATGCTACATCTTAACTAATGATAATTTTATCAGTTTTACGTTGCAAATAAACATAAAGATAATTATTTTTTTGTTAATTTTTGCTGTTATATCTGGATATAATTATCGTCCCAACTACATTTAATACCAGCAATACCACCACAATGTCCAAAATATACGACAAGTCGTTGATCATTGCATAAATCATAAACAAAATCAAAACCTTCATGCCAATGGAATTCATCTGAACTAAAATATTCCAATTATTTTTTTTTCTCAAAGCGTTGAAAACCTGTAAACCAATGAGGATCACTAACAAGATAAACATGAAGGTATCGATCAAATTCCGTCTCCTCTGTAAGTGACATAACTGTTTTGTGTTTCATATACCTTAATTTCGTACAAATGATACTTATCAGTCTTTAAATCCCCTTGGATCCTATCCCAAATCCAAATAGCGATATTTTCAGCGCTAGGTTGCTCAATCAACTCATTTAAATAAGAATGATCAAGAATATCCAAAACTCGATTCTTGACTAGTTCCTTTAGCTGGATAAAATCAAAAACCATCATTTCTTCATTTAATTCGCCAGATACCGTGACTTCCAAACGATAGGTGTGTCCATGCAGCTTCTCACATTTACCATGATAATTGATTAAGTTATGAGCAGCATCAAATTTAAAGATTTTCGTAACGAACATCCATTATCCTTCTCTCATTTCTAAGTTTTCCTCTTCAAAGATCTTAACAACTGCTTTGAAGTTTATATTCAACTCTTTTTCACTGAGTGTGTGATCGATCGATCGAAATAAAACAGACAATGTGATGCTGTTAAAGCCTTTTGGTATGTTTTTCCCGCTGTAAACATCGATAATGGTTACATTTTCAACAAACTCTATCTCTCTGATTCTTTTTATGATATGTCCTATTTCAGTTCCCTTTCCTACTAAAACTGAAAAGTCTTTTCGACTGGCGGGGAAATTCGTTCCCAAAATGGACCTCCATCTTTTCTTGGATACCTTTTGAAGATGATGAACTTTATCCAGATCAAGTTCACACATGTAGGCGTTTTCAGTAATTGAAAATGCTTGGAGAACTTCATTTCTTATCAAGCCAAAAAACCCTATTTCTTCGCCATTCAACATAATGACGGCAGATTGTGCCGGATACATGATCTGTGTATAAATAGTACCATTTTTGGGTCTTTCAAAGATAATTTTTTCATTATCTATTTCCACATGTCTTAAAATCTCCTCTATTGACCCTTTAAAATTAAAAAAATCCACATTCATTTTATCTTGATAATCTTCAGGGTTCATTTTACCCGATGCAGCCATCACCAGACTCTCCTGCTCTTGAAAATCACCTGTGTCATCAAGCAGGAAAGAGGTGCCTGTTTCAAAAAGCTTCAAGTCATATTGTTGATGTGAATGATTGTAGCCTATTGTTTTTAACAGGGTGATGAGTAATGAAGGTCTTAAAACTGACATATCTTTTGATAGCGGTTTAATGATCTCGATTTTATTTTTATTCCACAAAAAATCAGGATTTTTTGATATTCTCTGGATATCATCAGGATCAATCAATGAAATGGGAATTATTTCATGATAACCGGCCCCCAATACTAGCTCTCTGATCTTGTATCTGAAGGTTTGAAAAGATCCTCTTGATTTAGAGATGCCTTTTAAATAGGGAATAGAGGATGGTATTTTCTCGTAACCCACAATTCTCCCAATTTCTTCAACCAAATCCACTTCTCTTTCAATGTCTGGTCTAAAGGTCGGGCAAACAACATCCCAGCTAGGTGAATCCGATCTTTTTTTTATTTCAAAACCGAGGTTGTTTAATGTTTCTTCTATCTGTTCATCAGTATAATGAATTCCTAAAAGCCTCTCAACTTTTTCCTTTCTGAGGATTATCTTTTTTCCCAACACCGGTGCAGGATAAACATCCAGTATTTGAGCAGAATGGCCGCCAGCAAGTTCTGAAATCATGTATGCAAGCCTTTTGATAACATATTCAGCGTCATTTGGATCTACTCCTCGCTCAAAACGATAAGAAGAATCACTAATAATATTTAACCTTCTAGCGATTTTCCTGATCTTTACAGGATTAAAATATGCTACTTCCAAAAAGACCCTTTTGGTCTCTTCACTAACTCCTGTCCCTTCTCCACCCATAATACCGGCTAAAGCGAGTGGATTTTCTCCATCGGTAATCAGTAGCTCATCACCTTCAAATTCAGGTTCATCCTCGTTGAGCAATCTCAGCCGTTCTTTTTCCTTAGCTAATCTGACGACAATAGACTTGTTTTTTAATTTATCATAATCAAAAGCATGAACCGGATGACCGGTTTCCATTAAAATATAATTTGTGATGTCCACAACATTATTAATGGGTCTAACTCCAATGGCCATTAAATCTCTTTTAAGCCACAAAGGTGAATCTTTTACCTCTACGTCCTCAATAATCATACCGGTGTAACGATTACAAAATTGAGGGGTTTCTATTTGGATGGAGATAAAGTCTGATGTTTTCTTTCCACTGCTTTGATAATGAAAAGGAGGCTGTTTGATTTCAGCCTGTGATCTTAACAACGCCTTTAATTCTCGGGCTACTCCTAAAAACGATAATTCATCAGGTCTGTTCGCTGTAATCTCAAGATCAAAAACAGAATCATTTAGGCCGAATAATTGAACAACATCTAGTCCATTTTCAACTTTTTCTTCTAACCGATAAACTGTTTTGGATTTTGACTCCAGTTTCAATTCCTCAAGGGAACACATCATTCCCTGAGAAGGAACCCCTCTCAATTTGGCATTTTTGATTGTAAACCCATCTCTTAACGTTGCACCAATCATCGCCAACGGAATCATATCCCCTTCTTTCAAGGAGGTATCTCCAGTTACAATCTGGTATTGTTGGTTCTTTAAATCTACTGTACAAATAATCAGTTTATCCGCATTCGGATGATTGTCAATCTTTATGATTGTCCCGGTATAAACACCGCTGATTTCTTCCCAAGGCTTTTCTATCTGTTCAACAGAAGTCCCACTTAAACTCAACAACTTATCCAGTTTCTCATCTTCGATATCTGCAACATCGATGTATTTGTTTAACCAGTTTTTGGAAATAAGCATGATTGTCCTCCTTAAAGTTCCTGTCTTAGGAATCTGATATCGCCTCTGACAAGATCTCTGATATCCGTTAGGCCATATTTGAGCATGGTTAATCTTTCAATGCCGGCTCCGAAAGCAAAACCACTCCAAATTTCAGGATCATAGCCAACCGCCTTAAAAACATTCGGGTCAACCATTCCGGCACCAAGAACTTCAAGCCATTGTTCTTTTCCATACTTATCTTTCCAACTAATATCAACCTCAAAACTGGGTTCGGTAAAAGGGAAAAAGGAAGGCCTCAATCTAATTGCAACATCTTCAGAAAATAATTCTTTCATAAAATATTCCAAGGTTCCTTTTAAATGTCCCACATTTACATCCCGATCAACAAACAGTCCTTCAGTTTGATGAAACATGGGTAGATGAGTAGCATCATAATCACTGCGATAAACCTTCCCCGGGGCGATAACTGCAATGGGCGGATCTTCTTTTTGCATAGTCCGTATTTGTACGGGAGAGGTATGAGTTCGCAAGAGTTTTTCGTTTTCGAGTAAATAAAAACTGTCATGTTCATCTCTTGCCGGGTGCCAATCCGGTGTATTGAGAGCCTCAAAATTATAGAAGACCGTTTCAATTTCAGGTCCTTCTTTTACTGCATAACCCAACGAGATAAAAATCTCTTCAATCTCTTTTTGGGTTTTTTTCAGCAAGTGTTCAAATCCAATCCTTCTTCTTGCACCGGGTCGTGAGATGTCAACATAAAGTGCTTCTTCCAATTTTTCTTTTTCACTTGCTTCTAGGCTGTCCTTTTTTATGCTCAGTTGTTCATTGATAACATCTTTGCAGGCATTTGTTTTTTGACCGACTTCGGGTCTAATTTGAGGATCTAGTGTTCCCAACCGCTTCAGAAACTGAGTGGTCAGTGTTCCCTTTTTTCCTAGGTATTTGATCCTGATTTCTTCAAGTTCCTTTTGACTCTGTACCTTTTTTATCTCGTTTAATGCCTGTTCTTCAACTATATGTAGTTCTTCAAATATATCGATATGCTTTTCCATTTGGGCCTCCCGAGTCGTTCTTTTATGCGTAATGCCTTCTTTCAAATTCATATAAATCGATACCTTTGTCCTTAACAAAATCAATAATTCCTTCTCGATCCCTTTCACTTTTGGGTTTGAGAATACATTCAATGTGCCACTGTTGATAAGCTTTTTGAATAACCGCTAAGGAGGGGGGAGAGTCAAATCCCAAAACGCCTCCTTTCATTTTTTGTGTCAGTAATTTGAATCTGGATACTGCGATTTCCAAAGCTTCTTCATCATCCAGCATTGAATTGGCAACTGAAATGATTCGGCCGTCTTTTACTCTCAAGAGCGCATTCGTTTCCAGAACACGTATGATTTGGATAGCCAAAAGCAGATCTTCTCGATGACGCTTTTTATCCTGTGAATAAACCTGAATTATATTACCGAAATCCTCCACATTATCTCTTTGCTGAAAGAGAACCTCATTTTCCAAAAAGATGCGATGAGTTTTGGGGTATTCAAAGTTATGACATTTGGCCAACAATAGAATATCGGCGTTGATCAACAAATCATACGCATCTTGATCAAAATCAGTAGCGACCACTGTGCTTATTTTGTTTCGGATAAGATATTCAGCTGTTGATCGATTCAAACTGCCATTACAGATAAAAGCAGAATTAGCATGGTTCCTGCTCCGAAAATCTTCTTCAATCATTTTTAAATAGATCTCATCATTTTCTTTGTTGGAATAAAAAACCGGCTGCAAGTTGATCAACAGTGTAAACCCACCGGTTGACAAACTCTTCATAAAATTGATACCGTTGAATATTTGCCGATAAAGTCTTAAACTGAGACGGTTTTTCTTTAGAAACTCAATATGATCAAACAAAGAGTCCTCACCCGCTATCTTCAATAAAAAGGCTTCTTGATGAGGATTATCACCATATTTAAATTCTTCAAGTTTTTCTAAAGTTAAATGCTTATACTTCTCCTCAGCAAACAAAAAAGATAACGCTTCGTGAATACTTTCCTCGTATTTCATCGTGCTGTAAAATGCCTTAAGCGCAAATTTTCTTCTATTTTGAAGGGGAATATCTCCACATGAATCAAAACTTTTTATAACCTTTTCATAATCTTCCGGGTCGACTATGGGAAGCACATCTCTGTAATTTTTTGCGGCTGATCGAATGATGTTGATGCCTCCAATATCAATCTTATCGATCAATTCAAACTCATCAAATGTTCTTTTTGAAAATTCTCGAAAGGGACAAAGGTTAACTACGATCATATCAATATTGGGAATGTTTGCTTTCACCATTTGATTGATATGTTCCTTTTTTGACCTATCCGCAAGAATCCCCCCCGCTATTCTCGGACTAATGGTCTTGATTCTACCATCAAACATCTCCACAACTCCGGTGTAATCTTCAACAGATTGAACTTTGATTCCAAATTTTTTTAAATAATCATAAGTCCCCCCAGTGGAAATAATATCTACACCGTTATTGTTAAGATATGAAGCCAAGTGTTCGATACCCCTTTTATCATAGACTGATATCAAGGCACGTTCGATATTCATTTCATCACCAGCTTGTTAAATACTTCTTTTGCTCATCAGTCAATTCATCAATCTGAATTCCCATGGTTTGGAGTTTGATCATCGCCAATTCTCTATCAATGGTCTCAGGAACAGTCATTAAATGATTTTCAAGTTTACCTTGATTTTCCCATAAATATTTTAAACTCATCAACTGTACACCAAATGATGTGTCCATAATCTCAATAGGATGTCCATCAGCAGCTGCCAGATTGACCAATCTTCCCTCCGCAATCACATAAATACTCTTTGAGTTTGGAAGCTTATACCCTATAACATTCGGTCGGGCTTCCCATTGTTCCACACTGTATTCCTTGAGTTGTTTCATGGAGATCTCCACATCAAAATGTCCGGCATTTGCGAGAATTGCCCCCTCTTTCATTAAAGGAAAATGCTCTGTTGTGATCACATTGATGTCTCCTGTCAAAGTTGCAAAGATATCGCCCAACGCAGCTGCCTTGATCATTGGCATGACTTGGAATCCATCCATGACCGCTTCAATTGATTTGATTGGATCAACTTCGGTTACGATGACTTTCGCTCCCAACCCTTTTGCCCTCATAGCTACCCCTTTGCCGCACCAGCCATACCCTGCTACTACTACTGTTTTACCAGCTATGGATACATTGGTGCTGCGGATAATGCCGTCCCAGGTTGATTGACCCGTTCCGTATCGATTATCAAACAGGTATTTCATCATGCCGTCATTAGCGGCAATGGCAGGAACTGCTAACTTACCGGCTGCATCAAGTGCTCTTAACCGATGTACTCCGGTTGTTGTTTCCTCTGAAATCCCCTTAAGATTTTTAAGATAATTTGTGTACTCTGTATGAACTATTGTGGCTAAATCTCCACCATCATCTAAAATTAAATCTGGTTCTAATTCCAGAACTTTGTATAGATTTTTTCTAAATTCCTCATCATCATTGGTGTGTTTAGCATATACAGTTATCCCGTAATGTTCTCTTAAAGCATCGGCAATATCGTCCTGAGTTGACAAAGGATTTGAACCCGTTACCCATACTTGAGCGCCAAGATCTCCTATCAGCCGGCCTAAATTAGCCGTTTTGGCTTCAAGATGGCAGCAAACAACAACTTTTGCCCCTTTAAACGGTTGTTCATCGATGTATTTTTCTTTGATTTTCCGAAGAACATCCATGTACTGCCAAGCCCACTCCATTTTTTTTACACCAAGTTCTACACTTTTGTTCATTTCATCACCTCTCCTATTTTCTGATAGCTTTAAAGGTACCTGTTTTGGCAAAGGTACCACTGCTGGAAGCAACTCCCTGCATGTTGTTTAAATCACGTATAGTTGCATCAAAGGATATTATTCCGTTATGGAATGATTTCCCCTGAAATTTTATCTCCCGATTGTTGACTACGGTTATCGGATATTTCTCATCGGAAAAGGTTCCATGCCATAAAAGGACATAAGAGCCATTCTCTAAAAATATCTCTGCGTTATAACTTTCATCAAAAATACCCACAGTAAAAGAAATAGCCCACGAACCCGTTATGTCATATTGTAGCTGCGTGGGAGGTATTGGACCGGGTTGTGGCTGATTAAGCCATTCCCAAGTTCCATTGCTGTTCAGTACAACCCTTCTGCCATCATCTGTCGTTGCCATGATTGCTGAAAAAATAAACGTTGCGGTCATCAATAAAGCCATCAACATCAGTTTCTTTTTCATAATAACCCCCTTCTTCATGATTGCTGTGACAATTCTATCATATTTGATCCATTGTTTTCTTGCCCGATCTCTTACTTTATCCATCAATTATGTTAGAATAACTGATTTTTTGAATCTGTTCTTCTATCAATATATCAAGTCTTTTATCGTTGTTTTTCATTTCAAATAAAAACTGTTCATAGATTTTGTTTTCTTCCTGATTCAAATCCTTTTTTAATTTTTTTTCAGCGTTTTTAATCATCCTTTTTTTTGAAATAAAAAGACCATTCAAAACCCATTTGGGTATTCTAATTTGTTTTAATGCTTCAGTTGTTTGTTTCTTTAATCCTAAAGCAGAAGCAACTACCAATAGCGCCCCCGCAATAAATCCCCCTAACCAGCCTAATGGACCTGACGCAATAAGGGCAACCCCTGAACCACCTAAAAGTGTCCCTGACAAAACCCCTATTATAACTGAAGAGATCATCGTTATTCTGGAATAGACGGCATCATTTAAAACGCTTATCTGTTCATATGAATTTATTACTTTCCCATCGGGAATGTTGCCTTGATTGACAAAATCAAAATGAATCAAAGAACGGCTAAACCATCGACTTAATTCTTGAATGGTCTTTTCTTCCATTTGATAGTTCATTTCTTTGGAAAATCCCCTGTTCAATTCTTCCAATTCGGGTTGTCTTTCTGAAAAAGCTATTTTAAATTGTTGCTCCAATTGACTAATTGAGCCGCCTAATTGTAAAAAATGAGAAAAAACACTTTCAATAACCTTTGAATAAATGGAATAAACACCTTGAGTGTATTGGCTCAACGTATTTTTGAAAACTGCTTTGTAGGATTCTTCCAACCTCTTTATCAAATCAGATTTGTTCCCCAACAACTCATGCCGAACCTTCTTTTCATAGAGTTTAGCAGAATAGCATAGCCCCAAACCTCTGCTGATGGTAGACTCCGGATCTGAAGAGGCCAATATCCGAGTGTACGGAAATTCTTTTTCGATCATATCAACAAAAAATTTCCATCGACTGCTTCCTCCTGTGAGAATGATTAAAGATACGTTATCGGATCGAATATCAAATTCATTTTTACTTCGTAAAACTTCGTCGGTAATAATCTTAGGTAAGTTAATTTGCTCAGTACCACCTATTTTATCCGCATAATTCGACCCTTTTAATTCCAGTTTCAGCTCTTCGCTAATCGTATAATGTTTCATTTTATCGTAGAGGTATTCAAAATCAGGAATGTTAAGTATTCCATAGGATGTTCTACCAAAAACGATATTTTCAGACATCTGAGCATTCTCAGAGGAAGCAAGCAGAAAAGAATATTTCTCTTTCTGATTTTTAAATAGCACCGTCCTCAAATAACTGCTTAAACCCTCCTGCTCGATATATGTGATTATTCCTGGATTTTGTTCCAGAAAAAGATTATAGAACAAATCATCAAACAAAACACCCCCGATAATCGGAGAGCCCCAAACTTTTTGAATTTGAAAATTTTTGATGTACGCTAAGTCCAACGTTCCACCGCCAAAATCAATGACCAACACCCCGCCTCTGCCATCCTCTTTTGTAATATCCTTTCGGATGATATGGTAATACAATGCCCCTAAAGGTTCCTCGATAAAAACCGGTTTTTTTTGGATAATCTTAGTTAAAATGGCTGACATTTTGTTAGTGTGCGTTTCAAGAGTCTTGGAAGGAACACCACAGGCCATTTCTGTATTTTTGATGAAATTTTTCACATCGAAAATCTTTTGTTTGTTTAAATTCGTAAAAAGGGCATCTAAAAACAACTCTGTTTCCGTTTCTGCTCGCTTATTAAATGCTATTCTTTGTTTAAACCCTGCTCCCAGGGTATATTTTTTGCGTTCTGATCGGCTCATGGAATACCATTCTTCAAGAGCTGGCTGACCAAATCCCAAAACTTCAAAATTGCGCTCATCATATAACAGCACTGAGGGCACAGAAGCGTTGGACTCAATCTTGACATCATCGACAATAGGGACTGCTTCTGCAGCTGCAGAAATACTCATATGTGTGTTGGATGTTCCGAAATCAAGTCCAAATATATGTCTGATTTCCTGCTGATTATTTTCTCTCATTTTCTGACCTTTTTGACCTTTCCCTTAAAAACACAATACCCTTGATCATCCACCCAGGCACCATATATCGGCTCAACTGCCTCTCCCTCGTGAATAATACCAAACACATCGTAATAGTCCGCATCGGTTTTCTGATAGTTAAAAACAGGTTCACTCTCTTTTTCATGTATCCCCAAAGAATGCAAACTGTTTAGAAAGCTGTTAACCGATGTAAAGGCTGCTTCCTTATCCTGATTTTCATGAGCAAAAAGCATCTGATAAATTGAAGATGAGATGAGCGGGGAATTTTTAAACAACTGATATGTTGTCGATGCAGGCGTGACAGCCTTCTCACTATCGGCATCTATCTCATCTTGTTTTACCCATGCCATACAAAGATCCCAAAAATCAATTAACAGCGAGTTCAATTGTACCGATAAACTTCGTTCAATCTCTTCTTCATTGTCAATCACCTGAGGTTTAAAGAGATGAAGAGTCCAAAAAGTAAATATTGTAAGAATAGCCACCCATATCCATTGAAAAAATGAAATTTGGGGTTTAAAGACAGTGCTCTTTTTAAAGCCTGAAAACAAAGTACCTATTGAAAATACCGTCAATCCGGAAACCAAGGTCCATTTTACAGCATTACTAATTTTTGGATGTTTGATAGCTTTTGAAAATAACCATACAAAAATACCGGCTCCTAAAGGCATCCCTATCAACGGTGCGAATAAAGGGTCTTTGAAAAAAGAGCCCAGTGCATAATAAAAAAAGAGTCCAAAGACAATTGCACCGATTAGAGCTGGAATAGACAATCTATGATAGGCACTGAAAACAACTTTAGACGGGGGAATGTAAAAACCCGTCAGTTGATCTATTTTTTTAGTCAAACGCAAAGTCAAATTGTACTGAATCCTTTCTATCTTTTCGGGTTCCTTCTCCGGTAATTTCTTGTTAATCAATTCACCAATCAATTGTTTTGTAATAACCTTTTGTGTTTGCATCTTTAAGACAGTTTGAATTCCATCAACTTCTTTATAATCAACTCCGCTTAAAATAGATGATACACAATTTTGAATGCATTCAGAACGATCCTGTTGTACATCTTTCAAATCATTCGCCTCCACTCTGCTTTAGCCAAAAAAAATTATAAGGTTCAAGCATCAGACGATCGTGAACTGTTTTTTCTCTCATCATATCCTGATAATCCCCTGTTTCAAAGAAATCGTGGAGATTCATCATCTGCTTTCTATCCGAAAAATTAACAATCAAAAAAATTGCCTCTTTTTCATGGGTTCTTTTTAAAATAAATAACCTTTCATCATTGAAGATAACCTCTTGAGCTGCCTTCAACGAAAGGGCTCTTTCGGTAGCCCTGATTTCCAGCATTTTTTTCAGAGAGTAGAATATTTGATGCCTTCTTGAATCTGCTATTTTCAGCTCTGAAATGACTGCATCAGCCTCTAATTTCTCTCTGTTAATGGCTCTGTTGTAACCTAATCGTTCAACCCCATCTTTCCAATTTCTTGAACCCAGAAGGCTGTGAATATATATGCCTGGGATTCCCTTTAAGGCAATTGCGATAGCATAAGCGCCAAGAAATTTACGAATATTTAACTCCTCAGGCTGGGAAGATTCAGACAAAGCATCGTAATAGTTTATATTCATTTCATAGGGTATTTGAGAGCCATCGACCTGACGTTTATAAGAAATTTTCCCTCCGTTTTTCTCACAAGATGTTACTAAAGCATCAACCCCTCTGCCATCCACCAAACCATTTAAAGGCGTCAATCCAATCCCGTCATGGGAAGCCAAAAAATTAAAATAAGTACCCTCTGATGATGGGTATTGTAGTTGTTTCACCCATTGACTCAGTTCTTTGGAAGAGTTTTGTAAATAAGCGTGTAAAACCAACGGCGGAAGGGAGAAATTGTAAACCATATGTGCTTCATTTGTGCCGTCACCAAAATATCGAACATTATCTGAATGGGGAACATTGGTTTCTGTGATAATAAGGGCGTTTTTAATCAGCTCATCCATGCAACTTCTAATCAATTTAACGATTTCATGTGTCTGCTCAAGATGAATACAATTGGTACCTATCTCCTTCCAAAGATAGCCAACAGCATCAAGCCTGATCAAACTGGCCCCCTGACGAATATAAAAGAGTAGAATGTCAATGATTCGAAGTAAAAGTTTCGGATTTTTATAATTCAGATCAATCTGATCCGACGAAAAGGTCGTCCAAATTACCTTTTTTCCGTCGGCACTTTGAAATTCAGTCAACAAAGGAGAAGTCCTTGGCCTGGTAACCTGAGATAAGTCCTCATTCCCTTTCAGGGTGATAAAAAAATTTTCATATTCAGTCATGCCTTTTAAATAGCCCTCAAACCACTTACTTTTTTGTGAGATATGATTGATAACCGCATCAAACATCAAATGATATCGCTGTGAAAGAACCTCTATGTCTTCCCAACGACCACAAGCCTGATCAACCTTTTGATAATCAATGACCGAAAAACCGTCATCCGATGAATAATCAAAGAAAGGCAAAAGATGAACTGTGTTGAAAGCAGTTCCGACATATTCTATAAGAAACTGATTCAAAACACTAAGAGGGGAACCTCCCCCTCTTAGTGTATCTGCATAAGTTATTAAAATAGCGTTGATTTCTTCAATTTTTATCTTTTTGGATTGTCTTTGATCGCTGTTAAACAGCCTAATCTTTTCCTGAATAGCTTCATATAACTCATCAGCATTTTCTGGGTAGCATTTTTTCAAACTTTGGTGCATTTTCTCATTCTTATTCACATTTATCACCTATAAGATTATATCAGAAAACTCAAAGGTGATACATTACTTATGTGAAATAATCCACTGAAACAACTGATCGATTACCTGTTCATCAACAAATCCAGGGGTGTTGTACTCATCGGTCCAATGAAAAACACCTTCCTCTACTTTCATCAACAGATGATTGATACCCTCTAATGAAACAAAGGTGAAATGACTGTCATCCTTGTATCTTTCTTTGAGAGGCAAAAAATCACCTTCCATGGTTGCTTGAAAATCTTCTTCCCCCTGTAATACTAAAACAGGTTTTTTGACTTCGGACAAATCATCGATTGGCTTGTAATGATCCAATTCATAATAATAACCGGCAGTTAAACCGGCTTGTATCGGATAATTTTCATCAAGTTCATGATTTAGAATCATTGTAAAAAACTGTGTTACTTGGTCAATCTGCTCATCTGAAATACCCAAGTATTCCTTAGCATATTTGTTTTGATCAATACTGATCTGAGCCAATCTTCTGATACCAGGCGCCAAAAGTATCAAGCCATCCACTATTTTTGATTTAGCAGCAATTTTCGGAATAATTGTCCCACCTAAACTATGTCCTGCAAGAAAAATGGCATTTACTTCATCAATTTCACTAGCATACTTTAATGCCTCAAAAATATCCTCCACATATTCAAAATCTATCATATTCTCAATATCTGACATGGTTTCATTAATTTTGGAACCGTACTGCGCTGTGCGCTTATTATACCTGAGAACCGCTATGCCTTTAGATGCCAATCCCTGTGCAATATCTTTATAAGGTGTATTTGGACCCACCGTCCCGTTCATGTCAGTTGGACCAGATCCGCCTACGATAATAACCATAGGATATTCTGAATGATTAACCGGAAGGGATAGTACACCCTCTACTTCCCAATCTTTGATACCAAATCGAACTTCTTTTTCTTCAATGGCTTGAGTTTGAACATAAGCAATAGTTTTTATTGGAGAAGGAACCGGTGCGGCGAAAAAGCCTGCAATTTGATGATTTTCATTTACAGTTACTGTAAAACGAATAAATCCTTTTGTGGTTTTCATAATTAGAAGGAAAGAATAATACCCTTCCTGTTCAATAAGTTCTGTACTGTATTCTGATTCTGGCTTTCCATACTGACTAAAGATAACACTTGCAGACTGTTTCATGGATTGTAGATTAAATGCAGCAGTTAACTCTTGAGTTTGTAATTGAACAGCCCTTTCATACTCTCCATTCAAAAATGATTCAATATACTCCTCAAAAACCTTTTGAAAATCATCGCTTGCAATTCCCGTCAATACAAATACGATTATAAACAAACACATCAAAAGCATATTTCTCATATTCCCAACCTCCTTTAGTGTATTATAACAGATAGTACAGCCAAAGTCAATATCAATCCATGAATACAATTACTAATGGGTAAATCAATGGAGAATATGATAAAATTGATCTTGAGGATTGTAGAAGGAGTCGTAACTTGAAAACACTGAATTCGTATGTATGGAAAAACTCAATATCTCCTTTTTTTCTTGGTTTTTTTGGGTTTGTTATTTTTGTCAGCGTGAATTTGCTGTATTTTCTTTCTTTAAACATTATCGATTATGGTATTCCCCCATGGCGGTTATTTCAACTTCTGTACTTTTTTTTACCTGAGCTGGGAGCTGAGGCCATTCCTGTGGGAGCATTATTGGCTATTTTTTGGATTTTATCTCAAATGTCAACTAGAAACGAACTGATGGCATTACAGGTTCATGGTATTTCTTTTAAATCTGTTGTCATTCCTTTTTTACTTTTCGGACTTTTGCTAAGTGTTTTTACGTTTTTACTTAATGACACGATCATTCCCATTTTCAACCAGCAAAAAGAAGCAGAATTATCCAATTTTATGTCTGAAAATATTGGCTATTCAACGATATCTAATAAATTTCTGCGTATCACAGGAAATAAATATTTTTATGTCAAGCAACCTATCAGCGAAGTATCCTTAGATGATGTGATGGTTTATGAAATCGGCGATTCTTCGGTCAAAACAATATTTGCAGATGAACTAATAAAAACCAAGGGGGAAGACAGTTGGAGGATGGTTGATGGTCAGGTAGTCAATTTGGATAACGAGCGGGGTCTAACACTAAATGTGGCATTCAATGAAACGGAATTCGAGGAATTATCACAAGAACTCAGTGATTCATTGAAAGATGCCATGAGTTTATTCAGTGAAGTCAATATATATGGACAACAAAGTAACAACGAGCAAAATCCTTATAAGTATGCCAGATCCACTGAACTTCTTCAAATGTTGAAAAGTGAAGAAAAATACGAAAGAGCATTTTTAGAGTTAAATTCCAGACTTGCTAAATCCTTGAGCCCATTTATCATCGCACTCTTAGGTACCTCTATCTGCCTAGTTTCCAGTATCAGAAGTAAATCCTGGAGCATCGTGATCAGTTTTTTGCTCATTGGTAGTTTCAAGGCCGGAGAAATCTTTATGCAAAGTGTTGCGTTGCATAATGTGGCATCCTATTCCAATACCCGTTATCGTCTTAACCCTTCTTTGGCTGTTTGGTCACCGGATTTGATCTTTATGTTTTTAGGTCTTTTATTTTTTATGCTGTTGGATTCAAAGATGATGTACTTCATCAAAGAACGATTTGTAAGAAAATGAAACGGAGGGCATCTGTTGAGTATCTTGAAAAGATACATTTTTAAATCATCGATTATGCCATTTATACTTGGGTTTTGTGGCTTTTTATTGTATGCCAATGTCTTTATTCTGATTGAAGTTTCTTCCGAGATTATCAGAAACGACCTTTCTTTTTGGAGAATGTTTCCATTTATCCTGTATCAAATACCAAAATATATTCCGCAGGCTATCCCAGTTGGTGTTCTGTTGTCAATTTTCTGGCTATTGTCAAAATTTGAGTCAAACAACGAAATTATTGCACTGCAAGTCCACGGGGTAAAACTGAAAGGTATTGTTACACCCTTTTTAATTCTCGGACTTTTATTATCCTTTTTCACCTTTTTTTTAAAAGAATTTGTAGTTCCGCAAATCTACCGTAACAAAGAGGCGGAAATTTATCTCTCATCCGGTATTGATAAATTTTTGCTTTTAAGAGATGATCGATACCTCTTTATGAAAAGGGTTTATGCAAACAGAAATGAATTAAATGGTGTTTTCATTTACAACATCAATTCAGAAGAAAATATAATGGACGTCTATTACGCTGATGAAATAGTCTTTGATGACGAAAAAGAAAATTGGGATCTTTCAGGGATGACTTTTTACAGTACCGTTGAAGATTCCAAGATGACTCAGCTACCTATCACAGAAGACCAAAAAAAGCAAATCATAGAAGATATTAATTATTATTTTTTGCTAACCAATAAAAATATATACAATATGACTTCCCGTGAACTGCTGTACATCATAAACGAAAACAACACAAGAGGTGTTCATAATCGAGAAAGCTTTACTTTCGAGGTGGAATTACATACTCGTTATGCACAGTCTTTTGGACCTCTTGTCATCGCAATTTTAGGGGTCCCCTTATCATTAGCCCTCAATATCAAAAGCAAGGCTTGGAGCGTGATCTTCACCTTTTTACTCATCGCCCTTTACCAAGGGTCTACTCAGTGGATGGCTGCAATGGGAAGGGCTGACCGATGGAGTCCCTGGCATCTAAATCCCATCATTGCAACATGGGGACCTGATTTGTTGTTCGTTTTTATCGGAACAACTTTCTATTTTTTACTTGATACGCAGGTTTTGTATGCCTTTAAAGAATGGATTTCGAAGTTTTCCGGATAGCCACTATTCAGGGAATTATATTTAGAAATGTTAACGGTTTATCAATTTGTAGAATTCATTTTCGCTGATCGTTTTGATTCCAAATTGCTTAGCCTTTTCAATTTTTGAACCAGGATTCTCTCCAAAAATCAAATAATCAGTTTTTTTTGAAACAGTGCTCGTTGTTGTTCCTCCTTCAGACTCAATCAATGACTTGATTTCTGATCTGGTAAGGGTTTGAAGCTCACCTGTAATGACAAATTTTAACCCCTGCAAGGTTGTCTTCTGAGCTGCCACTTCTTGCTCAGAAAGATTTATGCCGGCTTTCTTAAATTTCTTAATGAGTGTTTGTATTCTCTCACTGTTGAAAAACCTGAAAATATTTTGAGCCATTTCTTCACCAACACCATCAATGGCTTTCAAATCATCAACCTTGGCTTTTTCTATTCCCACCAAAGTTTTGAAATGACGGGCAATGTCTTTTGCTGACTTCTTTCCAATATTGGGTATTCCAAGTCCTGTTAAAAACTGATGCAATTGACGATGCTTGCTTTTCTCTATTTCATTCATCAATTTTTTTGCTGATTTTCGACCCATTCTTTCCAATGAGATCATCTGTTCTTCTTTGAGAAAATAAATATCTGCAATATCCCCAATCAATTTTTTTTCAACCAGTTGATCGACGAGTTTTTCTCCCAAACCCTCAATATTCATCGCCTCTCTTGAGGCAAATGTCTCAAGCGCACGTTTAATTTTTGCCGGACACAATGGATTTAAACATCTGATGGCCACTTCTTCTTGCTTTACTTTTCCCACTGCAAAGCCACACACCGGACAACGAGGAGGTAATTCAATGGGAATTTCATTGCCTGTTCTCTTTTCCGGAACAATTCTGACAATCTGAGGTATAATTTCTCCTGCTTTTTCAACAATCACAACATCCTTTAATCTGATATCCTTTTCCCTGATATTATCGATATTATGCAAATTGGCATTTTTTACAATCGTTCCGGCAAGAAAAATGGGGTTAAAATGGGCAACGGGAGTGATCACCCCAGTTCTTCCAACGCTCCAAGTGATGGATTGAAGTGTCGTTTCTTTTTGCTCAGCGGGGAATTTAAACGCAATGGCCCATCTGGGGCTATGAGATGTACTACCCAAATCATTTTGCACTTCCAATTCATCCACCTTTACTACCAACCCGTCGATCTCGAAATCCAAATCATGTCTTTTTTTATTCCATAAACGCCAATAGTCAATCACTTCTTCGATGGATTCACACCTTTGATGATGGCATTCCACACTGAAACCTAAAGCTTCCAATCTTTCCAACTGCTGTGTTTGAGTTTTTAAACCGTATTTTTCAGGTTCCACAATAGAATAGGTAAAAGAACGAATCCCACGTTTTCGGACTTCAATGGTGTTTAATTGCCTAAATGTACCCGCTGTGGCATTTCTGGGATTGGCAAAAACAGTTAGGCCGTTCTCTTCACGCACATTATTCACATGAGCGAAAACCTTTTCACTCATATAAACTTCTCCTCTAACTTCAATATCGATTTTTTCGTTGAGATATCTTGGAATACCGATTGTTTGTTTTAGGTGTTCAGTAATATCCTCACCGACAACGCCATTCCCCCTGGAAATACCATTATCCAATTCTCCATGGACATATCTGGCAGCAAAAGAGACACCATCTATCTTAAGCTCAACACAATATCCAAAAGGTTGCTGAATGCTTTTTTTTATTCGGTCGGCATAAGCAAAAATCTCATCTTCATTGTAAGTATTATCAAGACTTAACATAGGTTGTGAATGTTCAACTCTCATAAAATCCGTTAAAACCGTTGACCCTACTTTTTGTGTTGGAGAATTATTGGAAAAGAATTGGGGAAATTTTTGTTCTAATTCGACAAGTTCCTTGAACAACTGATCATATTCTACATCACTGATTACTGGAGAAGCTAAAACATAATACCGGTAATCATGTTTATTGATCTGGTCTCTTAACCACTCAATTCTTTGACGTGCTTTGTCTAATTCTTTAATCATCATAGACCTTTCATTTGCCTGATGAGGGCATTCGGATCATCGGAATTGAAGATAGCACTTCCCGCAATGATAATATCGGCACCTGCTTCTTTTACCAAATTTACGTTGGAGGTATTAATTCCTCCATCTACTGCTATGGAAAGGTGATTGTTTTTTTGTGTTTTGAGTTCAAAAAGCTCCTGTATCCTTCTAATGGAACTGGGTATAAATGTTTGCCCGCCAAATCCTGGATTTACACTCATAATCAAAACACCATCAAGATATTCAACAATATCGTTGAGGAAAAAAATGGGGGTGTGTGGATTAAGCGATACAAATGCCTTCATACCAAAGGATTTGATCTGTTGAATCGTACGATTTAAGTGAGGACACACTTCAATATGAACTGTCAAGATATCAGCCCCCGCCTCAGCAAAATCCTTTACGTATTCATCAGGGTTTGTGATCATCAAATGAACGTCAAGGGGTATTTGAAACTTGGAGTGGATAGCCTTCACAACTGGTAAGCCAATACTGATGTTTGGAACAAAGTGTCCATCCATCACATCAATATGCAACATATCAGCGCTATTCAAAACAAGTTTGATACTTTTTTCCAAATTTAAAAAATCCGCAGACAAAATTGACGGAGCTACTTTTATCATGCTTCCTCCGAAAAATAATTAGGGGCGTATTTAATTTTCCCGCCCCTTTTATGACCATCAACATCTAATTGCTAATTGATCTCTTCTTCCTCATCGTCATCAATCACATCTTCTTCATCAGCCGAACCGCCCATTTCCTCAAAGATGAAATTGACCGCATCTTCCACACAAGTGATTTTATCCGTATCATCTTCGTCTATTCTTATTCCGAATTCATCTTCAATGGCCATAACAAAATCAACTAAGTCCAGTGAATCAGCACCGAAATCATCAACAAAGGTTGATTCAAGTTTCACATCGTCACTTTCAAGATTGAATTTTTCCATCAACATCTTTTTCAAATGCTTAAATATTTCACTTTTAGTCATGTATATCACCTCGGTTTGTTTTTAATTCCTGGAATTATAACACAGGCGACCAACTTTACATATGATTACTGTCCACCTTTTGGAATCACACAAATAAATTCTAACTCTTCACTTTCAGATGTATTGATAAATTGATGCTCAATATTTTCAGGCACAAACACAGCATGTCCTTGTAATATCGAAAAAAATTCCTGACCCAATAAAACCTTACCCTGCCCTTTTAAAACAAAGACCTCATGTTCCCATGAATGGGAATGTCTTGGAGAATAACCCCCTGGTGATATGGTAAACACTCTTAATATGAAATTTGAAGCTCCTTCGATTTCACCAATAACTACTCTCTTTTTGACATCTTTAGCCTCTGCATTATTGATTATTTCAGGCTCGATCGTTTCCCACTGAATGATCTTTCCCTCTTTCATTATCATCCCTCCCTGTCATTTCTTTGTGTTGGAGGAGCTTTAAACCCTTTTCTGGGTTCGATAACAACAAATCGATAAGGTTCTAAACCCTTTGAATAACTCCTGACACCGGCCATTTTTTTGATGGTTTCATGAACAATTCTTCTTTCAAAGGAAAACATCGGATCAAGTTCTACTCTGTTCCCTTGGTATTTAGCCTTTTTGGCATTTTGAACAGCAATTTTTTCAATGATTTCTTTTCTTCTGTCTTTATAATCACCAACCTCCAATAACACAATTGCCTTCACGTCAGTAATCCTGTTGACATAGATATTGGCAATATGCTGTAAGGCACTGATTGTTTTTCCGTGTTTTCCAATGATTCTTCCTAACTCCTCACCAAAAAGGTTGATATATATCTTTCCATTTCTTATCTTATACTTCGTTTTTAAATCATGGTTAATACCATTTGAGTAATTTAAGATACTGTTGATGTACTCACAAACCTTTCTGGCAAAAAAATCAATTTTAATGATTATTTTTATAGCAGCATCTCTAGAACCAATCTTTAGAAATCCCTTAGAACCTGGGTCAACAACCTCATAGTCATATTCATTAGTCCTCAAATCCCACTTTTTTTCAGCTTCTTCAACAGCTAGTTCAACTGTTTTTCCCGATAATTCAAACTCTCTCATCAACGACACCTCATTGCTTTTTTAAACTGGTAAAAAATTCTTTAACTGATAACCCGTGTATGTCGTTTTTCTTGTAAGCATAGAAAGTAACAATATACTGATAAAGGGTTGAAGTCACCCAATATAGCTGCAACCCGGTGGGTAAGGTGATAAACAGGAACGGGAATATGGCACCCATTAAAACGCCTTGTAAAGCCATTTTTGAATCTGAAGTGGTAATTAAGCTGTTAAAGAATCCAATAACCGCCGAAATTAAAACAAGGGGTATATTTTCCATGAATCCACCAATCGCTAGATCCTGCCAAATAAGAAAACCCCGACTGTAAATGAATAGTTCGGATTCATAACGAATTACTGCGAAAAGTAGGAAGAAGAACGGCATCTGAATTAACATCGGTAAACAACCGCCTGCAAGGCTTACCTTTTTCTCTTTATAGAATTTCATCAAAGCTTCTTGTTTTTTCTGTTTATCCTCTATCTTCATGATCTTTTTATACTCAGGGTCTTCCTCAAGTTTTTTTCTGTCTATCATAGATTTAGTCTGCATATGAAATAAAGGATACATCAACGTTCGAATAATAATGGTGAATAAGATAATAGCCCATCCATAATTCCCCGTTATACTTTTAAGCCAATCGATTAGGCCCACAAACAAATAAAATAAAGGGTCGTACCAGCTGGAAGCACCGGGATAACTGTTGATAATTCGAGAAATCCAAACAGTATTTTCCGTAAAAACACGGTTGATGAATGTCATTTTTTTTGCGGGACCTATGTAACCCGTTACAGATAGTCCATGATATGTAACAGCTAACTTGTTGGCATCCTTAGAACCGTCAATTTTGAAGAATGAAGAACTTTGAGCGTTTAATTTCCATATCGCCAGTGCTTTTGTTTTTTCATAATAACTGGTCATAATTGCCCCATCTTCTTGTACCCTATCCTCAGACACAAATCCTACCCTAGGGAAAACTATTTCTAAATTGGCAGGAATCTCACCTTTTATTTCGACATTTATCTGATATAGTGGTCCAAATAAAATGATTATATCTTTTTGAAAAGTTCCATAATCAAAAGAAACGATAATATCCTGATCGAATGTTCGTGTTTTATTTTGATATTCTGAAATATCTGTACCGTTTACCAATATTTGTGAAGGAACGATTGGACTGGCTTCTAAAGTAGTATAAAAACCATCATTATCATTTCTGTATATGAGTTGTTGAGTGTCCATGGTAAGTGTTACTTCACTTAAAATACCTTCTTGGGCATTAAAAATATAATGAGCAATTCTCGTTTTGACGCTCAACATACCATCTAAATAGGTAACGTTGATCTCGTTGTTCCCAAAGGCTACTGTGACGAACATACCAGACAACAGTATGATCATTAGGAATGCAATTCTATTTAATTTCATCGATTTCTCCTCCTCTTTTGATTCGAATACTGATTGGGACTGGATCGTAACCCCCTTTACAAAATGGATTACATCGGATAATTCTCCAAAAACTTAAAACAGATCCCATAAAAAAACCATGCCTTTTGTAGGCAATCAAGGCATAGGTTGAACAAGTGGGATAAAATCTGCAGGTTGGAGTTCGTTTCATTGGAGATAACCATTTTTTATAAAACTTTATCATGAGAATCATCAATTTGCTGGGTAGTCTAAGCAAGTCCTTTGAACAACTCCTCCAAATGATCGGCAATATCACGGTACCGCATTCCGTTGAATTTTTTTGACATTCTTTTTCTCGGTAAAACAAAGACATCGGTTCCGGCTGGGAATCGATTTTTATTTAATCTAAAAAATTCTCGGCAATACCTCTTTAACTTATTTCGTTTGACAGCATTACCGAATTTCTTTTTTACGCTAACACCAAATCTGCTATGATCCATCTCATTTTTCTTAATAAATGCAACAAAATCTGCAGTCTGAATGATGCGACCCGTTTGGACGATGTCTTTGATCCGTGAATTTAACCTTAATCGTTCAGCTTTGGAAAACGAATGCGTCCTCAGAGTGCGATTCGCTTCCTTCCTTTTCTTCTTCTGTTTGCTAAAACTCTTCTACCGCCGGTTGTTTTTTTTCTTGCTAAAAAACCGTGTGTGTTCCTTCTTTTCCTGCGTGACGGTTGGTATGTTCTCTTCATAACCTGCCACCTCCTTATATGTTTTCATAAAATTCGCTAAATTATATCTATTTGAATAGTCAAAAGTCAAGTCAAATTTTATTTTTTTACCCTTTCGAGAAAAAAAGAAGAATCTTTAACAAATTCCTGTGTATTTGATCCTTAAAAAATGCTATCATTAATTCGCTGAATAAAGGAGCTATCTTAAAAATAACTCTGAGACTACTACAATTCTTTCTCAAGGGTGGTACATATAAAATCGAATGTTACTAACAAGGAGAAAGAGTTCTTCCGTTTTTTGCAAAAGAGCATTCATCCAAATCATTGGGATATGTGGTTCGGTTCATTAAATATTTCAGATATTAAAGATGATGAGCATCTGATAACTTTTGCTGTGGAAAATCTCTTTCTTAAAGAACGACTAAAAAATAAATATGGAAAAACAATCGATCATGCCGTTCGTGAATTTTTCGGAAAAGATTACACCTATCGACTAGATTTTTCTTCTCTCGAAACCAATCAAAGTTGTTCAGAATCTGTGACAGCAAAAAGCAACAATAAACCATTAATACAAAGAAAACCTGTGGCTTTATCAATTTTGAACAAAAATTATACTTTTCAACGTTTCATTCCCGGTGGAGGGAATCTTTTTGCTTATAATTCCGCTATAGAAGTGTCACGTAATCCAGGCAGGTTTAACCCAATGTTTATCCATGGAGAAGTAGGATTGGGAAAAACGCATCTATTACAAGCTGTTGCACATGAAATTATGCAACAGCAACCTCATTTAAGAGTATTGTACATAACATCCGAAGAATTTATGAATCAACTCATCTACTGTATTAAAACAAACACAACAGAAAAATTTAGAGAACGTTTCAGACAAAACATTGATGTGTTGCTTATTGACGACATTCAATTCCTTATAGGAAAAAATGGTATTCAAAATGAACTGTTTCACACTTTTAATTCTCTTTATGATTCCGGAAAACAAATCGCTTTTTGCGGTGACAGAAGCCCTAAGGATCTTGGCACCTTTCACCAACGGCTGATCTCAAGGTTTCAAATGGGCCTTGTAATAGAAATGCTTGCTCCGGATGTCAGTACAAGAAAAAGGATCATCGAAAATTTCTTGGATGCTGAAAACATTACAATACCTGAAGATGCTATAGAATATTTATCAGAGAATTCGTCCAACAATATTCGAGAAATAATCGGTTTTCTCATCAAAATCATCATGGCTAACAGATTACAAGGAAAGCCCGTCGATCTGTTAACTATCAAGCTTATTCTAAACGAAATCATACCATCTACTCAAACAGACCAGAAAACACTATCTCCAAAAGAACATCTTTTCCAGTCTATAGAAAAGATCTTTGATATTACACAAAACGAACTGATTTCACCAACCAGAAAAAAACCAGTAAGTGAGATTCGAATGTTGGCCATGTATCTTGCAGTAAACACTATGAAAGAACCAGTTACCAGTGTAGCAAATTGGTTCGGAAAAACCCATTCTTCTGTCAATTATTCGATCAACAAGGTAGGTGAGCTTTTAAAAAAAGAGAACAAAAGAACGACAGAGCAGTTTGAAAGGCTTAAGAAACAGTTTTCAACTTCACAAGCAATAAATATGGCTGTAAATGCTTAATTCATCAATATGAGGCGCAAACTATCAATTCTTGTTCGGTTAGAATTGCCAGGTAATTCTGCTCTTTCAACACTTTGATCAATGACCCCTTTATGGATATTAGGGGTTGATTGTTTTGATAAAACTGATTTCCAATTTGCTTGTATTCAGTCATTTTGTTAGGAGTAAACCCTCTTCGAAAATCCATTGCCTTTCTTTTATAGTAATAATCTATAACACCTTCATAACCTTCAAGATATACGCTTATTTTTTCGCTAGTATCTTCAATAAACTGAATATCCTTAACCCCAGGTATTCTATAATCAAAAAAGTCCCGGTAACCCAATTCTGTGTCGATTAAAATAACCCTGGAAAAGGGATCTAAAAGGCAAACTTTTGATCCCAAAGTAATTGTCTTCACAGGAATATAATTAACTAATCTTGTCCATTGAGGTGACCATTTGGTTAAATCGACAGAAATAATCTTTTTGGTAGCTGTAAAAAGCCATAGGGCATTTGATGTTTTTATGACATCGATAATGAGATCATCTGTTGAATACAAGGTCTGAAGTTCACTATTCATGATCTGCTGACCGGTGACTATCAGTTCTCCGTCAAACCATAAGACCTCTGATGGAATGGCCAATAGTTCATCCTTTTTGACATCGACAAGTACTGAATGTTCAGGCAGTGCTAAGACGATTTTGTTTTCTTTAAAAAACAATTCGGTAAATTCCTCAGATAAATTCAAGCGATAAATGATTGTACCAGGGATGGGCTTTAAATCGATCTCACTCACAATTTTTTGCGAGGATAAAAGGCTAAAGACTTCTTCATAATTGGAATAGCCTGTTTTTTCTACAACGATTAGATATTCACCTGGCGGGATGGTAAAAGTATGATTATTAGATTCAACAGAAAAAACCTTTTTCCCATCTTTTTTTAAACTTATACTGGCAGTTACATTTACAAGTATCTGCAACGTTGCTTCTTTAACAGCATCAAGCCTTAACTGAGTGTCTTTAGTAAGGTATAAATATTGAGAGCGATTTGAATATTGCAACTCATGAACCCCCTCGTCAAGAAATAACTGAATGGGTGCTCTGTACGCTATTCCATCAATTTTAACTGTTTGTTCCATTTCACTTTCCAGTGTCAGTCGGAATTGGGTTTGTGTCAAATCCAAATACATAACTGGTGAAAAGGGTAAATTTATATTTATTTGATCATTTTCCGTCGATATAGTCAATTCTTGATCGAATGTTTTAATAACTGAGTATTTTGGACCCCTATAAAGAATATCTCCATTTACTTGAAACCCTTGATGTGTACGAATGAGTATTAATTTGGGAAGATTTGACACGTGTTGTCCATAGATACTCTGAAAAAAATCGTTCAATTGTTTACTCAACTCTTTAGTGATAATAAATAGAGAGTTGGTATTACTAAGAGTTTTTGATTCGTATGTAGATTCCAAATAGAGAAAACGATCCTGTATCTTCTCTGTTTTCACCTTCAAAGAATTCCCTTCTCCAATTACAAAACCCAGATTCTGCAAAACCTTTTCAATTTCATCCTTAAAAATCTCTTCGCCTTCGTAAGAGAAAGTGACCAAAGGTTGGTTTTCCCACCATTCCTTTATCGAAAATCGATTGTCATATATATTGATTTCAAAGTTTCCCAAGATGACGGATTCATCTATTTGTGGTTGAAGAATGTTGTGAAATTCCAACAATTGATAGGCAGATACATATTGAACAAAAAGAAGAAGACATATCAAAAGTGGTAACGTTTTCATTAAATGACGCCTCGATGCCTTACAAAATGGTATAAAATAGTCCAAGTTCCTGAAAAAACCTTAAATCCAATCAAAAAATTCAATAGAATGGCGTTACCGCCAGAAAAAAAAGATCCTTCAGCAATTTGCGGAAAGAAGTTAGAAAAACCTGCATCCGAAAATATCAGACCGATTATCCCCGAAATGGGAAGAAACAACATGATGAATTTTTCAATTGTATGTATCTTTAAACGATTCAGATTATCTTCTATTTGTTTTAAGTCTTTTGATCCACTCAATACCAATAAGCCTGTCCCGGCCACAACTCCTCCGACAAATCCTCCTCCAGGACCGATATGTCCAGTAAAAACGATATATATTGAAAAAATAAAAGAAAGCAAAAAAATGAACGATCCGGATGTCTCCATTCTTAAATCAACTTCTTCCAAATGAATGAATATTTTATGGATAGATTCATTTTGGTAGCTCACCGGAAGTTTTTCCAAAACCATATTGACACCAAAAGCAGCAACAAAAAACACGATGACTTCAAATATTGAATCATAAAACCTGTAATCAAGATAAATTGCACTGGTAATATTTAAAGAGGTGTTCTTTTGTAAAGAATTTTCAAAATAAGGATTCTGATGATTCTCGAACTGATTTTGAACAATGTTAAAAAAAACAACTAGGCCAAACAAAACCAACAATAAAAAAACCAATACAGGAAGAAATTTCATCCGATATATCGCCTCACCATCTCTTCAAACTCTCCTGAATTTTTCAATTCTTTGATGAATTGTCTAAGATCATCAGCCAATTCAGGTCTATGATGTTCTATATAAAAAAGGTACTGAGACTCTTTAAAGTATTGAAATGAATCTGAAGGCTTTCCCTCTTTCAATATTTCTTTTTTCATTCTCACAAGATCGATTTCTTCCGAAGAATCATCTTTAAAAATCTTTGTGCTTAAAACTTCCACTTTTATCCATTTTTTTTCGTCAATATTCATTTTATCGATATCATAAATCCCGCCAATAAGAATATCGGTTTCTTTTCTGTCGATCTTATCAAAAGTATATGGGGCATATTCTGCTTCGAGATTTTGATCCAACAAAAAGGTTTTTAACAGTTCATATTCAAAACCTGTCAGATTACCTTCCTGATTCTTAAAAACCATGTATGGGGTAATGATGTATTTAACTCTAACGGTTCCGGTTTTTCTGATGGCAATAAGAAAGACAAAGGTGGTAAAACCTGCTCCCAAAGCCAAAGAAGCAAAAGAAACATCCGGAGCTCCCATAAAAAGATAAGCTCCGGATGTGATAGTACCAAATAAACCAAAATACAAAACGGATGTTTTCAGGTTTTTCTCAAACAGTAAAGCAACAGATAAGCAAAGCGCCAGTAACCAGAAAATAGCTGAAAACATTGTTTAACCTTACTTAATGACAAATACCGATTGTGAATCTCCGTCGTTATTAACGCCAACCTCCGCATACAACGCTGAAGGATAAGGCATTCCTAGCAAACTTGTCAATATATCACTGATATCAACAAACATTAATCCATAATAATAATCAACGGTTTGATACTCATTGCTCATGCTGACAAATTGACTATTTGAAGTAATGGGCATTGTTTCGGACAATCTGTCATGTAAGTTTTCAGGTTTAATAGTTGAGATGACCAATTTGTTTTGATCCAATATCAAGTACGGATCGAATTCTCCTGTTCCGTACTCTTCCATATAAGGATCTGCCTCTTCTTCGCCTTCTTCTTCCATTTCACCTGATAATTTTAAATATTTCATACCGTTTGAAGTGCTAAGCGTTTCACCTGAAGAAACTATCATTTGTTCAATATAAGCCATTTCACTGGTTCCAAGGTCTGCATACATATCTATGGCCATCTCTCCGCTGTCTGTCATGCTGACATCCAAGCTTAATCTCATTTCGCCTGTCCAGCTTTCCATGAGATTTAAAATCATATCCATGGCTTCTGGCGGCATTTCTTCGCCACTCATTTCCATGGCTTGTGTTAAAAGATTCCTCATGAGTGGATCCATGATCGTCCAAATTTGGTCTATATTTCTTAAAGCCAAAACTCCTCTGACAAAACCAGGAACGTTCATTTTTTCAATCAAAGCAGATTGGGTATTTCCGGCGTTAATAGCCATTGTTTTAAAATCAGGATCTTTATAATTATACTGATTAAATGATTCTAAAACCAACCCATTGTTGATATAGCCTTTTGTCCATCCGTATTCCATTTCAACTTTTTCGCTTAAGTCAAAGTCAAAATCCATTCCGGAACTTTTTTGCATGGCTTCCATCATTTTTTGAGTATCCATTTTACCATTATAAAAGACCATCCAGTTATCATCTTGATAAAGCTCGGAAAAAACTACATTTGATTTGATGCTACGATTTTTTGCATTTAAAGCCATATCCATTGATTCTTGATCCATAGCAACTAATAAATGTCCGTTATCTTCAGCGATAACAACCGGTCCATTGGCACCAAACTGCAGTTCCATTTGAAGAAGTTTACCCAATGTTCCCAATACCTCTTTTGGACTTGCGGTAGGTTGTAAAATCAAAGCAAAATTAAGATCTTCTATCGACTCCATAACAGGACCCAGTGCCATCATAGGATCCATATACATCATGGCTTCGGGATCAGACATCTCATCCATTTGCGCCAGTGCATCGTAATTGATCTCTCCTGCCACAAACAATCCAATATCTCCTTTTAAAAGAGCCCATACATTTTCTGATTTAAACTCCGGATCAGCATATTTCATACTCTCAACTTGCTGGGATAGCATCCCCTCCAAACCCATATCTCTAAGCAGCAGACCAAAAACCGTTTGTTCCTTCAATTTGGCATAATTTTCTGGGTTATTTACGGATGTAAAAACAAATACTGAATCGGAGGGAATATAATCCGCTACATCCGCAAATTGAACCGTTACAAGTGCTAATAGTACTAAAAAACATAAAATAACTCTTTTCATGTTACACCTCCAGTTTAGTTAATCCTTTTAGTCAAGGAAATAAACACATCTTCCAAAGTTGGTTCGTTGATTTTGATGTTTTCTATCGTTGAAAAAGTTTTCAAAAGTAATTGTTGTAATTCTTTCACTTTCCCGCTTCCGTTGATAGTAAAGACGTAATTCTTTTGATCTTCGTGTTTTACATCCAAAATCCAATCGGTTCTTTTGAGTTTTTCAATATCGTTTTTATTTTCAATCAAACCTGAAACAATCACTTTTATACTATCTTTTTTGCTCATTTCCAAAGATTTAAGGTTAGAAATATGGTCAATGGCTATTAAATTCCCCTTTTCAATAATGGCAACTCTTTTACAAATCTCTTCTACAGACCACATGACATGTGTAGTCAACAATACTGTTGTACCAGCGGCGTTTATTTCCAAAATAAAATCCCTGACCACCTGACGAGATTCCGGGTCTAATCCATTTGTCGGTTCGTCAAGAACCAATAACTGAGGCTCATGCAAAATTCCCCTACAGATGTTTATCTTTTGTGCCATTCCAGATGAAAAATTCTTGATCTTTTCATTTCGCCAATCCCACATATCAAATTTTGTTAAGAGAAATTCAATAGCCTCAAGTGCCTTACGTTTGGCCATGCCATAAAGACTAGCTGAATGAATCAAGTTTTCATGTGCAGTTAAATGCGGGTATAAAATTACAGAGGCCGGTACATAACCGATGATTTGACGAATACCTTTTCGTCTTTTATGAATATCTTTACCAAACAAAGTGATGGATCCTTGATCAGGCTCCAAAATTGTCGTCATAATTCTGACTAAAGTTGTTTTGCCAGCACCATTAGGGCCTAATAATCCAAATATTTCTCCTTTATTAAAGCTAAAGGATACATCTTTTAGTGCATGTATCTTTCCAAACTTTTTTCCAATATGATTAATCTCTACAGCCAAAGTGTTCACAAAAAAACCACCTAATGAATAATGTTCTTTCCTTTCAAATCTCCTAAGGATCCTGCACCAGCTATTTCAATTCTTTGCGTTTCATTTTTCATTTTTTCATGAGCTTCTTCCATTAATTTTTCATAAGCTTCGTATTCGGCTTTTATAGCAGACATATCGCCGTTAAACCAATTCATAATACTTTCAGTCAACCCTTCAACCGTATTAAAATCAACATTATCAGCAGAGCCTAAATATTTCATGATGTTCAATTGCTTCCTGACAGCAACTCTTACAGCCTCTTTGTTAATGGCCTCGCTATCAGCAAGAGCTGAACCGATAATATTGACTCTAAATCGAAGGTCTTCAATCGATGCGCTTAACCCTTCAATTCTAGAGATGAGAATATTCATGATCTCTTCTAAGGACATATCCATATCTTGATCTCCTTCCATTTACAATAAATTTAGCAACAGGTTATAAAGTCTCCGCCCGAACATTCACAACAACAATCCAAACACCATAAGGTTGCACATACCTGACAACATGTATCAGTATCTGTTCTGGCATGCCCTGCTCTTCTGGAGAAAAAATAGCCATTTACCGTTTGTCTATAAGCCGCTTGATATTCTTGATTGCTTGGATCCAATCTTATTGCCTTTTCAAAGTAAACCCTGCCTTGATTATAATTCCCCATGGAAATCTCTACAACACCCATTAAATAGAACCACTGTGCATCTCTCACCTTTATTTCGCTCAGAATATCCCGGGCCTCATTGAAACGACCGGATTGAATCAAATTCCGAATATAACGATAATCGTATCCGGAGGATTGATTTTGAGAATTTGAATTTGATTGGGTGTACTCTGATTCATAATTGTATTGTTTTGTTTTTCCGTTATTAACAACGTAATCGTAAGCTTCATTTATTTCTTTCATCTTTTGCTCGGCCAGTTCTTTCATATGTTTTTCTTTATAATAATCAGGATGATATTGCTTGACTAATTTGTTATAAGCGTCTTTTATCTCTTTTTTTGTGGCGTTGGGTTTTATATTTAACACCTTATAAGGATCTTGATTCATGTAAATCACCTTTTTCTATTTGATTAGTTTCATCTTTGATCACTCTGTCAATCATTGCAGGCAACGACTTCGTTATTATACCATCAATTTCTTTCAGATAGATACCAAGAAATTCTCTCAGAAAAGAAAAAGAATATTGAATATGATCAAGTAAAAGATAGAGACGCCACTTTTCTTCTTTTCGAATACATAAAGCGGCTTCAACCTTTTTTGGATAAGAAAGTATAATATCTTTATTTTCAAAGATAAGAGGGTTATACTTCCAACTTTTAAGGTCCTGTTCAAGATCTTCAAAAGCATCCAGCAAATAGATGAGTTTACCTATCAAAAACGCAAAATGGATGGTCTGATTAGGTATTAATGTATTTGTTCGTTTCGAGGCGTACAGAATGACTTGTTCAAGAATTTTTCCAAATTCATTTGATAATTCATCCGAGTTCATTTTTTTTAACATTTCTTGTGTGTCAAAATCATCAAATAACTTGTTTAAAATGTTATAGTCATTCAGTTTCTTACGATTCCAGTTGAAAGGAACATAACAAAGCGACTGATAAAAAAGACGCTTTAAATTCTTTTCATCCTTGATATTATCTTCTATTTTTTTCTTTGCTAAAAACACCGAAATATCTGCGGACAGAAAATCAATTTGATTGGGTGTCTTAACCCGTCTTTTTTCTACAGGATGCATGATACAAGGTTCATAACGATAAATAAATTCATTTTTACCTAAGGCGTGCAACAATAGAGCGAAGAAAGTGATATCAAATGATAAAAACATCCTCGAAGAAAAGCCATATTGTCGTCCAAGCGCTTTACAAAGGCAGCAATACTGTGCTTTAAAAAGGTAATTGTCAAATTCATTTTTTACCGGTCGAATATAGCCAAACACTAATCTTCCCTCATAATTTTTTTGATACCATTGATGATGTCTTGATTGGATGTGCTGACTACACTTAATTCATTTTTGCCTAATCTTTTTGCAAGAGATGATTTTGAATGACATTTAAGCATCAAAAGGTCAATATCGTTTGGTTCACACTTGTTAATCCAGTATTTTTGAGTATTTAAGGAAGAATCTGAGGCCATGAACAACAACTTATCACCTTTTGAAAATAAATACCTTTCTAATTTCTCTTTCCCATATATCAATTTTCCCATTCGACTGGCAAATGATAACAAATTGAGTACTTTTTCTTCTGTTTTACAATCTGGAAGGCTCTTCAACGTAATAACACCTCCGTTTGACTCTCATCCTTCAATGATGAGAATATTAATAAACCAGTGATGATGGCATTTGACAAAGTTGAACTTCCGCCATATGTAAAATAAGGCAATGGCAATCCGGTAACTGGTAAAAGACCAATAACCATTCCAACATTAACAGTAAACTGAATAAAGAATATCGAAAACACACCGATTGAAATCCATTTCTTTAGTCCTTTTCTGATGCGTATTAACATAAGGATCATTAGAAACAATATAAACCAAAGGATGTAAAAGATTATCATTCCAACAAACCCTTCTTCTTCAGCAAAAACAGCGAGCACAAAATCGGTATGATCAGCAGGTATATAACCATAAAGATTTCCCAATCCCCTTTGGTATCCTTTACCTAATAATCCTCCGGAAGCTACCATCGTAATGGACTGTTGTGTATGATAATATGTATCGGGATTTTTTGATGGGTCTAAAAAAGCAGTAATTCGTTCTTTTTGATATGGTTTCAATCCAAATAAATAAATGAACACAACAACAATGATTAAGAAGATAATAGACAAAAATAGTCTCTTTTTACTTTTTTCAGCCATTAGATAATATATTAAGAAAGAAAATACAAAGACCATACCGGTCCCAAAATCTGGCTCTAATACGATTAAACCAACTAGCGGCATTATCAATAAGGCATTAACCCACGACATTTTGGAAGAATCCGATGCATTGGAGTATATGTAAGAGAATAAGAGTATTGAATAGGGTTTAACAAACTCAGAAGGTTGCAATCCGCCAAAAGGAGTTGAAAACCATCTTTTTGAACCACCCCATTTTTCTCCGATCAATAATAAAAGCAAAAGCAAAACAAAAAAAACAATATAGCCTGGTAACATCAATCTTTCGACATCTATGTTTTGCATCATATATACTGTAAAATATAATGCAAAAACAGCCAGAAGAATCCAATTGATTTGCAAATGTGGCAAGCGCGTGTATCTAGAATTAATCACAGCGCTTTCTAAATTGAAATAACCCATTATAGTTAGTGAAAGAAATATTAAAAAAATGAAGACGGAAAATAAGGTCAATCTTTTCTTTATGAACATATCAACACCTATGAAAAAGGACGGTCATTAAGACCGTCCTTCATCTTGCTAAAAAACTATTCGTCTAATATCTGAAGGAGGGCAATTTCACTAGCATCTCCCCTTCTTTGACCCATCTTCAATATTCTCGTATAACCGCCTGGTCGGCTTTGAAATTTCTTGGAAATCTCATCTACTACTTTGTTGGTCAGTTTTCTGTCACCTAAATACGAATAAATATATCTTCTTGAATGAACTGATCCGCTCTTACCTTTTGTTATGACCTTTTCAACAAAGGGTTTTACTGCTTTTGCCTTCGGTAGAGTCGTAACAATACTGCCATGCTCAAATAAAGATCTCATCATGTTTTTAATTAAAGCCTTTCTATGATCACTGGGCCTTGATAATTTTTTAAGCTTATTCCTGTGTTTCATTTTGCCTCCTCCTTCTTGTTCGGGCAATTAATACCCTTGAGCAGTAATATTGGAGTATTCTAAATATCTAAAGATATGTCGAATTTTTCCCTAAGTTTTTCATTGACTTCTGTCAAAGATTTTCTACCAAAATTTCTAATTTTCAAAAGTTCCTGTATGGGTCTATTGAGAAGATCACCAATGGTATTAACCTTATCACGTTTTAAACAATTCAACGATCTCACAGAAAGCTCTAACCGTTCAATCGGTAAAGCAGAAATGTCCTCATCTCCGGATTGAACATCCTCTTCTTCATCCTCAGCCTCTACTTCAGTTACTTCCACTTCATCCATTGGTTCATTTTCTTCTTCCGGCTCAATGTAATTATCGCTGTCTGCCAATTCTGAATCGTTGATTAATAAATCATCATCATCATAATCTATTTTCTCAGGCTTTTCAGGGCTCTCAAAAATCATATCCACCGTAGTCAATTCAGGAAGATTCTCTTGAACTTTCTCAAAATGACCGATCAATATATTAGAGGAAGCGCGTAATGCTTCTCGTGGTGTGATATTTTTCTTTGTCCATATCTCTAATATTAGTTTATCATAGTCTGTCTTTTTACCCACTCGAACATCTTCATCCCTAAAATTCACACGCATAACAGGACTGAATATCCCATCAATAGGAATCATCTGAATATCGTCTATTTCTTCAAACTCTGCAATAGGTACATAGCCTTTTCCCATTTCAGCATACATAAACATCTCAAAGTCAGCGTCTTCATTTAAGGTTGCAATTTTATGATCCGGATTGGTTACAATGATACCGGCAGGACATTTTATATCAGCCGCAGTCACTATTCCAGGACCCGTTTTGTTAATTTTCAACTCGACCATTTCATCCAATTTGATCTCTTTTCGAAGCTGAATCTGTTTGACATTCATGATGATTTCAAGTATATCCTCTTTGACACCTTCTATTGTGTCATATTCATGGAATTTATCTGGAATTTTTATTCTGGTTATTGCCAAAGACATGATGGAAGACAATAGAACTCTTCTCAAAGAATTCCCAATGGTCGTTGAGAATCCCTTTTCTAAAGGAGATAAAGAAAACCTTCCATACAGGTAGTCTCCTTCTTCTCTTTCTTCCTCTATGATTAATTTCTTAGGCATAACATATTTAATCA
>ERZ795057.645-NODE-645-length-34758-cov-8.938219_pt1 | contig 34758 bp, 33 predicted proteins | sample MGYA00375141_ERZ795057 | MGnify/ENA primary metagenome ERZ795057 (study PRJEB30186, sample SAMN05720163) | activated sludge metagenome | isolation source: Anaerobic digester | place: Hong Kong | collected 2015-01-26 ...
TAAGGATACTTGGCAGAAGTCACGCACATAGAAAAGCCATGTTTGAAAATATGGTAACTTCCCTCTTTGATCATGAACGAGTTATTACAACTAAAGAGAAAGGGAAGGAACTTAAAATAGTTTCTGAAAAACTTATAACAAGAGCAAAGAAAAATATAACTATACCTGATTCTGAGCCGGAAAAGAAGCTCCATAATAAAAAAGAGGTTTTCCGCGTAATTAAAAATAAAGATATAGTTAAAAAACTTTTCGATGATATTGCCCCGAGATTCAAAGATAGGAACGGCGGTTATACAAGAATGTATCTTCTTGGCAAAAGAAATGGGGACGCTGCCGAGATGGCAGTAGTTGAACTTGTTGAAAAAAAGCCAAAAACAGCTGAGCCGAAAAAAGAAGAGAAAGCTAAAGCTAAATAATCAAGTGTTATAAAACATTAATATAAAAAAAGCTTCAGAATAATCTGAAGCTTTTTTATCTTAACATTATCATTTCTAAGAATCTTTTAATCCGAGCTTTTCCATTGTCTTCTTTCTTCTTGCAAGTTCAACAGTGTAAAGCAGTTTGACATTGTCAACAGCATCAACCTTGAATTTTTCAGGGATCCTGTCATCAAATATAGGTGTTAGCTGATCTTTCCGAATCTGATATTTATCCAGAATATTCCCGGCATTATGCTGATTTTTAACCCTGTAAATTTCCAGGGCGCTCTCTTTTGCAATCCTGCACATGATAATAACATTCATGTATTTATTTATAACATAGTCTATATTCCCGGTTTTAATTCTTTTTCTGCTTTTAATGAATTTTATATCTTCACCTTCATGAACCCTTTTGGCTTCGTGATAATAATAAAAGCCGTTTTTCAGATATCTTTCAATTTTTGATGCGTCGAAATAAAAATGATAATCTTTAGCTGTGAATTTTTCATCATATGGCATAACATCTTTGAGCGGGTCAAAAGGTTTATTGAAATATGATGCGTAACCGTTTCTTCTGTCCAGTTCCAGGAAAATTTCAATGGATTTATTATCCTCTATCGTCGATTTCAACAGTTCGTTTGTTCTGGTGAGATATAATGCTGAAAGTTCCTCCATTAATTTCATAATTTCCAGTTTAAGATTATAGAATTTTGCAGATGAGTCATCAAAATTCTGTCCATAATACTGCAGGCTTGCGTCTTCGTAATTTTTTGTAATTGATTCCATCATTTTCTGGTTGGAATCATTCTTAAAATTGGCAATCATGGGTTTTAACTCACGCAGTATTTTAGTTGTATAATAGTAATCTTTGCTAGATCTTTCGGCAACGGATATAGGATAAGCGGATGTAGCTGTGAGCAGAATTGCAATTATTATCTGAAGGGATCTGCCTGCTATTTTCATTCTATGCCTCTCAAAATAGATATTTATATTCATTTAATTTTCGACAGATAAAATAATGTTCTTAAACAGAAAATAAAGCTTATTTAAAGATAAATTTTTTAAAATTATAGAGATATGATAAAAAAATTATTGTATCGGAGTCACTTCATTGATATTTGTTAACATGTTTGTTTTAATCTTTAGACTTTAAGAAAAAAACAGATAAAGCTTTGACTGCTAAAGATTTTTTATACAAAAAAATGTAATAAATAAAACGTAAAATAACCTTATTGGAGTTCCGGATGGACGAATCAAAAAAGATTTCATTCAGACAAAAAAATGCCACTGTATGCCCTGTCTGTAGAAATGAATTTTTCAGAGAGGAGATGTTCACTGGTGGCGGGAGACTCATTGTTGAAAAACTTACTGATGAACTGCGAAGGATATATAAAGATAGTAAAAAATACGGGAAGATTTATCCGCTGGTTTATCTTTTGAATGTCTGTCCGAATTGTCTATATGCCGCTTATCCTAAGGATTTCAGTGATGTAACAGATTCTGAGATTTCCAAACTGCAGGAAATGAGGCCTGCGAGGATGAATGCTGTTAATAAATTTTTCGGAGATATCGATTTCAAGACTGATCGTAATCTGATATCCGGTGCGGCGTCGTTTATGCTGGCTGTTGACTGTTATAATGCGAGAAGAAAAAACGTTGCCCCTACATTCAAAAAGGCTGTTTCATCATTGAGGGGCGCCTGGCTTTTTTCTGATCTGGCTCAGGAATATCCTGATCGGCCATATAAAAAGATGTCATTATTTTTTTATAAAAAGGCCCATGAGTTTTATCTTCAGGTAATTGAACTTCTCCAAAACGGCAATGAACCTGCAGACGCTGCGGGTAATATGGGACCGGATGCTGATAAGAACTGGGGTTACGAAGGTATACTTTATGTGATGGCCGTGCTGACTCTTAAGTTCGGATCACGGGAAAAGGATTTGGACAAGAGAATAGATCAGTTTAATACATGCAAAAAATATCTAAGCAGACTTTTTGGCGCGGGGAAATCATCTAAATCAAGACCAAGTGAACTCCTTGATAAAACAAGAGACCTTTATGACCGAATAAATGAGTCCCTTGCACAGTGGGAAGAGGAGAGGAATTCTTGAGGCGTTATGCTCTCCTTGTACAGTATGATGGCACTTTTTTTAACGGATGGCAAATACAACCGGAAGGTCGCACCGTACAGGAGGAAATAGAGAAAGCTGTTAGGATTCTTACTAAAAAAGATACAAGAATAACAGCATCCGGGCGTACAGATACAGGTGTACATGCAATCGGGCAGGTGGTTCATTTTGATGCGGACCTTTCTATGCCTCTTAAAAGACTTTGCATAAGTCTTAACGGGATTCTTCCCGGAGATGTTTCAATTAAGAATGCCTATATAGTGCCGGATAATTTTCATTCAAGGTTTTCAGCGGTAAAAAGGGAGTACCTGTATCTGATTTACCGGTATCCCTTAAGAACTCCTTTTATGAGATACAGGGCTATGTGGATAAACCATCCAATTGATATTGAATATATAAGGGAGGCTTCCTCATTCCTTGTGGGGGAGAAAGATTTCTGTTCTTTCTGTAAAAAAATATCATCAGAGAACGGAACGGTAAGGCGGATTGAATCGATAGATGTGGCTGAGTCTGATGATGTTATAAGGATCAGATTATGCGCCAATGCATTTCTTCATAACATGATAAGAATAATTGTCGGGACAATAGTGCAGATGTACCGTGAAAACAGGACCCCTGATTTTATAAATGAGATTCTTGAGAAAAGGGATAGAACTTACAGTGGTTTCACAGCTCCGCCATATGGATTATATCTGGACAGGATAAGTTATGAGCCTTCTCTTGATTTTTTCGAATCAGCATTTTAAATTTAATATTTAATATGAAACATTATTCTATCTGAATTGTATATTTTAATGGAACTTATTATTCAGTCCCCGATTTTATTTCTCCATCTATAATGATGAGGATGCAGATTTTAATTATTGACATTATAAAGTCGTGGATAAAGATATCAAAAATTTTTAAAATTCCGGTTAATCCTGAAAATGAAAAAACATTTAGCTGTTTTATGCCTTTCCGTTTTTATTCTGTCATTATGCACTGAACTATCTGCAGCAAGTTCAAGAAAAAAATATTTTTCAAAGCCGCAGATCGGGCTGTGGTACGGCCCCGTGGCCCCGATGTATGGAACAGAAACGGCTGATTATCTTGAACCGAGTCTGGGGGGAGGCGCGTTTTTCAGGTATAATCTTCCGATTGATTCTTTAAAACTCGGTCTGGATAGTTCATATCAGCAGTATGATTCAGAAGGAGTCAATGAAATAAGGTTGATTCCTGTTTACACGAATCTTCTGTGGCTTCTCCCGATAAACCTGCCTATAAGGGTGCAGCTTAAGGGTGGAGCGGGTTTCTGTAAGGTCAGGATGGAGCCTGATGATATTAATCAGTGGGATCCCATGTTTATGGCCGGCGCCGAAATTTCCTTTCCCGCGGGAAAACTGGCAAACATTGCACTGCGGCTTGATTACCTCATGATCTATGAGGAGTATCTTGAAGAGGGAACAGATAATGGCCATTTTTTTAACGCTGGCATTTCTCTCTATTTTAATCTAAATTTGTAACGGTGTGCTGATGAAGTTCGGAAATATATACCTGCTTTTGTTCGCAATATTACTTCTAATACCGGGTTGCGGTAATGAGCCCGTGTTTACAGAGATGTCTACCAACAGGCTTAAAATTGTTCTTAAAGGGACTATGGAATCTGAAGGTGCAGGATATCTGGATACATTCAGCACTCCTGACAGAAACGGCGCATCTGTGGAGGATAGTATAAATTCGAATGATTCAGTTGACGATGTGCAGGCTCCATCTGAAGATGTGTATCCCAGCAAGTTAATGCTTGATATCGCAGAAATCCGGCTTGGGAAGCAGAAGATTAGCAACTATAGACAGACATTTGAAATACCGCTTGACGAGACACATCCCTTTTTTAACGGCACCGGAATTGAACTTAAGACAGATGATCCCGGTGATGGTACATATGGAGCTGTAAAGATTTATTTCAGGAAAATGATTTTTAACAGCGCAAAAATTTTTAAATCAACGGGTAATGGCTTTATATACAAAAAAGATCTGTCAGTCATTTTTCATGAAGAGACAAAGAAGGGGTTTAATTTCGGGGGGGTAATGTTAAACTCGTACTGGGATGGTTTGAGAATTGAAGCGGATGAAATAATACGCACGTATCCAATGAGAATCCCGATTATTGGCGGGCTTAAATATGATAGAAAAAATGATGAAACTGTTCTTGAAATAAGACTGGTAATAAAAAATTTTATCAAGAAGTATGAATACGATTACTATAATGACGGGGTGTACGAGGTCATCCATTACTATGCTCCCTCTGACTGGCTAAGAGATGTGAGGGCTGGTGAAGCAGATATAGGCAGAAATCTTCATACTGTAGCCAGAGCTTATGTGCCAGGGAAAACCGCTTCGAGCGTAACTGTATCTGCAGCATCAGGTTCATATGTTATAGCTATTCCTGAGTCAGAGGATATTTCTGATTATTATTTAACGGATAATGGAAAAACGATTAGAGATGACGTTGTAGGTGATTTTCCCCAGCCCCCATCGTATCCCGGATCATATATTGAAGCGGTGCTTGAATATTATCTTAAGTATGAGAAATATAAAAATGACTGGAATACGGAACAGGATAGTATTGAAGTTGAAGTTGCGTCAGGCTGTACTGGACTTTTTGATAAATACGAATGGTATTGGGATCGATATGAGGGTCAGGTCAAGGGTTTCGGATTCGGATTGAAAATTCCGCCTTATGTTGGCTTATCTAACGGGACTGTTGTTTTTAGTAATATGGCTCCAGGAACATATAAATTTTATCAGGTTGATGCGCCATCTTATGGGGAGCTTTTTCTTGAGGGTGATTTTAATGGCGGGACTCCAACTTTAATCGGGGGAGCCTCTGTAACGGTGGGTGCACATTCAACGGTTACTGTCCCATAGTAATATTTTAACTCTGGATATAGGAAATGGACTCTAGTAAAATTATAGTACAGAAATATGGCGGGACTTCTGTTAAGTCCCCTGAAAGGATAAAAGCAGTTGCAGATAGGATAAAATCATACAGGGAGAAGGATCTCTCTGTGGTTGTTGTAGTGTCCGCAATGGGTAAAACAACTGATGAATTAATTGAACTGGCAAAACAGATAACTCCTGCTCCCTCCAGAAGGGAGATGGATATGCTCCTTTCAACCGGCGAACAGGTTTCCTGCTCGCTACTCGCAATGGCCCTACATGAAATCGGGATAGATGCGGTGTCCTATACCGGTTCCCAGATAAAAATGATGACTGACGGGAATTTTTCAAATGCCAAGATCGCCGGAATTTCTACTGAGAGGATTTTTAAATCACTTGGGGAGCATAAAGTTGTTATAATCGCTGGATTCCAGGGGATTGACGAGGATGAAAATATTACAACACTCGGGAGAGGTGGATCGGATACAACCGCAGTTGCTCTTGCCGCTGTTTTAAAAACACGGGATTGCGAGATATATACAGATGTTGATGGCGTATACACCGCTGATCCGAGAATTGTCAATTCTACAAAAAAACTTAAAGAGATAAGCTACGATGAGATGCTTGAACTGGCCAGGCTCGGGGCTGGCGTTCTCCATTCAAGATCTGTTGAGTTTGCGAAAAAATTCAATATCAGGATCCATGTGAGATCCAGTTTTTCTTATGATGAGGGCACTGTTGTAATGCCCGTGGAGGAGATGGTGGAAAAATTTGTTGTTAGCGGTATTACCTACAAACTTGATGAGGCAAAGGTTACAATCAGGGAAATCCCTGATAAACCGGGAATTTCAGCAAAACTTTTTAATGAGCTTGGTAAACATAAAATATATGTAAATATGATAGTTCAGTCAACAGGGCATGATAAAAGGGCCTCTATATCCTTTACTGTCAGGAAGGATGACCTTGCCAGAACCATTAAGATATGCAAAGAACTTAATAAAGAGTTCGGAGGTACATCGGTTGACTCGAAAGAGGATATCGCAATTGTTTCGGCTGTCGGAGTTGGAATGCTGTCCTCATACGGTGTAGCCGGGGAGATGTTCGGGGTTTTTTCGGAGCAGAATATCAACATAGAGATGATTTCAACGTCAGAGATCGGCATATCGTGTGTTATTGACGAAATGTATGCTGAACTTGCTCTTAAGATTCTTCATAAAACTTTTGTTGACGCAGAGTAGTGATGATTACTGTCGGTATTCTTTTCGGCGGTCGTTCAGGAGAGCATGAGGTCTCAAGATGTTCTGCTGCTTCTGTGTTCAAATATCTCGACAGGGCGAAATATGATGTGCTCGTAATAGGGATCGATTATGACGGCAGGTGGTATGTTCAGGAAAATCCTGAAATAATTCATGATAACAGTTTCGGTTCTGTGTTAAGGCTTGATAAAAAGGAGGAGTGTTTTATAACCCATTATGAGAGGGATGGGCGTCTCTATCTGCGAAATGTAGAAACTGCAAAGGAGTTCCATGCTGATGTTATTTTTCCTGTAGTTCATGGAACATTTTGTGAAGACGGGACTCTTCAGGGATTGCTGGATCTTGCAATGGTGCCTTATGTTGGAGCCGGAGTAACAGGGTCGGCTATAGGTATGGATAAAGATGTTGCAAAGCGACTTTTGAGGGATGCATCTATTCCGGTTGTTCCCTGGTTAAAAGTTTCTAAAATTGACTGGATTGAAGATTCCGCCGGGATAATGAGGGACGTTATTTATAAAATAGGAATGCCATGCTTCGTGAAACCTGCAAATGCGGGGTCTTCTGTGGGGATAACCAAAGTTAAAATAGAATCAGACCTTGAGTCAGCCGTAAATGAAGCTTTCCTCTGGGATAATAAAATACTTATCGAAAAAGGGGTACATGCCAGGGAAATAGAGATTGCTATCCTGGGTAATGAAAAACCAATAGCATCAATTCCGGGAGAGATACTTCCCAATCATGAGTTTTATTCGTACGAGGCTAAATATATAGATGCGGATGGAGCTGAGCTTGTAATACCTGCGCGTATTGATGAAGAGGCTACAGAAAAAATGCAGAAGATAGCAATTGAAGCCTATAATGTTCTGGACTGTTCCGGAATGGCAAGGGTTGATTTTTTTCTCGCCAGGGACACTGGGGAGATGTTTCTGAATGAAATAAATACATTGCCCGGTTTTACAAGTATAAGCATGTATCCTAAACTCTGGGAAAAGACCGGGATAGGTTATGTAGAGCTTCTGGACAGGCTTATAGCCCTTGCTCTGGAAAGGGGCGGATCAAGAAGAAATCTTAAACGTGAATTTTAATTTTGTCTTAGCATCAGTACTGCCGGATTTACAATATCTTCTATTTTAGTATTTCACTTGACAGTATGAATAAGTTGCAATAACACTTTTACTATAAGCCGGACCAAACAGGATTAGTCATGGGTAGAAAAAAATCTATTATACCAAACATCTTTACCATGGGAAACATGGTTATGGGCTTTATGTCCATTCTTTTCTCAGCAAATTTTGATCCAGTACTTAAAAATTATGAAACTCTTGTTGTTGCAGGGGTTTTGATTTTTATCGGTAGTATTTTTGATGCTTCTGACGGAGCAATAGCAAGAGCCCTTGATGTCGAAAGTGAAATAGGGATGCAGCTTGATTCTCTTGCTGATGCGGTTTCATACGGGATCGCTCCGGGTGTACTCGCGTTCCAGGCGTTTTTTTATAAGATGCCTGTTATTCTGGGTATTTTAAATACAGGTATGCTTGTAGCTGTGATATTTCCGGTATGCGCTGTATACAGGCTTGCAAGGTTTAACTGTACAGAGAGTATGCCGGGATTTATAGGTCTCCCTTCCCCGCCGGCAGGCATTGTAGCGGGAATTGTTCCTTCATTGATGCATACATCGCTTCCTTTTGTTGGTGAGATTGATTTTGAAATATCGATATATGTTTATCTTCCTTTTTATCTCTTTATAGCTTTTCTTATGGTTTCTTCTGTCGACTTCTCAAAGTTATTCTCTGATCTCTGGAGAAAGGGTGTAACAGCAAGAATTATTACAGTTATTGTTGTTATAGTCCTGCTTATATTATTTAAAACATGGGCGATTTTTATTGTTACACTCCTTTACGTTGTGCTCGGGGTTTGTAAATGGATAATTAAATCGATAAGTAGTAAAAATGCATAATTTTTCACATTATAATGATGATACAAAAGCAGTGATGGTGGATGTTGCTGATAAGGCTGTAACTGTGCGAACAGCAAAGGCTTATTGCTTTGTAAGGATGAATACTGAAACAGTTAAATCTGTCCGGGATAAACTTCTTCCTAAAGGGGAGCCCTTTGAAGTTGCCAGGGTTGCCGGTATAATGGCTGCGAAAAGGACATCCGATTTGATTCCGATGTGTCATCCTCTTCAAATACATCATGTCAATGTTAGTGTTGAGCTTGATGTTGAAAAATCCGGAGTTTCAATTTTTTCGGAAATACGGCTTGAGGGGAAAACAGGGGCTGAGATGGAGGCGCTTACGGCTGCAGCTGTCGCTGCTTTAACTGTTTATGATATGTGTAAAGCTGTTGATAAGGGGATGATTATAGAGGAATGCAGGCTTCTCGAGAAGAGAGGTGGTAAATCAGACTATAGTAATCCCTGATTATATGATTGTTTCGTTCATCTGATTCCATCATGTTGATTCCCTAATTTTTTTCACAGATTGTAAAAAAATCGAAAATTTCACTTGAAAATTAAAAGCTAATTTGTAGATTTGAGTTGTTAGCACTCAACAAAATGAGTGCTAACAAAAATTAATAAGTATAAAAGAAAACTAGTGATAAATTATAAGGAGGCTAGTGTGGCTATTAAACCTATTGGAGACAGAATTTTAGTTGAATTACTTGAAGAGGACGTGGCGAAAGTCGGTTCTCTTTATGTACCGGATACTGCAAAAGAAAAGCCCCAGCGCGGTAAAATTATCGCCGCCGGAGAAGGTAGACTTGACGGAAAAGATCTGATTCCTATGAGAGTCAAGGTCGGCGACAAAATTCTTTTTGGTAAATATGCCGGTACTGAGCTGAAGTATGAAGATAAAGAATATCTCATTCTCAGTGAACATGACGTACTTGCGGTAATAGACTAAAAAAGTTTTTAATTTTTAAAATAATCAAAAGGGGATAACGATGGCTAAAATATTGAAGTATAATGATGAAGCAAGAAGAGCAGTGCTTGATGGCGTTGTTAAGCTTGCTGATGCTGTTCAGGTAACACTCGGCCCCAGAGGGCGTAATGTTGCTATTGATAAAAAATTTGGTGCTCCTACAGTAACAAAAGACGGTGTTACTGTAGCAAGAGAAATTGAACTTGAAGACGCTTTTGAAAACATGGGCGCGCAGATGGTAAAAGAAGTTGCCATTAAAACGAATGATGTTGCAGGAGACGGTACAACAACAGCGACAATTCTCGCATCTTCTATTTACAAGGAGAGTCTTAAGAACGTTACTGCTGGTGCAAATCCTATGGATCTTAAGAGAGGTATTGATAAAGCAGTTGAGGCCTCTGTAAATTTCATAGCATCAACATCAAGGGAAATTAAAGATAAAAAAGAGATCGCACAGGTTGCTGCAATTTCTGCGAATAATGACATGGAAATAGGTGATCTTATCGCTGATGCCATGGATAAAGTTGGCAAGGATGGCGTCATTACTGTTGAGGAAGCAAAATCAATTGAAACAACTCTTGATGTTGTAGAAGGGATGCAGTTCGATAGAGGATATATTTCTCCTTATATGGCAAATGATCCTGAAACAATGCAGGCTGTGCTAGAGGATGCTTTTATTCTTATACATGATAAAAAGATATCAACGATGAAGGATCTCCTTCCTGTACTTGAAAAAGTTGCACAGGCAGGCAAGCCGCTTCTTATAATAGCTGAAGAGGTTGAAGGAGAAGCTCTTGCAACAATAGTAGTAAACACTCTTAGAAAGACTATTAATTGTGTAGCGGTCAAAGCCCCGGGATTCGGTGACAGGCGTAAAGCGATGCTCGAAGATATAGCGATCCTTACAAAAGGACAGGTTGTTTCAGAGGATCTGGGTATGAAGCTTGAGAATACTAATATTGAGATGCTCGGAAGAGCAAAAAAGATTATTGTTGATAAGGAAAATACAACAATAATTGAAGGTGCCGGTCCGCAGTCTGATGTACAGGGAAGAATAGTACAGATTCAAAAACAGATTGAAGAATCAGCTTCTGAATATGATATTGAAAAACTTCAGGAAAGAAAAGCCAAACTCGCCGGAGGTGTTGCTGTAATTAACGTTGGTGCGGCAACTGAGGTTGAACTTAAAGAGAAGAAAGCGAGGGTAGAAGATGCTCTCTCTGCTACAAGGTCTGCTGTTGAAGAGGGAATTGTTCCCGGTGGCGGACTTACTCTGATACATGCTCAGAAAGCAGCCAGGGAATGTGCTGAGAAACTTGCAGGTGATGAAAAAATCGGTGCAGAAATAATTGCAAAAGCTATTGAGGCTCCTATGAAGCAGATTGCGTCAAATGCAGGTCTCGAAGGCTCCGTTATCGTTGAGAAAGCTAAAGAGGGCAAGCCGGGATTCGGTTTTAATGCTTACTCTCTTGAGTGGGTTGACATGATGGAGGAAGGGATTATAGATCCTGCAAAGGTTGTCCGTTCAGCTCTGCAAAACGCAGCATCAGTTGCAGGTATGCTCTGTACAACAGAGGTACTCATTACTGACAAGGAAGAAGAAAAACCGATGATGCCGCCTGCGGGTGGTGGTATGGGCGGAATGCCTGGAATGTATTAATATACAAAAAAAGAGGATGCTGCCAGCATCCTCTTTTTTTATTTATAATTCATTGATAATCAGAATGGTTGAATTACAGTTTTATATGAGATTTTCTCTTTTTGTGAATCATTTGTTTTTATTTTATAATCCTTGCCGTAGTAGAAATCAGAGAGTACAGAAGAAGAATAGGTGAAGTTCATTCTGAAGCAGAATTTATCATCTGTCATAAGCCCGGTGAGGGCTGTTGCGGCAACTGGTTTTAAGTTTCTGTCTAATGATGTATAATACAGAGTATCAGGGGCCCCATTATCAGGTATTTCATTTAGCTTGTAAATACGGGTATAAATACTGCTGGTTACGTTCGGTATTCTGTAATAATTTTTATTTATTTCCCCCCATTTCCATTTATCCATTAAAGGTCCGTTTTTTCTGTTCAGGTATCTCATGGATTTCAAAAAGGCTCTGTCAAAAATAGATTCCCTTGTTTCAATCTGATCTGTGCCTGTATCATCGAAAATGTTTGATAGGTTTTTATCAAAAATATGATAGAATTTATCATAAAAGAGATGTGAATATTTTAAAAGGCTTTCAGTTTCACTTTTAAGTTCATCTTTAAAGGTTTCTTCAATAAGGTAAAGAAGAGTTGTATAGAAAATCGATGGCGCCTGCATTTTGTTCCTGGTGGTAAAATCCCATTCATTAAAATATATTTTTGTCATTTTAGCTGAAGTAAGAGGTGCTGAATTAAGGATCTGCCTGAATAAAGGGATAAATAATTCCGCGGCACCTGAGTGCGTGTCTCTTATAATACTTCTGACAGATTGTTCGGTATAGATTTTTTTATAAGGTAAAAGCGCGGAGAGCTTTTTTAGTTTTATAGCATTAGTTATGAATTTTTCTGTATTTATGGAATGAATATCTTTTGTCGTAGTAATGTCAGAACCTATGAAATCGATGCCGTTAATTTTTTTAATTATTGAAATTTTCTTTAAATCAGGCTGTGCGTAGACTGAACCGTTTGTAACAACATCCCGTTTTGTATTTGCAGATGCAACAAAACCTGAATAAACTTTAAATGATTCTTTATCTGTATGGACAATAAAACCCTTCAATGATGAATCCGAGGATGATAGAATTCTTTTTAAAGCAGAATTATTATCCACTTCAAATGGCGCATTTGTAATAATTTTAAGATAGTTGGGACCGGGAAGGGCGGAGTTAATACAGAGTATCTGATTGTTTTCTTTTTCTGAAATTATAAGATCACTTAAAATGACTCCTTTATCGGTTGTCCATCTTAGTGTATGCATTGAAGTGTTAATGCCATCAGGGATTCTCACCGGGGTGAATTCTTTCCAGTAACCTTTTATATAATACTGATATGAATTATTGTTTTTCTTCGTTTTAAACAGTGTGAAATTTTGTGTATCAGTGTTGATTGTGAAGTGTGCAAAAAACGTTGTTCCTTTTTTAAATGTAAAGAAAAAAGGGAGGCCATTATAGGTTATTGCGGAAACAATTGAATCTTTTATTTTAAAGTTTACGGGATACCATCCCGGGTAAATCCCGTAATTTGCAGTATAGCTAAAAGAGGTGAAGTTCCTGTTGTCTTCCGAGTTAAGGTCAGAATTAATATATGCTGCAAATCCGCAGTTAAACTGACCGGCATACTTTTCCAGCAGGGTTCTGACACGCTGAAGTATATAAATATAAGGCGTATCTTCCTCTTTGTAGTAATAAAAATTATTGTCAGTCCGGAATACGCGGGATAGAATTGTTTTTTTGGAATCACTGAATGTAAATAAAAGTTCAGGGTTTGTCAGGAAAGACTCTGTCCATTCTTTCATAATCAGTATGGCAAGTACATCTGAAGGGGTCCAGTCGCGTTTTCCCGTTTTAGCCAGACGTTTTGTGTGCCGTATATGGTTTATCCCTTTGGTATAAATTTTTATGTTGTTTTTTATTTCAGGTTCAAGTTTTTCATAAAGTTTTTCTGCTTCAAGTGTAAATCCTATTATTGAAGCAAGACGGTCAAGAAGAACACTATCATGATTATTCATGAACTGATTAAGTGTACCTGTGGCAAGAGCCCGCTGGTATTCCATAATATTAAGTCTGTCCTGAGCATGAATATAACCGAGGGCATAAAAGATATCATCCCGTGAAGACGCTGTAATTAAAGGTATTCCGTTTTCGGCTCTTGTTATTATTGTATTAGAAAGAACCTCTCCGTTGATCTCTTCATCATATGAAGTTTTAAGGTAATTATATGTTATAAAAAAACCTGAGAGGATAAGGATGATAACGGCAAGAATTATAGAGGTCGATATTGTTATCTTTTTTCTTGAAGTCATTTTTTAAACCGGTTGAGTAATTTAAATATCAGATTTATTATCACTGTTCAGTATAAAATAATATTAATATAATTTTTTCAGGATATTCCTGATATATATTGATAATATATTATCAATATAGGCAACAAACTAATAATAGTACTGTAATAAAAATTTTCTTATCAGGCTGTATCAGTTATTTTATTTCAATAATTGAATTTATTATTTCAATTTTTGTATAATAGCTGTCAAGCATTGAAAAGAAACGGGAGAATTCTCCTTTAACATTTATAATGGATTCACCTTTTTTTAGCATCGAGATTCTTCTGACATTTTTTGTATATATATAAAGTTCAATAATTCCCCGGTCAGTCTGCACATCCGATATTACGCAGAAATTGTAGTCGACGTTTGTTGACGGAACAATATCTTTTACCTTGATATCCTGCATTATCAGGATTTTTTCAGATAGTGAATTTCTCAGGAGAAATGATTTAGCAGGATTTACTGTGGTATCAATTTGTTCTTTTGATTTGAGCAGTTCGTCAATGGTCACTTTTTCCTTAAATAAAAATGTTGTGGAGCATGAAACTGCTGAAATAAGAAAAAGAAAAATTATTAAAATATTTTTCATCAACTAATCTCCTGAAAGTATTGGAATTGTTTTGATGTGTGATAATAAAACAAATATCAGAATAAAAATTTAGATAGTCCGGATATTTAAAAATTTATATATTCATTTATCTGAATCAATAATTTGTCAACTTTTAATAAAGCGATGATTAATAATTTTGATTTCAGTAATAATTCTTTAATGCACATTTTAGTGTAAAAATTTAAAATTATATATCTTCTCCGCTTTAGGCGGCGGAGGTAATAGAGAATTTTTTATTCGAAAAAAGTAAGGGGAATAAATACTGTTTTAATTTTGATTTATCTAGCAAATAATTTTGTATTTAAATGAATTTGAACATAAATGCTGCTTTTTAAATGATGCATAATTGAAAATGAGTATGGGACAATTTAAAAATTGTAATTATTGAAGGGGTTTGTTGTGATTCATCTGATAACAGGAAGCAAGTGCGCATAAAAATTGCTTGAAATGATAGAAACAATGTGAAATATGCCTTTTATATAACACCATGAGCGGAAGAAATGTCAAGAATAAACAGAATAGATGAAGATAATATTGTAAACAGTATAATAGGTTCTGGATCGGAATTTAAGGGTGAGTTTAAAATAAACGGCCTTTTACGGATAGACGGCAAATTTCAGGGGACTATTGATACGCACGGTAAAGTTCTTGTGGGGCAGTCAGGAGATGCGGTTACTGATATTAAGGCCAGGCTTGTTGTTGTTGGCGGCCGTGTGTCAGGGAATATTTATGCCACTGAAAGGATTATACTACTCTCAACAGGAGACGTTAAGGGAAATATTATTACCCCCAGCCTTGTAATGGAGGAGGGTGTTAAATTTGAAGGAAATTGTGTTATCAATAAAAAGCTTGAGGAATAGCCTGTGATCGAGATCCCGAAAACAGGCTTTAAACAGCAGACTCGTGCGGACAGGAAACCGGCCAGAAAAGGTGGCATCGGGAGCGCTTTTTCTTCGAAATTTTCAACTGAGCTTGATAATCGGGTCAGTTCCAATTTAAAAGTTGAGATGGATGAGCTTATTGGGGATCTCCTGGACCAGGAGAAAAAGTTCCTTGATATGCAGTCCCTGTATGAACTAGAAAAGTATAAAATACTTGTTCGTGACATTCTAAGAATGATCCTTGAAAAGGGATTTAAAACAGAGAAACTTGAATTGTCCGGAAGAGAAAAAAGACTCGGAAGGGCGGAAAAGAGTATTGTCAGACAGATCGATGAGGGTCTTGTAAGACTTTCACAGATGATAACCCGTTCGAATGATGCATTTGAGCTGATGAAACAGATTGAGGAGATCAGGGGGCTTATTTTTGATCTCGTTTATTAGAAAGTGGTGTTTCATCAATTTTCATAAGCAGGTTGTCTCGTAGAGTCCGGCGATAGAGATAATCTTTTGAGCTCCCCGTGTCTATGGATAGTTTTTTTACTATTCTGCTTCTGCATTCAGGTTTAATTATCAAAACAGGATTACGGCTTAACTGATATATGGATTTTCAGAAAATAAGGGGTCATAAAAACCAGCTCAGGTACCTCGATCATCTGAAAAAAAGCGGTGATATACCTCATGCTCTCCTTTTTTCCGGTCAAAAGGGAATCGGCAAAAGACTTATAGCAGAGACTTTTGCCGCCTCGCTTTTCTGCACTGAAAAAGATTCTCCATGCGGAAAATGTCACTCATGCCTGCAGATGAAGGCCGGGGCATATCCTGATTTTTTTGTTCTTGAAGTGGATGAGAAGGGTAAGATTCCTGTGGGCAGCAGTGACAGAAGTCAGCCGGGCACAGTACGCTGGATGATTGACAGACTCACGCGCAGCTCGGTGAATGGTAAATATATAGTAATTGTTGACGGTATTGAATCTATATCTGAGGCAGGGCAGAATGCGCTCCTTAAAACAATTGAGGAACCGGGACCTGATACGCATATTATACTTATAGCAGAAAGTAAGTCGGGAATTCTTCCGACAATTGTATCCCGTTGTATTGAGATAGGTTTTAATCCTCTAACGATATCTGAGATTAATGATATCATTGCAGAAGAACTTCCGGAAAGGCAGAACAGCCAGGTTGTTTCTTCTATCTGCGGAGGATCTGCCGGTACAGCAATCCGGCTCTATGACGAAAAGGTTTTTGATGGAATAGTTGAATTATGCAGGGAGATTAAAACCGGGTTTGGCGGAGCAGAGAAAGAAGTGAGTCCACCCGGATTCTCTTCCGGGTTTGGTGATGGAGGTTTTACTCTTTCAGTTCTTATTAATCTGTATAGTTGCATGTTAAGAGAGCATATTGCTGATAACGGATTTTCACTGCCGGCGGACATTCTGCTCTCTGCTGAGGAAGCGGAAAAAGCGGTTAAAATACTGCTTGCTATAAAAAAGGGGCTGAAAAATAATCTGAATGTTAAAAATATTTTAAAAGGGATGTTGTATTCTATATCGGATATGAAATCCCGGGGTTTTCCTGAACCGGATTTTTCATGGCTTTAAATACAGTTTTCAATAACGTATTATCCGGATTAAAGCTCAGGAAAAATACTGATGGTTTACTGATAAACTTGACCGTGTCTTATTAAAAAACGGTCTTTTTAAAGAACACTAATTAAATTTTTGGGGATTTATATGGAAGTTTCAGCTGTTAAACTGAGAAATAGCTACCAGATATATTTCGTTGATACCAACGAATTGTTCTTCAGACAGAACTCTGACTGTATTGTTGAGATAGAACATGGAATAGATATGGGGAAAGTGGTAAAGAGTAAAAGCTACCAGAATAACTCTGATATTACCGTGAACGGCAAAATCCTGAGGAAGGCCACGGAAGAGGACCTGAATAAAATACAGGAACTGGAGTCAATAGAGAACAGGGCTTTTACTGTCTGTAAAGAGAAGGCGAAAGCTAAGAATCTTGAGATGAAGCTCGTATCTGTAAAATGTCTTTTTGATAAGACGAAAATTATCTTTTATTTTGTTGCTGATAACAGGATTGACTTCAGGGAACTGGTGCGTGAACTTGCCTCTGTATTCAGGACAAGGATAGAGATGAGGCAGATTGGTGTAAGGGATGAGTCAAGGCTTGTTGGCGGATACGGGCCCTGCGGTAAACAGATGTGCTGTCTCTACCAGAGGGAGGAGTTTGAGCCTGTATCAATAAAAATGGCAAAGGAACAGAATCTGAATCTTAATTCGATGAAGATTTCCGGAATGTGCGGCAGACTGCTTTGCTGTCTCGGGTATGAGTATAACACGTACAGGGAGCTTAATGAAGGACTTCCCGAGCATGAAACTGAGATAACGGCAGGAGACAGATCTTATGCAGTTATCTCGGTAAATACTTTAAGAGAGTCTGTGACAATAAAAGATGGAGACCGGTTCCTTGAAATCAGGAGCAGGGATATGATTCAGAAAAACGGTAAATATAAAGTGCGAGATGAACTTATTGATGCAATATTTAAAGTGGATGATGAATCAGGTAAATAGAGAAAACTAAAATTTATATACGCAGATAGTTATAAATCAGAGGATAAAAGATGGACAGGACTTTTTATGTAACAACACCAATATATTATGTTAATGCTGAGCCGCATATAGGGCATGCTTATACTACAATACTTGCTGATTTTATAGCAAGGCTTCATAAACTTAACGGCTATGATTCCTACTTTCTTACAGGTACAGATGAGCATGGTGATAAGATATACGCAGCTGCAACAGCAAACAGTACAACCCCTCAGGAGTATTCAGACAGGATAAGCGGCAAATTCAGAACAGCATGGGATGATATCGGAATACAATATTCAGATTTTATAAGGACAACCGAGGAGAGACATAAAAAAGCAGTCCGGGAAATACTGCAGAAAGTTTATGATAACGGTGATATATATTTCGGAAGTTACGGCGGAAATTATTGTGTGGGATGCGAAAGGTTCCTTACAGACAAGGAGATTGTGGATGGCAAGTGCCCTGAACATAACAGGGAACCGGAATATATAGAGGAAAAAAATTATTTTTTTAAGATGAGCAAATACCAGGACTGGCTCATTGACCATATTAATAAGAATCCGGATTTTATAAGGCCTGAAAGATACAGGAACGAAGTTCTTTCCATGCTTAAAGGGGAGGTGCTTGAGGATCTCTGTATATCCCGCCCTGTTTCAAGGCTTACATGGGGTATTCCGCTCCCCTTTGATGAAAATTTTGTCACGTACGTCTGGTTTGATGCACTGATAAATTACGTAAGCGCCATAGGCTATCCTGATGGTGATAAGTTTAAAAAATACTGGCCGTCAGTACAGCATATCATTGCAAAGGACATCCTTAAACCCCACGGGATATTCTGGCCGACAATGCTTAAGGCAGCGGGAATTGAGCCTTACGTTAACCTCAATGTACATGGTTACTGGAATATGGAGGACGCCAAGATGTCCAAGAGTCTGGGTAATGTGGTTACGCCGCATAACCTTGTGAGCAAATATGGCAATGACCAGATAAGGTATTTCTTTCTGCGTGAAATGTCATTCGGGCTTGACGCCAGGTTCAGCGAGGATGTTGTCATAGACAGGATCAATTACGATCTCGCCAATGACCTTGGAAATCTTGTTAACCGTACATTTAATATGGCGGGGAAATTTTTTGACGGGAAAATACCTGAATTCGGCGATGTGAATCCGGGGCGGGAGGAACTTCTCGAAGCATGTGCAAAATCCGCCGGGGCCTATATTGAACATTCGTCTAAATTCCAGACCAGTATAGGTATAGAGAAACTCTGGGAATTTATACGCTCCCTCAATAAGTATGTGGATGAGTATAAACCGTGGCAGCTCGCAAAGGATGGCGAAACAGGAAAGCTCGCCTCTGTTATGCGTAATCTGCTTGAGTCGATATACAGTGTAGCCGCGCTGCTTTCTCCCGTGCTTATAACAATATCCCCTGAAATTTTATCTGCTCTGGCGGGTAATTCAGATATTATTAATGTGAAATCTCTCACGGGTCTGGATAATCTGAAGGCTGGAACAGCTCTGGGTAAGCTCGGTATTCTTTTCCCTAAACTGGAAAAAGCCAAAGCTGAACAGAAGACTGAACCTGTGAAAGAGACAAAAAAAGATAAGGCCGACACTGGTCTTATAGAAATAACAGATTTCGGGAAGGTCGATATAAGGGTTGCTGAGATACTTGAAGCGGAAAGGGTAGAGGGTTCGGACAGACTTCTTTATCTCAAGGTGAACTCCGGGTTTGATGAGAGGAATATTGTGGCCGGTATAGCGCAGGCTTATGCCCCTGAAGATATAAAGGGGAGAAAAATTCTTCTGGTCGCGAATCTCAAGCCTGCCACAATTTTCGGTCTTGAATCCAATGGGATGCTCCTTGCTGCAAAGAAAAAAAGCAAGGACAAACCTGTTGTGATATTCATTGATAATGAAATTCCCGTTGGCGCAAAACTGGGGTAAATTAAGATGCTTCTCGGCATATTGTCAGATACTCATAATGATATAGATTCCTTTGAAAAAGCTCTGGGAATTTTGAAAGAACGGGGAGTTAAAACCCTGGTCCATGCCGGAGATATAACCTCGCCAAGAATGCTTGAATATCTTGTGGAGTTTGATTGTTATATTGTTCTGGGTAACGGGGACGAGATCGATAGAGACGTGATTAACTGGAAAGCCTCGGTGTTGGGACTACGCCCCGTGGAAGATAAAATTGAATTTGATTTTGGAGGAAAGAAATTCCTCGTTTTTCACGGCAACGACGTCCCAATGTACAGAGAGGCTGTAGCATCCGGGAAATATGACTACATTATCAAGGGGCATACGCACTATTTTGAAAACTATGTCTCAAATACGTCACGAATCATAAATCCCGGGGCTGTCTACAGGCATGATGAGGCTTCAATAGTAATTCTTGATGTTGAATCAGATAAAGTTGAAAAGATAGATCTGGAGGAGATCTGAAGTCATTTAATCTTTTCAACTATTCTTTCAAAATCATCCAGTGAATAATAACTTATCTCAATTCTTCCCTTGCCGCCATTATGTTTGATCTCAACTTTAGTTCCAAGCTTTGAAATCAGATCTTCTTCCATCTTTTTTATCTGCGGGCTTTTCAGCTGCAGGGCTTTTTGAGTATTCCCTTTTTGTGAACTTTTTTCACGCAAATCGCCCAGCATTGATTCAAGGGCCCGGACAGAGATCCCGTTTGAAACTATTTCCTTATAGATGTTCATCATCCTGTCCGGATCGTCCAGTGATAAAAGAACCTTCGCGTGGCCTGATGTTATCTTTCGCTCAACCAGCCCGTCCTGTATCTCCTCAGGAAGGTTTAGCAGGCGAAGGGAATTTGTTATAGTTGTCCGCTCCTTTCCGACTTTTTTAGCGAGCTCCTGCTGTTTCAGTTTGAACCTGTTTATAAGGAGCCTGTAGGCCTTAGCCTCCTCTATGGGATTAAGATCCTCTCTCTGTATATTTTCAATGAGGGCCATGGTGAAGTTCTGTTCCTCGTTAGCCTCTATCACTATGGCCTTGACTTTTTTCATCTCAATGAGGCTGCATGCTCTGTATCTGCGTTCACCCGCTACTATGATGAACTCACCTTTATTCTCCCGGACAATAATAGGCTGGATAAGTCCAACCGCTTTAATTGATTCAGCAAGGCCTTTTATTTCATGCTCGTCAAATACGCTTCTCGGCTGATCCGGATTAGGGATTATTTTGCTTATCTCTATTTCCCTTATCCTGTTTTTATCTTCCACTACTATGTTTTCAATTTCAGCGGCAGGAGTGGGGGAAGTGGATATTATTGCCCCCAGACCCTTGCCTAACGCCTTTTTACTCATTGTTAAGTACCTCTTCTGCCAGTTTTTCGTAGGTTACACTACCGGGGCAGGTTTTATCGTAGAGCCCTATAGGTTTTCCAAATGACGGAGCTTCAGACAATTTTACATTTCTGGGTATTATTGAGCTGAAAACTTTGTTTTGGAAATATTCCCTTACGTCGGAAACCACCTGCTGTGACAGGTTTGTCCTGGTGTCATACATTGTAAGAACAACACCTTCAATTTTAAGAGCCCTGTTAAGATTTTCCTGCACCATGACAATGATGCGTAACAGCTGGTTTATACCCTCAAGGGCATAGTATTCACACTGGAGGGGAATGAGGACCGAGTCAGCGGCAACCAGGCTGTTAAGCGTAAGGATTCCCAGTGACGGGGGGCAGTCAATAAATATATAGTCATAATAATTTTTTATTGAAGCGAGTTTTTTCTTCAGGATAAACTCCTTCCCCTCAGCATCAAGGAGATCCATCTGGGCGCCTGACAGATGGATGTTAGAGGGAATTATAAACAGATTCTCTATTTCTGTTTTGAAAATCGCTTCTTCAATAGGTATCTCGTCAATAAGTACCTCGTAAATGGTAGTTTCCATCTCCTCCGCATTAATCCCGATCCCGTAACCGGCATTTCCCTGAGGATCGATATCTATAATCAGGATTTTTTTACCCTTGTCAGCAAGGAAAGAAGCTACGTTTACCGTGGTTGTTGTTTTGCCCACGCCGCCTTTCTGATTAGAAACGGATATTATTTTACCCATTTATGAATACTCCTTTTTCATATGTCAGGATTTGTTTTTGCCGGAAATAATGTTTACCTAAGCAGTTTATAGTATGAAAAAAAGTAAAACTGATTCTGTAAATAAAAAAACAGGTATTAAACAGTAATAATTATTAACCAGATATTTAATTTTTAATAATTTTAATGTTTTAAAATGATAAGGAAAAAAGTATTATTTCAGCCTTGAAATGGCGACCTTAATAAATGCTGCCAGAAAAAGGATAGCGATGCCATATAGAATATACTTCCCGGTTTTTAATATACGGGGTGAAATCTGCGCTCCCCGGGCTGAAACAATTGAATACATTTTCCACCTTTCCTTTCCCCCGGGATAGACTTTTATATAACAGAACCCTCTTTTAGTCGATTTCATCGTATAATTCTGTGATTTTTCATATATTTCCCGGGAAATAATCAGGGAGTTATCACTGTCATAAATTTCATACATGAAAGGGACTCCGTCTGAATGGAAATAAAATGTATTCGTTCCGACTTCAATATTGAAATAATATTTTCTTGATGTCTCCCATCCCAGAAATGAGTCGATGATTTTCCCTTTTGCTTTCTGGAAGTGATCATCGGCTAGTTCCACACCCTTTTTCAGAACCCTGTTGCCGGCAATTCTATATATATTGAAACGCTTGAATTCACTGTAAACAGTGCTGTAATAGCTTGTATAAATTATCTCTCCCTGACCGTCTTTCAGGAGTACGCTGATAGGGCCTGATTTTTCACCTTTCGGTGTTTCAAACCTTGATTCAGAGAGTACCTGGGCGTTACTAACATCTTTAAGTGCAATCCATCCGGGGTATTCCATGTAGAGAAAAGATTTTCCTTTCATGCTGAACATCGCCAGATCGTCATAAACATTTGCTTCTATACGTCCCGGTATACCCATAAACGGGAAATCTTCGAAAAATTTAAAATTGTCATATGCCGTTGACATCTGTTTATATGCATAACCTGAGAAGTAGGCTGAACCGCCGTTTTTAATGAAATTTTTCAGGTTGTTCCCGAATACCGCTTCATCAAGTTCAAAATAATCTTTTGCGAGTTTTACGGATGATATCTGCTTTCCATGCCATTTGACTGAAATATTGTCTTCATAATTTGATTCGATGCCTGAAGGGAAAAAAATAGAATTATATTTGGAAAAAATATTCTTATCGGCGAGATCGCGGAAATTAATCAGGTCGTAAGGAATATGGTAATTTGACAATACCAGCTCGATATTGTCATATCTGCTTTTTACAACAGCTATATTGTTTCCTGTCCGGGCATGAGACGGGGCTTTTAATGAAAAAATTAATGGCAATAGCAGCAGCATGGGCAGGAAAAAAAATTTCAATTTCATGCGGTGGATTCTGTTTATATTTCCTAAGTAGTCAAGAAAAAAAGGGCGGTTGTTTTACTTACGGATAGTATGAAGTATTAAAATCAGTATATTTTCAGGTGCGAATAAATATTGACATATTTATGAACATATGAACAATAGTTCATTCGTTTACAAATTGAGGTGCTAAATGAATTCTGTAAAAAAAAGTATTATTGATAACGATAATTTTTTTGAGCTTGCTGAGTTTTTTAAAATATTCGGAGATCCTGCCCGTTTGAGGATTCTTACCGCTCTTCAGCCCGGAGATATAAGCGTGAATGAACTTGCGGGAATTGTCCGGATGAGCCAGTCAGCTGTTTCACATCAGCTCCGTATACTGAAACAGGCAAGGGTAGTCCGTCTCAGGAGGGAGGGGAGAAATTCATTCTATTCACTTGATGATGAACATATAGATGTCATTCTCAGGTTTGGAATGGAGCATATTATGGAGACAAAGGTGTAACGATGAAGCATAGCAGTGAATGCGGGCATGATCACAGCCACGAACATAGTCATGTTGCGGGTAAAAATATACATCATCATGCTCATGGTGATTTCGCCAGCGGAGGAAGGCTCCTGCTTGTTATTGTATTCAACATGGTAATTACTGCTGCAGAGTATATTGGCGGTATCTTTTCAGGAAGCCTTGCCCTCATTTCTGATGCGGGACATAATTTTTCAGATGTTCTTTCTCTATGTATAGGCTACGCCGGGGAGAAAATCTCTGCTAAGAAGAGGAGCGGGCTATATACATTCGGTTATAAGAGATTTGAAGTACTGGCGGCGCTGATAAATTCGCTTACTCTGATACTTATCGGTTTATATATATTCTATGAATCGATTGAAAGGTTCCGGAATCCGCAACCTGTTGATTTTTCAATTATGCTGCCTGTAGCTGTTATCGGGCTTCTGGGAAATATATTTTCAATACTTGTACTTCAGAGCGGAGTTCATCATAACCTTAATGTGAAAGCGGCCTTTATGCATCTTTTTTTTGATGCTGTCTCTTCAGTTGCGGTCATAATAGCGGCGATTATCATTCATTTTACCTCCAATTACTGGGTGGATATTGTAATAAGTTTTTTCATAGCCGTTATGATTATATGGAGTGCCATAGGCATACTGCGCGAGTCACTCAGGATTTTTCTTCAGGGTGTTCCGGGTCATCTCGATTCAGATGATATTTATAATGAGATAATTAAAGTGGATGGTGTGGAGAGTCTTCATGGACTGCATGTTTGGTCAATTAATTCAAGAGAGGTTTTTCTTTCATGTCATATAAGGATGGATGAATCGCATCCGGAGATATCTGATCTGGTTATTCAGGGTGTAAACAATATGCTGAAAGAGAAGTTCGGTATTGAGCATACTGCTTTGCAGGTTGAGATGGGTGATTTCTGTGGAGGTCATACAGGGGGATGCTGTAATTAAGTATTGAGTAAATCATTCACAGCAAGGGGCTGCAACCCCTTGCTGTATAGGTGTTTTCATTTGAAATAGTTTTTAATCTGGAATAATGATGTTATTCGGCTTTTTCTTCGCATTCACATGTAACGCCGCTGCATGTGCATATTCCAAGTGGAACATAGGCAGGGCAGTAACCGATCCATGCGGATACTATCATTGCAAACCCGAGAACCAGGAGAATTATTGTCCCGACTGGACCTGTCTCCAGAATTATTATGTTAAGTAAAAAAGAGATACCTACCATAGATCTTATGAACTTATCAGTGCTACCGACGTTCTGTTTCATTTTTTTCTCCTTATAAAAAATTGAACTGGCTGATGCAGATATATTCAAAATAATATTGATAAGTAAAGGAAAATTTTATTATTGACACCTGTTTTTACTGAGATTTTTCTGATTTATTGCGGTTTACGATTGAATTAATAGATCCGCTGTCATTCCCGCGAAGGCGGGAATCCCATAGTACCAGTTTTATGAGATTCCGGTATTTGTCTGCGATAAAACCGGAATGACGGAGTTCCAATCATTTCGTAAAATGCTATAACTCAGTTGAGACTGATTTTAAAAAGTAACATTTTTTAAGGGGATATTTATGGCAAGAGTATTATCTGGAATTCAGCCTTCAGGCAATCTGCATATAGGAAACTATTTCGGCATGATGAAACCGATGATTGAAAGACAGTATGAAAACGATCTATTTTGTTTTATAGTCAATTATCACGCAATGACCAGCCTGCATGACGGTGAGGAGCTTAAGCGTAACACGCTTGAAGCAGCAATGGATTTTCTTGCACTGGGGCTTGATCCCGAAAAGTGTCATTTCTGGGTACAGTCTGAGATACCGGAAGTTGTTGAATTATCCTGGATACTTTCATGCCATACATCAATGGGACTTCTTGAAAGGAGCCACAGTTACAAGGACAAAACCTCCCGTGGCCTTACGCCTACGGCGGGCCTCTTTACCTATCCTGTACTTATGGCTGCAGATATACTTCTTTTTAACGCTGACATAGTACCTGTCGGGAAGGACCAGAAGCAGCATCTTGAAATAACACGTGATATTGCCGAAAGGTTCAACAATACGTTCGGGGAAATATTCGTACTTCCCGAACCTGAAATATCCGAGGAGCTTGCTGTTATTCCCGGGGTTGACGGGCAGAAGATGTCTAAAAGTTACAATAACGCACTGGAAATTTTTGAAAGCGAGTCGACCCTCAAGAAGAAGGTGATGAAGATTGTAACGGACTCCACTCCGGTTGAGGACCCGAAAGATCCGGATAAATGCAATGTATTTGCCCTGTATAAACTATTCGCGCAGGAAGCGAAGCTTGATGATGCAAAGGAGAGATATCTCAAAGGGGGGACCGGTTACGGTCAGTTTAAAAAGGAACTCCTTGAACTTATAGTTGAATATTTCCGCCCATACAGGGAGAAGAGAAAAATATATGAAAACGACCCTGAGGAGGTCAGAAAAATTCTGAAAAAGGGAGCTGAAAAGACCAGGATTGAGGCCATGAAAGTCCTATCAAAGGTAAGGGACGCAGTGGGGATCAATTACTGATCAACCCTCTGCTCGAGCCTTTTGATAAATTCCATGATATGTTCCGGCATATCGATCGAAAATTCCATCCTTTCTCCGGTGACAGGGTGCCTGAAGGCCAGGTACTTTGATGCCAGGAGGAGATAGGGGACCCTGTATTTCTCCCATCTTTTTGAATATATCTGGTCCCCGATTACAGGGTTGCCCATTGATGACATGTGAACCCTTATCTGGTGGGTCCGCCCTGTATATATTTTAACATCAAGAAGAGTGAATGTCCCTGTCGGGGTATGCCATATTTTTTCTATTCTGTATTCAGTTACTGCCTCCCTCCCGTCTTCGGTAACGCACATCTTCTGCCTGTATTTTTTATGGCGCGCTATAGGTTTTTCAATCACATCATGTTCTTTTACCGGCTTCCCTATAACAATTGCCGCGTAACGCTTGTCAACCTCCCTTGCGGAGAACTGCTCCACCAGGCTTTCATATGCCTGGTCTGTTTTTGCGATTACCATAAGACCGGCTGTGTCCCTGTCAAGTCTGTGCACTAATCCCGGCCTGAATTTATCGCCCGCGGTGGAGAGTGTTTTTACATGAAACAGAAGCGCATTGACAAGGGTGCTGTCGTAATTACCAGGCCCCTGGTGAACAACGAGTCCCGGCTGCTTGTTAATCACTGCGATTGAGTCATCTTCATATATTATCTCAACGGGGATATCCTGAGGAAAGGGGAGTCTTACCTCCTCTTCCGGGAAGGAAACTGATATTTCGTCGTCGGTTTTTACTTTATAGTTGGATCTTGTGGCTGCCCCGTTTACCAGTATAAGCCCGTCCCTGATCAGTTTCTGTATCAGGCTTCTTGAGGCCTGGGATTCAAGAGATGAAGCCAGGAAACGGTCTATCCTCTCAAGATCGTATTCTTCAGGCACTGTAACGTAGATTATGTTTTCGTTCATCTTCTCTCCTTCTCATGGGACAATGTAACATCTGAGCTGCTGATGACAATAATTTTATTATAGACTTTTTCGCATGCAGCATCAACAATAACATCAGTGAGGGTTTATGATTAAAACTGATTATTTTAGAGACAGGGCGGACCGTTTTATCCCGTATGTCGCTACTTTATATTACATAGAAATTATCTATATGATGTTTGTGCTTAATTTTTTGTTCGGAAAAGCTGTGGCAGTTATTTCAGGAATTTTGCTTGCGGTCCTTCTCAGTGTACAGGTGGTCGCGCTTTTCAACAGAATAGATTCGGGGAGGAAGGTTCAGCTTTTTCTCATGGATTTACACTTTGCCTATTCCGTCGCGTTTATTATCAGCAGGATTATTACTGACTTTAATTTGTCGGGAGGAGATATAGCCGTAACAGTATACAGGTGCATTACCGCTTTCATTGAGTTACCATTGATAATCATCCTTACTGACGAGTTTATAATAAGGAGATACAGGTGATATCCGGATTTACCGGTTTAACAGAAGCTTTTATGCTGAATAAAGGATTCATTGTTGAAAGGATGAAATCTGTTTACAGCAGTTGCGGGAACGAAACAGCTGAACTTTATGCTTTTATTGAGGGCTCTTCGCTGTGGAAGTTTTTTCCTTTTGAAGACCACATTTTTTTCTATGACCTCGATGTGAAGATCCGTAAAAGCGCTGATGGGATGTCGAATCTTCATAGCATTTCACGTTCATGGGTTGATGCCAGGTTTAAAATCCCTAAATGGCGGAGATATAAAGTCCCTAATATTGTTACTGTGGGTTATTCATCCGGCGGATTTGACAGGGAGATGATATCTCTTGTTTCCAAACATCCTCCATACGGTGTAGGAGGGGAGAAACATTCCATGTTCCTGGTTGATATTTCAGAGAGGATCTTTTATTCTGCCGGCATTGAGAAGACATCAGCGACTGCCGTGACAGGAGGGGCTGTCGCTTCAGTAACGATATCTCCGGGCCGGGTGAACCCCTCCAACAGGGCTTATCATTTAATAAATGAACTTGTCAGCTGTATGCAATAACTTAAGAGTAAAGGCAGAATTCTGCCGGCGTATAAGCCGGCAGTAAAAAAATGGAGGGGCTGTTACATATTCGCGGCTACTGCGTCACCGAACTCCGAGCATTTCATAGCTGAAACCCCATCCATCTGCGAGGCAAGATCAACAGTGACCTGCTTTCCTGAAATTGTCTTCTCAAAGGCATTAAGCAGGAGATCCGCGGCTTCGTTCCATCCGAGGAACCTGAGAAGCATCTCGCCTGACAGAATGAGTGAGCCGGGATTTGCCCTGTCAAGACCTGCTATGTCCGGTGCCGTGCCGTGAGTTGCTTCAAAAACCGCATGGTTGTCACCTATATTTGCCCCGGGTGCGATGCCGAGCCCTCCTACAAGTGCCGCGAGCGCGTCTGAAATGAAATCGCCGTTAAGGTTTGGTGCTGCTATAACATCGTAGTGTGCGGGCCTTATTATAATCTCCTGAAACATTGCATCAGCAATCCTGTCTTTAATGACGATTTTGCCATCAGGTATAATCCAGTCATACTTCTCTTTCAGTTCATTTTCTGTAATGGTAAATTCAGCAAATTCCTGAAGTGCTACTTCGTAACCCCAGTCCCTGAATGACCCTTCAGTGTACTTCATTATATTTCCTTTATGCATCAGTGTAACGGAGTGGCGTTTGTTCTCTATCGCGTATTTTATGGCGTTGCGCACAAGATTTTTTGAGTTCCCTTCACTTATCGGTTTAACCCCGATCCCTGAATCTGCCGGGAGGTTAACTCCCATTTCTTTTTCAAGGAAACCGATAACTTTTTTTACATCATCAGTTCCGGATTTCCATTCAATACCGGAATAGAGATCCTCCATGTTCTCCCTGAAGATCACCATGTCAACGTGTTCAGGCCATTTAACAGGGCTGGGAACACCGGTGAAGTATTTAACCGGCCGTATGCATGAGTGCAGCCTGAATCTCTGTCTGAGGGCTACATTGATACTGCGTATCCCCCCACCGACAGGTGTTGTGAGCGGCCCCTTAATTGCAACCCTGTATTTTTCTATAAGATTTATGGTCTCTTCCGGCAGCCATTCACCTGTACTGTTTTTGGCTTTTTCTCCTGCAAGGGCTTCTTTCCATTCAATCTTTTTCTCTCCGCCGTATGCCTTAAAAACAGCACTGTCCAGTACTTTCACAGTTGCATTCCATATATCAGGGCCTATTCCGTCACCTTCAATATAAAGTATTACCGGTTTTTCAGGTACTGAAAGTTTTCCGTTATTATATGTTACAAGGTTGGTATTCATCAAAATATTTCTCCGATTTTTTTAGCTCAGAAACCTGTATATCTCTTTTTTGTCAAACTACTAAAATTTAACAGCGGAGAAAAAATTTTTTACAGGATCCGGCGCTGCGGGAAAAGAGAGATTTTATATAGAAGTGACTTCTGCAGGAATCCTTTCATAGATCCTGTCGTTGATGAAAAGGTCAACAAGATCCGGGTCAAGCTTGTTCCTCTCGGACTCCTCTCTGAGTATTACCAGTACTTTCTCAAGGGGGACAGATTTTTTATAAGGCCGGTCCTGGGCTGTCAGCGCGTCGTATATATCTGCGATGGCCATCATCCTTGACTGTAGAGAGGTTGATTCACGGCCGTTTAACCCGTCCGGGTAGCCTGTGCCGTCCAGTTTTTCATGGTGGCGAAGTGCTATTTCCGGTATGTTTCTGTATTCAGGAGGCCATGGTATTTTACTTACAAACTTATAGGTCTCGATTACGTGGCTCTCAATTTCAGTACGCTCCTGTTCGTTCAGACTGCCCCTTTTTATCTTAAGGTTAATCCTGTCAATGTCTGTGAGTATATCGAGTTTGTGACCGCTTGTATCGTTGCACTCAAGCTTACCAATTTCATCGAGTATTTCTGACAGAACGGATTCCGGATCAAGATCTGTTACTGTCGGCTCGTTCAGTTTTACGAGCTGCTCTTTGATCTCTGTTATGCGGGTAAGTTTATTATTTTTATCTTCCCGGAGTTGAAGCAGAATATTGTCAAAGGATTTATTGTAGGTAAGCCCTTCCCTTATTGTTGTCATCTCCCGGGCAAAGCACTGAAGTTCAATATAGCGGTAGAGATAGTCGAGGCGCAGTTTCAGGTTTTCAAGATCCTTGGGGTAGAGTTTTTTTGCCTTTTTAAAAATATTAAGGTCAATATATACCTTGCCGAAATCATGAAGCAGGGCCGCGAATTCCAGTTCCTTGATATCTGTTTCGCTGAAACTGTATTTCGCCAGGTATCCTTCATCAACTTTGTTAACAGCCGCAGCCATTTCTTTGCAGATTAGTGCTACACGGAATGAGTGACCTGATGTGGCCGGGTCCCGGGATTCAATGGCTGTTACCGAAGCTTTTACAAATTCCTCGAATTGCATCTGTATCTGGTTTATCAGTCTGTTGTTTTCGATGGCAATTGCCGCCTGACCAGCTATCGCTTCAAGGAGGGAATTGTACCTTTCATCGAAAGTAACAACAAAATTATCAAAATCATTTTCGGATCTGAGTTTTATTTCGAAAGCCTCGTTCTCGTACTTTTTGTTTCCGGTAAGGTCTTCCTTGCTGTTTATAAGCTGGATAACTCCTATTATCTCGTTAAGGTGGTTTTTCATGGGAACAACGAGCATTGAACGGCTTATATAACTGTGCTGCCTGTCAAAATAGGGATTAAAGGAGTATGGGGCCAGTTCATCGAGCGTGTAGGCATCGGGAATATTCAAAACTTCACCTGTTACGGCTACATAACCTGATATGGACTTGTTATTCATATCCATGACAAATTCCTCAAGTGGAATTTCCCTTGAGAATGTGTGAGAGTATTTGAACCTGAGTCTTTTTCTTCCGTTTTCATCCTCTTCAACGAGGTAGATGCTTCCTCCATCTGCCCCTGTTATTTTTTTGCTGAGGTACAGTATAAGGCGGAGGAGCTTTTCCATGTCCTTTTCACCGGACAGTGATTTACCTATATTGATCAGGTCCTCCTGATCCCTCTGCGCGTCTATAAGCTTTGCGTAATACCAGTTTTTTTTCTGCTCATTCTGAAAATGTTTCTCTATTATGGAAAACGATTTTTCAATTATAAAACGGAGCTTGGGCTGTAATGTTGTTTCATCAATAAAATCGCTGATATGATAAAGCCTGTCCAGATTACGTTCAATGAGGGTGTTCTCTTTACCAACGAGGAGTATCTGATAAAATATCTTTGAGTAATCAGTCAGGTTCAGGTATCTGTAAAGTGAATCATACCTGTCTATTGGTATCACCAGCAGGGTGAGCAGTGATATGTCGTCCGATTCAATAAGGATTGAGTCTATAGATTTTTCAATATTCCCGGAGACAAGAATAGCGGTTCCTGTATCATCAGGGAGGGATATCCTGTCAGACAGTTCCTCTGATACAATGATTTTTTTAACTACATTTCTTTTGTCACCACGCATATTTTCTTTCCCGGATAAATATATATCTATATTAACTCTAAATAAGAGATAGAACAAATTTTTTAATCTATTCGTTATTGGATAGGAAGAATGATTATTAATGCAACAAAAAATAAAAATTTATTTTTATATTAATAATAAAACACTCCTCAAAGAGAGTAATCATGCCCGGCATGATTACTCTCTGATATTATAGTGTTGTGAATAACTGTTATAGTATGAAAAAAACAGGCTTACATGTTTTCCCGGCTTCTGTTTTATTCGCATACAGCGTCTTTGAGCATGTTAATATTATCCTCCCCCGGGGGAACCATGGGGTAAACATTGTATTCTGTGTCGATGTGGACATTGAGAAGTACAGGCCCCCTGCCTGAAAGATATTCTTCAGGTATGAATGTGCTGTGCATTCCCGGATCAACGTTTACACTCCGTATGCCGAAATTGGAAGCTATCCCGGTAAAATCGGGTGAAGCGCTGAACCGGGTGGCAAAGAAGTTTCCGCCGTAAAAGAGTTCCTGCTGCTGCCTTACAAGGCCAAGCTGGCCGTTATTAAGGAGCACGACTTTTACGTTGAGGTTAAGCTCGGCAAGCGTGGCAAGTTCCTGTATATTCATCAGTATTGAACCGTCACCGGTGAAACAGATTATCTCTTTATCAGGATTGGCGTATGCCGCGCCTATAGCAGCAGGTAGGCCGAAGCCCATTGTTCCGAGTCCGCCCGATGTGAGAAAGCTCCTGCCTTTCCCGAAGGGGTATGTGCGTGCCACCCACATCTGGTGCTGCCCGACATCAGTTGTTATAATAGCATCAGGAGAGGCGGCTGAGGCAATTTTTTTTATTATGCTGACAGGATGGTTCGGCATGTATTCTGGTTCTTTTTCATGTTCCGCCCTTTCAGAATTTATTGTTTTAATCCAGTCTTCCCTGCTGTTCCTGTCAACATGACTGTTTAGAATGGCAAGTATCTCTTTGGCGTCACCGCTGATCGGTATTCGGCTTTTTCTGATCTTGTTTATTTCGGACGGGTCTATGTCTATATGAATCAATGCACTGTCTGTGGCGAAACCGGCGAGCTTGCCGGTGGTCCTGTCGCCGAACCTCGCTCCTGTGCATATAATAAGGTCAGCCCTGTTGACGAGATGGTTTGTGCTTACGTTTCCGTGCATGCCCAGAAGGCCAAGGTAAAGATCGCTGCTGTGATCGAATGAGCTGAGCCCCATGAGGGAAACCGCAACAGGAATTGAATTTTTTTCAGAAAGTTCCGCCAGTTCATTAAAAGCCCCGGACGAGACAATCCCCCCTCCTGCATATATAACGGGCCTTTTGGACCTGTTTATCATTTTTGCGGCTTCAATGATTGATCTCATGTCAGGGGCATGGCGGGAGGATGATAGCGAAATATCCGTCTCAATAATATCCGCCTCCTGGACCTGTACATCCTTGGGTACGTCTATTACAACAGGCCCGGGCCTCCCGGAGGATGCTACCCTGAATGCTTCTGCCATAATGCCGGGAAGCTCCGAAGCGCTTCGTGCAAGGTATGAATGTTTTGCTATAGGGAAGGTCAGGCCGTAAGTGTCAACCTCCTGGAATGCGTCTGTACCTATAAGTGAAAGGGGGACCTGCCCTGTGATGGCAATTACAGGTACAGAGTCGAGGTTGGCGTCCGCGATAGCTGTGAGAAGGTTCATAACTCCGGGGCCTGATGTTGCCATCACAACTGCGGGTTTGCCGGTTGAGCGTGCCATACCCTGTGCGATAAAACCCGCACCCTGTTCGTGACGGGCCAGGATATGGGTTATGCCGCTTTTACCGAGTTCGTTATAGATGGGGAGGTTGGTCCCTCCGGGGATACCTGTAACCACGTCAATGCCGTGATCCTTAAGTGATTTAACAATAATCTGCGCTCCATTCATTTTCATATCGGGCTCTCCTTGGCTGTTAAAATAAAAAAGCCCCTGCAGGTTTGCACCGGCAGGGGCTTTGATTTAATTATATAATTGCTGTTACCCTACGGCGCAAACCTGTATGTATCTGCACAGACGACCACGACCACGATGTTGACGAGGACTAAAACTACCAGCGATGTCTGTAACAGTTTTTTCATATAGTTTCCGCTCTGGATGGATTGAATAAGAGCATTGTGAAAATGTATGTCAAGTTTTTTTGTTAAAAAACAGATTTTTTTCGACAGCAGTTCTTTTTGTTTGTCAGTAATAAAGGAAGGTCACCCCGCCGGACCGGTCGGGGCAGGAAAACAGTGTCAGAGCTAATTTACTATTGCTTTTACAATAAATTCAGCAGTCATATCCACTGCCTGTTCAGTTGTGCCGGCAAAAATGGAGCCGCCTGATGAGGTTCCCTCAACTTCAAATTGATTTATCATTTTCCCTGAGTCTGAAGCGGATACGTTCACAACTGCTTTAATTCTAGCTTTGCCAGCCAGCGCACCGAGGAGGACTCGCTCGGTCTGATTGACTTTTTTTATTTCAGTTATTGTTACGTCGAGTTTCAGTTTTCCTTTATCGGAGATTTTTAACGGATCTGCGGCCCTGATTTTTTCAAGAATCAGTTTTTGAAGCATTGCTCTCTCTTTGTTATTTTCAACAACATCAGGGTATGCAAGTTTGACTTTTATTTGCATATAGTTAAAGGATTTGAGCGGAATAGAAGGTTCGACTATCTGTTTTATGCTACCGCCGGCACTGCAGCCTGTTACTGATGCGGAAATGATTAGAATCAGAAATAGTGATAACTTTTTCATTAGGACCTCTTTAATTTTTATTAGATGTAATGTTAACGTTGTCCGTCAGGTCTTTTTAAAAAATTTAATAAAAAATTTCCGGTTTTTAAATTTTTAAAAGTCTCCTGATATTCAGTAAACTTTTAAATGTGAAGTCTAAATGGAATGCTTGATTATGCTGGAATTATTTAAGGGAGGGATTATAAATGCCTCCCTTAAATAATCAGGTGCGGAATTTATTTATCTTTTGCTTTAAATATGTTTCTCACTGTATCCATAAA
>ERZ795057.648-NODE-648-length-34726-cov-9.327594_pt1 | contig 34726 bp, 35 predicted proteins | sample MGYA00375141_ERZ795057 | MGnify/ENA primary metagenome ERZ795057 (study PRJEB30186, sample SAMN05720163) | activated sludge metagenome | isolation source: Anaerobic digester | place: Hong Kong | collected 2015-01-26 ...
CAATGCGGAAGTAGCTCAGTCGGTAGTCTCGTCACCAATGACGAGATCTCAAGCTGAGGGTATAATAATTCCAATGCGGAAGTAGCTCAGTCGGTAGTCTCGTCACCAGTGACGAGATCTCAAGCTGAGGGTATAATAATAACAATGCGGAAGTAGCTCAGTCGGTAGTCTCGTCACCAATGACGAGATCTCAAGCTGAGGGTATAAATAATAACAATGCGGAAGTAGCTCAGTCGGTAGAGCATCAGCTTCCCAAGCTGAGGGTCGCGGGTTCGAATCCCGTTTTCCGCTCAAAGAACGAGGTCAGATGGCTTCGTTTTTTTTTATAATATAGAAAGCAGAAGCTTATGCCAGGTTGCACTGCGAAAAAATAAACTGCAGGCAGTCCGTTCAATTGCTGAAATTTCATGTTTATACTCTGTCGTACTTAAAGAACGGCTTATATTTGTTGCTGAAACGAATTTTAGCATTCACGCTGGTGCAAGAGAAATCGCAAACATCAACTGACTTCCCGGGATACTCCGTATGGCTGGTTGCAGCCATTGCGCTGGCGGTTAAACTGGCCTTGTATCCGTTTTCACAGCAGGTTGATGCCGATGCGGTCAGCCGCATCCTTACCTCCGAAGCCTGGGCCGCAGATCCCCATTGGATTGTTACGGGTGTGTGGGCTCCCTTTCATTATTACCTTAACGGCCTGGTTATAATGTTGTTCCAGAGCCGGGATGCGGCGCCCGTTCTGGTCAATATTTTGTTTTCCGTTCTGACGCTTTTCCCCCTTTATTATTTTACCCGGCGGGAATTCAGCCACAACGGGGCGGTGGCGGTCACCTTCTTTTTTGCCATCAGCCCGGTGGTTTTCCGTTACAGTTTCCTGGTGATGGCCGAAACGCCCGCGTTGTTTTTTATCGCCCTGACAATGAACCAATTGTCGCTGGCGCTCCGGAACCTGAAGTGGAAGGATTTTGTATTGGCCGGCTTCTTTCTGACCCTGGCATCCGGCTTCAGGTATGAAGCCTGGCTGCTGATTGCCCTCTTCGGCTTGCTGATACTGATTCATGGACGCCGGAAGCAGGCGCTGGTTTTTGGATTGGCCGCTTCGGTTTTCCCGTTAACCTGGATGATACAGAATTACCTTGCAACCGGCGATGCCATGTACAGCATTTCAGCCAACAGCCGGTGGACGCTTGATGTAATGGGCACCAACAAACAGGTTGATTTTGAAGCGATGTTACGCAGAATCTGGTTTTTCCCCTTCTCCTGGCTGATTGCATTTGGCCCGCCGCTTGCCTGGATCGTGGCGCGTCAAATGATCAGGATGCCGGGCAGGGAGAATTTCAACCGCCACGAAGCCCGTTGGATGTTACCTTTTGCCATTTTTCTGCTGGTAATGATCTACAATTCGGTAAGCGGGAAACTGTTGCTTCATCAACGGTTTTCCATGACCCCCGTGTTGCTTTCCATACCGTTTGCAGCCCCCTGGTTCTCAGTGCTGAACCGCAGCAAAGTCAGAAATATGTTTCTGTTCGGTCTGATAACCATTGCCCTGTCGATGCTGTACACCATAGGAGGCGTAAAGCCCCTGCCAAGACTGAAAGACCAGCGGATCGTTCAGTTTTCACGAAATTTAATCCCTGCGCTTTCGCCTGACGATTTGCTGGTGGTTGACTTTGCCGGATGGGAGAATACTTTTTATCTCGGACTGCAGTCGGGAAAAGGCCGTGATCAGTTAATTCTGCTGGAGGGCAGCTCCCCTGAAGCGATTCCGCAGCAGCGTATCCGCGAAATGATTGAGGGCCGCAGGCATATTGTCTTTCTGATCAATAACGGCTCATCTTTAAGCGGGTTAATGCCTGAGCTCACCCCCTCCGGTGCCGACACCTTGTTGCAGGATCCGGATATCCGCTTAACGTTGATCCGCCCTGATATTTAAATTGAGAGTTCAGTATTTTTATGCTTCAGGCAATGCCTGAATAATATTCTGACCTGTTCATCGTTATTGAGGAAAAGTAAATATGTTGCAGCCATTTCCGTAACCGGATGCTGTGACTGTTTTACAAGCTGTGCCACTTAATTCCGTTTCCGGATGAAAAAGTCATTTCTATTGTTTCCACTGGCATTCGCACTTATATTTGCCTATCTGTTTCACAGGCAGCAAGCCGGGGTAAATATTTTGATATTCAATGCATTGCTGATAAGCCTGCTGATCCGGACCAGGCGTCTGAGTCCGGGTAACCGGTTTCATTTAATTTTCCTGGCCGGCGCAGGCATCAGCAGCATCATGGTGGCGGTTTACGGAGAGGGGGTGGCGCTGGCAGGCAATATTCTTTCATTGATGGTGCTTTGTGCAGTGGCTGCATATCCCGCGATGGTGGTGCCGCTAAATGCGATGATTGCACTGCCTTCGGCAATGCTGACAGGGCCCCGGGAGTGGCTCAGGGCCATCACTGCTGAACCCGGTGGTAAATCCGGCACAGGCCGGGTATTCAGGAAAGGGGCCATGTGGCTGTTACCCCTGATTGTCTTTGCGCTGTTTATGCTGATTTACTCCGCTGCAAGCCCGTTTTTTAATAAGTTTACCGGTAACTTTCTTCAGGGATTCAGTGACCTGATGCAAAAAATCTTTCGCTGGATTTCACCTGGTTTTTTCTGGTTAACGATAGTGGGATTTGCGTTATACCTGTTCTATTTCTTTGGCACCTTCAATAATATTTTCAGGGTTTTCAGGGAAGAAGAAACCGACCGGCTTATCCGCAGGCGCAAACCATTTTCCGGCGGTTTCAATGCATTGAAAAATGAATACCGCTCAGGCATTATCCTTCTGATATTGCTCAACCTGGCGCTGGCGCTGATGAACGTGCTTGATATCCGGCATGTCTGGTTGTTTTTTGAATGGGACGGAGGTTACCTGAAACAATTTGTGCACGAAGGCACCTGGCTGCTGATCGTATCCATACTGATCTCCATTGTCATTGTAGTATGGCTATTCAGGGGTAACCTGAACTTCTATTCCAAAAACCGGTTGTTGCTCGTGCTTTCCCGTATCTGGCTGTATCAGAATATAATACTTGCAATTTCGGTAGCTGTCAGGAATTTCTGGTACATTCATTATTTCAACCTGGCCTTTAAGCGGATCTGGGTGTTTGCGTTCCTGATTCTCGTCGTCTTCGGCATTATTACGGTATTGTTGAAGCTCAGACATAAAAAAACGCTGCAGTATCTGCTGGTGCAAAACAGCCTGATGGCCTACGCGGTAATTATCTTTACCGGATTGTTCAACTGGGATATGGTGATTGCCCGGCACAATGTGAAACATGCCGGAAAGGCATTTTTCCATACTGATTTCATGATGCACCTAGACAGCAGTACTTTACCGGTGCTCAGACTCGATGCGGAAACCCTCATTCAGATTGATTCGGTAAACCGCATCAATTTTCCTGATCATCATTATTATACTTCTATGGACTATTATTCCGGGCACATCGGTCAGCGCTCCCGGAATTTCCTGCAGGGTTATCCGAAGCTGCAATGGCAATCACTGACGGTTTCGGATGCCATTACCTATCGCAGGTTGCAATGACCTTATTTTTTTCCATAGGTCTTTTCAGGAGTCTGCAAACCCGGATCCGGATGAAAAATACCGAAAACCTTTATTCTTCCCGGAACGGCATATTGCTGTAATATTTGGACCGAAAAATAATTAAGTTGCCGGATGCAGGGGGTGCATGTCGTAAAAGCGTTGAGTTACTTCGACAGATTTTTACCGAACCAGCATGTTATAAGTGCATAGTCAATGCTTCCGCTGCAGATTAAATATCAGCAATACCTTAATTAACCTGACTTTATCAATTACCCAGTAACTGCCGGTATATCCTGAAGTTTTCATTGTCAAAGCAGACGAAAATTACTTTTATCCGGGCAGGATTGGTACTGATGAAATCCTGAACGGCACCGATGGCAATTTCGGCGGCGCGCTGTCTGGGGAAGCCGTAAATACCAGTACTGATATTTGGGAAAGCAATGGTGAAGCATTGATTTTCTAAACCCAGTTTCAGGCTTTGAGTGTAACAGGCATGCAGCAAGGCTTCTTCGTTGTGGTTACCACCCCGCCACACAGGTCCTACGGTGTGGATAACGCAGCGTGCGGGCAGGTTAAATCCCGGCGTAATCCTGGCTTCTCCGGTAGGGCAGCCCCCGATGGCGCGGCAGGCATCGAGCAGTTTTGGTCCTGCAGCCCGGTGAATGGCGCCATCCACCCCGCCACCGCCCAGCAGACTGTTGTTGGCTGCATTTACAATCGCGTCAACCTGCAACGCGGTAATATCGCCTGTTATCAGGCTGATGGCTTCATTTTCCATTTCAGGTTGTTTTGATTGTTATAAATTCCGATAATTCGTTATCAGGCTTTTCGTACGATCAGCTGTGCATTTTCGTATTTCACGACGCGGATCGCTTCGCCTTTCTCAATGAAACCTGCTTCGGCCACGGCATCGAATATCTGTCCTTCAATGTCTATTTTACCGGCCGGTCTGAGCATGGTAAAGGCGGTGCCTGTTTTGCCTTTCATTTCCATATAATGCGCATCTGCCGAAACGTAACCTTCGGTGGTCTGCTGGGTAGTGAGCAGTGCCAGATCGCCGAACATGGTGTGCCCGCCGAAGAGTTTCCGGGTAAGAAAGAAGGACCCGATCAGGGAGAAGAATGAGGCGATGATCACGATGAAGAATGCCTGGATAAACCCGTTCAGCCTTACTCCGGTAAAATCAAAGCCAATGTTGTCGATCATACTCAGGGTGAGGCCGGTTACTATAAGGATAATGCCCGAAATGCCGGCCACACCGAAACCGGGTATGGCAAACAACTCTACCATCAGCAATATCAGCCCGATGATGAAAACAAGGATCTCCCAGTTGGCGGCCAGGCCTTCAATATAGAGAGGGGCAAAATACAGCATTGCAGCTACAGCAGCTGCTGCCAGCGGGAATCCGATGCCAGGGGTCTGCAGTTCAAAATAGATGCCTCCGATGATGATCATAATCAGCAGACCGCTGATCACAGGCTTTGTCAGAAAGCCGATGATTTTATCCGTTGCGGATAGTTGTTGTTCCACCACTTTAAAATCCTGTTTGCCGGTTATTCTCAGAATTTCCTCAATGCTTTCGGCCTGGGCGTTGCAGAATTTGTAGCGGATGGCTTCAGTGGTTGTAAAGGTGATGACCTGGCCGGTATCGGTAACGCCTTCGATGTAAACCCTTGGATCAACCATGCCCTGGGCGATGTCTGGGTCGCGTCCGGTTGCTTCAGCGGTAGAACGCATGGTAGAACGCATGTATGACTGATACTTGTCAGGCATGGGTTTGCCGGTCTGGTCCACAACAGTGGCAGCACCTATGTTGGCGCCGGAACGCATGTAAATGCTGTCGCAGGCGATCGAGATCAGTGCCCCCGCCGATGCGGCATTATTGTCAATAAAGACCCATACCGGGATTTTCGACTGAAGAATGGCGGTTCTGATGCTGTCTGCCGTTTCAACCATCCCCCCGTAGGTGTTCATGTGTATCAGGATGATATCGGCATTCAGTTCTTTTGCCTCCCGAAATGCTTTTTTGGTGTTATGCCACACCGGCGGGGCAATCTCCTGCTTGATGTCGAATTTATAAATCAATCCGGATGGATTGCTGCTGTCATTCAGGCTCTGGGCGCGCAATCCTGCCAGATTCAGCAGGAATAATGCCAGCATGATTATATTTACAGACTTCTTTATCATATCAGTGAGGCGTTGTTAATTAATGCGAAGATAATAGTATATTGGTGAATATCAGGTGTTTTTTCAGCAAATGATTTTCAGTTCAGATGTGACCGAAATATTTCCCGATTACCTTCTTCATTTCAGGATGTGCATATGGATTGCCTGCAATCAGTTCCCTTCCGAAGAGGTGGTTGCTGCCGCCGGTGAAATCGGTTACCACGCCTCCGGCCATCTCTACAATAAAACTGCCTGCAGCTACATCCCACGAATTCAGTCCGTATTCATAGAAGCCTTCGAATCTGCCGCAGGCAACATAAGCCAGATCCGCAGCTGCTGAACCTAACCGGCGCAAACCGGCTGTATGTTGCATAAAGTGCTTGAAGACCGTTACATAATCATCAAGCCGGCCGTAATCATAATAAGGGAAGCCTGTGGCCAGCAGGCTGTTGTCGAAGTCTTTTACCGGAGAAACACTGATTTCTTTGCCGTTGAGCATGGCTTTGCCACCTTTCCAGGCATAAAAACACTCCTCCAGGTTGATTTCATAAACCACTCCCACCACTACTGTATCGCCTTCCATCAGCGCGATGCTGACGCAGAAGACGGGGACTTTATGAATAAAATTGGTGGTTCCGTCGAGCGGATCAATTACCCATCTGAACAACTGCTGATCATGGCCGGCGGTGTTTTCCTCGGTAATAAATCCCGAACCGGGCAGCAGGTCTTTAAGGCGGTTTACAATCAGTTCTTCTGCCGATTTATCTACATAAGTCACATAATTGTGATGCCCTTTCTGCTCGATTTCAGTATGAGTTATATTGTTGAGCTGTTGCAGAATGTAATTCCCGGCTTCCCGGGCAATATCGCATACGCCATTGCATAATGCTTGGTAATCTGTTGTTTTCATAGCTGGTCGTTGACTTTTACCGTGAACATGCCATCCTTGTCCGGTTCGAGCAGGGTGACGCTTTCAATCTGATTAACTGAATTTTTATCAAATGGTTTCTTGCAATGGATATAATTTCCGGTAAAGCCGTTCATAAATCCCTTATGCATACTTGATTCCCACAGGACCAACTGATGACTGCCCCTGTTTTCGTTATAGAATAACTCCTTTTTCCTTTCGGAGAGCTGATGCAGCAGCCGGCTGCGTTCCTGTTTGATGGCTTCAGGAACCTGTTCTTCCAGCAATGCGGCCCTGGTACCAGGTCGCTTTGAGTAGGTGAATACGTGCAGATACGATACCGGAAGGCTTTCGATAAAATCCACGGTTTGCCTGAAATCCTCCTCCGTTTCACCCGGAAATCCGGTGATGACATCCGCCGCGATACAGGCATCGGGCATCATCATTTTAATGGTGTTGACCCGGTCAGCAAATACTTCACGCTTGTACTTCCGCTTCATCAGCTCAAGAATACGGTCGGTGCCCGATTGCAGCGGTATGTGGAAGTGGGGCATAAACCGTCGGTTTTGGGCGACCAGCGTGATGATTTCATCTTTCAGTAATTCCGGTTCCACGGACGAGATTCTGATTCTTTCTATGCCCTCAAGTTGTCCGAGTGCTTTCAGAAGCTCAGTGAAATTTTCGCCGTTCCGTCTGCCGAAATCACCGATATTGACTCCGGTAAGCACAATCTCCTTTACTTCGGAGGAAGCGATCTGCTGAGCTACCTGAAGCGTGGATGCAATGGTCGCGCTGCGGCTCCGGCCACGGGCAAAAGGAATGGCGCAATAGGTGCAAAAATAGTCGCAGCCATCCTGAACCTTGAAAAATGAACGGGTACGGTCTCCCATGGAAAAGCCCGGTTCAAAGTCAGTTGGCATGGAAGGTGCCGGATTTCTTTCTGCTTTATACTTCCTCAGACCGGCAATATATTCGGGGAGCCGGTATTTGTCACTGTTGCCCAGAATAATATCCACCCCGTTGATTTTATGAATTTCTTCCGGCCTTAGCTGGGAATAGCAGCCAATCACAGCCACCGATGCTTCGGGATTTTTTCTTGAGGCCTGCCTGATAGCGGCCCTGGTCTTCTTTTCAGCCTGCGAAGTAACCGTGCAGGAATGGATTACGTAATAATCGGCTTCCTCGCTGAAATTGACGATTTCGTAACCTGATGCGGTAAATTTTCTTGCAATGGCCGAAGTTTCAGCAAAATTAAGCTTGCAGCCAAATGTCTGAAATGCAATTCTGTTATTCTTCATTGCTGCAAAGATAGGCATTTGAACAGTGTGCCTGTCTGTTTCAACGATGGCTGATCCGGTTAAGTTTCCGATGTGCCGTGAACGAATGATGTTTTGAGTACCTTATTATCACATGATATATTTAATCCATCATTTTTGCATATAATTATTCCGGATAAATTGTTGTAACTTTGCGAATGGATATAGATTATTTCTGTATTTCTTTTGTGATTCCTTATATATGAATACAGAAACCGAATTGCAGTCCGGTATTTTTTTGAAAGGAGATTTCCGGTAATGGAGAAAGTTATTGTTGATAACATCGCGGCGACGCAGGGGCTTTGGAAGGAAAGAACGATATTGATAGTTGAGGATGTTGAGTCGAATTATCAGTTTCTGGCTGCCACACTCCGTAAGTCCGGCGCTGAAATTCTGTGGGCAAAATCAGGCGAAGATGCATTGAAACTAGTCTCAGGAGATGCGAAAATTGATATAGTCCTGATGGATGTCCAGCTTGACGGGATGGACGGATACATGGTTACCTTAGAGTTAAAAAAAATAAGGCCGGATTTGCCCGTTATTGCACAAACTGCTTATGCAATGAAGGGAGAGAAGGAAAAAAGCAAAGCCGCAGGCTGCGATGATTATCTTTCGAAACCCATCAGGCCATCAGAATTGCTGAGAACAATCAGCAGGTATCTCTAGATAACTTTCGCGGTTTTTCCACTGAAGTGCTGAATCAATATTCCTCCTATAATCAGGATGAGGCCTGCTATTGTAGAGATCAGAATCTTTTCACCGACAAATACCGAAACAAAAATCAGTGAAAGAAAAGGGGAGAGGTATACGAGGTTGCTCACCCTTGCTGTGTTTTCGGCGTATTTCAGCGCTTTCAGCCATAGCACAAATGTAATTCCCATTTCAAACAAACCGATATAAACAACACCGGTTACACCTTTTATACCCGGCAGAACGAGGTTGCTGGTTGAGATGGCGTAAATAAGAATATAAAGGAATCCAAACGCGAAGTTCATGAACAGTTTTTCGGTCTCCTCACGCTTATCCTTCAGATTGAGCAGCCAGTAAGATGCCCAGAAAAATGCGCTGACCAAAGCAAGTGCCACCCCGGCAGGATGTGAGAAACGCATTGTCAATATCCGCCCTTCGGTAGCAATTACAAATATTCCTGAAAAACTGATCAGTAGCGCCAGAAAACTGATCGGTGAAATCTTCTGACGGAGGAATGGAATGGACAGTAACACCAGAATCATTGGCCAGATATAGTTTAATACTACTGCCTCCTGGGCCTGAAGAATGGAGTAGGCTTTCAGAAGTATGAGGTAATAGGCAAAAGGATTTAGAAACCCCATAATGGCAGACATTCCGATATTCCCTGGACCGGCGTTGACGATATTTCTCATTTTTCCGCTTATGGTCAGGGTCAGCGCAAGGAAAATCACGGCGACAAAGCTGGCAAAAAGCAATACCTGGACAAAGTTCAGGTAATTCAGTGTCAGCTTGAAAGCTGAACCGATGGTAGACCAGAAGAGGACTGCCATCAGTGCGAACATCAGGGATTTATTGCCGGTTTTCATTTTGCAAAGTTACGGATTGGTTTAACGCGCAGCAGGTTGCCGGCATCTCTGTTTTATTGTAATTATCCGCTGCAAGGGAAGCTGGTCATCATAATCGCTTCTGGAAGATATCTAGATTTAACGATTTAATTTAGTTAACTTTAGATAAAATTCAGGGGCTTGCCAATCATCAAAAAGTATTTACTTTTGCTCCAAAATCAACTAACCATAATCTTATGAAGAAATTAGCTGTTGTGGCCCTGGGAGGCAATGCGTTGCTCAGGAGTGACCAGAAGGGAACAATTGATGATCAGGAGACAAATGTGTACGAAACGGCTGAGCGACTGCTCACGCTGATAAGGTCAAATTATAATCTTGTGATTACCCATGGTAACGGTCCCCAGGTGGGAAACATACTGCTTGCCAATACTGCAGGACATAAATTGTATGGGTTGCCGGATATGCCCTTGGATATCGCTGTGGCGTATTCACAGGGTTTCATAGGTTATATTATTGAGCAGCAGTTGCGAAATGTAATGATGGCCAATGATCTGGACAGGGACATTATTTCCATTATAACCCAGGTGCTGGTTGATAAGGACGACCCTGCGTTTAATAATCCGACCAAACCTGTAGGTCCGTACTACACAAAAGAAGAATCTGAAAGGATCGCAGAAGAAACCGGAGCCAAATTTGCGGCCGATCCTCGTGGCAGGGGCTACCGTAAAGTTGTTGCCAGTCCCAAGCCTTTGGTGATCAGCAATCAGAAGTCGATAGAATCACTGGCACGTGCCGGTCAGATCGTCATTGCAGTTGGGGGAGGCGGCATTCCTGCATTTTATGTTGAAGAAAATAAATTACAGGGAATTGATGCCGTAATTGACAAGGATCTTGCTTCGTCCCTGCTTGCAGTGCACATCAGGGCTGATAAGTTTTTTATTCTGACGGATGTTCCCAAAGTCTGTATTAATTTCAATACTCCGCAGCAGAAAGAGCTCGACCGCATGACGATTGCCGAAGCCAAACGCTATCTTGAAGAGGGGCAGTTTGCAGAAGGCAGTATGGCGCCCAAAATCAGGGCTGCTATAACCTTTGTGGAGGGAAGCGGCAAGGATGCCATCATTACAAGCGCCGATAAACTCGGTATCGATAATGGCGGAACCCGCATTGTTATTGTTTAATCAATTTGAAAAACCATTAAAACAATTCTATTATGGCATTTAATCTCAGAAACAGGAACTTCCTGAAACTGTTGGATTTTACTCCTCAGGAAATTAAGCATTTACTGCAATTATCTGTTGATCTTAAGAAGGCAAAATATGCCGGAACTGAGCAACAGCGTCTGAAAGGAAAGAATATTGTACTTCTTTTCGAAAAAGATTCGACCCGCACCCGCTGTGCGTTTGAAGTTGCCGCCCTTGATCAGGGAGCTCATGTTACTTACCTCGGCCCCTCAGGATCTCAGATGGGTAAAAAAGAGTCCATGAAAGATACTGCCCGTGTGCTGGGGCGGATGTATGACGGTATTGAGTACCGTGGCTATGGTCAGCATATTGTTGAGGAGTTAGGCAAGTATGCAGGTGTCCCTGTTTGGAACGGGTTAACTACCGAATTCCATCCTACTCAGATACTGGCGGACTTCCTGACAATGATGGAACACTCCGATAAGCCTTTGCATCAGGTTGCCTTCTGCTACCTGGGCGACGCCCGGAATAATATGGGCAATTCCCTGATGGTGGGCGCAGCAAAAATGGGCATGGATTTCAGGGCAGCAGCCCCTAAAGCATGCTGGCCTGATGAAAAACTGGTAGCTACCTGTCGCGAGATTGCAAAGGAAACCGGCGCCAGTATCACCCTGACCGAGTCAGTTGAAGAAGGTGTGAAAGGCGTTGACTTCCTTTATACCGATGTATGGGTATCTATGGGCGAACCAGCCGAAGTCTGGGCTGAGCGTATTAAACTGTTGAGCCCTTATCAGGTGAATATGGATGTTGTTAAAAAGACTGGTAATCCCAACGTGAAATTCCTGCACTGTCTGCCTGCATTCCACAATCGTGAAACAGTTATTGGTGAGGATGTATTCCAGAAGTATGGACTGGAAGCAATGGAAGTAAGTGAAGATGTGTTCGAATCACCAATGTCGGTGGTTTTTGATGAGGCTGAAAACAGATTGCATACCATCAAGGCTGTAATGGTGGCAACCCTGGGTTGCTAAAAGCTGATCCTTGTGGATAAAATTAAAGGCGATCTCAAAGGTCGCCTTTAATTTTATCCAAATCCAATGAGATCATCGGAGTTTCATGGCTGCAATCATCTCTTCGAGCTGTGCCCGCATGCCGGCATTGACTTTGTCAAACTGTGATTTGTCGGGCAATTGCCCCTTAACTCCAAAGTAAAACTTGATCTTTGGCTCAGTGCCTGAAGGACGCACCGTAATTTTGCTGCCTCCCTTCAGGAAAAACTGAAGTACATCTGATTTGGGGAGATCAATGGGTTTTTCATCACCGGTAATGAGGTTGAATTCCTTCTGAAGTTTGTAATCTTTGATTACCTCAACGGGAATGCTGTTGATTTCACGGGGCGGCGAATTCCGGTATCCATCCATCATTGCCTGAATCTCTTCCGCCCCTGACTTGCCTTTTTTAGTGATCGAAATCAGGTCTTCGAGGTAAAAGCCATATTCCTGATAAATATTGATAAGCATCTCATACATCGACATGCCCATATTCCGAGCCCAGGCGGCTGTTTCTGCAAGCAGGGCGCAGGCCGCAACCGCGTCTTTGTCACGCACAAAATCACCGACAAGGTAGCCGTAACTTTCCTCTCCGCCTCCTATAAACTTTTTCTGACCTTCAAACTTACGGATGATTTCAGCGATGTATTTGAAACCGGTAAGCACATCGTATGATTCAACCCCATGACTAATCGCAATGTCCTTCAGTAATTCGGATGTCACGATGGTTTTCGCGATAAACTCTTTTCCGGTAAGCTTTCCTTTGATCTTCCACTGACGGATCAGGTAATAAATCAGCAGTGATGCGGATTGATTTCCATTCAGAAGTATGTAGTTGTCATTGTTATCTTTAACTCCGACACCAACGCGGTCACCGTCAGGATCCGTGGCAAGAATCAGGTCAGCATTTACTTTTTTAGCCAGTTTCAATGCAAGCTCGAGTGCGGCTTTTTCTTCAGGATTCGGGGATACAACTGTTGGAAAATTTCCGTCAGGCGTAAGCTGTTCCTTTACCGTTTGAATGTTTGTAAAGCCAAATGCTTTCAATGCTTCCGGAACAAGCTTATAACCTGTTCCATGTATCGGCGTGTAAACGATTTTCATATCGCTTTGCCGTTTGATTACATCGGGTGAAATTGATAAGGAAACAAGTGTGCTGATGTATTCCTTGTCAATGTCTTCGCCAATGTTAACAATATTTTCAGGATGGCCCGAAAATTTTATATCTCCGACTGACTCAATCTTTTGCACTTCGGCAATCACATTCTTATCATGAGGAGGTACCAGTTGTCCGCCATCACTCCAGTAGACTTTATAGCCATTATATTCTTTAGGGTTGTGCGAGGCCGTAACAACAATGCCTGTATGGCACTTAAGATAACGGACGGCAAATGAAAGCTCGGGCGTGGGCCGGAGCGAATCAAAAAGAAATACCTTTATACCATTGGCTGCCAGCACTTCCGCTGAAATTCCGGCAAAAAGTCCGCTGTTGTTACGCGAGTCATACGCTATGGCTGCCCTGATTTCACTTTCATTTATCAATGCCTTTTTCAGGTAATTGGCCAGGCCCTGAGTTGCAGCACCAACCGTGTATTTGTTCATGCGGTTGGTTCCCACACCCATGATACCGCGTAAACCGCCGGTACCAAATTCAAGATCACGATAAAAACATTCAACAAGCTCGGCCGGATCATTGTCCATCATCTCCTTTACCGCTTTTCTGGTGTCGGCGTCGTAATTTTCTTCAAGCCAGACTTTTGCTTTTCCGATAATCTTCGGGTCTACTTCCTTTATTGTCATAATATGTCAGATTTTTCAGTGCTTTAATCAGTTTGCTCTAACCTGATTTCTCTATAAATTGTTCATTACTTTCCGGTAACCCTCAATGACTCCCGGAGCGTTAAAAGTAATAATTATTCCCATTCTTTTACCTGAAATTTTCAGCTTTGATTGCAATGAATGCAGTTGCAGCAGTGAAATCTCCCGTTCCGACTGGATTTCTACAATCGCTTGATTTTCAACAAGTATATCAACAATTATTTCTTTACTTGTTTTGATGTCCTTGTAGTAAACGGGAAACGCAACATCCCGTTTGAACAACAGGCCTTGCAATCTGAGTTCATGAAGAAAACAGGTATGATAAATCTGAACATCAAGCCCCTGACCGAGTTCGGAGTAGACTTCTGATGCTGCTTCAAATATCCGGGTATGCAGTTTGTTGAGTTCAGCCCTGTTCATTCAGCAAAGCTAGGCATTTTTTAAGGCTTTCGTACCACCAGGGGACAGCGCAGTGCGTGATTGCGGCATATTTGCTTTTGTCAAGCACACTATAATAGGGACGTGGGGCAGGCAGGGGGTATCCGGCGGTGTTGGTAGGGATGACTTTGCAGTGAATTCCTGAGAGTTCGACAATGGTTTTTGCAAAATCATACCAACTGCAAGCCCCTTCATTGGAGAAATGGTAAATGCCGCCATCCGCATTTTTGTCGATTAGGTTAAGAATGGCATTTGCCAGATCGTGTGCCCAGGTAGGTGACCCGATCTGGTCAGCGACAACTTTCAGCAATCCCTTTTCCTTGCCAACCCGGAGAATGGTTTTTACAAAATTCTGACCATGAGCTGAATAAAGCCATGACGTTCTTATAATGATTGAACCGGGTGCAGCATTCATTACATTGTTTTCACCCAGGGCCTTGCTTTTGGCATAGACGCCTGCAGGTTCAACCGCATCCGTCTCCAGGTAAGGTTTATAATTCCGGCCATTGAAAACATAATCGGATGAAATATGTATCATTCTTGCGCCATGGCTTGCAGCAGCCGCGGCCAGGTAACCCGGCCCGCCGGCATTTAGCCGGTACGCCGCCTCAGGCTCCGTTTCTGCTTTGTCAACGGAAGTGTATGCCGCACAATTGATGATCCGGTCGGGACGGGTCTCCTGAACAAAGCGATTAACCAGATCGTGGCTGGTTATGTCTAACTCCTGGTAATCGGTAAATATAAATTCATGTTCAGGCAGGTTCGCAGCCATCAACTGCAACTCATTGCCCAACTGTCCTTTGCTCCCGGTAACCAGTATCTTCATTTAATTCTTATTTGATAATGGTTTTGAAATATTCTATCGTATGCTTCAACCCTTCGTCAAGCTGAATTTTTGGCTCCCAGTTCAGTTTTTGGCGGGCAAGGGTGATGTCGGGCTGTCGCTGGAGCGGATCATCGCTGGGCAGAGGCCGGGTGATAATTTTTGATTTTGACCCGGTGAGATGTATTACTTTCTCTGCCAACTCGCGTATGGTAAACTCGTTAGGATTCCCGACATTCACCGGTCCGGTAAATTCATCGCCGGTGTTCATCAGCCGGATCATGCCGTCAATAAGATCTGAATAGTAGCAGAAACTTCGGGACTGTTGTCCATCTCCGTAAAGGGTTATTTCTTCTCCTTTAAGCGCCTGAACTATGAAATTGGAAACCACCCTGCCGTCGTTGGGGTGCATGCGGGGACCGTAAGTGTTGAAAATCCGCATGATTTTAATCCTGACATTGTTTTGCTTGTGATAGTTCACGAAAAGGGTCTCTGCGGCCCTTTTTCCTTCGTCGTAACAGGCACGCTCACCGATGGGATTAACATGTCCCCAGTAACTTTCGGTTTGAGGATGTATCTGCGGATCCCCATAAACTTCGCTGGTTGAGGCCTGCAGGATTTTGGCCTTAATGCGCTTAGCCAGCCCCAGCATATTGATGGCGCCCATCACGGAGGTTTTAACCGTTTTAATGGGGTTGAACTGGTAATGAATGGGTGAAGCGGGACAGGCCAGATTGTATATTTCATCCACTTCAATGTAAAAGGGCATGGTGACATCATGCCTTACCAGTTCGAAATATGGATTATCAAGCAAATGGACAACATTTGACTTCTGTCCTGTGAAATAGTTGTCAAGGCAAACTACTTCATTGCCTTCATTCAGCAACCTTTCGCATAAATGTGACCCCAGGAATCCGGCGCCGCCTGTTACCAGGATTTTCTTTCTCATCTGATGAATTTTATCGCCTGACTAAGAATTATTAAACCGGAATTACGGCTTTTCTGTATTAACTCCGACGCAGAAGTATGAAAAGTCGAGTGACTTCAATTCGGCAGCATCATAGATATTACGACCATCAAAGATTACCGGGTTTTTCATTAATTTCCTGATCACTACCCAGTTCGGGTATCTGAACTCAGTCCATTCTGTCAGCAGGAACAAAGCATCCGAGTCTATTGCTGCTTCATAAGGGTCTTTGCAGTATTCTATCACTTCACCGATCCTTCTTTTAGACTCATGCATAGCCACCGGATCGTATGCTTTTACCCTGCACCCTTGTTTCAGCAGGTGGTCGATTATGACCAGCGAGGGGGCTTCACGCATATCGTCAGTTTGTGGCTTGAATGACAGGCCCCAGATTGCAACGGTTTTACCCCTGACATCGCCTGTGAAAAAGCTCATGAATTTGTTGAATAACAATGACTTCTGATCATCGTTCACGGCTTCCACCGCTTTCAGTATCCGCATGGAGTATCCAACCGTGTCAGCGGTCTTTATCAGTGCTTTTACGTCTTTTGGAAAGCAGGAACCTCCATAGCCAATGCCCGGGTATATAAATTTGTTGCCGATCCTTGTATCACTGCCAATGCCTTTGCGGACCATATTTACATCGGCACCCATGATTTCACAGAGGTTGGCAATGTCATTCATAAAGCTGATCTTGGTTGCAAGCATGGCGTTTGCTGCATATTTTGTCATTTCTGCAGAAGGGACATCCATAAAAATAACCGGGTGCCCGTTAAGTGTAAACGGTTTATACAGCCGGGCCATGATTTCCTGCGCTTTTTCCGATTCAACCCCTACAACAATCCGGTCGGGTTTCATAAAATCATTGATGGCGTCGCCTTCCTTGAGAAATTCGGGATTGGAAGCGACATCGAAAAAGATGCCAAGTTCACGCCTGTCAAGCTCTTCCTGAACTGCGGCCCGTACTTTTGCAGCAGTGCCAACGGGTACGGTGCTTTTCGTTACCACCGTGATATGTTGATTCATGTGCTGGCCAATGGTTCTGGCAACATCCAGCACATATTTCAGATCTGCACTGCCATCTTCATCCGGCGGGGTTCCCACAGCGATAAAGATTACGTCAGAATCATTCACACAACTGGGCAGATCGGTTGAGAAATGTAACCTGCCTTTCTCGGTATTCCTGGCAATCATTTCATCCAACCCTGGTTCGTAAATCGGGGAGATGCCTTTTTTCAGATTGTCGATTTTTTTCTGATCAATGTCAACACACACAACATTGATGCCTACTTCAGAGAAGCAGGTTCCGGTAACAAGACCGACATAACCTGTTCCAACTATAGTGATTTTCATAGAGTAAAGAATTTTCCTGCTTGTTTATTTGAAAGTAGCAAATGTACCAAATAGAAGTCAGGCTGCAAAAGCCGTATGCTTAAAAATCACAGATTTGCTTCTTCCAGTGTAATCATGCCGTTCAGGATGGCAAATACAGTGAGTCCCGCAGCAGTTTTGATTCCCAGTTTTCTGATGATGTTCTTTCTGTGTGTCAGCGCGGTATGCAGGCTCAGGTTCAGTTTTTCAGCGATATCCTTGTTGCTTGCGCCGAGAGCCAGCAGCCTTACTACTTCTTTTTCGCGTTTGCTGAGCTCTTTTTCCGGAGTTGGCATGTTTTCGTTTTCTTTTCCGGTTTGCAGCATCATCTTAATCTTTGCTGCAAGTTCAACAGGAGTCATGAAAAGTGAAAGATTCTGCTCATTCCCCGGCAGGTGGTTCTCCGAAAAAAGGAAAATCCCCTCAGGTTTACCTGATGTTACCAGCTGATGAAAACCAGCATCGTCGCTGAATTCTTCTCCTGCAATAATCAACTGAATATCATTGTTTTCAGAGAGGTCGGTTGCGGTTGTCAGATCGGCAGCAAGGAATATCTTTACGGGCAGATTAAGATCGGCAAGGCATTGTCTCAGACCAAGCCTGATTATATGCGATTGAGGAAGGATCATTAAACCGGTTCGTTTCATAATCTCTGGTTTAACGCCGGTTCAGTTTCAATTCAGTCTCCATCATCCTTACTTTTGGAATCATGATCTTGTCCTCGATTCGGGAATGTTCATTCAGATCTTTCTCCAGCCAGTAAAGTTCCGCTGTAATCCGGTTGACCAGGTCAAAGTCGAAAGGCTGCGGAAGGTATTTTATCATGATGTTTTTGAGGTCATTCAGTTTCTCTTCAACATTGTCATGCTCGGTTTCATAATGCTGAATGGTATAGTCAGGAATCCCCGTTTCGGATTCTTCCGGATGGTTGAAGCGGTTTTCGATACCAAGTACATAGGGGAAGGTGACCTTTTCCTCACGCATGATGTGGTCGTTCAGTTCCCTGCAGTAGGCGGCAAAAAACCTGTTTACAACTTTAAGGCCGGGGTTTTCGGGTTGCTGGCCGGAGCACAACCGGTCGATTAACTCCTGAATATAGGGGATCTGATGGTTCAGGTAATAGTCATGGGTTTTCTGAAGGTATCTGACCAGTTGTTTCAATGAAAATCCGGTGAGATCATGCGCCGGGAAATAGCTTTCATCAAGAAATGAATTGAGGATTACAACCATGAATACCGGGTCAATGTCTTTTTTGTGGCAGATCTCGCCAACGGTGACATCCCCAAATCCGGGTTGAATATCAAATCTTCCGATAACCCTGAGCAGGTTGTGGTTTTGCAGAATGGCATCTGCCAGATTTGTTTCTGTACTGATGGTTCTCATGTCAGTTGATTGGTTCTTGAAAGCACGGCGAATGCTGCAAAGATAAATCAGAAAAGCGCAGCTGGAAACTATGAGGGTATTGCTGAAAATAAAAAACCCGGCGAAAGCCGGGCTGTTTTGTGATCCCGCTGGGGCTCGAACCCAGGACCCCATCCTTAAAAGGGATGTGCTCTACCTGCTGAGCTACGGAATCGTTAAGGGACTGCAAAATTACTGCTTTTATCTTTACATGCAAATTATTTTTTCCGGTTTTTTCAGTGACATTTGTAATGGCCTGAAATAGTGTAAAATAATTTTTATTTTTTATCGTGAATGTGGCCATGTATAGCCAGCCAGAGGCATTCCGGCGACTTGCTGGTGTAGGTTACCCTGTGCCTTTCGCGGGCGGGGATCAGCAGGTAATCGCCGGGTTTTAATGCGATTTCGCCACTGTTCTCAAACAGGATTCGGGCTTCGCCGGTGAGCAGTATAACCCACTCATCCTTTTCCTGATTATACCATTCCGTTTCGGGAGTAATCTGACCCCGCGAAACAATGCGTTCAATCACGACATCACCACTGGCAAGGGTTTCAAACAACTCTTCCTCATCCGGAACGGCATTGCCATGGTGGAAAATGTTTGCAGGGGAAATATTTTTCATTTAAGCATTCCTTTGCCTTCGCGCACAATCAGCGGTTCTTCGCCGGTGCAGTCAATCACAGTCGAGGCTTCATTGTCGCCATAACCGCCATCGATCACAATGTCAACAATCTGATTGTACTTTTCATAAATCAGTTCGGGGTCTGTGGTATATTCTATGATTTCATCATCATCATGAATAGAGGTAGACATTATGGGGTGTCCGAGTTCTTTCACGATTTCCAATGGGATGTTATTGTTTGGGATACGAATACCGACAGTTTTTTTCTTGCTCTGAATCAGTTTCGGCACATTGTTACTGGCATTCAGAATAAAGGTGAACGGGCCGGGCAGGTTTTTGCGCATCAGCTTGAAGATTTCGTTGCTGATCGGGCGACTGTAGTCGGCCAGTTGGCTCAGGTCATTACAGATAAAAGAAAAGTTGGCTTTATCGGCTCTGATTCCTTTGATTTGTGCAATGCGCTCTACCGCCCTTGATTTGAAAATGTCGCAACCAAGCCCGTAGACGGTATCGGTGGGATAAATGATAATCCCTCCGTCCATAAGGCATTCAGCCACTGTTCTGATCTGACGCGGGCTGGGGTTTTCAGGGTATATTTTAAGCAGCATGGCACGAGCTTTTATACAAAAATACACTTTTTAACCAAAAGGGCATAAAAAAAGGGTAAGCTACTTACATCGCACCGCTACAACCATTTACCCTTGCTTCATTCCTGACCTGGGGGAGTTCAATGGGAGCTGGTCGTATAAGACTTACCCGCTGCAAAGATACAATAATTTGCAAAAATGACACAGAGAAACAGCAATTTTATAATATTGATTCATATTTGTACATTTGCACAACATTACAAATTAGCAAACAAACCCTATGGAAACAAAACATCCGATTTTCAGCGCTGCATTAAAAACCGGCCTCGTTATTGGCTCCGTTTCAATTGCTGTATTTCTTATTCAATATGTGGCAGGAATCAAACCGGTTGGAATCATGAGACCCATTCTTATCGGCTTATTCGGATTTGCGGTGAGTGTGACTCTGCTGGTTATTTATCTTAAAAAATACCGGGGACAAAGCGGAGGTTTTATTTCATTTAAAGACGCTTTCCTTTATGGATTTATTGCCCTTTTGGTTTCAGCGGCGATCTCTTCGGTATTCAATTTCCTGTTTATTCAGTACTTTGATCCTGAATATACAAGATCAATCATTGAGGCGCAGAAAGATTTTATGGAAAATTACCTGTCAGGTAAGGTTCCCGATGAATCTATCCAGGATACCCTGGATGGTATTGATGAGAGCATGAATGTCTCAACCCTTAAACAAAGCCTTAACAGCCTGATCTTCGGTTCTGTCTTCGCTTTAATTGTTTCGCTTATTGTAGGAGCTGTGATGAAACGTAAGCCTGCCATATTTGATGATAAAAACACGGGAGGAGTTGTTTAAAAGATGGACATTTCGGTTGTTGTTCCTGTATTTAATGAAGAAGAGTCGTTACCCGAACTTTTTGACTGGATAAAAAAGGTTCTGGGTGAATCTGGTTTTATTTTTGAAGTTATTTTTGTTGATGACGGAAGTTCCGACAGTTCATGGAAAGTGATAAAGGGACTTCAGAAGAGTGATTCCAGGGTGCGCGGAGTAAAATTTCGCAGAAATTTCGGAAAGTCAGCTGCCCTTAACAAAGGTTTTGAAGTCGCCGTGGGTAATGTGGTCATTACCATGGATGCTGACTTGCAGGACAGCCCTGATGAAATTCCCGGTTTGTACAGGATGATTACCGAAGACGGCTTTGATCTGGTTTCCGGATGGAAGAAAAAGCGGTTCGATTCGAAACTTACCAAGAATATTCCTTCGAAGATTTATAATGCCGCAACGCGCAGGATGTCAGGTGTTAAACTTCACGATATGAATTGCGGGTTGAAGGCCTATCGTAAGGAAGTTGTCAAGTCGATAGAGGTATATGGTGAAATGCATCGCTATATTCCGGTTATTGCAAAGTGGGCAGGGTTCAGGAAAATCGGCGAAAAGGTTGTTTCGCATCAGAAGCGGAAATATGGTGTGACAAAATTCGGCTGGGAACGCTTTATCAATGGATTCCTTGATCTGATATCCATTATGTTTGTTTCCCGTTTTGGGAAAAAACCCATGCATTTGTTCGGCGCTCTGGGAAGCCTGTTGTTTTTTACCGGTTTTGTAATTGCAGCCTACCTGGCATATGCAAAGCTGTTTCTGTATGGATACAAAATGACTGAGCGGCCGTTGTTCTATTTTGGTTTGCTTGCCATGGTGCTTGGTACGCAACTTTTCGTTGCCGGGTTCCTGGGAGAGTTGATCAGCCGCAGTTCCAGCGACAGAAATCATTACCTGGTGGAAGAAGAATTATAATTCTTTTTTATTTGAGTATAACCCGATGGATCAAGCCCGGAAAAAAGTAGTAATTATTGGTTCGGCTTATCCGTTGAGGGGAGGAGGTATTGCCACTTTCAATGAGAGGCTGGCTCAGGCTTATCAGGAAAGGGGTGATGAAGTCGTTATATATACATTCAGCTTACAATACCCTTCAATTTTTTTTCCGGGAACAACCCAATATTCAAAAGAAGATCCGCCGGCAGGTTTAAATATCAGGGTCAGAATAAATTCAGTGAACCCTTTAAACTGGGTCAGATCCGCATTTGAAATCGCCGCTGAAAAGCCGGATCTGGTCATTGTAAGATTTTGGATTCCTTTTATGGCTCCTTGTCTGGGTTCGATTGCAAGAATCCTGAAATGGCGCTTTAGGACGAGGATTATTGCCATTACCGACAATATCATTCCCCATGAAAGAAGATTTTTCGATTTTTCCCTGGTTAAGTATTTCACAGGGTCGGTAGATGGGTTTGTTGCCATGTCGAAATCCGTATTGAATGATATATCCGGATTCGATAAAGAAAAGCCCCGTATCTATCACCCGCATCCACTCTATGATAATTTTGGTGCGGGTATTTCGAAAGATGAAGCATGCCGGCGACTTTCACTTGATGAAAAAACGCCTTATATGCTGTTTTTTGGATTTATCCGGGATTATAAAGGATTGGATTTGCTGCTTGAGGCTCTTGCTACCAGTACATTGTCCGACTTGAATGCCCGCTTGCTGATAGCAGGCGAGTTTTATGGTAATGAAGAGAAATACATGGATATTATCAGGAGCCGGAAGCTGGATGACAAAGTCGTGCTGAGAACCAGTTTTATACCTAATACTGAAGTATATCTGTACTTCAGTGCCTGCGATCTGGTGGTTCAACCCTACCGGCATGCCACTCAAAGCGGGGTTACACAAATCGCTTATCATTTTGGTAAACCTATCATTACAACAAATGTCGGGGGCCTGGCTGAAATGATCCCTGATGGTAAAGTGGGGTATGTGGTGAGTCCTGACCCTGAGTGTATTGCAAAAGCTATTTATAGTTTTTACCATGAGGAAAAAGAAGCAGAATTTGCTGCAAATGTCTTGATTGAGCGTGAACGGTTCTCCTGGGAAGGATTGCTTGATGAAATTGACAAGATTGTAATTGACTGATGAAATATTTGAATCAGGCGAAATATGGAGTCTTGGCGCTTACAAATTAAAAATGGCTTTTCAGCGGTTTCATGCAATAATGCCTCACTTGATTTGTTTCCATAGAAGAGTTTGTTTTCTTGAAAATGAAAGGATCAAAATACATAGTAAGAAGTAAAGCCCCTCTGCGTCTTGGACTTGCCGGGGGAGGCACTGACGTGGCACCTTATTCTGATCTGTATGGAGGGGCAGTGCTCAATGCCACCATCAGTATGTATGCATATGCTTCCATAATTCCCGGAAATGATGGGAAAATAGTGCTGAATTCATTGGATAAGGAAGAAAGATATGAGACTGAGTCACAATTGAACCTCCCGATGAATGGGGAGTTGGATCTCTTCCGGGGTATCTATAACCGGATAACCCGCAATTACACCCATAAGCCCCTTTCATTTTCTTTAACCACATATGTTGATGCTCCTCCAGGTTCCGGACTTGGTACTTCTTCTACGCTGGTGGTTGCTGTTATAGGCGCTTTTGCCGAATGGCTGAAACTTCCGCTGGGGGAATATGATCTTGCCAAACTGGCATATGATGTTGAACGTATTGACCTGAGCATGGTTGGTGGTAAACAGGATCAATATGCCGCAACCTTTGGCGGAGTGAATTTTATGGAATTCTCGGCCAATGATAAGGTCATTGTTAACCCTCTACGCATTAAAGATATCTATCTTAATGAATTAGCCCACAACCTTGTGCTCTTTTACACCCAAACCAGCAGATTGTCATCAAAGATTATTGAAGCGCAGTCGAGAAACGTTGTCAACAAAAACCAAAGTTCCATTGATGCAATGCATCAGCTGAAGCTGCAGTCGGTGATGATGAAGGAAGCGTTGCTGCGCGGCGACCTTGATAAAATCGGTGAAATCCTGGATTTCGGATGGAAATTTAAAAAGCAGATGGCGGATGAAATTTCCAATCCATTCATCGATCAGCTCTATGAGACTGCCCGCGAAAACGGGGCGACGGGAGGTAAGATCAGCGGTGCCGGAGGCGGAGGCTTTATGATCTTTTATTGCCCGGGTGAAACCCGATCGAAAGTCATCAACGCCCTTAAAAAGTTTGGTGTGGAAGCCAGGCGCTATGAATTTACCGGCTCCGGACTTACCACATGGACCATTTGATCGGCAGCTCAAACCATTCCCGTTTGTGCTTTTACCTATCTTTGCAAAAAATAATACTATGCAGACCAGAATTCGTGAGGTTTTCCGCTCTTCTATCGATGTAAAGGAATTGATTTTGCAGGATGAAAACCTGCTTAAATCAATTGAAGCAGCCACTCGTGCCATTATAAATGCCTTTCGTATGAGCGGAAGTGTTCTTTTCTGCGGAAATGGCGGTAGCGCCGCTGATGCGCAGCATCTGGCTGCCGAGTTTTCGGGCCGCTTTTATTATGACCGGCCTCCCCTGAATTCGGAAGCCCTGCACGTGAATACCAGCTATCTTACAGCTGTTGGAAACGATTACTCTTTTGATGAAGTTTATGCCCGCATCGTGAGGGCCAAAGGCAAAAAAGGTGATGTGCTCGTAGCCCTGTCAACTTCCGGTAATTCTGAAAATATCCTCAGGGCCATTCAGGCTGCCGCTGAAGCAGGGATGACCGTGATAGGGATAACCGGACAAACCGGTGGCAGGATGAAGGATAAGTGTGATGTCCTCATCAATGTACCTTCGGCTGATACACCCCGGATACAGGAAGCTCACATTACCATCGGGCACATTATCTGCGAACTCGTTGAATCTGACCTATTCCCGCGCCACTGATGTTCATGGCTTATCCCGATATCGTTATTCTCGCAGGCGGACTGGGAACCCGGCTGAATCAAGCGGTTCCTGATACCCCCAAACCCATGGCGCCCGTCAACGGGAAACCCTTTCTTCAATATTTGCTCAATCATATCAATACAGCCGGCTTCAGGCGGGTAATTCTTTCGACCGGTTATATGAGTGAAAAGATTGAATCCTATTTTAAAAACAAGTATAAAGAGCTGGAGTTGCTTTATTCGGCCGAAGATGAGCCTTTGGGGACGGGAGGCGCTGTGCAGCTGGCTTTTCAAAAGGTTCAAACACCTCATTTTATGGTTATAAACGGAGATACGTTTTTCCGGATTAACCTGGATTTGTTGTTTCAAAAGCATATTGAGCAACTGGCCGATGTCACTATGGCCCTCCGGTGGGTGGAAGACGCATCCCGATACGGTGCGGTTGAATTCGACCGGAATAACCGGATTCAGAAGTTTACCGAGAAATCGGAAATGCCAAAGCCAGGGTATATCAACGGAGGAGTATATGTGATTTCCTCCCGTTTTTTTAAAGCACAGGCATTGTCCGGAAAATTCTCCCTGGAAAGGGACTTGTTTGAAAGCAAACTGGATTCAGGCAACACTTACGGCCTTATTTTTAATGACTATTTCCTGGATATCGGTATTCCGGCCGATTATCACAGGGCCCAAACTGAATTTCATGCGTTTGAAAATTGACAAATCCTGGACCTTGTTTCTCGATCGTGACGGTGTCATCAATAAACGACTGCCGGGTGATTACGTTAAAACCCCTGAGCAGTTTATCTTTATTGAGGGCGCCCTGGAAGCTATCCGTACCTTTTCATCTGTGTTTAAACATATCATTGTTGTAACCAATCAACAGGGAATAGGGAAGGGGCTGATGACCACAGGCCAGCTTGACCTGATACATAATAAGATGATGAATGAGATAACCCTGAATGGTGGCCGGGTTGACGGAATTTTTTATGCACCGGCTCTTGATTCCCAGGGCTCTTTCCTTCGTAAACCTTCCGTTGGTATGGGATTATTGGCCAGAAAACAGTTTAAGGATATCTTGTTTAAAAAGAGTATTATGGCCGGAGATTCTGTCAGCGATATGATTTTCGGAAAACGGCTGGGTATGAAAACAGTATTGACCGGGGATTGCGTTGTGGCAAAACAACACCCTGAACTTGTTGATTTCGTTTACCCTGATTTGCTTACCTTTGCAAACACAATAGATTCTAATATTAAGTTAAAGAGCTGATAGTGAATCCTCTACTGATTCTTGCGGTTTTTATTTCCTATTCAGCATTGCTTTTTCTAATCGCCGGAATTACCGGCCGCCGTTCCACTAACGATACATATTTTACAGGCAACCGGAATTCTCCCTGGTATATTGTTGCCTATGGGATGATTGGCGCGTCTCTCAGTGGGGTCACCTTCATTTCAATACCAGGGGAAGTGGGTGCTTCAGGCTTTTCATATATGGTTCTGGTATTGGGTTATTTACTTGGATATGCATTTATCGCCCAGGTTTTGCTCCCCGTTTATTACGGACGTAAACTCACTTCTATCTATACTTATCTTGAACAAAGATTCGGGCCATATACCTATAAAACCGGCGCTTCATTTTTCATTCTTTCGCGCAGCATAGGCTCGTCGTTCAGGGTTTTTCTTGTGGTTAACGTACTTCAGATTTTTGTATTCGACAATTGGGGAATTCCTTTTGCTGTGAATGTAGCGTTGTTTATGGGGCTGATACTGCTATATACATTCAGGGGGGGGATTAAAACGGTTGTCTGGACAGATACGCTGCAAACAACCTTTATGCTTGCAGCGGTTATTGTCTCGGTTACGATAATTTCAAGGGATATGGAGATGAGCCTTGGTGCGCTGATCAATCAGGTGAGTGAAAGTGATTTTTCCAGGATGTTTTTCTCCGAAATCAATGACAAGCGTTTCTACCTTAAACAGTTTTTCAGCGGTGCATTTATTGCAGTGGTTATGACAGGTCTTGACCAGGACATGATGCAGAAAAACCTTACCTGCCGTAACCTTAAGGATGCAAAAAAGAATATTTATCTGATGAGCTGGTCCCTTGTTCCGGTAAATCTGCTGTTTCTTTTCCTCGGAGCACTGCTATACCTGTATGTTCAAAAAATGGGAATAGCAATGCCACTGCGTTCTGATGACTTGTTTCCCCTGATTGCATTAAAGCATCATGGAACCTTAGCCGGACTGGTTTTTCTGATCGGATTGGTCGCAGCGGCTTATTCAAGTGCCGATGGATCGCTTACAGCATTGACAACATCTTTTAGTATTGATATTCTTGGACTTGGGAATAAAAGTAACTTATCCGACAGGAAGAAAGTAAACATAAGGATGATTGTACATTTATGTTTTGCAGTCTTCCTTACCGGCCTGGTCGTTCTTTTCCGCTCAATCAGCGATCAGTCTGTTATTACCAAGCTATTTACGATTGCCGGTTATACTTACGGACCCTTGCTTGGATTATATGCTTTCGGCCTGTTTACTAAACGAGATGTTGTTGACCGCTATGTTCCCTTGATTGCATTGGTTTCGCCGGTTTTAAGCTATATACTCAGCGTGAATTCCATCCATTGGTTCAACGGTTATAGATTCGGGTTTGAGTTGCTGATATTCAACGGCTTGATAACATATATCGGTTTGCTGATTATTTCAGACCGTCGGAAGTACCGCAATGCGAATCCTGAAGCGGAGATAAAATAGCGTACTGAGATAGAACTTTTTTTGTGTAAGATTGTTTGAGACGTATTTATACTTAACCTGACATATGAGCAACATCAGATTTAAAGCCCTTGAACTTGCCATGACAAGGTCTCGCAGGCAGATGGATATATTTCCTGATAAAGTATCCGATTATTTCGGAGAATTGGCCTTCAGTAAGGCGGTGATGCGTGATTACATGTCGCGTGAAGCTTATCACTCTGTGATGCGCGCTGCTGAAACCGGAGAAAGAATTGATCGTGGTGTTGCCGACCAGGTCGCATCCGCCATGAAGGCATGGGCGCTGAGCAAAAAGGCGACACACTTTACACATTGGTTTCATCCGCTAACCGGAGCAACTGCAGAAAAGCACGACGCTTTTATTCAGCCTTCCGGCGACGGAAAAGCTATAGAAATGTTCAATGCCAATGAGCTGATTCAGCAGGAACCTGACGCTTCGAGCTTTCCCAGCGGTGGTATTCGCAATACCTTTGAAGCAAGAGGCTACACTGCATGGGACCCGACCTCGCCTGCATTCATTCTCGACCGAACGCTCTGTATCCCGACTATTTTTGTTTCCTATACCGGAGAAGCACTTGATTATAAAACTCCGCTGTTGAAAGCCTCTCTGGCCTTAGATAAGGAAGCCGTTGCAGTGTGCAACTATTTCGATAAAAACATTGCCAGGGTTTATGCGACATTAGGCTGGGAGCAGGAGTATTTCCTGGTTGACACTGCACTATACAACGCCAGACCTGACCTGGTCCTGACAGGAAGGACACTTTTCGGCCATTCAAGTGCAAAGGATCAGCAACTGTCTGATCATTATTTTGGAATTATCCCTGAAAAGGTAATTGATTTCATGCGGGAGTTCGAATATGAAGCGCACAGGTTGGGCATTCCTGTCAGAACCCGGCACAACGAGGTGGCTCCTAATCAGTTTGAATGTGCACCGGTTTATGAAGAGGTAAATGTAGCGGTTGACCATAATCAATTGCTTATGCATTTGCTTGAGAAAGTCAGTAAGCGGCATGGTTATACTGTTTTGTTGCACGAAAAACCTTATGCCGGAGTGAACGGATCAGGAAAACACAACAACTGGTCAATGAGCACTGACCTTGGTGAAAACCTGCTTTCTCCGGGAAAAACGCCGAAATCTAACCTGAGATTTTTAACATTCCTTGTTAATATCCTGAAAGCGCTAGATACCAACGCCGACATCCTGCGTGCTTATATTGCCTCGGCAGGGAACGACCTCAGGCTGGGAGCTCATGAAGCACCTCCAGCCATTATATCTGCCTTTATTGGTACACAACTTACCGAGACACTTGACATGATTGAAAAACTCGGTAAAAAGGCGCTTTCAAAAACCGGTGAAAGCAATGGAAATAACATCAATATCCCTCGCATCCCAGAGATATTGATGGATAATACCGATCGCAACCGTACTTCTCCTTTCGCGTTTACCGGTAATAAATTTGAATTCAGGGCTGTGGGTTCATCGTCAAGCTGTGCAAAACCAATGATTGTGCTGAACCTGATTGTTGCAGACCAGCTGAAGAAATTCAGAAATGATGTTGATAAATTGATTGCTGAAAAAGTCAGGAAGGAGGAAGCAATTCTTCAGGTCATCAGCCGTTACATTGCAGAATCAAGAAGGATAAGGTTTGAAGGTAACAGCTACAGTGAAGAGTGGATTAAGGAGGCTGCCAAACGTGGCCTTTCAAATATTCCTGATACCCCTCATGCCATGAAATCCCTGCTCCGGAAAGAGGCAATCCGGATATTTGAAGAACACAATGTTCTGACGGAGCGCGAAATAAGGGCCCGATATGAAATCAAGCTGGAGAATTATGTGAGAAAAATCCAGATCGAATCACGTGTAATGGGAGACCTGGCCATCAATCATATTATTCCGATTTCAATACGTTATCAGAATCAGTTGATTGATAATGTTAAGGGTCTTAAGGAGGTGCTTGATAACAAAACTTATGTTGCCCTCTCAAAGAATCAGTTGGATACAATAAGGGAAATCAGCGAGCATATTTCCATAATCCGCGACCGTGTTATTAAAATGACTGAGGCCCGGAGGCTGGTTAACCGTATTACTGATATTGAGAAGCAAGCTGTTGCATATAAGGAAAAGGTACTGGTGTTTTTTGATGAAATCAGATATCATGCCGATAAGCTTGAGCTGATGGTGGATAATGAAATCTGGCCATTGCCCAAATACCGTGAGTTGCTCTTTATCCGATAAGGTTAACCATTTATCTTAATAAGTCTGATAATAACCATACCCTGCATCCTTGAGTGCAGGGTTGTTTTTTTTATTACAGGAATACAGAACGTGCAGGAGCAATTGATTGTCAGATGTACATTGGTGACAATCCCGGAAGAATCTGCTGATTATTTGTGTGCCTTGCGGTAGGCCCGTTTCCAGGCTCTCCTGGCCCAGTAATTTCGTCTCCAGTATTTGCCCCAGTTAATTCCTGACCATATCCTTTCATGAAAATAATAAATAGTCAGTTTTACCGTAAAATCGATAATGCTGATCAGGGAAGCGTCGCCAAGGCTTTCATTCAGCGTGCGTTGGGTTGTGCTGCGGAAAATAATAAAGAATACAAAAAACATTACCCCGGAAGCGAGCAAACGGTATGTCAATGCCTTAATAAAACTCCGTTGCGGGCTGTCGCGGAATAGTGTCTCATCTTCAATATTTTGTGTTTTATTTCGTTTCCGGCCGGTAACTGCGCTCATAAGTGCAAAAATTTTGTGCCAAATTTACAAAATTACCTTTATCAAAACCGGAATTAACTGACGGGCGACATTGACAGATCATGGCTGAACAGGGCATCCATAAAAAACTGATTGACCTCATCACATTGTTACTTGCGGGAGTTTCACAGTCAGGTGCAATAAATGCACGCTCTTTTCTGAAAATAGATTAATTTTGAGCAAAATATTCGGGAAATATGAAATTTAAAAGTGTATCTTCTTTAGTGTTTATTCTTCTTTTCTTCCTGCTGCTGTTGCCCGGGGTGATATCAGGTCAGGTTCACGTGGTTCCGTTCGGTAAAGGAATGCCTTCTGTTGAGGAAAATGGCATATTATACACCCTTCCGCGAAATGTCGTCAAGGTGGAGCTTGCCGTTTCGAAAACAGAGACCTTTAAAGGACCATATGCTGATTTCGCAATAAAGTATTTAGGACTTACTTCTTTTATTACAAAGAATTCTGTTGATTATTCTATTGTTGATGCGGATTTTGAGGTGCTTGCTGAAGCTGATCCTGATCAGTATTATTTTATTGAGATGGATGAAAAGGCCGGTTCAGGGAGGTCGCTTTTTTTTGCCATGAACGAGCAGGGTATCATAAGCGGGTATGCTGATGTTTCAAAAATGACGGGCCGCAAGCAATTGAGCGCAGACGGGAAATTGCGGACATCAGGGGCCGGTTCTCCGTTTATTGATCTTCTTCAGCCAAAAGTACTTGAAAAGGTTGACACCATTATCCGGCGGATCAGTGTAGATACGAATACTTTTGAGGATGTTTTTATCAGGCGGAGCATCTCCGAAAGATCGGCCGAACAGCTGGCAAAGGAAACTGCTGAACTGATCAGGAAAATCGATGATAATATATTCAATCTGATCACAGGTTATCAGGAAGTGAATTATTCAAAGGATGCGCTGGAATTCATGATTTCGCAACTCGAAAAGACAAAACAGGAATACCTGGCACTCTTCAGGGGAGTGAGCCGGACATCAGTCACAAAGCATGTTTATTATGTAACCCCCGGCAATAATCCTGAAGGGACGCTTGAAACAATTTGCGGTTTCTCAGGATCAGAAGGAATTGCCGCCCGCAATACTCCCGGGTTTGAGTCGGTCAGCCTGCTGATTGAATCGATGAATCAGCTGTCTGCAATAAGGGATTTTATCGCTCAAAGGGAGGCGCCTTCGAAAGGGAAACGGGGCCTGTATTACAGGATACCGGAGAAGGCCCGGATCAGCCTGAAGGCTGGTAACCGGATCATAGGGCAGAAAGAAGCGATGATCAGTCAACTGGGTATGGTCACTTTTCTTCCTGCCGGGATTTTTTCTTATATTAAAATGAATCCCTTGTCAGGGAGCATCGAACTCATCTCTTCCGAGTAAAACCATTGATCTTACAGATGAACCGGAATGCATTTTTTGAGAGGTTAAAGAATCTGCTGCTGTTCCCCGGTTACGAATGGAAAGTGATAAGCCTTGAAAAGAGGGCGCTCAGTGATGTAATTACAACTTATGTCTGGCGCTTAATCCTTGCAGGCGGCTTTGCCCAGTTTATAGGGAGTTTTTTCTATGTAAGAAATGTACTCGATATTGATGCCTACAGATTTTCTCTTCCGCTGGCACAGGCCTTTATCTACATTGCAGTCCAGTTCCTTGTAATTATTACAGGATCGGTGTTTATCAGAGGCATTGCTTTCAGGTTCGGGTCCGAAAAGAACCTGGCTAAGGCGGTGAAGCTGACTGCGTTTTCCTATACTCCCGTATTGATAGTATTTATTATTGCAAATTTACACCAGGTATTGTTAGTTGCCCTGTTGCCTGGAGTTTATGCGATTTATCTCTTTTGGAAAGGTTGTCAGTATATGCTTTCTACACCCGGAAACAGGAGGCTTTCATTTTCCGTGATTTATTTGATAGTTATGCTGGGGTTGTTATTTGTTTTTACGCGACTGTTCGGGTACCTGTCATCATTAATATTCACGGGTTTTGGCGGAGTTTAGCCATTTTCGCTTTATTGGGTGTGAAGGTAAGCCTGACGAATAATAACCAGATCGGTCAACAGCTTTTCAAGTAAGTTGATATTCAGCATGTTTGCGCCGTCAGATTTGGCAATGGATGGGTTTGGGTGTGTTTCAAGGAAAATGCCGTCGACACCCGCGGCTATTCCTGCCCTGGCAATTGTGGAGATCAGTGCGGGCCTGCCTCCGCTCACTCCGCCCGGTTGGTTTGGTTGTTGAAGAGAATGGGTAACATCCAGTATAACAGGGTGTCCGAATTCCTGCATTGCCGGAATTCCGCGCATGTCAATTACCAGATCCTGGTATCCGAACATGCTTCCGCGATCAGTGATCATTACATTGTTGTTTCCTGTTCCGGTGACCTTCTCAACTGCGAACTTCATGGATTCAGGGGCCAGGAACTGTCCTTTTTTTATATTGACCCATTTGCCGGTTCGCGCAGCCGCTTCCAGCAGGTCGGTCTGCCGGCATAAAAAAGCCGGGATTTGCAGAACATCGACATACCGGGCTGCAACTTCTGCCTCCTGCGCCGAATGAATATCTGTGATTACCGGCAAACCCAACTGATTTTTTACCCTGGCAATGCTTTCAAGGGCTGCCATATCGCCGATCCCGCTGAAAGAATCCTGCTTCGACCGGTTAGCTTTTCTGTAAGAAGCTTTAAAAACAAAAGGTATTTCCAGCTTATCAGTAATTTCCTTGATCACCAAAGCGATTTCAAGAGGCATTTCAGGGTTTTCAACCACGCATGGGCCGGCAATCAGAAAAAAGTTGCCGTTGCTGTATTTCCTGATGCCCGGAATGTCGGGGGTAGTTTTTATACTCATAGTTAATTGTGTTCTAATACTGGTATTTGTTTTTCCAGAGATTCTTCAGATATTTTCTGATTTCTTCCTCTCTGGGATTTTTGCCGGGCTCATAAAATCTGGTTCCGGAGAGCTTCTCCGGAAGAAATTCCATTTCAGCGAAATTTCCTTCATAACTGTGGGCATAGCGATAATCGGCTCCATACCCCAGGTTTTTCATTAAACCGGTCGGTGCATTCCTTATAGGCAAGGGAACCGGCAGATCGCCTTTGTTTCTTACTGCTGCAAGCGCTTCTTCAATGGCCATGTAGGAAGCATTGCTTTTCGGAGAACAGGCTAAATAAACAGCACATTGCGAAAGGATGATTCTGCATTCCGGATATCCGGTTTTATGTACGGCATCAAAACAGGTGTTGGCCAGCAGGAGTGCATTCGGATTGGCATTGCCGATATCTTCTGAGGCCAGAATCAACATCCGCCGCGCTATGAATTTTGGGTCTTCTCCGGATTCAATCATTCTGGCCAGCCAGTACACCGCAGCATTCGGATCGCTTCCCCGCATCGATTTGATAAATGCAGAAATAATGTCGTAGTGCATTTCACCTTTTTTGTCATACATGGCGAGATTTTGCTGTATGACTTTCAGGGCGGACCGGTTGTCAATTTCTATTATGTTGCCGTCCGGATGCTGCACACCGGCAATAATTTCCAGGGCATTCAGCAACTTGCGCGCATCCCCTCCTGAAATTCTCAGCAGGGCTTCGTCTTCTCTGATCCTGATTTCAATACCTGTCAGGACTTTTATTTTTGCCAGTGCCTTAGCCGTAATAATTCTAAGGTCATTCTCATCCAAAGGTTTGAGAATGTAAACCTGGCACCTGGAAAGAAGTGGTGAAATTACTTCAAATGACGGGTTTTCGGTAGTGGCACCAATCAATGTTATGATGCCTTTTTCAACAGCGCTCAGCAGTGAGTCCTGCTGTGATTTGCTGAAGCGGTGAATCTCATCAATAAACAACAACGCGTTTTTGCCAGAATTCCGGGCATTCTCAATAACTTCCCGGATGTCTTTTACGCCGGAGTTGATCGCGCTCAGGGTGAAAAACGGTTTCTGTAGTTTGTTGGCAATGATATGTGCCAAAGTGGTTTTGCCTACACCGGGAGGGCCCCATAAAATAATGGAAGGAAGGGTGCCGGACTCTACCGCCTTCCGCAGAATGCCATCGTTACCGATAAGATGTTGCTGACCAACATAGTCATCAAAATCAGAAGGACGAAGCTGTTCGGCCAGCGGGGGAAGGTTAGTCATCAGGAAAGTAATTATTGCCGTCTGCAAAGATAGGGCTTTGTGAATTGTCAGCGAAAAATTGACCGGCAGATCCTCCGGATCGGCTGCATCTGAATCGGGTATTTCTGTTTTTTCGGGAAAAATAGCGTAGAAACCTGATTGATTTTAAGCCTATTTTAATATTATTTTAAGGATTGTTACTGATATAACAATGTAAAAGCCTGAAATACAGTGTTTAAAACTCATTAAAAATAAATTAAATTTTTTTGTAAAAAACTTGCTTTTTAATACGGAATTTATCTATCTTTGTCACGTTTAAAAACCCAAAACAGAACATGAAAACATTATCACAGATTTTAGTAGTTGCCGGTCTTGCAACTTTGGTTGCTTGCGGTCCCAGTGCAGAACAGTTGGCTGAGCAGGCTCGCCTCGATTCAATCCGTATTGCTGATTCAATCGCTCTCGTAGAAGCTGAAGCAGCCCGTATTCAGGATTCGATCAACGCTGCTCTTGCTGCTGACACTACCGTTGTTGAAGAGGTTGTTGTTGAATAATCTTAATGAATTTT
>ERZ795057.650-NODE-650-length-34723-cov-13.219568_pt1 | contig 34723 bp, 29 predicted proteins | sample MGYA00375141_ERZ795057 | MGnify/ENA primary metagenome ERZ795057 (study PRJEB30186, sample SAMN05720163) | activated sludge metagenome | isolation source: Anaerobic digester | place: Hong Kong | collected 2015-01-26 ...
TCCCGCATCCCGTGCTTCTTTCTCCATGTTCTCCCCGAAGTAACCCGAGGTGAGGATCACGGGTATACCCATCCCCTTGATCCTCTTTGCAATCTCCAGCCCCGTGATCCTCGGCATGGAATGGTCCGTAACGACCACGTCGAAGACCTGCTCGCGCGATGTTATGGCCTCCAGCGCCTCCATCCCGTCCGTAAAGGCCGTCACCTTGTAACCCAGGTTCGTCAGGATGGAGTGCATCGTTGCGGTTATGGCCTTCTCGTCGTCTATGATGGCGATCCTCTCCGTCCCTCCCTCGATCGATCGTTCCCCCTCATCCAGGGCAGGCCCCTCCGGCTCCGTGCAGGGGATGATGACGTTGAAGACCGTGCCCTTCCCGACCTCGCTGTACGCCGTGATGATCCCGTTCAGCCTCTTCACGATGCCGTGCACCACGGAGAGGCCGAGCCCGGTTCCCTTGCCTGTGGTTTTCGTGGTGAAGAACGGATCGAAGATATGGTCCAGCACCTCCGGCTCCATGCCGCACCCCGTGTCCGAGATGCGGAGCATGACGTGCCTGCCCTGCCTTATGTCGGGATGCGTCCGGGTGAACTCCTCATCCACGAGGAAATCCTCGAGCTCCAGGGAGATGGTCCCTGCATTTTCTCCCATGGCATGGACCGCGTTGGTGAACAGGTTCATCACGATCTGGTGTATCTGGGTCGGTTCCGCCATGATGGCCGAGCTGCTTTCTATCCTCGACTGGATGGTGATGGTGACGGGGATAGATGCGCGGAGGAGCTTCAGGGCCTCCTTCACCACGGGCCCGGGAAGCAGCGGCTTGAGCTCGAAATCCGCCTGCCTGCTGAAGGTGAGGATCTGCTTGACGAGATCGCGCGCCCTTTCCGCGGCCCTCCTGATCTCCTTAATGTACGACTCGACCGCGCTGCCGCGCTCGCAGTCCATGAGAGACAGCTCCGCATAGCCGAAGATCCCGCTGAGGATGTTGTTGAAGTCGTGTGCTATGCCGCCGGCCAGCGTGCCGATGGCCTCGAGCTTCTGTGACTGCTGCAGCCTCCTTTCATACATCACCTCCGCGCTTATGTCCCGTCCGATCTCGAGGTAGCCCCGGATGGTCCCCCGGTCGTCCCTGACGGGCACGAGCATCACGTCCAGGCTGACGGGGTCCGGCTTGTTCCCCTTCAGGGTGACGCGGCCCGACCAGGGAATCCCTGCCTCCAGGGAGTTCCAGATGACATGGGGCGGGATGTCCCTGGGGTTGCCGAGGTCGGGTTCGGTCCCGATCATCGCATCGGGCGGTATTCCGGTGATCTCTCCGGCTGCCTGGTTCGCGAAGACGATCTTCCTGTCCGGTCCTATCTGCAGGATCATCTCGGTGGAGTGCCGTGTGACCTGCTTCATCATTTCCAGGGTCTTCTGGATGGGCGAGCTGATCCTGCTGGAAACCACGGTAATGATGGCGATCGTGATGATCAGGAATACTGCTGCGCTGATAAGGACTGCGGACAGCAGCCTGTCAACCGGGGACATCACCTCGTCTCTGTTCTGGGAAAAGACCACGGTCCATCCGGTGTGGGCCACACCGGCCAGCCCGGCCACCTTGTCCGATCCCTCGAACGAATAGAATGCGGCCCCCGGGTTCCCGCTCCGTACGACCTTTTCCAGCTCTGTTGTGCCGGGCTGGTCGAGGAGATTCAATCTGAGGATGTATTCCTTCCTCGGGTGGATCAGCATGAGCCCTTCCGAGTTGATCAGGTAGGCATATCCCGTCCGGCCGAGTCTCTTCCTGAGGATGATGTTCATCAGGAAGTCCGTGTCGATAGCTATGGTCACCGTTCCGTAGAACGTGTTTCCTTCCCGGATGGGGGCGCACACCACGACGATGGGTACTCCCGGCGTTGCCGTGCCCCTGGGGAACAGGGGGCCCGACACGCTCGTCCTGCCCTCCTTCGCATTGCGGAAGTAGTCGCGGTCCGACAGATCCAACCCTATCTGCTGCGCGAAGACGGCATCGGCCCTGTCAATGCCGTATCTGTCCGTCAGGAACAGGGTGAACAGCTTATCGCCGATGCGCCGGTGGATCGACTCCAGCTCCTCCTGGGCAATGCGGTAATCTCCTGTCCTGGAGGCCTCGATGATGTCCGGGTCCGCTGCAATCGATGAAGCCAGGTCGATCTTATGGTCGAGGGTCGCTTCGATGACCGAGGAGATGTCCTGTGCCAGGAGAACGGACTTTTCTTTTGTCATCTCCAGGAGGGAATGGGACAGCTGGAAATAGATGACCATGCCCGTAATGGAGAACGGTATGACCACCGCGGCGATGCCGCCGAGGATCATCCTGTATTTTAGAGGTGTGCCTTTAATCGCCCTCATCGTTGTCCCGGTGCGGTTCTTATTGACAGGTCCTCATCCCGACGCGTGCGTCTCACGGCAACCTCCCGTCCATCCCGAACGAAACAAACAAAGTGAAGATGATTACTTAAGAATAGTAACGAAATCAATCGCAAGGGCAAGCAGATTCTTTATCTGCCGACGACCCTCTCACGGCCTCCCCTCAGAGCACGGCAGTCCGCACACGCACTTGCCGCAGGCATCTGCCTTGCCCAGGGAGAGGAACCGCTCCTGGTTCTCCAGCAGGATGTCGTAGCAGGCGTGGCGGTCGAACCCGGTGGCGGTCAGCGCACCGGTGGGGCACTTCTTCACGCAGGCGCCGCACGAGCCGTCGCGCCTGTAGGGGCAGTACTCTTCCTTCGGCCTCTTGTCCGCGGCCATCACGGCGTCGGTCACCAGGCTGGCGAGCCTCCCGCCGCAGCCCTTGTCCGTGATGAGCATGCGGTTGAGCCCGAAGGTCCCCAGACCGGCTATGTAGGCCACATGCCGGTGCGACCACGCGCTCACCAGGGTTTTCTCGTCGAAGTTGTGGGTGGGAGCCACCACGGCCGCCCTGAAGCCGTGGGATCCCAGCAGCGCAGCGAGTCTTTTGTTGATCACCGCGATGAGCGCGTTGGTCTTCACATAGGCCTCGGCCCACCTCACGCTCGCCTCCCTGCCCTTCCGGTTGCTCGCCATGACCTGGCGGGCAAAGGGGAGGAAGTACGCGATCACGGTCCCCGCATCCGGCAGGAGGTCCGCAGGCAGGAGGTGGCCCGGGTGCGCGGTTTTTTTGAGGTTCTTGAACAGCGGGTCACCGGCACCCGCGCACGCCATGAGGGGCGAGCGCCAAATGCCGCGCTCCGGGTGCGCCGCAACGGTCCGCTCGATCTCTGCAAGGAGCAGGTCTTTCATCCGTCTCCATGGCACCGGAAAACCTAGGGAACGATCTTCCGGCACTCCACGTAGTAGCGCTTCTCGTCCGCATGCCCCATGGAAAAGGCCTTCCTGGGCAGCACGCCTTCGAGGATGATGGTCTTGAAGAGGTCGTGCTTGGAGAGCACGGGCAGCAGGAAGCCCATGGCTGACCCGCGGGAGGACAGGTCGGCCACCACGTCGTCGCCGTGGATGTAGTCGATCTCCGCGCCGGGGTTGTCCGTGCAGAACACGTCGAGGAAGGCCTGGAGGCTCCCCACCTCGAGGTTCCACCTCGGGTTCCTGATGAGGATGCGGCCGCGGCCTTCCGGGGTCAGGTACTCGATGGACTGGACCGGCTTGTCCTCCACCGGGACGGGCTCGCCTGCGGGCACCACGATCACCTCGGAGTCCTTGGGTGCGAAGAAGTCCTCCATGGCGGAGAACACCTTTTCAGGGGTCACATTGAACAGGACCCGGTGGATGGGCTCGAACTCGAGGCCCTTGTCGTGGACATTGACGAGCTCCACCAGGGCGTACCGGGCGGGGTGGCTCATGACGGCCGCCTTGTCGGAGGCCTGCTCCTTGACCTGCTCCCAGAAGAGCTTGGCCGAGGCCAGGGAGTGGTTGCCGTCGCCCACCGCGTAGAGGAGCACATCGGTGTTTCTCACCCCGTAGCGGTCGCTGAACCGGGCGGGTTCGGCGAGCCTGGTCAGGCCCCTGACCACCGAGTCGATGGCCCTGGGATGGTCCACATGGTAGCCCCGGATCTTCCCGCCGTTCATCATGAGCTCGAAGTCGTAGAGCTTGGTGAGCCTCTGGCCGAACAGCGGCTCGATCACGGTCAGCTCGGGGTCATCGATGAGCACCATGATGTGCGGCAGCTCGATGGACGCCCTGGAGCGGATCTTGACGCGGACCGGGAGCCTCTCCACCACGGTGCCTTCGGTGGCACGGATGAGGCAGGTGCTGCCCGGACGGAAGTCGTAGTGCTCCAGGTCGAGGCAGACGAGCAGGCCCCTGCGCAGCACGCCGCGGGCGTTCACGCGCTCGATGAGCACGAACCCGTCCCTGATGGGTTCGAGGATGCCTTCGCTCAGGTAGCCGTCCATGGCCTTGCGGATGCCGGCGAGGTATGCGTTCTCGTCCGTGGTGTTCAGGTACGCCTCGGGGTAGATGAGGCGCAGCGTCGAGGGGGACTCGCCCACGGTCTCGTCCACCTTCCGCCAGTACTCGGGCTGGGAGGTGAACTGGTCGCAGGCCACCACCGACCACCTGGTGAGGTCTGTCCCCGCTCGGGGAAGGAGGATCCGGGGTACGTGCAGGGCGACGTTCTCAAGGCTCATGGCGTATTCTCCTCGTCGATGGAAAGCAGTGTGCGTATGTCATACCAGAACCCATGCCCGGCTTTCAACCTCCTTCGAGCCCGAGGGCTCTCACGGCCTCAGGTGCAGGACGTCCGTGTACCGCTCCCTGATGGCCTCCTCGCCGAAGGGGAAGGGGATGTACGAACCGCTGCGCCACGCGGCGATGCCGTCATCGTAGTGCGGGCTCGACGGGTTGTCCGACTGGCCCGAGCTGTTCACGGCGAACATGGGCTCCTCTTGGCTGAAGTCCACCACGATGCGCATGGCCGGGATGAGCCAGGTGTCGAAGTCACGGCCCATCATGTAGCCGGAGACGTTCAGGGTGAAGTAGTCGCCGGAGGCCGGGTACGGACCCCGGTTGAAGTACGGCTCGAGCAGGCCCATGGCCGTCCTCTCGATGAAGCCCATGCGTGGGGCCATCTTGGACGCCTCGGTCTGCCAGTGATAGGTGTGCAGCGACCCCCAGGTCCAGGCCTTCGCATCGCTGCCCAGCCTCGACTCCAGGAACGATACCGCGTCGGCCAGGGCAAGGGCCAGGATCTGCGCCTTGGTCTCCTTTTCCGGGGTCCTCACGTCGTCCCAGAAGGGGCTCTCGTCACCCCGGACCGTGAGGTGGTCGCAGGTGGCGTTGTAGCTCTCGTTGTTGATCACGAGGAATGACTTCCAGGCCTTCGAGCCCTCCGGCCCGAGCTCGTCCAGGAAGATGTCCCGTGTGGCGCAGTGGAGCAGGGCACCCACGAACGCCGCGCTGCCGGACCCGGGCGCCATGTCGCCGTCGAAGCCCGCCAGCAGGGAGAGCCCCAGCCGGGCCCTGGCCTGCATCTTCGCATCCCTCCACGAGGCGATCTCACGCCCGATGGCTTCAGAAACCGCCCCTGTGCAGAAAACCGCCTGCATCTTCGGCACGAAGGCGGAGCGGGTGTCGAGCTGCATGTCCATGCAGGTCCTGGCGGTGTGCCTGTCCGTTGCTAGCGCCATGGCGGCTATGCGCTCCGCCCGCTCGGGCCAGTACCACGACGACGACAGGATGTAAGGGTAGTCCGTACCCACGGTGCGGTTGTTGGCCGTGCCGATGAAGCCTTCGGGAGGGTTCTTCGACCAGGGCAGGACCCCGGGGTCCAGGAGCCCTGTCCAGTCGTACTCGCCGGTCCAGCCCGGCGAGGGGACCAGCCCCCGGCCCCTGGCCCTCACCGGGTAGGTGCCCGTCACCTGCCAGCCGATGTTGTCCCTGTCCGCGAACACCATGTTCAGGGCGATGGAGCGGATGTCCTTCATGAGGGGGAAGGCCTCGTCCAGCGACCGGGCGGAGCTCAGGGCGAAGAAGGAGTCGAAGGTCCTGTCGCCCTCACTCAGGGAGGCCCACTGTACGGCGACGCCGTAGGGAGTCTCCGTGGAGACCGGCTGGAAGATGTGCCCCGGGTCGTTGCTGACGGCATCGTTCAGCAGCGGCCCGTGGCGGGTCTCGCGGACCGTGACGGTGACAGGGTCCTTTCCCTTGATGGTGAAGGTCTCCCTGCGCTCGGCAACGGGCAGCCACCGGCCCTGGTACAGGTAGTGAACCGTGCCGTCGATGGTCTTCATCTGCTCCAGAAAGAGGTCCTGGTTGTCGGCCATGACCATGGTCATGCCCCAGGCGATATGGCCGTTGTATCCCGCGACCACGGCCGGGGCGCCGGCCACGCTGATGCCCGCCGCATCGAGGGAGCCGCACCTGATGTGCAGCATGTTCCACATGGAGGGCAGGGACAGCAGGAGGTGCGTGTCGTTGGCGAGGATGCTCGCCGAGCCTGCGGTCCTGTCCTTGTGGATGGCCCAGTTGTTGGATGCTGCGATCCCGCCGAGGCCGAGCGAGCCCAGGAGCCTCTGGGTTTCCCCCATGCCTGCAAGGGCCTGCGATGCCCTGAGGAGGTCCACGCCGTCGAGCTTGGCCGTCTCGGCGAAGGGCAGGGGCTCGTCGGGGTAGACAGGCAGCAGCCAGGCCGTCTTTTGCGGCCCCACGGCCTGCATGACGTTGAGCGTGGCGGTCTCCTCGTAGACGTTGAAGGAGAGCGCGAGGTTCACCAGGCAGAAGACCAGGGCCGTGTCAAGGGGCCGCCAGGGCTCCGGGGTGTAGCCGGCCAGGGCGAGGTCGGGCGGAAGCCTGTCCTTGTGCTGTTCGAGGTAGGCGTTCACCCCGGCGCAGTAGCGTTCGAGCAGGGCCATGTTCTGCGGCGATATCCCCTGGAGCATGGTCTTCGCGATGCGCTCGAGGCCCATGGTGCGCATGTAGATGTCCAGGTCGAGCATGGGGGCGCCGGCCATCTCGGCGAGACGGCCCTGGGCCATGAGCCTGAAGCCGGCCATCTGGGCAAGCCTGTCCGATGCGTGGACATACCCCATGACCATGGCCATGTCCTCCATGTTCTTCGTATCGATGAAGGGGATGCCGTAGGCGTCCCTCCTGACGGCGGCGTCTTCCTTCAGCCCGGGCAGTGTCACCGAGCCGCCGGCGGGGTCCACCGTGTCCCGGAAGTGGCGGGATGCCATGGACGAGCACCCGCCCATGAGCAGGGATGCGGCCAGGAGGAGGGCGCATGAGCGGAAAAAGGCCTTGTGCCGGAGATCATGGATGCAGGGCGACGGACGTTCCATACCTGAAGTTCCTCCTCATGACATGAGGTATTCATGCACGCGGGGCGCGCATGATGAAAACGGCAGGGACCTGCATCACCCGAGGGTGATGGTTCCCTGCATGTACCTGGCGGCGTGCCCCGAGATGATGACGCGCCCGCCTGAGGCACGGCAGAAGAGCTCTCCGCCGCGGGGAGAGACCTGGAGCGCATGCAGCTCCTCCCTGCCGATCCGCTCCGACCAGTACGGGGTCAGGGCGCAGTGGGCGGACCCGGTCACCGGGTCCTCGTCGATGCCCAGCCGCGGTGCGAAGAAGCGCGATACGAAGTCCGAGGCGGTCCCGGGGGCCGTCACGATGACCCCCCGCAGGTCCGCCTGCTTCAGCAGGTCCATGCGGGGCTCCAGGGCCCTGACATCGTCCTCGTCTTCATAGACCACGAAGTAATCGGCCGACTTCAGGATGGCGGCAGGCTTCCCTCCGAGCCCTTCGAGGAGTACGGCCGGGGGGTTGCAGGCCTCTGGCGGCTGCGACGGGAAGTCCATGGAGAGCATCTCCCCCGAGCGGCTCACCGCCAGGGGGCCGCTCAGCGAGTCGAACCGGACCTCCGTGCGGGCCGGTTCGAGCTCGGTGAAGATGACGAAGGCCGTCGCCAGGGTTGCGTGGCCGCAGAGCTCCACCTCTTCCACCGGTGTGAACCACCGGATGCGGAAATGGTCTCCCTCCGGGGCGAAGAAGGCGGTCTCCGAGAGGTTGTTCTCCCGGGCGACGAGCTGCATGGTGCCCTCGTCAATCCATGCCCGGAGGGGACAGACAGCCGCCGGGTTTCCCTTGAAGACCTCGGAGGTGAATGCATCGACCTGGTAGATGGGTATGTTCATGGCTCCACAACCTCCCCGTGACGTCCGCGAGTGCATGGCCGGTCTGCAGGACCGGCTTCAACGAAGGGATTGTACACTCGCTGCAGGCAGTGCTGCAACGGTAAAACGGAACAGAAATTCATAAAAAGGATAAAAAATGTCCGTTTCTCAAGTACTTCCCTGGAGAGCATCTCGTAATATATTGAAATAAATGGACAATAACGGTGGCATGTCCCTTGCTGAGAAATGAGTGCATTATGAGAGGCAGAAGACAGGAAAGGCGGCAACGAGAGACCATGATATTCGATAACGCACAACTCCAGAAGATTGAATCTCAGCGGCAGGAAAGCCCCGAGGTCGAGCGTCTCATCGCCCAGAGAACCCAGTTTCTCAAGGACCATCCCCAGCTCATGGAACTCCAGGAGGAGATCGACACGCTCCTGAGAACCACCCTGGACCCCGTGAAGAGGCTTGAGATCCTCTTCATGGTCATGACGGAAAAGCTCACGGAACTGAGATCGGTCTTCTCGGAGGTCGTCAGGCTGGCCGACACGGCGATGGCCGGCGGACGCCAGTAGACACCGGGGAGGAGACCCCCGGCCGACGGCAGCAAGGGACGTTGCCGGATCAGAAGCCCACGTCGTCCTTGACGATCTCGATATTGGTCACGAGATACTGCTTGCCGAGATCCCCGCTGAGGAAGACGGGCTTGCCCTTGAACTTGAGCTCTATCACCCTGATCTCCGTCATGGTGAGCTTGATGAGAGGGTTCGTACGCTTCCTGTTCTTGTCCGCCTTCTGCTCGACGAGCTTCTTGATCTTCTTCTGGATCGGCCCGTCGGCGGCGATCACGGTTATGCGCCTGAGGGTCTTCCGGGCCTCCCTGAACCCCGTGTTCGACCTGTCCTTGAAATCGCCGTACTGGGACTTGAACCTGTTGAAATCGTCCTCGGACATGATGACCAGCTTGCCGTCCACATAGGTGAGCGATTCCGGGTTCTTCAGGCTGCGGGCCCCGAAGAGGACAAAGGTGCCCTCCTCGACGTTTCCCTTGACCGCCTTTACCTCATGATTCTGCGTCTTCAGCTCGAAGGAGTCGCCCTTGTCCGAAACGGTGCCTCCCGACCTCGAGGTGCAGGCCACGGCCAGAAGCAGGACCAGAACCATGGAAAAACAGCGCAGTCTCATCTTCACTTCATTGTCCTCCCCTTCGGCTCGAATAGGTGAGCGGAAGCATCTCCCGGGGATCATCCACTGATCACGGACGGGGCATGCAGGCTTGTCCCGCATCCCGATCCCCCGGACCCCCGGAGATTTCCCGGAAGATATAGTCGGGGTCCGAAGAATTGTCAAGCAGGGTCCTTTCCCCCTTGATGCACCTTTCCATGCGGGTATACAACAACGTTCATGGACCAGGGGAAGGACACGGGGGATCGGGACATGAAAGACCGTGCCGGCGCAGGGAGCTCCATCGTTTCGGGCAGCCCGTGGTGGGCCATGTGGCACATGTCCTGGCCCATGCTCCTCATCATGGTCTTCAACTTCCTCGTGGGGCTGGTGGACGTCTATGTGGCGGGGCTCATCGGCCGTGACGTCCAGGCGGCCATCGGGTTCCTGTCCCAGCTCTACTTCCTGCTCATCATCGTGGCCAACGCCATCAGCATCGGTACGGTGGCGCTCGTTTCGCGGTCATTCGGGGCGGGCGACAGCGAAAGGGCCGCCCTGTATGCCCGCCAGTCCCTCGTCTTCGGCCTGACCGTGGCGGTGATCCTCTCGGCCCTCGGCCTCCTGTTCTACCGGCAGATCGTCGAGACCGCCGGCTTCCCCCCGGGCATCCGCACCATGGCGGAGCGGTTCCTGGTCATCTATGCCTGGGCCCTCGGACCGAACTATATCCTCATCATCAGCAACGCCCTCTTCAGGGCCCGGGGAGAGGTGAAGAAACCCCTGTCGACCATGTTCATCTTCTGCGCGGCGAACCTCGTCCTGGACTTCGCCCTGGTCTTCGGCCTGGCCGGCCTGCCAAGGCTCGGATACCTCGGCATCGCGTACGCCACCGCCATCGCTGCGATGCTGAGCATGGCCGCCAACGTCGTCTTCCTGTCCACAGGGACATGGAGGGGCCTGCTCGGACGCTCCTGGAGGCCGGATGTCAGGACCATCCTCCGGATCGCCGGGGTCGGATGGCCTGCCGGCCTGCTCCAGGTGGCGTGGAGCTCCGGGAGCATCGTTCTCTACTCCATCCTGGGAAAACTCGGCAGCCAGAGCATCGTGGCCCTGGCATCCATCACGAACGGGCTCAGGATAGAGGCCGTCATCTTCATGCCCGCCTTTGCCGTGAACATGGCCGCCTCCGTCCTCGTGGGGCAGAACCTCGGGGCCGGCAACACCGGCCGGGCCGCCAGCCTCGGGTGGAAGCTGGCCTTCGCCTCCGCGTCGATCCTGTCCGCGCTGTCGGCCGTGGTCTTCTTCGGCGCCGAGTTCTTCGCCTCGCTGCTCACCGGGGATCCGGCGGTGCTGGCGGAGACCGCCCGCTACCTGCGGGTGAACATGCTCGCCGAGCCCTTCATGGCCCTCGCCATGGCACTGAGCGGGGCGCTCCAGGGGGCGGGAGACACCCGGGGCACCATGTGGATCATCGTGGTCTGCATGTGGCTCATCCGCCTCCCCCTGGCCTTTGCGCTCTCCCTGGTGGCCGGGCTCGGGGCGCTGGGCGTGTGGATTGCCATGGTCGTCTCCATGACGGTCCAGGGCCTGCTCATGGCATACCGGTTCCGGCAGGGCAAGTGGAGGACCATGAAGGTGGAGTGAGGAGAGGGGAAGCCCATCGAATTGTTTTCCTTAAGCGAATCGGATAGAATAGCAGGCAGGAGTCGAGGTTCGATCTCTTCCATGACTGAATGGCGCAACCTACCGCTTCTGTTCAGTGACTTGGTATTTATACAGCCTTCGGGCGCTTGGATGGAACATGCTTCCGGATGAAAAAAGCTCCACGAATGATCTGCAGGGCAGGCTTCGATTCGAGGCCCTGATATCTGATCTTTCGGCCCGGTTCGTGAAGCTCCCCTCCGACAAGGTGGACCGTGAAGTCGAGCAGGCGCTGCAGAAGGTCATGGATTTCTTCCAGGGCGACCGTTGCGGGTTGATACAGTTCAATGCGGAGACCGAGTTCTCCCAGGTAACTCATGCGGCCTATCTGGAGGGTATATCGAGGGTATCGAGTGATCTTAACCTTGCACGCTTGTTCCCCTGGATAACAAGACGCCTCGTCGAGCACGAAGAGAATGTCGTTGTGGAAAGCCTGGACGATATGCCCCCCGAGGCCGAAAAGGACAGGGAATCAGCCCGGGCCATGGATATCAGATCCATGCTGACCGTGCCGATCCTGATCGGGAAGAACCTCTCCTATCACATGACCCTCCATACGGTGAGCAGGCAACGTTCCTGGCCCGAGGAATATGTGCCGAGATTCCGCCTCCTGGCCGAGATCTTCGTGAACGCCCTTGCGAGGAAGGACGCCGACGAGACCTTGCGAGCCCAGCTGGGCTTCGAGACGCTCCTTTCCGACCTGTCTGCGCGATTCATCTCCCTGCCGGCCGGCCGGGTCGACGACGTGATAGAGGACGCCCAGCGGTCCATCGTGGAGACGCTCGGGCTCGATCGGAGCGTCGTATACCAGCTGAACCCGGATACAAACGAGTTCTTCCTCAGCCACGTATGGGGCCGTCCTGATCTTACTCCTCTTCCCGATATCTATCCGAAAGGGAAATATCCCTGGGCCTACGAGAAGCTCATGAGCGGCGAGGCCTTCTGGTTCTCCCGCTTGGAGGACCTCCCTGGAGAGGCTTCCAGGGATATCGAATCCCACCTCCAGTACCATGCGAAATCGAGTGTCGGGTTCCCCCTCTTTGTCAGTGAAAAGATCTTCGGGGCGGTGACGTTCACGGCGATCAAGCATGAATGCGTATGGACGGATATCCTGCTGGGCCGGCTGCGCCTCGTTGCCGAGATATTTTCCAATGCACTGGCCCGGAAGCTCGCAGAAGAGCATCTCCGGAACTACCTCAAGGAGATCGAGCGACTCAAGGAACAGCTGGAAAAGGACAACGTCTACCTGCGGGAAGAGGTCAAGCTTCTCTATGAGCACGGAGAGATCGTGGGTGAGAGCGAGGCCATGAAAAAGGTCCTCGTCAAGGCCGAACAGGTCGCGCCGACGGAATCCACGGTGCTCATCCTCGGCGAAACCGGGACAGGGAAGGATCTGCTCGCCAGGGCGATCCATACCATGAGCAGGAGGAGCGACCGCCCCCTTGTGACGGTGAACTGCGCCTCGCTCCCCCCCTCGCTCATCGAGAGCGAGCTCTTCGGCAGGGAGAAGGGCGCCTATACCGGGGCACTGACCAGGATGATCGGCAGGTTCGAGATGGCGGAAGGCTCGACCCTGTTCCTGGATGAGATCGGCGAGCTGCCCTACGAGGTCCAGAGCAAACTGCTCCGGGTCCTGGAGACCGGGACGTTCGAACGGCTGGGCTCGTCCAGGACGATCCGGCTGGATGTCCGGATCATAGCGGCGACCAACCGCAACCTCGTGCATGAGGTGGCTGAAGGCAGATTCAGAAAAGACCTCTATTACCGTCTGAACGTTTTTCCCATCACCATCCCGGCGCTCCGCGAACGGCCCGAAGACATCCCGGCCCTGGTCTGGGCCTTTGTCCAGCATTTCGAGAAGAAGATGGGCAAGCGCATCGAGACCATCCCCCAGAAAAACATGGACGCGCTCCGGCGCTACCCCTGGCCCGGGAATGTCCGTGAGCTGAAGAACGTCATCGAGCATGCCATGATCATCAGCAGGAAGACCCTCGAGGTATTGCCCCCGCCTGCGGGCTTCCGCGAGGAAACCGGTGTGGATGCCCTCGAGGATGTCGAACGGAGGCACATCCTGGAGGTGCTGGAGAGGACCGGCTGGCGCATCGCAGGGAAAGACGGCGCTGCGGAAATCCTCTGCATGAAGAGAACCACGTTGAATGCCAAGCTCAAGGCCTTGGGAATCAGTCGGCCAAGGCAATAATGACCATATTTCGCCACGGTGACCATATGTGGTCATCATGGCTCAGGGCCGTAGCCTGAATTCTCTGTTCGTCTTACATTAATACTCTCTGGTTACGAACAGTTATCAGATAGCCTCTCGTATTGTCCATCCTGGTACGAACCCCGCATAAGGGTGAACATCCGGATCAGGAGGCAGGGTATCACATCGGTTTTCCACGCAGGCCCCGTCCTGATCAAGGAGCAGATATCGACCACTTTCAGGGGTGTCATGGATGATCCAGGCTGTAGTGAAGATGGTTCTCGATCCGGAAAAGCAGCGGGAAGCGCTGAACATCCTGGTATCCGTCGCCCAGCGGACAAGGGCTGAAACCGGGTGCTTGGGGTGCTCCGTATTACGGGACGCCGAGAACGATCATGCCATCGTCTTTGAAGAGATCTGGCGGGGAGAGGATGAGCTGAAGCAACATCTCATCAGGGATGCATACCGGAAGGTGCTCCTTGTCATGGAGATGGCCAGTCTCCCCCCGGAGATCAGGTTCAACACGATCACCTCAACGGCGGGCGTGGAGCTGATTGAACGGGCCCGGGCCGCCGGTTCGCATCCGGGAGCTGCAAGAGAGACATGAATGAGCAGGGGGGAGGTGTCTGACTACGTCCAAGGACTCTTTCAGACGAGATCATGATGAAGTGCGAGAAGACACCCCGAGTTCCTCTATACCCCTGGTGGCGGTGTACAAAAGCCACGCCTCCGGACAAATCTGTGCCCGGGGAATGCCCAGGGTCGCATGGATCGGGCCGGGAAAATGAAACACGATCGTTCATTACAATAAAAAAGATTCAAAGGAGGTTTTCATGGACCGGCTGACAAAGGAAAACTATTCGAAGCTATTTCTCATCGGAGCCCTCTGGAACATGCTCTTTGCATCGTGCGGTCTGTTTGTACCCAGACTCGCCGATAAGCTCCTCTTCGGGTTCAAGAGTGCGATCACCTCCGGGACCACTGCTTTCGGGCTCAAGCTCACCTGGGCGCTCGTCTTCGTCTTCGGGATCGGCTACTACATCGTTTCCCTGGACCCTGAGAAGAACCGGGGAATCGTGTGGATGGGCATCCTCGGCAAGCTGGCGTTCTTCTTCACGACAGTTCAGTTCTATTTCAAGAAAGCCATCATCCTCCTGACTCCGATCCTGGCGTTCGGCGATTTCGTGTTCTCCGTGCTGTTCGCCATGTTCCTTTTCAAGACCAAAGACGATGCGAAGGGTGCCGTGCCCAAAGCGGCATAGCAGGTTGCCCTGTCCGGCCCAAGACCGGGATGAGGAGAAGACAGATGATCAGCTACAAAGGGAAGAAAGTGTTCATAACCGGGTCCTCCAGGGGCATCGGCAAGGGATTGTCCCTGTGCTTTGCCCGTGAAGGGGCCTATCTGGCCCTGGCAGACCTGCCTTCCGAGAAGGAAGCCCTGGAGACCTGGGCCGCAGAGCTGAGGAGCACGTACGGCATCACGGTCCGGACGTTCTACGGTGACCTCACGGCCTTTGACGGTCCGGAGAAGATCCATGCGGAGGTCATATCGGCCTTGGGTGACATCCATACCCTGGTGAACAATGCCGGGATATGCTGGTGGGGCAGGACCGAGGACATGCCGGAGGAGAGGCTCCAAAGGATGATCCTGCTCAACGTGCTGGCGTATACGAAGCTCTCCAGGCTCTTCCTGCCCGCCATGGTCGAACGGAACGAGGGGGCCATCCTGAACGTCTCCTCCGGGTCGTGCTTCCAGCCTGTCCGCATGATGTCCGTCTACGCGGCGACCAAGGCGTACACGCAGAGCTTCACGGAGGGCATGCGCATGGAGCTCCCCCGCGGAAGCCGGATCGTCATCGCGGCCATCAACCCGCTCTTCACCAGGACGGCCCTCATGGAGGACGCCGGGGTACCGCTGGATTTCATCCCGGTCCTGACCAGCTACCTGAGCGTGGATGAGCTGATGAAGGGGGCCTTCCCCTCCCTCCTGAATGGGAGGCCGCGGTATGTCCCGGGACTGCTGAACAAGATCTGCCACCTGGGCCTCGTCAGGTATCTGCCCCATGATATCTCGAACAGGCTGGTCTGGGTACTCTGCCACAGGCTCTCTGACTTCATTCCGGAGGCAATAGTGAAGCCCATCATGAAGATGCGGACCAGCTGACCGGGAGGCAGGGATCTCATGTGCGAGCACAGGGTAGAAAAGAAGAACGTATTCATAACGGGCGCATCGGGCTACATCGGCCAGAGGATCGTGGAGCGCTTCAGCCGCCGGGAGGACGTGGGGGAGATCATCGGCATCGATATCTTCGACCCGCCCTGTTACCGGGAGAGGATGACCTTCATCAGGCATGACGTGCGGGACGACCTGACCGGCGTCATGTCCCGCTTCCACATCGATTGGGCCGTCCACGCGGCCTACGTCATATCCGTGATCCATGACGCGGCTCTCATCGATGACATCGACCTGAAGGGCACCGTCAATTTCCATGATGCATGTGGCAAGCTCGGGATCGGGAACGTGATGCAGGTCTCGTCCACCACGGCCTACGGCGGCCACAGGGACAATCCCGCGTGGCTGACCGAAGACATGCCCCTTAAGGGGAACGACGACTTCCTCTACGGGAAGAACAAGGCGGCCCTGGAGAACACCGTGGTGGAGGAGTTCAGGGAAAGGCATCCTGATACGCATCACACGGTGGTGAGGCCCTGCTTCGTCTGCGGACCGCACTTCTACAAGAATCCCCTCGGCAGACACCTCATGAAGAGGGTCGTCATGCTCCCCTGGGACATGAAGCCCTTCCAGTTCGTCCATGAAGACGACGTGGCGGACAGCATGCATTTCCTCCTGAGCAGCAACCTGAGCGGCGCGTTCAACCTTGCCGCGGACGGCACCATGACGTTTAGGAAGATGGCCGCCATGACCGGGGGCACGGTCCTGCCCCTGCCTCCGTTCCTCATGGCCCCGGCCATGGACCTGGCCTGGAAGATGAACCTGTCCTTCCTCACCGAGTTTCCGAGCGCACCGCTGGCCCTCATCAGGTTCCCCTGGCTCGCGAGCAACCGGAAGATCAGGGACGCGGGATACACGTTCAGATACACCACGACAGAGACCTATGAGACCTTCGCCGAGCAGGTGCGGAACTTCTACGGCAGGGGGAGGAACAGGGCGTTTTAGAGGCTCCTGCATAACAAGACGGCAGGCAGAGGGAAGGTACCATGGCCACAAAGATCATAGCCGTGTGCGGAAAGGGCGGGGTGGGAAAGACATCGGTATCCGCCCTCATCGTCAAGGTGCTGCTCGAGAGGAAGAACGCGAGGATCCTCGCCATCGACGCGGACCCGGCCATAGGCTTCTCCTCGGCCCTGGGCGTGGAGGTCGGAAGGACCGTGGACGACATCAGGAACTCTCTCATCGCCGCGGCGAAAGGCGGCATGAGGGAGGACAGGATCTCCATCCTGTCGGGCCTCGACTACCAGGTGTTCGAGGCCATGGAGGAAAAGGACGGCTTTGCCTTCCTGGCCATCGGCAGGCCCGAGACCGAGGGGTGCTACTGCAAGGTGAACGGCTACCTCAAGGAGATCATCGAGAACCTGGCGGCCCAGTTCGACTACGTGATCATCGACGGCGAGGCAGGGATCGAGCAGGTCAACCGCAGGGTCATGGAGACGGTGACGCACCTCCTTCTCGTCTCGGATGCGAGCGCCAAGGGGATCAATGTCATAAAGACCATCCACGAGGTGTCGGGCAGGGTCATGAGGTACGACAGGGCCGGGGTGATCCTCAACCGGCTGAGGAATGGGGAGGAAGCGGTCGCGGCGGACCTGGGTGGCCTGGAACTGCTCGGCTTCCTGGTCGAGGACGACGGGATCAGGGGCTTCGACATTGCAGGCAGGCCCCTTCTGGACCTGCCGGGGGGTAGGAGCGTCGATGCGGTGAGGGAGATTCTCGGCGTGTTCGGGGTATGACCCGGCCATGCCATTTCATGAAAGAACGAGGCGGGTGATGGTAATGAAGAAACTGAAGGAAATGGAGTTTTTCGAGGGGCTGCTGGACAGCCCGAGGAACCCTCTGGTCGACGAGGCGCTCTCGCAGGGGAGGACTGCCGTCGGGTGCAACTGCTACCTGGTGCCCGAGCCGCTTCTCTCCATGGGAGGCGCCTTTCCGGTGAGGCTCAGGGCGCCGGGTGCGGGCAGCACGGAGCTCGCCACCCACTACCTTTCGCCCTTCATCTGCTCGTATGCGCGGAGCATCCTGGAGAACGCCCTGGACGGGGCGTACGACTTCCTCGGCGGCCTGGTCTTCGCGTCGAGCTGCACGCACATCACCAGGTGCGGGCAGCATTTCGATCAGCTCGATATCCATGCCGGCAGGGAAGGCTTCTTCACGCACTTCCTCGACACGCCGCGCAAGCTCTATGAGCCGGGCTTCGCTTTCATGGCCAAGGACCTGAGGAGGGCGGCGCAGAAGATGGCCCAGTCCTGCGGCATGGATGCGGGCGACGAGGCGCTGTCCGAGGCGATCCGCAGGCACAACGCCTTCAATGCCCTGCTCAGGAGGCTATCCGACCTTCGGAAGGAGGAGCACCCGAGGATCACGGGCACCGAGTTCCACACCGTGATGGTGGCCTCGAAGACGGCGCCGAAGGATATGCTGCTGGGGCCGCTGAAGAAGCTCGTCGCCGCGGCTGAGAAGAGGGAAGGGATAAAGGACTTCCGCGCACGGGTCATGGTGGTGGGGTCCATCTTCGACAACCCGAGGTTCACGGAGCTCATCGAGGAGCAGGGTGGGCTCGTGGTGGCGGACCGCTACTGCTTCGGTTCCCTGCCCGGGCTTGAGGAGATCGGCGAGGAGGGCGACCCCTACGAGAGCCTGGCGCGGCACTACCTCACGACCTGCGAATGCCCGCGTATGATGGAGAAGCTCAAGGATAGGGAGGGATCCCTGAAGAGGTGGGCCGGGGAGTTCCGGGCCGACGGGATCATCTTCGAGACCATGAAGTTCTGCGACCTGTGGGGATACGAGGCGGTATCCGGCGTGCCCAAGCTCAGGGACTCCGGCATGCCCGTGGTGAGGATCGAGCGGGAGTACGCGTTTGTGGGCGAGGGACAGCTGAGGACCAGGGTGCAGGCGTTCATCGAGCTCATAGAGGGCAAGCGGCTGGCAAAAGCATTGGCAGGATAGGGGGAGGAAGCGCATGTTGAAATACCGGGGCAACATAAGGGATCAGTGGGTCGACTTCAAGTACTGGGGCCTGAACTGGCTCGCCATCCTGGGTCTTGTGGCGACCAACCCCTACAGGGTGGTCGTGTCCTTGTTCAAATACCCGTGGATATACGATCTCCTCAAGACGAACAACCTGGTCAAGCGCTACAACGAGGGCCGCAGCGGCACGGCCCTGCTCCTGTCGAACCTCAACGTGCACCGGGTCGTCCAGGGGGTCGTACGTTCGCTGAAAAACATCGTCCACGGCACCAAGGACACGGTGCTGGCGAACTGCATGGTGCCCACCGAGATCTATCAGGCCATGGACCTCAAGTACTTCATGACCGAGCTGCCTGCCGCGCTTCTTCCCATGGAGGACCAGCACACCTGCGACAAGTACATGGACCTCATCGAGAACAACGGCCTGCCCGGTGACACCTGCAGCTATCCCCGCATCACCGCAGGCGTGTTCGCAGCCGGCGAGATCCCCAGGGATGTCAAGGTCCTCATCTCCAACAACCTGCCCTGCGAGGCCGGGATGGCATCGTACGGCTATTACGAGGACAACCTGAACGTGCCTGCATACCGACTCGACATCCCGTACAACTTCAAGGATGAAGACGCCCTGGACCTGTTCGTGGAGGATATGCGGGGCATGATCGCCTTTCTGGAAAAGCACACGGGACACCGCATGGACTGGGACAGGCTGCGGGAGATACTCACCCGGTACAACCGGATGAACGAGCTGGAGCTGGAGCGCTGGGAGATGGCCGCATCCGGTACGCCGCCGCTGGCCAATGAGAATATCTGGATCACCCACTTCTGGAATTACAACATAGACCCGGGCAACAGCGAGAGCTCAGCCTGGTACGAGGAGACGCACAAGATCATCAGGAAGGCCTATGAGCGCAAGGAGCCCGCGCTGAAGGACCTGCGCTTCAGGGCCGTGCTCTGGAACCCGCCCACGTTCGCCTATGCCCATTTCTGGAACTGGCTCGAGCGGTGCTGGGGCATCGCCTGCCTCAACGACATGGAGTCGTTCGGTCACTTCGAGGACATGTTCATCGACACGAGCACGAACGGCACCATGCTCAAGGGCCTGGCGAGGAAGTGGTGCAACGCGACCATGGCCCGGCACACCCGGGGGCCCATGGAGAACTACCTGCCCGACCTCTGGCACATGTACGAGAAGTTCAACGCCGACTTCATCCTCGTTGCCGGACATATCGGCTGCAGGAGCAGCTCGGCCATGACCGGCGTCATGAAGGAGCAGGCGCAGAAGAAGGGCATACCCTTCTGCATCTTCGACTACGAGCTCATGGACTCGCGGGTGTGCTCGCACCAGGGCATCAGGGACCAGATCAGCAACTTCATGTTCAACGTCATGAAGGCGAAGCCCCTGGACGAGAGCCTGCTCGTGATCGACGACGACAGCGAGTGGTGAGAACAGGAGAAAGGGAGACTGCGATGAACAAGAACTTTGTCTGCGGCTGCGACGTGGGATCGACCTACGGCAAGGCGGCCATCATGGATATGGAGGGTGTGGTTCTGGGCACCTCCATCGTGAGGAGCAAGCTCGACCCGGAGAAGACCTCCATGCTCTCCATCGAGGAGGCCCTCCGGAGCTGCGACGCCCGGCACGGCGTCAGGGGTCTCGACGATTTCGCCTACCTCATCGGGACCGGCTACGGCCGCAACCGGGTGCCCTTTGCGGACGAGAACATCTCGGAGATCACCTGCCACGCCATGGGGGTCCACATAACGAACCCCGGGGTGAGGACCATCGTGGACATCGGCGGCCAGGACATGAAGGGCATCAGCATCGATGCGGACGGATCGGTGAGGCACTTCGCCATGAACGACAAGTGCGCCGCCGGTACGGGAAGGTTTTTCGAGAGCATGATCCGGGCCTTCGAGGTCGACTTCGAGGAGTTCTCGGCAATGTCGCTGAAGGCAAGGCAGATCGTCCCCATCACCTCGCAGTGCAGCGTGTTCGCCGAGTCCGAGGTGGTGAGCCTGGTGGCCCAGAAGAAGGACCCTGCGGACATTGCGGCGGGCATCCAGGCAGCGGTGGCCAAGAGGTGCTTCACCATGCTCAAGAGCGCCGGGGTCGAGCGGGAGGTCACCATGACCGGCGGGTGCGCCAAGAACCTGGGGCTGAAGAAGGCCCTGGAGAAGATCCTCCGGTTCGATGTCGTACAGCTCTCCACGGACCCGCAGCTCATGGGCTCCCTGGGGGCGGCCGAGTTCGCGCGCAGGAAGGTTCTGGCCAGGAGGTCGGGAAACTGAGGCATTCAGCTCACAGAACAGGAGACGGACATGGTAAGGATATTTTCGTTTGCACGGAGACTGGGGCTTGCCGCAACGGCCTCGATGCTGATCGTTTTCGCGATCTACTGGTTCGAGCTGGATGACAAATTCCTCAAGGCCTTCGAGCCGACCTTCAGGAAGATCTGCACCTGGATGAAGGGGTAGAGCCCCGGCTGATGAACGTGTTCGACCAGCACCTCGACGAGGTGAGGCAGGCCCTTGCATCGGGTGATCTCCGGATCAAGGCAGGCACCTGTCTCTTCGACCCGGAAAGGACCTGGCCGAGGGGCCGGCCCGGCGACATCATCCTGAGCACCGATACGGCCATCGAGCTGGGGCATCCCCAGACGGAGTCCCTCGCCTTTCTGATGTGGACGGATTCATCGGACATGGTCGTAGACGGCCGGATAACCGTCGTCGGACCGGATCTCGACGGGCTCGCCCCGGGCAAGGCCCCCTTCGGAAAGATCGTCCTCGCGGGCGTCCACGGCTTCACCGGGGACAATGCCTATGACCGGTTCCAGGAGCTGGACATGATCCGCTTCAGGCTCTGCCTCGAGGGGTACATGCTCAGGGCGGTGCCCCAGCAGAACAGGGAATGGGGCAGGGTGAGCAGGCAGGCCCGGATGAACGGGCTTTCCCTGAGGATGATCGGCAACGAGCTCATCCGCGAGTACCGGAAGCTGGACTATGTGGATGCCGCGGAGGTGATCTTCATCACCTCATCCCCGCAGGACATACGGCTTTTCAGGCCCACGGGCGAGAAGGCCGCCCGGATAATCGGGGCCATGAACAGGATCTTCGACGACCTGGAGCAGGACTGTGACGCCTGCGGCTTCAGGGACGTCTGCGACGAGGTGGAAGGTCTGCGGGACATGCACCGGAAGGCACGAGGGAAGCGCTAGAACCTTTCATGCCACGGATGGAGAACGGCTCCCTCCGGTGCTCATTGCCGCGGCAGGTGAACGACCCGGCCTGCACGGAGGGGCATGAGATCATCTCGACATCATGCCCCCCGCTCTCAGCGCTGGTTTCTGAAGCACACGAAGGCGAGCAGGTCGCTGCCGGTGTTGATGAGCTGGTGATCCCCGGCGTCGATCTCGATGAAATCGTTGGGTCCGATCTCTTTGCGCAGGCCTCCCAGCCTGATGACGCCCCTTCCCGACACGACCACGATCCGTTCCTTGTCGTCGTGTCTATGGTCGGGCGTATGACCGCCCGGCTCGAGCTCGATCCACGTGGAGTCCTCGGACAGGAGCCTGAGCCTCATCTTTGCAGTGCCTTCCAGTCCCAGGGCCGGGGCATCGAATCCTTGCACATCGGTGCAGCGTACATGCTTCATGGGTTCACCTTCACGTCAGATGACAGTGACAGCACCTTTGACCAATCGGCTCTTCCCTGTCAAGGCATGTATATGACCGCCCCACGATCATTGATCCTCGATGCCCGGCCGGCATCTTAAAAACCTCTACCCCCTGGGGTACGGTATGTCCGGCCCGACCCAGGGATTGACCGGTCCCACGAGCATGAACGGCATGGGGTTGTATTTGCCGAAGGTTATGGTGAGCCTTCCTATGCCGAGATACAGCGTGTCGTTCACCCTGCGGACCTCGTCCGTCATGGTGTTGGTGTAGAACGTGTTGTAGTCCCTGTAGCTGAGCTGAAACGAGGGCCTGCCGTCGAACACCGACGAGACCATGGAGGTCTTGTTCAGCATGATGCGGGCCAGCCTCTGGGGCGAGTTCAGTCTGAAGAGCGACCGTACGAGGGAAACGATCTTCATGAGGGTCGCCGCAAAGTAGTTCTCAACCAGGTGCGACTGTGTCGTGATGAAGGTGTTGTACCCATGGCCGTTCCGGTCGCCGAGGGGCTCGAAGGCCTTGTGCTGCCAGTCTCCCCAGGTGAAATGGAGATAGAGCTTGGCCAGGAACATGTTGATGACATACCCGCTGTCAAGGAGGTATGCCCGGTACTCGCCGCGCATCTCGGACATGGCCGGGGCGTCGAGCTGGTGGAACAGATCCATGAGCTGCGTCCTCTTCAGCTTCATGAGATCCTCATAGGTATAATCCTCCAAAGGTTTCCCCATAAAATTCCCCATCGCCATAGGCTTCCTCCTTTGTGTCTTTCCGGCGTTTATCTTAAAAGATGATGTAGCTCAAGCCTCCTGCCCAAACCGACCTGCCATCCAACATACAGCAGAGAACCTCAGTATCCTGCTATCTTCTTGTAGATATAGCGGGTGATGAACTGGGGCTGCTTGACCCCCGCCGCCATCAGGAATCTCCAGAAGAGGGTGTCCACATGCCAGTGCACGAGGAACTTCATGTTCAACCCGACGGCAATCGAGATCATCTTCACCACATCCCGGGTCGTCAGGTTGATGCCGACGCGCCTGGAGACGATGCTGCTGCATTTCTCCATCATGGGGGTATCCACAAAGTTAGGCCAGATCGCGCATACATAGATGCCGTATTTCTGCCATTCGATGCTCAAAGCCTCGGTGAATCCCCGGACAAAGAACTTTGATGCGGAATAGGTCGTCTCTGTGGGCACGCCATAGTTGGCTGCCTGCGAGCACAGATTGACCAGGGTGCCCCGGGCGTCCTTCAGGTAAGGAAACGCATGGTAGGCACAGTTCAGCATGCCCCTGTTGTTCACATCGAGAATGGCATGGTGGTTGGATAAGGGCTGGGCCTCGAAGGGCTCCATCCAGGCGACGCCTGCATTGTTGATGAAAAGGTCGATCTTCCCGCCCGCCGCTTGTGCGAAGTCGGCGATAACCTCTGCCGTCCTTTTCTCGTCCCTCACATCCATGACGGCGGAATAGGCTATTTTGCCGCCGTACTCCTTTCTGAAAGATTCCAGTGCAGGTTCATCGACGTCGGTGATGCCGACATGCCATCCCTTGTCTGCATAATGGGCTGCAACGGCCTTTCCGATGCCCATGGCCGCTCCGGTGACGAAGACGCTCTTTCTCATACATCCTCCTCTGTCATCAATCTCGGCCGAGCCGGATCGCTCTCAGCCGGGCCTGGGTGTCACTCGTTCATATGCCGCCTAGTTTCAATACAATATGATTTGATTGGCAGTGGATTGACAATGGGCACAAAAGACAATTCCATTGTGATTTGCCGCCAAGGGCGATGCGCATGAAGAATCCCATCTTTGACACCCCAGTCCTGAGACGAGTCCGGGTATCCTGTTTTGAAATGACAGGACCGGCTCCTCCATGACCGGGGAGAGTGATTACCTAGATGCAGTGGCGGCAAAGCACATGGAACGGCACATACCATGCGGTTTCACTGAAGAAACCTATGCTCCAGAAGAAGCCCATGCCTCAAACGAGTCTTGCCAAAACGTCCGAGAACGGCAATCAAACTGCGGTTGACATCCATGTGAAAGTGGTATTTTCTAAAAGGTGGAGATCAAAGCTTCTGTCTGGTTAAGCATCCGTATGGCGCATGCCGTCTTGGTGATTGATTCCATGGCTTTCTTGAGTCTGCTTGAACGGGAGGATTTAAAATGGTCATATCGAAACATACCCAATCCATGTTTCTGGCTTTTTGCCTGTTCATCTTTTTCGCTTCCTGCGGTGGTGGCGGCGGAGGAGGAGGCGGCTTGGCCGCACCGACAGGTGTTACCGCCACACCGGAAAACGGCCAGGTAATCATCGCCTGGACTGCAGTAACAGGCGCAACCTCTTACAACATTTACTGGTCAACCACGCCGGACGTGACGTTGAGCAACGGCACAAAGATTGCTGATGCTGCCAATCCTTACACCCAGACAGGGCTGACCAACGGAACGACATACTACTATGTGGTGACTGCGGTAAATTCCAATAGTGAGTCAGGGACATCCACCGAGGTGAGTGGAATGCCGGAGGACACGAGCCATGCCGTGGCCCTCGATGATACCTTCGGGACTGATGGGATAGCAATAACACCGATAGGGGCTCTTTGGGACAGGGCCTATGGGATTGCCATCCAGGGAGACGGGAAGATCGTGGCGGCAGGATACTCGGATAATGGGTCCGATACGGATGTTGCTGTGGTTCGCTACAACACCGACGGCAGCCTGGATACTGACTTTGATTCAGACGGGATGGTGACGACACCGGTAGGGACTTCTTATGATGGAGCCCGTGCAATTGCCATCCAGGGAGACGGGAAGATCGTGGTGGCAGGATACTCGGGTAAGGGATCCGGTACGGATTTTACCGTGGTTCGCTACAACACCGACGGCAGCCTGGATACCGCCTTTGATGCGGATGGGATAGTGACCACACCGGTGGGGACTTCCGATGATGAAGCCCATGCAATTGCCATTCAGGGAGACGGGAAGATCGTGGTGGCGGGATACTCGGATAATGGATCCGATACGGATATTGCCGTGGTTCGCTACAACACCGACGGCAGCCTGGATACCGCCTTTGATACGGACGGGATAGTGACCACACCGGTAGGGTCTTCCGATGATGAAGCCCATGGGATTGCCATCCAGGGAGACGGGAAGATCGTGGTGGTTGGATATGCAGGATCCGATAGATTCTTGACCATGGTTCGCTACAATGCCGACGGCAGTTTGGATACCACCTTTGATGCGGATGGGGTAGTTGAGACGACGATAGCCTCCCCGGACCCTTCGATAGCCATTCAGGCAGACGGAAAGATTATAGTCGCAGGAAGTGCTCCGGGTGTGACCAGTGTGAATATCTTTCTTGTCTGCTTCAATACCGATGGCACCCTGGACACTACCTTTGGTTCGGGTGGGATAGCACTGACACCGACAGGAGGGATTGAAGGAGAAGCCGGAGGGATTGTCATCCAGGAAGACGGGATGATCGTGGTGGGAGGAACGTATGCTGTCAGCAAAGATGAAGCTTATATCGTCCTCGCACGCTACACTTCTGATGGCAGCCTTGATACTTCTTTTGATTCGGACGGGATGGTCATAGGGCCTGACGGTTATTTTACAAGTGATATCGCCCTCCAGTCGGATGGGAAAATCGTGCTGGGAGGTTACACGAATTCTCCCATTGATTTTTTCCTTATGCGTTACGAGTAATTATTACGGTTCATAAAGGAGGGACTTCATCAGGGTCTGGGTCGTATGGCTGAAGTCCCCCTTGAGCCGGATATTCTCTCTGTACTCACCCCAACCCATGGATAGGTTAGGTACAGCCTGACCATGGAGAATCGGACCTCTGCAAGATCAGACAACGGATCGATGCCGTAATAATCTACCCTGTCCAGGAATCGAGACCTCTCAGCATGGCATCCATGGCGTCGTAGGCCTCAGCGGCCGGGTGGGTGTACCTCCCCGGGACCACGGGCAGCCTGCCTTCGGCCATGAGCCGCTCCAGAGCGAAGCCGGTGACGAGCTTGTTGTGGCGCCAGGGCCTCAGGCTCTCAGGGTACCGCTGCCGGAGGAGTAATGCGAGCTCCCTGACCGGTCCCGTATCGTCCGGCAGCTTCGCCTCGATCTCGATCTCGTGGTGGAGGACGCCCAGGGCGGCCACGATATAGCGGACCCGGTCCAGCGCCATCTCCGCCACGGTTCCCGGAAAGGGGCCGTCCGCGTACGAGGCGTCCAGGACGAGCCTGTCCGTTAGGCGCTCCTGGATGGGGACGAGGCCGAGGCAGGCGAGGCATTCCCGGGGTGATCCGGCCTCCGGCAGGACCTCGTTGATGCCCGAGGCGAGCTTGTGCAGGATGTGGGAGGCGTGGTCGATGCACTGCCTCGACCAAGGCAGCTCGATCTCGTCCCTGACGGCCGTACCCGTCTCGTCGAGGCGCTCGTCCTGCTTGATGCAGAAGAGCACCTCTTCCCCGAGCTCCCTGGTCCTCAGCGCGATGCCCCGGGCGGACAGGAGCCGGGAAGGGGTGTCATAGTAGGTGTCACCCAGGGCGCACGCCGGACCCGGGACGAGCCGGTAGGGGCCCAGGGACCTCAGTGCGGCGATCTCCTCCATGAGCCCGGCCGGATCGCTGCAGACGACGGCGAGCGTGGTTTCGATCTCCTGTGCCATGGAGTGGATCTTCGCACGGAAACACCCCGGGTGCAACAGGGACGGGCGGCATCGACTGGACAGGGCAGGGCTATCCCGTTACAATATCCCTGAGTTCCCGCAAGATCGTCACAGGGGAGGGACGGATGCGTAGGGGGGAGGCCATGGTCGAGAAGGTCATCGTCATGGGGGCCGCGGGGAGGGACTTCCACAACTTCAACGTCTACTTCAAGGACAACCCGCGCTATAAGGTGGTGGCGTTCACCGCCGCCCAGATACCGGACATCAGCCAGCGGTCGTACCCGGCCGCCCTGGCCGGGGGACTCTACCCGGCAGGGGTGCCCATCTTCCCCGAGGCGGACCTGGCCCGGCTCATCACGGAGCACCGGGCCGACCTGGTGGCCTTCTCCTACAGCGACGTCCCGTACGTGGAGCTGATGCACAAGGCCTCCGTCGCCATGGCGCACGGGGCGGACTTCATCATGATCGCCGCCTCCTACACCATGCTCAGGGCCGCCAAGCCGGTGGTGGCGGTCTGCGCGGTGAGGACCGGGTGCGGGAAGTCGCAGACCACCCGGAAGGTGTGCACCATCCTGCGGAGGCTCGGCCGGAAGGTCGTGGTGGTGAGGCACCCCATGCCCTACGGAGACCTCCTCGCCCAGGAGGTCCAGCGCTTCTCGTCGTACGAGGACTTCGACCTCCACAAGTGCACCATCGAGGAACGGGAGGAGTACGAGCCCCTGGTGGACCAGGGGATCACGGTCTATGCCGGGGTGGACTACGGCAAGATCCTCGAGCGGGCCCAGGATGAGGCCGACATCATCGTCTGGGACGGGGGCAACAACGACACGCCCTTCTACCGGCCCGACGTCCACATCGTGCTCTTCGATCCGCACCGGCCGGGCCACGAGCTGCTGTACTACCCGGGAGAGACGAACATGCGCATGGCCGCCATCGCCGTCATCAACAAGGTCGACAGCGCCCACCAGTCGCAGGTGGATCAGGTCCGGGCCAACATCGCCGCCTACAACCCGCGGGCGCGGATCGTCCTGGCCACCTCGCCCGTGCTCGTCAGCGAGCCGGAGCGCATCCACGGGCGGCGCGTCCTGGTGGTGGAGGACGGGCCCACCCTCACCCACGGCGAGATGCCCTTCGGCGCAGGGTCCATCGCGGCCAGGGCCTTCGGCGCCTCGGAGATCGTCGACCCGCGGCCCTTCGCCGTCGGGTCTATCCGGTCGACCTACCGTGCCTATCCCCACATCGGCTTCGTCCTGCCCGCCATGGGGTACAGCCCGGCCCAGATAGCCGATCTGGAAGAGACCATCAACGCCTCGGATTGCGACCTCGTGCTGTTCGCCACGCCCATCCAGCTCACGAGGATCCTGTCCGTCAACAAGCCTGCCATCAGGGTGCGGTACGAGTACGAGGACCACGGCAGCCCGACCCTGGAGGAGGTCCTGCTGGACGAGCTGAAGACGCTGGGGCTCGCATGACCCGGGGGGCGGACATGGAGACCCTGCACAAGCCCATCCTGCTCGTGGCCCTGGGAGGGAACGCCCTCATCAGGAAGGGACAGGAGGGGACCATCGACGAGCAGTTCGCCAACCTCAGGGTGCCCATAGCCCAGATCGCCCGCCTCACCAGGGACTACCGCATCATCATCACCCACGGCAACGGACCCCAGGTGGGCAACCTCCTCCTCCAGCAGGAGTGCACCGAGGAGGTGCCCAGGATGCCGCTGGAGATCCTCGTGGCCCAGACCCAGGGGCAGATCGGTTACATGATCGAGTCCACCCTCGACAGCGAGCTCATGCGCCAGGGCATCGCCGCGAGCAAGCCCCTGGTGAGCCTCATCAGCTATGTGGTGGTGGACGAGAAGAGCCCGGCCTTCACCAATCCCACCAAGCCCATCGGCCCGGTGTTCGACGCGGAGCGGGCCGGGAACCTCCCATACCCGGTGAGGAGGACCGAGAAGGGCTACCGGCGGGTGGTGGCCTCGCCCGAACCGCTGACCATCGTGGAGAAGAACGAGATCATGAGGCTCATCGAGATGGACTTCGTGGTGGTCTGCTGCGGCGGGGGCGGGATACCGGTGGTGCGCGAGGGCAGGTCCTTCGCCGGGGTGGACGCGGTCATCGACAAGGACCTGGCCAGCGCCAGGCTGGCCTCGGAGGTGGGGGTGGACACCTTCGTCGTCGCCACCGACGTGCCCGGCGTGGCGGTGGGCTTCGGGACCCCCGCCCAGCGGTTCCTGGACACCCTCACCGTGGACCGGGCGAGACGGTATGCCGAGAGGGGAGAGTTCCCCGAAGGATCCATGCTGCCGAAGGTTCAGGCCGCGGTGAACTTCCTCGATGCGGGCGGGGCGAGGGCGGTCATCACCTCCATCGAGGCCATCGAGGACGCCGTGGCCGGCCGGGCGGGTACGGAGATCCTCCGGTCCTGAACCCTCTCTCAGCCCAGCAGGGACTCCCGTCCGTTGGCGACGAATCGGGCCTTGAGGTCTTTGTACCGCTCCGGCGTGAGGAGGGTGTAGGTCTCGTCCCCCTTGGTCCGGTAGTACACCACCATGCCGGGGTCGCGCTCCATGTTGTAGTGCTCCCGCTTGTAGGGCCTCACCACTATCTTGTGAGTGTCGGTGACCGGGAAGCCCTCGATGATGCGGATGAAGTCGGGCATCCACTTGGGGTCCATGCCGCCCTCCTTCTGCCGGGTCAGGAGCCATGCATGGACCGCGTCCGGGTCGAAGGCGGCGTCCTTTTTCATCTGGACCGTGACCATGACCTTCTCGTCGGACACATCGCACGGCGCGCCGTAGGCGATGGCGATGTCCACGCCGGGCATCTCCTGGGCATACTGCAGGACGTTCTCGGCGGAGAAGTTCTCCCCGTCCTTGCGGATCCAGTCGTCGGTACGGCCGTTGAAGTAGAGGTAGCGCCTGCCGCCTACCATGCGGATGTGGCCCAGGTCGCCCGAGTGGTAGATGCCGTTCCTGAACTTCTGCGTGGTGGCCTTGGCGTCGCCGAGGTAGCCCTCGAACCTGAGGTTGTCGCTGCCCACGGCGCTGCAGATCTCGCCCACGGCCTGGTCGTAGTTCATAAGCTGTCCGTTGGCGTCCGCCACCCCGGGGGGGCACTCCCGGTCCTGCTCGTTGAGGATGACCACCGACTTCGGCGCCCTGCCCACGGACTCGATGGGGTCGCCACGGCGGTTGGCCGTGGTGATGACCGCCTCCGTGGACCCGTAGATCTCGAAGATGTGCTCCATGCCGAGGTAGCGCATGAGCTTCCGGCGGTCCACCACCGAAGCGCCGTTGCCGTAGGCGAGGCGGAAGCGGTTCTTCGGGTGCCCGGCCAGGGCCTGCTCGACGGCCTCGGGACTGCCGTACTTCTTCTCCAGGGCGTCGATGATGTAGTGGAGCGGCTGGCCGACGTAGTTCAGGAAGGTCACGCCCCAGGCCAGCATGTCCTCCTCGAAGGCCCGCGCGCTGAAGCGCCGCTTGAGCAGGAAGCTGCTCCCCGCGATCATCTGCGGCAGGATGCCGATGTACCAGGCGTTGGAATGAAAGAGCGGCATGGAGATATAGCCCCGGTCCTTCTTGGTGAGGCGGACGTCGAACTCCACCACGAAGCCCGCGCCCACGAGCTTGATGTGCGTGCAGGGTACCGCCTTGGGGAGGCTGGTGGTGCCGGAGGTGTAGATGATGATGACCGGGCTGAAGTTGTCGACCCTCACCATGCTCCTGCGCAGGCCGGGGGATACGGGCCCTGCTACGGCCTGGTCCAGCAGCCGGTAGCCCCTGCCCGCGAGCTCCTCCTCGCTGCCGGCGAAGAGGACGTCCGATCGGCCGAGCACGGTCACATCGGCCAGGGCGCTTTCCACCTCGGCGGCAGAGCCCGCGTTCGTGATGAGCCGGGTAATCCTGGCCTGGTCGATGACCCTGGCCAGCGTCTCCCCGCGGAAGCCGGTGTTGATGGCGAAGAGGATCGAGTTGCTCAGGCCCGCACCCAGGGCGGCGAAGACGAACTCCGGGGCGTTCTCCATGTAGATCCCCAGGGCGAAGCGCTCGTCCGGGCCGAGCCTGCCGCTCTCCACGAGTCGCATGCGCTCGGCGAGAAAGAAGTCGGCATAGCGCTGCGCCTGGAGGTAGACCTCGCGGTAGGTGTACTGTCTGTCCTCGAAGATGAAGAAGGTCCGGTCACGCCGCGGCCACAGCCACCACATGGTGATCTTGATCATGGTCCTGAAGTTGACGAACCACAGGAAGGCGCGGATGACGGTCTTCAAGCTGATGCGCCTCATAACAACCCCCTCGGATGAGTGGAATGCACTCGACCCTCTCGATAGTTCATGGATATGTAAATTACGGCGCAGGTTTAGTAAACGGAAAAGTGGCGGTCCGTCACCCCTGCCGCATCCGCAGACCCCGCTCCACGGTCACCACGAAGTCCTGGACGTTGGTCAGGATCGACCGGGCGGTGAGCGAGCCCCGGTTGGCCAGCTTGTTCACCGCGAACTCCGACATGTCCACGGTGTAGAAGTACACGGGCCTCACCGTCCCGTCGGACTCCACCCGGTAGGAGGGGGCCATGTTCCCCGTGGCTATGGCATGGAGCTGGGTGGCCATGGCGATCACCGTGGTGGACTTCCTCGTGAGCGCGCGCATCCGGTCCTGGGCCTCATAGGCATTGCCCGTGACCTCGGGCAGCGGGCCGTCGTCGCGGATGGAGCCGGCCAGCACGAAGGGGACGCCCCTGTCGATCACCGCCTTCATGACCCCGCTCGACACCGAGCCGCCGTCGATGGCGGCTTTCAGCGACCCGATCCTGCGCACGGCATTGATGGCGTCCAGGTGGTGGTAGTGGCCCAGCGGTACGGTGCGCTTGGAATAGATGTCCTGTCCCAGGCCGGTGGAGAAGATGGCCGCCTCAACGTCATGGGTGGCCAGCGCGTTGCCTGCGAGCAGCCCGTGGACGTAGCCGCGGTGGACGAGCTCCGCAAAGGCGTTCCTCGCGTCGCGGTCGAAGACCACCGCCGGTCCCAGGACCCACAGGATGAAGCCGTACTCGCGCTCGAACTCCAGCAGGTCGTAGAGCTCGTCGTAGTCTATGGAGAACGAGGTCTCGCGGGTGATGCGGCTCCGGAAGGCGAACTTCTCGCTGGAGCTGTCCATGAAGTCAAAGGCCCCGGTGTGCACGAAGATGCCGTCCTCGCCGTTCTCGTGCCTGCCGCACGCCACCTGCTCCCCGGCCCTGATGTTCCGGAACTCCTTCACAACCAGCGCCCCGTCCGCTTGGAGGACCGCCACGCAGTCCATCCGGGACTCCCGGGGCAGCACCCACCTGCCCGAGCCGAGGTGGAAGTATTCCGGGTAGATGGAGGTGGCATGGTAGGAGTCGGGGGCGACCCCGTCCCTGGGCGAGCGGACGAAGCTCACTGCGGGCGCGTGGGAGAGTTCTCCGGTGCTGAAGTCAGGATGACGGTATGTTGGCAGGATGAACGGCACACCACACCTCCTGAAAGAGCATGCATGATAACCTGCAGTCTAAATGAAACCCTGTCCGCCTGTCAAAGGCATTCGGATGGAAGGGAGGCCCTGCCTCTCCTCAATCGAAGGTCGCCATCTTCCTGATGAAGAACGACAGCCCTATGAAAACGCAGCCAGCAATAAATATGTCCATCGTGTTCCAACCTCTCATCGGAAGCCCGGGTCCGCCCGGGTCAGTTCATGAAAACCGTGTGTCTCATAGACAAGATTCTCGGGAGATGCAAGGGAAAAAGTGCGTGATTCCGACAGGCCGCGGGCTGCATGGGGTAGCCGCATCAGGTCAGATATGGATCTCCACGATGTCGCCGTCCTGCATGACGTGGTCGCGCTGCACCATCATGCCGTCGTGGATGTTCTTCCCCCAGATGCGGGCATACTTGAGCTTGGTGAGGAAATCCTTGTGGATCCTCCCTGCAAGCTCTTCGAGGGTGGAGTCCCGGGGGATGATGAAGGGTTCGTCCAGGTCCGGCTCCTTGCCCGGGTTCTTGGAGTAGACCCGGATGATGCCCGACAGGTCGAAGATCGTCCGCATGAAGAGGTCCAGGTTCCTCCCGTTGAGGATGGACACCGGCAGCGACGGGATTTCCGTACCGATGAGTTCCAGGAAGGTCTGGTAGTCCTCCTGACTGCCGGGGTCGTCCACCTTGTTCATCACGAGGAGGACCTTCTTGAAGAAGACCGGCCTCCTGGTGCCTTCGGGCACGTCGGCACCCTCGGGGAAGATCCGGTACCCCCCGAGCACACCGAGCATGTCCTCGTATTGGCCGATGGGGTCCGCCGTTATGTCCAGGAGGATCACCACGATGTCCACCCGGCGCACCAGGTCCATCATGAGGGGGTCGACATACTCCGCAGTTAAGGGTGGGGTGTCGATGAGCTGGAACTGGACGTTCTCGAAGGGCGCCATGCCGGGCGTGGGCTTGTGGGTGGTGTGGGGAAACGGTGCGATCTCCGGCTCCGCATTGGTGAGAGCGGTGATGAGCGACGACTTCCCCGTGTTGGGCGGGCCGATGACCATGACCTGGGCGGCGCCCTCCTTGTCGATGGAGAACATGCTTTTCTGCTTTGCCGCGCCCTTCTTCTTCTGGGACTCCTCCCGGTGCCTGCTGAGGCGGCGCTTGAGGTCCGCCTGCATCTTGTCCGTGCCCTTGTGCTTGGGGATCAGCGCGAGCATCTCCTCCAGCGCCTCGATCTTCTCCTCGGCGGTCCTGGCCTCCCGGTAGCGCCTCTCGGCCTCGAGGTATGTCGGCGGCAGATTCGCAGGCATGGCCTTTCCCCCAACCCGTTATTCCGGAACGGTCCTCTGGAGAATGCACTATACATAAATCACGGACTTTTTTCAATCCGGTAGCCGCCCCATCCTTATGCAGAAAGATCATCGACCTGCCGTTCCTGTCACCCCGCCGTCTTTTTTTAGCGGAGTGACGGGAACGGGCAGGCCAGTGCCGGAGGAGCTGCAGTGCTGGATCTTCAAGATTCAAGGCCGAAGGCGATGGGGTGTTCCGTTGGTACGCAGAGAATGGAGTGTCCCCTCAGCTGGGCTTTCTCCCGTACACGATGCTGATGGTACCGAACATGTGGCGTTCGAACTTCACCCCGGTGATGCCGACCGATTCCATAATGCTGGCTATCTCCCGGGCGGTCTTGAATGCCTGGGTGGAGGCCGGGAGGTACCGGTATGCGGAGCGGTCGCCGGAGATGAGCGCCCCGAGGCGGGGGATGACCGTATTGAGGTGGATCTTCATGAGGGGTTTCAGGAGGTTCTCCGGCGGCGGGCCGGCATCGAGGCAGATGACCCTGCCGCCGGGAGCGACGACCCGGAGCTGCTCAGAGAAGGCCCTGCGGATGTCGGGGACGTTGCGGACCAGGAAGCCCGAGCTGACCGCATGGAAGGTGGAATCGGGAAAGGGCAGCCACAACGCGTCTGCGCAGGTCCACTTCACCTGCGAGGGACAGTCTTTCATGCCGATCCTCATCATCTCGGCCGTCAGGTCCGCTGCCACGATGCGCGCGTCGTCGAAGCGGCGGGACGCTTCCAGGGAGATCCTGCCGGTGCCGGCCCCGACGTCGAGCATGACGCCGCGGGGGGGGAGGTCGGCCAGCTCGACCACGCGCCTCCTCCAGGACCTGTCCCGGCCGAAGCTCATGAGGGTGTTCATGAAGTCGTACCGGTGGGCGATACTCCCGAACATCGCCCGCATCTGATCGTTCCAGCCTGAAGCTCCCATGGAAACCTCGATCGGATATGAGTCTTCTAACCCGTACCTCCATTACCGGACGCTCAAGGCCGTGTAAAGCATGTTGCGAAAATGCAGCTTGGACTCAGTTAAGCGTGTTGATTGTTGCGAGATGACATGTGGAGTGTCTCTGTAACTCAAAATTATAGTTATGAAAAATCAGTATGGATGAATCGTATGGAATGGTACGAAATCAGCGGTTTTCAAGAAGGCACATCACCCCG
>ERZ795057.651-NODE-651-length-34708-cov-5.804404_pt1 | contig 34708 bp, 32 predicted proteins | sample MGYA00375141_ERZ795057 | MGnify/ENA primary metagenome ERZ795057 (study PRJEB30186, sample SAMN05720163) | activated sludge metagenome | isolation source: Anaerobic digester | place: Hong Kong | collected 2015-01-26 ...
AGAATCCGGCAAAAGGAGATTCCCAACGTTTATCTACTGCACGGGGACGTACGTTTTCTCCTGGGAGAATGTTTCAGAGAAGAAAGCATGGCCTGCATTTATATGAATTACCCCTGTCCCTGGCCCAAGCAAAAACATTCCAAGCGCCGGGTGACTACCCGGAAATTTGCGGATATCCTGGCGGGGGTTCTCGTAAAAGACGGTGTTTTTTCCTTTGTTTCCGATGAAGCCTGGTATGCCGAGGAGGTACGGGCACACCTGGGAGCGCATCCGGTCCTGGAAAGCGGAAAGGTGCTGACGGAGCTTCCGGATCATCTTGAGACGAAATACGGAAGAAAATGGCGGGCTTTGGGGAAAAACTCCTATCTGGTGCGGGTATCCAAAAAGGCACCCTGGCCTCACGAAAGACAAGGTTTAAAGGAGAGAATCATGCATAAACGGCTTGAGGGAAGCCTTCCCCAGGACTATACCGAAATTCGGCGGCTTTTCGACGGAGCCTCCGGAGGCGATAGCGTTTCGGGGTGGGTTTTGAAAGAGGTCTTCCTGGGAGGGGAGGGAGAGGCGCTGCTCATGATCATATCTTACGATGAGGGATATCAGCAGCGTTTCTATCTTCGCCTGGTCCCCCGGGAAAAGGAGACGTTGCTGAAATTCGATCCCGTTACGACTCCCTGCAGAACGCCTTCGGTACTTCGGGCTTTCGATGAAGTGGCCCAAAGGTTTGATACATTTCAAAGACAGAAAGGCAGTACTTCGTCGTGAAATCACGCATCCGTCCCACCTCGGGAAAGGTAAAGCTTGCGCTTTTCAGCACTCTCGGTGCCTTGGAAGGGCACTCCTTTCTGGATCTTTTTTCCGGTACCGGGCAGATTGCCTTCGAAGCGGCCCGGCGGGGAGCTTCTCCCGTGGTGGCGGTGGAATTGCTCCGTGAACAGCGCAAGACGCTTCTCCAGGAAGCCAAGCCCCTGGGGGTGGAAATCCTCAGCTCCGATATACGCCGGGCGGTGCAGTACCTTTGCAGAAAAGGGAGGTCTTTCCACGTGGTATTTGCGGATCCTCCCTATTTGGAGGGGTGGCCTCCGGTGGTGATGGAACTTGTATCCCGTCACGAATCTCTTCTGGCCCCCGGAGGGGTTCTGGTGCTTGAACACAGCAAGAGGGAACCTTGTCCCGAGGGCTTTCCGGGAATGAAGCGCCGGGAGAAACAGTACGGTGAAACTCTTCTCACCTATTTTTATGCTCCTTCGGAGGAGGGAGAAGAGTTTGAGGGAGGTGAGGAGAGGACATGATTCGTGCGGTCTATCCGGGATCTTTCGATCCTTGTACCAACGGTCACATTTACATTGCCGAACGTTCCGCCGCCCTTTTCGATGAAGTCGTTTTCGCCATTTTGCACAATCCTCAGAAGGTTCCTACCTTTACCATCCAGGAAAGGGAGGCCATGGCCCGGGAAGCCCTGAGCCATCTTCCCAACGTCAAAATCCTTTCTTTCGAAGGGCTTCTGGTGGATTTCATGCGAAAACAGCAAAGCAAAATCATTCTTCGGGGACTCCGGGCACTTTCGGATTTCGAATACGAATTTCAACTCGCTCAAATGAATCGGCAGCTTGCCTCGGAGATCGAAACTCTCTTTATCGCTACGGATGCGCGGTACTCCTATCTTTCAAGTCGTTCCATCAAAGAGGTCTTCCGGTTCGGAGGATCCGTGCAGAAGCTGGTGCCTCCGGGAGTTTACCGGAGGTTGCGGGAGAAATTCCCTCTTCCGGAGGAGGATTTTACGGAATTTCTATAACTCTCTGGTTTTTTTCCCGTCCTTTTTCCGAAAGGGGGACGAGAATTTCCCAGAGTGCGGCACATCGGTGTTCGTATTTCATCACTTCATAGGCGAAATTTTTTTGGTCTCTCCAGGCAGCTTTTGATACAATGGGGAGATGTGCATGAGTGCGCATTCTCCTGAGAAGCTTTCGCCCCCGGGACGAAAAACCGAGAACCCTGATGTAGGGAGGCCCCAAGCGTTGGGCGGCGCGGTTTGTCCAATGATCCAGCCCCAGAAGGATATGCGCCGCATGCCGTTGAATCCTGGTGCGGGGATAACGTTTGGTGCTGCAGTTTTCTACGAAATTTTCCCAGGAATCGCTCTGGAGCCCGCTTCGATAAATTCGGTTTTCCAGGCCCTCGCGAATTTCCGCGAAGGACCCCAACGCTTCGGGGGGGCGGGAAAGAAGCAGGATTTGAAAGGCTTTCCAGAGAAGGTCGAAGTTCTTGATGCATCTTCCTGCTTCAAGATCCCGGGCAAGCAACGAAGCCGATCCCGGCGGAAGAAGCTCCAGGGCCTGGTTCGTTTTTCCTTGGAAAAGGAGCTTCCGAATGGCGGTGGCGCTTGCGAAGGCTTGAGGTCGCGGATCGTGATAGGCTCCGCCTTTTCGTCGTATGGGAATCAACTTCAGGGGGTAGTTTTTTTCTCGAACTCGCTTCGCATAGCCCAAAGCCAGTATGTCGTTGGGACCTCCTAGAGAAAGGGTTCCTTTCTCCCGCAGGGAATGCTCCAGGGCGCGGCTTTTGGCTTCTGCATAGGAATACCCCTGGTTCAGAAGGCTCCGAAGGTGTTCCTTGAATTCCCGGGGTTCCTGCAATAGAATATCCACCAGCGATTCCAGAGGAAGGTCGGGGCTTTCCATGCCGAAAGCAAGATGCGTAACTACTCCGGTGGCTGCCAGAATGTCTACTCCGGCATTTGCGAAAACCTCCGCATTGTGACAGGAAAAAAGGGCGGGCAACTCCAGCACGAGATCGACCCCGGATTGCAGCGCCATGGCAGTGCGGGTCCATTTGTTCACGCAGGCGGGCTCTCCTCGCTGGAGAAAATCCGAGGAAAGCACCGCCACGAGAGCTTCCGCTCCCGTTCGGGCCCGGGTTTCCTCGATATGGTATGCGTGTCCTCGGTGTAGCGGATTGTATTCTGCCACGACACCTGCAACTCGGCATATAGTCATAGGAATATCCCTCCTTGAATATAGAAGTATATTCTATATGTGGAGGAGAACAAAAGGTCAAGGAGGCCATAATTTTGAAAGTTTTGGTATTGAACTGCGGCAGTTCTTCGTTGAAGTATCAGCTTTTCGACATGGAAAAGGAATCGGTGTTGTGCAAAGGATTGGTGGAACGTATCGGCATCGAGGGTTCCATGATCAAGCACACTCCCTCTCATGGAGATTCCGTAACCCGGGAGAGAGACATTCCCAATCATAAAGTGGGGGTACAGCTCGTTCTCGAAGCTATCCTCTCGAAGGATCACGGGGTTCTCGAAAGCCTGGAAGAGCTTACCGCCGTGGGACACCGGGTAGTGCACGGCGGAGAGGATTTCACCGCTTCCGTGATTATCGACGAGGAAGTCATGAAGGCCATCGACAAGTGCTGTGCCTTTGCACCTCTGCACAATCCCGCCAACCTCACGGGAATCCGGGCCATGAAGGAGATTTTGCCGGACATTCCCCAGGTGGCGGTTTTCGATACCGCTTTCCATCAGACCGCTCCCAACTATGCCTATATGTACGGGGTCCCCTACGAGTATTACACGGAACACGGCATGCGGCGTTACGGTTTTCACGGAACCAGCCATCGGTACGTAGCGGATCGGGCGGCGGCCATGCTCGGGAAGAAACCCGAGGAGCTGAAAGTCATCACCTGCCATCTCGGCAATGGAAGCTCCGTTACTGCGGTAAAGCATGGTAAATCCGTGGATACCAGCATGGGCTTCACCCCTCTTCCGGGAGTCCTCATGGGAACCCGTTGCGGCGACGTGGACTGCTCCCTGGTTCTTCAGATTATGCAGGATGAGAAGATCGAAGCTCAGGACATGGCCCAGATCCTCAACAAGAAGAGCGGTGTCCTGAGCATTTCCGGTATCAGCAGCGACCTTCGGGATGTGGAGGACGGAGCCGCCCAGGGAGATGCCCGGGCCAAGCTTGCCCTGGATATGCTCTGTTATGGCATTCGTAAATACATCGGAGCCTATGCGGCGGCCATGAACGGCGTGGATGCGGTGGTTTTCACCGCTGGCATCGGAGAGAACAGCGCTCTTATCCGGGAAATGGTCTGCAAAGAGCTGGATTTCCTGGGCGCTATCTTCGACAAGAGCAAAAATCGTGTCCGGGGTGAAGAGACCATCATTTCCGCAGATAATTCCAAGGTGGCCCTCATGATCATTCCCACCAACGAAGAACTTGTCATCGCCCGGGATACGAAGGAGCTCGTTTCGTAAAAGGAGTTTCGAAAAGATGAGAACCCATGTTCTTCCTCCGGAGGAATGGAAAATGAGAATTCCCCGGCCAGGCCCTTCCGGAGAGGGAGAGCTCGCCTGGGAGGATGCTACGCCCTTTGAAGTCGAAATGTATGGCCAAAAATTGCGTTTTCCCGGAGGAATCGCTTTTTCTGCAAAATATGATTGGCATGAAGGGCATGTTTGTGTTATTCTTTCTGTTCGGACGGAAGCGGAAGGAGAATGTTCGAAATGTCTCAAACCTCTCCGTCAGGAAATATCGGGCTCTCTGCGCTATATCTGTCTTGCGGGAAACTCCGAAAAGGATTCATGTGGAGATTCCGGAGAGGAAGAAATTCTTGTGGTAAACTCCCTGGAAAAGGGGCTCACTCTCAAGGAACCTCTTTGGGAAACCTTCTTGGAATCCCTGCCGCGCGTTCTTCTATGCAAGGAAGATTGCCAGGGGATCTGCCCCGAATGTGGAGCGGATCGCAACGAAAATCCCTGTTCCTGTGCGGCCCAGAGAATAGATCCACGACTCGCCTCTTTGAAGGCGATGTACTTTTCCGAGGAAAAGGAGGGAAGTAACCATGGCAGTTCCGAAAAGGAGAGTATCCCACACGAGAACGGCGAAGCGTAAGGCTACCTGGCTTGGAGCCTTGTCTACCCCGGCTCTCAGTACGTGTCCCCATTGCGGGGAGATGATGATGAACTACCGAGCCTGCCCCGAATGTGGCTATTATCGGGGGAGAAAAGTTCTCAAAGACGTGGAAGAGCTGTAAAAAATTCCGAGATCAATGGAACTTTTCCGTAAAAAAAGGGGATAAAAAGGAGGAGCAGAAGTTATGTTCCTCCTTTTTTCTATTTTTCTATTGACCGAAAAGGTTCCTTTATCTATACTTACTGGCAGTTTGTTTTATAACCAGATACCAAAAAGGAGAGAGCGCATTGGCACGTTCCTACATCCGGAAACAGCGACATTCAAATTTATGTTCCCTGCTGGAGGGTAACCCGTTGTATACGGACGAGGAACTTGCTTCATTGCTTGAGGTGAGTATCAGTACTATCCGTCTTGATCGAGCGCTTCTCGGAATTCCCGAATTGCGGGAACGCATGCGTCAAATGGCGGAAAAGGCTACCAGCAGACTTCGTTCCATGCGGTGCGATGAAGTGGTGGGGGAGCTCCTGGAGCTTGAACCAAATGCCTGGGCTCTTTCCGTTTTTCACGCTACCAAGGAGATGGCCTTCCGGCATACTGGAATCGTATGGGATCATCATATCTATTCCCAGGCAAGTTCTTTGGCCATTGCGGTTATAGGAGCGGACATGGTCGTTACAGGTTCCGGGAGGGTTCGGTACAAACGTCCTGCTTATGTGGGGGACAAACTGATCGCAAGAGCCAAAGTGGGAGTTCACAAGGGAAACAAATATGTCGTCAGTGTTCGTACGAGAGTAGAAGAAGTGGAGATTTTCGTGGGACGCTATATCGTAGTCGCTACGGAAGGCACTCCTCTCCGCACTGTGTAAACGTAAACGTCATTACGGAAGCGAGGTGCTGCAATGCTTCTTGCATTGGATGCCATGGGAGGGGATCACGCTCCTGCCGAAATCGTAAAAGGGGCGATAGAGGCGTGTTCTCAGTGCGGCAATCTTGAAATTGCCCTGGTGGGGGATGGCGCGAGGATCGAAGCTCTTTTGGGAGATTGCGAAGCCTCCCCTCGAAGCCGCCTTCATATCGTACATGCCGAAGAAATTATTGCCATGGATGAATCTCCTTCCGTGGCAATTCGTAAAAAGAGACGTTCCAGTCTCCGGATTGCCATGGAGCTCGTGCGCTCCAAAGAGGCCATGGGGTGTGTTTCCGCGGGGAACACCGGGGCCATCGTGGCGGGGGGAGTCCTTGTGGTTGGAAGAATTCCCGGAATCGATCGCCCCGGCCTGGGGATACCTTTGCCTACCTTTGACAAACCTTCTCTCCTCATAGATGTGGGAGCTACCGTACGGTGCCGGCCCATTAACCTTTTTCAGTTTGCCCTTGTCGGCGAGGTCTATATGCGGTCTCTCATGCATGTTGCCAATCCGGAAATAGCTCTTCTCTCCAACGGAGAAGAGGATATCAAGGGTGGAGACGTTCTTACCGCAGCTAGAGAGATGCTGGTCAACAGCCATCTCAATTTCAAAGGATACGTGGAAGGCCGGGAAATTCCCCGGGGCCCTGCGGATGTTATGGTGTGCGACGGATTTACGGGAAATTTGCTTCTCAAGTGTATGGAGGGTATCGGAGACATTCTCTACCGAACCGTTCGGGATGAGGTCTCCAAGCGTTTCATGGCGAAGCTCGGGATTATGCTCATGTATCCCATGATACGAAGTCTGCGGCACCGTTTTGATTATGAAGATCGGGGAGGAAGTCCCCTTCTGGGCGTAAACGGTGTGGTTATCAAAGCTCATGGGGGCTCCAAGGCCAGGGCCGTGGCCGGTGCTCTCCGGATAGCAGCCAATTTTGCGGAAAGTGACGGGGTAGAAACGATCCGAAGCGAGCTTGAGCGAGAGGGGAGAAAGTAATGACGCTTTTTTTCGGGCATCCTGTTTCCTTTCGGGGTTCCGGGATGTGTGTGCCTGATCGGGTGATGACGAATAAAGATCTTGAAAAGATAGTGGATACTTCAGATGAGTGGATTCAGGAGCGTTCCGGGATTCGGGAGCGCCGTATTGCGGGGCCCCAGGAACAGACCAGCGATTTCGCTCTCGGAGCCGCTCGGCAAGCCATGGAAGAAGCGGGACTTGCTCCGGAAGATCTTGATATGGTTATCGTGGCTACCAACTCTCCAAATACCCTCTTCCCTTCGGTAGCTGCCAGGGTTCAAGCGGGCCTTGGAGCAGAAAATGCAGGAGCCATGGATCTTCAGGCGGGCTGCACCGGTTGCATCTACGCCATTAGTACGGGAGTCAGCGGCATCGCTGCGGGAATATGGCAGAACGTGGTGGTGATCGGAGCGGAAGTGCTTTCCCGCATGATCGACTGGGAAGATCGAAATACCTGCGTTCTTTTCGGAGACGGAGCGGGAGCTATCGTTATGAGTCGGGGCGAAGAAGGGAAAAAATCCTTTCTTTCCGCGAGCCTCAAGGCGGAAGGCGATAAGGAAGATCTCATCACGTTTCCCGGAGGTCTTTCAGAATGTCCCGCCTCTCGGGAGAGCCTGGAGGCGAAAAAACACCAGGTTTACATGAAAGGAAACGACGTTTTTAAATTTGTAAACCGGAAACTTCCCCCATTTCTCAAGAATTTCTGCGAACAGAGCGCCATCGTTCCGGAAGATGTGGATGTATGGATTTTTCACCAGGCGAATCTTCGCATCATCGACGGAGTTCTCAGCAGGTTTGGTATTCCCAGGGAAAAAGCTTTCGTAAATCTTGATAAATACGGTAATACTTCAGCGGCTTCGGTGTTCATCGCTTTTCATGAAGCTCGGGAAAGCGGAGCGGTAGCGCCGGGACAAAAAGTTGTTCTTTGCAGTTTTGGCGCGGGCATGACCTACGGAGCCGTACTCTTTACTGCGTGAGGTGAAGCTTTATGGCGGTGATAACGAAAATAACGGAGCTGCTCGATATCTCCTATCCTCTTATCCAGGGAGGAATGGCCTGGGTTGCGGATGCTCGCCTTGCGGCGGCGGTAAGCAATGCTGGAGGGCTTGGTGTCGTTGCGGCGGCCAACATGCCCCCGGATCTCCTGGAAAAGGAGCTTTGCCTTGTCCGGGAGTTGACGGATAAGCCCTTTGGCCTGAATATCATGCTCATGTCTTCCACAGCTGACGATGCTTTGGAACTCGCGGCGGCTCATAGAGTTCCCGTGGTCACTACCGGAGCGGGATTTCCCGGCAAGGTTATCGAAAGGATGAAACCCCTGGGATCCAAAGTAATTCCGGTAATCGCCTCGGTAAGCCATGCGAAACGGGTGGCAAAACAGGGGGCGGATGCGGTAATCGCCGAAGGCTGTGAGGCGGGAGGGCACATAGGCGAAACCACGACCATGTGCCTGGTTCCTCAGGTAGCGGCGGCGGTATCCCTTCCGGTAATTGCTGCGGGGGGCATCGCGGATTCTCGGGGGGTTCTCGCTGCCTTTGCTCTCGGGGCTTTGGGAGTACAGGTGGGCACCCGTTTTCTCTGTTCCCTGGAGTGCGGCATACACGAAAATTATAAAAAAGCGGTGCTTAAAGCGGGAGATCGGAGTACCGCAGTCACGGCACGTCCTACGGGGCATCCTGTGCGATGTCTCAAAAACAAGCTTTCCAATGCCTTTGACGATTTGGACAAAGAAAAAGTTTCCCCGGAAGAATATGAGCGTCTGGGAGCAGGGAAATTGCGGTCCGCCGTTGTCGAGGGTGATACGGATTGGGGGTCTCTCATGGCAGGGCAGAGTGCGGGAATGGTGACCTCCATAGAATCCTGTGCAACCATTGTGGAAAACCTTTTTTCAGGTGTCCCCGAGAGGTTGCGAATTTTGCAAGATCTCTTCAAAGTGTAATCTTCGAAGGAGAGAACCTGGAGAGGGAGGTTATCATGTCTCTAGCATTACTTTTTCCGGGGCAGGGAGCCCAGGAAGTCGGGATGGGAGAAAAGCTTGCGAAAGAATTTCCTTCTGCTCGAAACGTTTTTCGCATGGCCGATGAGGCACTTTCCTTTGATTTGACGGATATCATGTTTTCCGGGCCTGCGGAAAAATTGCAAAAAACCGAATTTGCTCAACCTGCCATATTGACGATGGGAATCGCCTTCTATAGAGTATTGACGGAGGATCTTGGAGTAGCTCTGAAGCCCGCCTTTTTGGGAGGGCATAGTCTCGGAGAATATACCGCCCATGTCGTGGCGGGCACCTTCTCCTTCGCGGAGGCTCTTTCCCTGGTTCATCTCCGGGGAAAGCTCATGCAGGAAGCGGTTCCCGTGGGAGAGGGGAGCATGGCGGCCATTATGGGGTTGGCTCCTCCTGAAGTGATAACCCTCTGCAAAGAGGCTTCCGGGGAAGAGATCTGCGAGGCGGTAAATTTCAATGCTCCGAAACAAACGGTTATTTCCGGGCATGCCAAAGCTGTGGAGCGGGCCGTGAAGTTTGCCTTGGAGCGGGGAGCGAAGAGGGCTCTTCCTCTGAATGTAAGTGCCCCCTTTCATTCTTCTCTGATGCATCATGTAGCGCTGCGGCTCCGAGATGCTTTTGTTTCCATTTCCTGGAACAATCCATCGGTTCCTATCGTTTCCAATGTTACTGCGGCGCCGGTAAAAACTGTGGGAGAGGTGCAGAATGCCCTCTTCCTTCAAACGGATCATCCCGTACGCTGGTCCGAAAGCATGGCTTTCATGCGGAAAGCGGGAGTGAATACCTTTCTTGAACTGGGGCCGGGAAATGTGCTTGCGGGGCTTGCAAAACGCATTCTCGACAGGGACGCCAGAATTCTCAACGTTCGGAGCGTGGAGGATTGTCTCGGTTTCCAGGCGTTGCTGGAGGAGGCATAATATGACGGATTCCGCAAAAGGTAAGGTTGCCCTCGTAACGGGGGGAGGCCGGGGAATAGGAAAGGCGATTTGCCTCGAATTGGCTTCCCGGGGATATTCGGTGGGAGTGAACTACCGATCTTCTCAAAAAGAAGCGGAAGAAGTGGTCCGTTTCATTCGGAATGCGGGAGGAACCGCCGGGGCTTATGGCGGAGATGTCTCCAACTCCGAAGATGTGGCGGTGCTCTGTGAAGCGGTGGAAAAGGAGCTTGGTCCCATATCGGTATTGGTGAACAATGCGGGAATCACCAAGGATTCTCCCCTCGTGAGAATGAAGAATGATCTATGGGATCAGGTACTTCAAACAAACCTGAATTCTTTTTTCTACTGTATACGCCAGGTGGTGCGCTCCATGGCAAAACAGAAATGGGGGCGTATTATCAATCTCAGTTCCGTCGTAGGAATTATGGGCAATGCGGGACAGGCGAACTATTCCGCTGCCAAGGCGGGGGTTATAGGCCTTACCAAAAGCGTGGCTCGGGAATACGCCTCTCGGGGAATTACGGTGAACGCCGTGGCCCCCGGATTTATCCAGACGGACATGACGAAGGTTTTGAATGAAAAAATACAGGAGGAATACCTGAAAAATATCCCTCTCGGTTCTTTGGGAACCCCCGAGGATGTGGCCAGGACCGTAGCTTTTCTGGCTTCCGAGGATGCGCGTTATATTACCGGCCAGGTTCTTCACGTAGACGGCGGCATGGTAATGTAGATAAAAAAACGAAATCAAGAAAGGGGGTGAACGGAATGAACTTGGATGAAGTTACATCTCGTCTGCAGGAGATCGTTATCGATCGTCTTGATGTGGACGCGGAAAAGATTACAAATAGCGCTTCTTTTGTGGAGGATCTCGGTGCGGATTCTCTGGATATCGTGGAGCTTATCATGGGAATCGAAGAGGAATTCGATATCGAGATTCCCGATGAGGATGCGGAGAAGCTCACCAATGTGGGAGAAGCCCTGGAGTACATCAAGGGAAAGCTTGGAATCGACGAGTAGCGCACACAATTTTCGAGCTGGGGGGATTTTCCCCCCCTCGGTTTTCTCTTGGGAGGAACGTCATATCAAGGGGCCTTTGGGTGTATAAAAAAGGCCTTGAAGGAGTGGCCCAGTTTGAGGAGAGTCGTAATTACAGGATTGGGGGTCGTTAGCCCCATCGCATGTGGCAAGAGCGACTACTGGAAGGCTCTTGCGGAGGGAAAAAACGGCGTAAACCCCATCACACTTTTTGATACGGAAAACTTTTCAGTGCGTATTGCCGCAGAGGTTTCCGGATATGACCCGGAAAAATACATGGCAAAGAAAGAGGTACGGAGGTCCGACCGGGTTATCCATTTCGCGGTAGGAGCAGCTGAAATGGCTATAGAGGATTCGGGATTAGATGTTTCCAAGGTGGATCCCTACAAGTTCGGCGTTTATTACGGAAGCGGCGAGGGTGGTATAACCACCACCCATGAAAATTATCGTGTTCTTCACGAAAAAGGCCCTTCCAGAGTAAGCCCTTTCTTTATTCCCATGATGATCAGTAACATGTCTGCGGCTTATCTTGCCATGCGGTATGGTGCGAAGGGGCCGAACATGTGTGTGGTCACCGCTTGTGCTACCGCGAACCACACCATGGGAGAGGCTTTTCATGCCATCCGGCGGGGAGACGTGGACCTCGTTCTTTCGGGAGGGGCGGAAGCTGCCATAACCCCTATTGCGGTAGCGGGTTTTGCCGCCAACAAAACCCTTTCCGGAAGAAATGACGAGCCTTCCAGAGCTTCTCGTCCCTTTGATCGGGATCGGGATGGCTTTGTCCTCGGAGAAGGAGCGGGAGTGCTTATTTTGGAAGAGCTTTCTCACGCTCAAAAGCGGGGAGCCCCTATTTATGCGGAACTTACGGGATACGGAGCTACCTGCGATGCCTATCACATTACCGCTCCGGATCCTACGGGAGACGGAGCCTCCCGGGCTATGGACATTGCCCGGAAGCAGGCGGGATGGGAGCTTTCCCAGGTGGACCTCATCAACGCTCATGGAACCTCCACGCAGCTGAACGATAAGATGGAGTCCATGGCGATCCGTAATCTTTTCGGTGACTATACGGACAATCTCCTGGTGCATTCCACCAAATCCATGGTGGGACATGCCCTGGGAGCGGCCGGAGCTCTTGAGGCCATTGCGGCGATTCAGGCTATTGAAGAGGGTGTGGTGCATCCTACCATAAATTTGGATAATCTGGATGAAGAGTGCCGAATCCCGGTGGTGAAGGAGACTCTCCGGGGACGTTCTATAAACCGGATCCTCCTGAACAACTTTGGTTTTGGCGGGCATAACGGAGTTCTTGCCATCCAGCGGTTTACGGAGTAGTTACAAGGCAATGCCTTTGGATCAAGTATGGTGGTATGGGGCATGTGGCCGATTCCAAAAGGAAATCGGCCACACCTTTTCTTCTCCGGAACTCTTGGAGGAAGCTCTTACACATGCCTCCTATGCCAATGAAAACGGCCTGTTCTTCGATAACGAGCGGCTCGAGTTTCTCGGAGACGCAGTTCTGGAGCTGAAGATCAGCGAAATCCTCTTTAAAAAACATCCCGGATGGAATGAGGGAGAGCTTACCCGGGAGAGAGCACGTATAGTTTGTGAGAGCTCTCTTGCGGAAAGGGCCAAAAACTTCGGGCTTCCTCAGCTTTTACGGCTGGGAAGAGGGCTCGAGCGGCAGGGAGGACGGGAGAACCCTTCTCTTTGCGCGGATGCTCTTGAAGCCTGCATAGGAGCTCTTCATCTTGACGGAGGCATGGAGGCTGCCCAGGAGTTGATTCGGAAAATTTACGAGGATTTCCTGGAAAGGGAGCCCGAGGAGAAGGTGGATGCCAAATCCGCCTTGCAGATGCGTCTGCAGGTTCTCAGGGGAGAGTCTCCCACCTATTCCCTTTTTGCCCAGCAAGGGCCCTCTCACTGTCCAAAATTTCACGTAAAGGTCTTTTCGGAACCCTCCTCTCCTCCTCTTGCGGAGGGATGGGGAAGTTCCCGAAAAGAGGCGGAGAACGAAGCCGCCAAAAAGGCTCTTGCCCGGCTGACATCTGAAAAAAGAACTTCGAACGATGCCGGGGAGGGGAATACGGTATGATTCCGAAAAAGATCTTTTTCCCCTGCATTCTCCTGCTTATGCTGGGTTTGCTCGTTATCGGAGGCGTTTTCTATATCCTCAAGCCGGTTTGGCTTTGGGAAATGCTTGCTTCCCACTCTCAGGAAGGGGCTCCTCAAACTTTTGTGGTGCAGCGGGGACTTCTAGCTTCTGCCATCGCGAAGCAGGCCGAAAAGGAAGGCCTCGTATCGTCTTCCCGGGAACTCGTGCGGTGGTTAGTGCGTTTGAAAGCGGACCGGCACCTCAAACCGGGGGAATATCAAATCCGCCCGGGCATGGCTTACGCCGTGGCAAAGCAATTTGCGGAATATGGAAATACCTTGCTTCCGGAAGTTCGCATTCTTCCGGGCATGACCTTTGAAAATCTTCTTGAGATAGCTCCTTCCCAGGTCGCCTCGGGGGACTTTTTTCAGGCTCTTTCTCGGGATGCGAATTATCCCTTGCCCCTTCTTCCTCTGCTGCCTCTAAAAGCTGAAGAGAGAATCCTCTTTCTTCTCCCCGAAACTTATCGTGTTCCGGAAGGCCCTTTTTTCGCTGACGAGGTGGTGCAGCAGGCGTCCCGGCAGTGGTGGCGTGACATAGGCCCGGCCCTCGAGGGCCGTTTACTCTCTTCTCAAGATTGTTTCTCCCGGGGCGTTCTCGCTTCGGTGGTAGAACGCGAAGCCTTTCGAGAGAATGAACGTGCCGCGGTGGCGGGGGTTTTTCTGAACCGCATCTCCAGGAAGATGCCGCTCCAGTCCTGCGCTACGGTTGTATATGCCTGGAGCCTGAAGGGGATCGAAAAAAAGAAGCTTCTCAACAAAGACCTTGCCATCGACTCCCCTTACAACACGTACCGCTATCCGGGGCTTCCTCCGGGGCCTATCTGCATTCCCTCTCAAGGGTCATGGATGGGAGCTCTCTACCCCGAAGATCACGATTATCTTTATTTCGTGGCCCGGGGCGATGGATCCCATGTATTTTCCAAAACCTATCAGGAGCACTTGAGAGCCAAACAAAAGGCCTCTCCCTGAAAACACCAAAAATTTTTTGCTTTCCCCCTCTTGCCATATTCTGGGAGAAGATCCGGATATTCCGGGAAAAAGCTGTGCTATACTTAAGTTTGAACTGTGAAAAACTTACTGTTTCTCCGAAGAATAAGAACATTTTTCGGAAACTCCGTTTTTTGCGGAATTTCTTGTGTAGAAGGATGGAAGCATGGAAGAAAAGAACACGCAAATCCGAAGAAAACGAAGAAATACCTCTCCTCCGGAAAAAAAGAAATCCCGGGATTTTTCGTGGCTTCTGCCTTCCCGGAAGCTACGCAAGATTGTAGTCCTCGGCATTCTGCTGATGGATATCTATCTTCTTTCCTGTATTTTCCCGGATCTTTCAGGAAATTTGGGGCGTAAGGTCCATGGTCTCCTTTATCGTGCCTATGGTTTCCCCATGGTATTGCCCCTTTTCCATGTGGCGTATCAATGCCTGGCAAATCTTTGGGGATGGCATGTGGAAAATTTTCGCTATCAGGTTCTCGGTACCGCTAGCCTTTTCTTTTCATGCCAGCTTTTTTTCGGCCTTACCGAGCTTTCCCATGTGGTCTCCTGGCAACCTCCTTTCTGGCCAGGCACATTTTCTCAGGAAATAACCCTGGGGCTTCTCCGGGGGGTAGGGCTTTTCGGGACCTTTCTTCTCGCCATGGGAGGAATTCTTTTCTCTCTTCTCTGCTATGGGCTCAGCTTTTCCGATCGTTTCCACAGCCTCTACGCATTTGTAGCCGCCCTTTTTCAGGGATTGCGAAAACTCTTCTTCCGCTCAAAAAAAAATCCTGAAAAAAACTCTTCTTCGGAGCAGGATGCGGCTGATGCTTCTTCCGAATCTTCCGGAGCGGTATCGTCCTCCGGAGAACCCTTGGAGGAAGTGCGCATTATACGCCGAAGATCCGGAGATCCCTCGGGGGAGGAAACTCCGGAAAGAGAACTTCCCGGAGAACCGCTTCAGGAATCTCCGGTAGCTGCTGTCTCCGAAGAGAGGGTTTCGGAAAACTCCCTTTCCGGAGGACAGGAGGAAACATCGGTCTCCCAGGTTCCGGAAGCTCCTCCTATACGAAAACAGAAGCCTTCCGAAGGTGCTGAAAAGCCTTATATAACTTCGGAAGATTTTTCTCCGGAATCTCCGCCGGACGATCTTGAAATGTTCTGGGAAGATCCCGAGGAGGCTGAAGAAGAGGCGTTTATGCTACCCGTGCAGGTGGAGCCCGGGCGTTTCCCTCCTCCCCTGGAGCTTCTGGGGCCGGATGAGGATGAAGATATCCAGGTGGAAACCGAAGAGCTGCTGGAAAAAGGGAAAAAGATCGTGGAAACCCTTTCCACCTTTGGTATCGAAGCCTCTTTGGTGGAAACCGTGGCGGGTCCCACGGTGATCCAATACCGTATTCAGCTCGCTCCGGGTATCAAGGTGAGCAAGGTAGCGGGATTGAGCAACGATCTGGCGGTTTCCCTGGCGGTCTCCTCTCTTCGTATCGAGGCTCCCATACCGGGAAAACCCTATATTGGCATCGAAATCCCCAATTCTTCTAGGAAAACGGTTTCCCTCCGCTCTCTCATCGAAGATCCGGGATTTCTCAATACTCGGTCGCTTCTTCCTCTTCCCATGGGAGTGAGTATCGATGGAAGAGGAATTGTGGCCCATCTGGAGGAAATGCCCCACCTCTTGGTAGCAGGCACCACCGGAGCGGGGAAGAGCGTGTTCATTTCCAATTGTCTTATTGGGCTTTCCTTTTTGCGGCGCCCCGAGGAGCTTCGGTTCCTCCTCATCGATCCCAAGCGAGTGGAGATGACGCTGTACGAAAAAATGCCTCATCTCCTGGCAAAGCCCGTGGTGGATCCCAAAAAGGCGGTGGAGGCTTTTGCCTGGGCTATTAATGAAATGGAGCGGCGGTATGCTCTCTTTGCGGCAGTCCGGGCCCGGGATCTCAAGGGATACAATAAGAGAAAACCTCTCCAGGAGCGTTTGCCCAGCATCGTTATCGTGGTGGACGAGTTGGCGGATCTCATGATGACCAGCCCCAAGGAGGTAGAAGATCAGATCTGCCGCCTTGCCCAAAAGGCTCGGGCTACGGGAATCCATCTTATTCTGGCTACGCAGCGACCCTCGGTAAATGTTATCACCGGGCTTATCAAGGCCAATATCCCCGCCCGAGTCGCTTTTTCGCTTCCTACCCAGGCGGATTCCCGGACGGTGCTCGATACGGGAGGCGCCGAAAGGCTTCTCGGCAGAGGAGATTGTCTCCATCTTACTTCCCGGCTCCCGAAGCCTTTGCGAATTCAATCGGGATGGATTGACGAGAGCTATATCGTGGGATATATCGAGTATCTTTCAGATCTTTTCGGAGAACCGGAATATGCGGAAATTACCGGCAATTCCGGAGGAAAATCCGGAAGCTCCGGAGATATGCGCATGGACGATCCCCTACTTTCCGAAGCCATAGAGCTTGTTATGGATACGGGAATTGCTTCGGCGAGCAGGCTTCAGAGACAGCTTCGCATCGGGTTTACCCGGGCAGCCCGTTTGGTGGATTACATGGAAGATCTGGGTATCGTGGGGCCCCAGGAGGGGGCTAAGGCAAGAGAAATCCTTCTTTCCAAGGAGGAGGCCGAAGAGTTGATGGAACAGGCGGAAATATAGGCCTTGGATATGACATACAGCTTTGTCTTTCCCCAGGGAAGAGCTTGTTTTTCTTTTTCCGGAAAATTGCCCCGTTTCCGTTCTTTAAACGGGCCGGATGTCCTGCTTCTTTGCGGCGGCCGTTCGCCCTCGGAGGAGTGGCTTCAGCGGATCGCTTCAGAGAAAACCATTTATTGTGCGGATTCCGGAGCGGATATCTGCAAAACCATCGATCTTCTTCCCGATTTTTTTGTGGGAGACGGCGATAGTGTGCACTCCGAAACTCTCGAGTGGCTTCGGGAAAACCGTGTCCCCTGTACCTTTTTGCCCCGGGAAAAGGACGAAACGGATTTTCAGGTAGCCCTGAGCTTGCTGGCCTCCCTGAAAGGGCCCATGCGAAGCCTTATCGTCAGCGGTATATGGGGAGGCCGTTTCGATCATCTCTACAGTGCTCTTTTTACGTCTGTGGGATTTTTGATTCGGAAGAAACTCCCTCTTTTTACTTTTGGAGATTCCCGGGAAATGCTTTTTTTCCTCTGCTCCGAAGAATCTTTAAAACTGGAATTTTCGGGAAGCCTCCCCGGAGTCTTTTCTCTCTTTCCCTTAACCGAAGAATGTCGGGGAGTTACGAGTAGAGGCACCAAGTGGGATCTTGAAAGTGTGACGCTGCGCCAGCGGTATCCCTATGCCATAAGCAACGAGATCCTCCTCGAGGGAGAAGAGTGTGCCGCCCGGGTGGAGCAGGGAATCCTGGGAGTATATGCATGGTGGGGTTAGAAATGGAAGAGAGAGGAAACATAAAAAAACGGGCTGCTTTACACAGCCCGATTAACTTTGCCGGAACGAAGACATTTGGTGCAGATTCTCATTTTTCTGGTTTCGCCACAGCCTACATCGACCTTGACGCTCTGCAGGTTGATGAGCCATCTCCGCCGCGTATGCCGATTCGAGTGGCTTACATTGTTTCCAGTTGCCGGGCCGCGTCCGCAGCATTCACATACCTTCGCCATTTCCCCACCTCCTATCGAACACGAAACGGACGAATTCTATCACAAGCTACTAAATTCTGCAATTGAGAAAAGAGGAATCCTTTGATGACTTTTTCGGAATCCATGAAACAGATCGAAGCCATCTGCCACGCCTTAGAGGAAGAAACCCTTCCCCTGGAAGAAACTCTCAAGCTTTATAAAGAGGGGATGGAAAAACTTCGGGAATGTAAAAATTACCTCGAACAGGTGGAGCAGGAGGTTTTACTAGTGGGGGAAAACCTGGAGCTGGTTCCTTTCGTTGAAGAAACAAGCCAGGAAAAAGAGATCTCCCGGGAGGGAAACCATGACTGATACCATGGAAAAGCAGCGTCGAGCCGCTCTGTTTTTGGAGAATGCCCGGTCCGACTTCGAATCCTATGCCGCGGAGGCTCTTCCCCGTTTTGCCGAGGGAATTCCGGAAAAACTCTATGATGCCATGCGATACTCGCTCTTCGCCGGAGGGAAAAGGCTCCGCCCCGCTCTTTGCATTGCCGGAGGAGAGGCTTTTGGAGGTTCCCGGGAACCCTTGCTGCTTATGGGGCTTGCTCTGGAGATGTTTCATACGGGATCTTTGATTCATGACGATCTTCCCTGCATGGATAATGATACAATACGTAGAGGTAAGCCCACGAATCACATGGTTTTTGGAGAAGGCATGGCACTCCTGGCAGGAGGGGCTCTTTTCGTATGGCCTTTACACCTTCTTTCGAGGGAGCTTCCTACATGGAATCTTTCTTCCGAGCGCGTTCTCGGAAGTGTTTCTCTTTTTGCGGAAGCCATAGGCCCTTATGGAGTCTGCGGAGGGCAGGCCCTGGATCTTGTGGGGGAAAACAAAACGGCAGAGGAGAGCCTGACCTGGGAAATCGCACGGAAAAAGACTGCCGCTCTCATCCGGGTTTCCGTGCAGTGCGGAGCTCTTCTCGGAGGGGCTTCAACGGAAGATCTTGCGAAAATAGGTGCTTATGGAGAGCATCTCGGCCTGGCGTTTCAGATTATAGATGATATTCTTGACGTAATATCGAGTCCCGAAATATTGGGAAAGACCCCGGGAAAGGACGAGCTTTTGGAAAAACAGACCTTTGTTTTTCAGTACGGCCTTGAAGGGGCCAAGGCGAAGGCCCGGGATGAAACGGAACGGGCCCTTCGGGCTTTGGACGGTCTTCCGGAAAAGGGCGTACTTCCGGATATTCCTCGTTTTCTGGAAACCAGAATTGCCTGACCGGACTGCCATATCTGTGGAGGAGGTTCCTATGTCGGTTTTGGAAACCATACATTCCCCGGAGGATGTCAAGCGCCTTGCTCCGGGGATAATCCCCCTGCTTTGCGAGGATGTCCGAAAAACCATTATCCAGACGGTTATGCAAAATGGAGGACACTTGGCATCTTCCCTGGGAACGGTGGAACTTATCGTAGGATTGTTGCGGACCTTCGATTTTCGGGAGGATCGCGTGATCTTCGATGTGGGGCACCAGGCTTATGCTTACAAAATTCTCACGGATAGAAAAGATCTCTTCTCCGGACTTCGGACTTCCGGAGGCATCAGCGGTTATCCCAAACGAAGCGAAAGCCCCTACGACGCTTTCGACGTAGGGCACAGCAGTACCGCTCTCTCTGCGGCTTTGGGATATGCCAAGGCCCGGGATCTTCTGGGGCAGAAGCATCACGTGGTAGCGGTGGTGGGAGACGGTTCTCTTCTCAACGGCATGGCCATGGAGGCCTTGAATCATGCCCGGGATCTGGATACCCGGCTTATCATGATTCTGAACGATAACGAAATGTCCATCAACAAACGGGTGGGAGGCCTTGCGAATCACCTTGCCCATCTGAGCGTCCATCCTTTTTATCGGAAGTTTAAAGAAACCATCAAGGAGCAGTGCCGCAATTTCCCTAAAGGGGAGGGGCTCGAAGACATTTTGGGGCGTTTCAAGTCTCACGTAAAAACCTTTCTGCAACCGACAAACCTTTTCGAAGAGCTGGACCTCAGCTATTGGGGGCCCTTCGAGGGGCATGACGTGGAAGAGCTGGAAGGAATATTCCATCTGGCCATGCAATACGACAAACCTCTCCTGCTGCATGTGATCACGAAAAAAGGAAAGGGCTACGTTCCTGCGGAGGACAATCCTGCCAAGTACCATGGAGTGGGAAAACCCAAAAAGCCGGGGGCGGTTTCTTCCATGAGAAGCTGGAGTGCTGCGGCCACAGCGGCACTTGTGGAAATGGCGGAAAAGGATTCCCGACTGGTCTGTCTTACCGCGGCCATGAAAGAGGGAACCAAGCTCGGAGAATTTGAAAAACGCTATCCTCATCGTTTCTTCGATGTCGGTATTGCGGAGGAGCATATGCTTACCTTTGCGGCGGGAATGGCCGCAGGAGGAATGTGTCCCGCGGTATGCATCTACTCCACCTTTCTTCAGCGTGCCATGGATCAGCTCGTACATGACATGGCTATGCAGAAACTTCCGATACTTCTCGGAGTGGATAGGGCGGGGCTCGTAGGAGAGGACGGAGAAACCCACCACGGGCTTCTGGATATGGCCTGGTGCAGGAGTATTCCCAACGTCAGCGTGGTGGCCCCGAGGGACGAGGCGGATTTGAACTTCTTCTTCTCCCAGGGTTTTTCCCAGGGAGGCCCCGTACTGGTGCGCTATCCCCGGGGAAATGCCCCCGTCAGGCTTGCGAGAAAAGAAGGGGAATCCCCTCTCCCCTGGGGAAAGGGAGAGGTGCTCAAGAAGGGGGAGGAGACTGTCTTGATAGGCATAGGAAGCACTCTCCCTCTTGCGCTGGAAGTTCGTCAAGCCTGTGCGGATCAAAAGCTTCCTCTCCCCGGGGTGGTGGATTTGCGTTTCGTGAAACCTCTGGATGAAGAATTGCTCAGATTCCTGGGGGATCGATACCAAAAAGTCGTCGTCCTCGAGGAGGGCAACCTCGCGGGAGGATTGGGGGAACTCCTGGGATCTTTTTTCCACAGAGAGAATCCCCTCTGTGCCGTCGTCTCTCTGGGCGTGCCGGATCGATTCGTTCCCCAGGGAACGCGGCAGGAACAATGGGAAAAATGCGGTCTTACCGTACAGAGGGTGGTGGAATGTATTCGTGGAGAAGAAAAAGAAAGAGCGGCTCGATATTCTGCTGACCTCCAGAAAACTGGTCGAATCAAGGAGCAGGGCGAGGGCGCTCATTCTGGCGGGAAAAGTTTTCGTGGCAGGGCAGCGTGTTGATAAATGCGGCAGTCAGTTCCCCGAGGATGTGGATCTTCGGGTGGTTCAGGAAAAAGAATGGGTGAGCCGAGGAGCGCATAAGCTCCTCCGGGCTTTCGAGGTTTTCCCCCTTTCCGTGGAGGGGCTTTGCTGCATTGACATCGGGGCTTCCACGGGGGGCTTTACTGAAGTGTTGCTCTCCCGGGGAGCTTCTCGGGTCTATGCGGTAGATGTGGGATATGGACAGTTTCACTGGAAGCTTCGTCAGGATTCCCGGGTGGTGGTGATGGAACGCACCAATGCACGCTATCTCGAACCTTCCCATTTCGAAATTCCCCCAGAATTTTGCTGTATGGATGCTTCCTTTATCTCCTTCACCTGTATTCTTCCTCGCATAGAGGAGATCCTCGCTCCTTCCGGAGAAGCGGTGCTCTTGATAAAGCCTCAGTTCGAGGCGGGAAGAGAACGCCTTGGCAAAGGGGGAGTGGTTTCGGATCCCCGGACACATCGGGAGATTCTCCAGGAGGCGGGAGCTTTTGTGGAAAGCCATTCCTCTTTTTCCGTGTGCGGCCTGGATTACTCTCCTATCCGGGGACCCAAGGGGAACATTGAGTTTTTGCTCTATCTTTGTAAACACTCCGAAAGAAGCTGTTTATCCCCCGAAAAAATTGCTGCGGTAACTGAAGAGGCTCATACAAGAGCGTAGCCGGGAAATCGTCTTTTTTAAAGGAGAATGCGAATCGTGAAACAGCGCATCGGTCTTTTGGTAAACACCCAAAAAAAAGAAGCCGTAGAATTGGCGCAGCGTCTTCTCGTATGGGGAAAGGAACGGGAAATTCTTTTTCTGGCCCCTCCTTTCGAGGCTTCCATTCTGGGAATTTCCGGAGTTCCCGACAAGGAATGGCGGAGTTCCGTTTCTTTTGCGGTGGTTATAGGAGGAGACGGCACCTTTCTTCGCGCCGCCCGGTATCTTTTCGGATATAATATCCCCCTTTTCGGTATCAATGCGGGGAATCTGGGCTTTCTTGCCGCAGGGGATCCCGTCAAGGCGGAAGAGGATATCGAGCGCATTCTTCGGGGGGAGCATACCGTAGAAAATCGCTGTCTTCTCTCGGGCAAGCTCTGGCGGGGAGATCGCATGGTACATGAACTTTATGCCATGAATGACCTCGTGGTGACCAAGGGAGCCTTCGCACGGCTTATCCATCTCCAAATTTACATCCGTAACCGCTATATCACTACCCTGCCTTCGGACGGCATGATTATCGCCTCTCCCACGGGATCCACTGCTTATGCTCTCTCTGCGGGGGGCCCCGTAGTTCCGCCTCATGTCCCCTGCATGCTCCTCGTCCCCATCTGTGCTCATACTTTGTATGCCCGCCCCCTGGTTTTAGGCGAGACCGACGTGGTTTCCGTGGTACCTCTCGGAGATCATCGGGAACTTATGCTTACCCAGGACGGGCAGTTGGGCTATGAAATCATACCGGGAGACCGCCTCGAGGTTTCTCTTATGAAAGATAAATGCATCAAAACCATTACTCTCCCGGAGCGGGATTATTACGCTTTGCTTCAGGAAAAATTCCAATGGGGGAGAACCTACGAGGATAATGGAGAATAAAAACAACCGAGTGCTTCGGGAACTCTATATTCGCCACGTCGGAGGCATACAGGAAGCTCGCCTTATTTTTCGGGGCAATTTCACTGTCCTTTCCGGAGAGAGCGGAGCCGGGAAGAGTAGTGCTGTCCGTGCCCTGGAATTGCTTTGCGGCAAACGAGGTTCCTCCGACATGATTCTCAAAGGTGAAGAGGACTTGGAAGTGGAGGCCCTTCTGGAAAATCCTCCGGCTCATTTCTGGGAGAGAGAGTCCTTTCGGGATTTCGCCCCTTTCTTTTCCGATGAAGAGTGCCTCATCCTTGCCCGGCGCATCAAAAAAAACGGGCGTAGTCGGGGCATGTTCCACTCTCGTACAATCCCACTGGGGACGCTTTCCGAAATTGCGGGATCCTTTCTTTCCATTCAGAGCCAGCACGCTCAACTGGATTTGTTGCGAAGAGATCGGCAGATGCACTTTCTCGACCTTTACGGAGGGGCTTCCTTGCTGAAATTTCGCAGTTCCCTGGAGGATTCCATCCGGGAGAGCATCGCCTTTGAGAAGACCCTTCGAAATCTTTCGGAGAAGCGAGAAGCTTTTTCCAAGCACCTTCAAAAATACGAAGATCTCGTAGCGAAAGCGGAAGAGGTGGGATTTGCTTCCGAAAGCGAGGCGGAGTGGAACCGGGAGCTGGATCTTCTTGCTCAGGAAGAGGCTTTGGCTCGGCATATACACGCTCTTTACGAGGGATTTTCCGGAGAGGAGGATTTCTCTTCCTCCAACTTGCTTTCTCTTCTGGAGAAGGGGGCCGAAGAAATGCCCTCCCAGGTGGAAGAAATCATGGGAAAGGAACGCTCCGAACGCTACCGTTTCTTGCTGGATAGTTCCCTGGAGTCTCTCCAGGCCCTTCAAACCCTTTTGGGAGGGCTTCTCCTGGAGCTGGACGAGGAGAACCTTTCTCGCCGGATGGAGATTCTGGATGCCAAGCTTACCTTTCTTCGGAAGCTCAAAGATTTTCTCGGCAACCTTTCGGGGAGCGAGCTTTTCGAAGCTTTTCGGGAAATGCGGGAGAAGCTGCGCTGGTATTACGAAAGCCGTCGGGAGATACAGCTTCTCCTGGAAAAGCGCAAAGAAGTTCACGGAAAAACCAAACAGATGGCCCGGGAACTCCGTCGGGAGCGCCAGGAAGCGGCGAAGGACCTTCGGCAGGTGGTGGAGAAGGTTTTGGAAGAACTTGGCATGGGGGACACCCTTTTTTCGGTGCTCTTCGAGCAGCGGGGTACCATCCGAAAAACCGGCGCGGAAGATGTGATTTTTGCCATAGCCCGGGGAGAACGGAGCTTTTCTCCGTTGGAGGAAATCGCTTCGGGAGGAGAACTCAGCAGAATCCTCCTGGCTCTGCACGTGGCGTGTCCCGAGGGAATGCTGCCTCCGGTCCTGATTTTCGATGAGGTGGAGGCCGGGCTGGGGGGCGAAAGCGCCCTTCTCGCGGGAAGGTTACTTCAAAAGATTTCCCGTTCCTTCCAGGTGATTCTCATCACCCACGAGGCTTCCATCGCCGCCATGGGGGATCAGCACATTCTCGTTCGCCGGGAGGGAGATAGCACGATATTTCAAGATCTTTCTCCGGAGGGAAGGGTGTCGGAGCTGGCCCGGATGCTCTCGGGAGATGCGAACAATCCCAAAGCTCTGGAGCATGCTCGAGCACTGCTTTGTGAAGATGCGACAAATCTCTCTTCGTTATCCCCGGAAGCGTTCTCTCTCTCCTCGAAGGCTTGAAAAAGAGGCGCCTCCGAGGAGAAATCCGCATCATTTTCCAGAACCCCCTTGACGGGAACCGCAAAGATGCATATAATTGCTCTCGCTGGCCGGGCTGGCGGAAGTGGTAGACGCACGGGACTTAAAATCCCGAGGACTTGAGTCCGTGCGGGTTCGAGTCCCGCGCCCGGCACCAGGAAGAGATCGCGGGGTGGAGCAGTCAGGAAGCTCGTCGGGCTCATAACCCGAAGGTCGCAGGTTCAAATCCTGCCCCCGCAACCAATTTTTGGCGGTGTAGCTCAGCTGGCTAGAGCATGCGGTTCATACCCGTAGGGTCAGTGGTTCAAATCCACTCACCGCCACCATGTTAGAGATTCTTAAACGGAAAAATTGTTTTGAATATAGAATAGCCAAGGCACACATCGTGAAAGAGCGGGTGTGCCTTCGTTCGTTTTGGGAGGGCTCTCTCTTGGGAGATTCTGAAAAATGGCGTGTTCCCGAGGTATTACGCGAAAAATTTAAGACCGCCGGAACGGAACAGGGGTGGATTGAAGGAGAGGAACTCCTGGTTCTCGGGATTTCCGGAGGAAGCGATTCCGTGGCTCTGGTATTTCTCGCCTTCTTGCTCCTTCCTAGAGAACGCCTGGTGATGGCTCATTTCGAGCATGGCATTCGAGGGCAGGTCTCTCTTGAAGATGCCCGGTTCGTACAATCCTTTGCGAAGACTTTGGGCCTTCCCCTGGAGTGCCGGCACGTCATTACGGAAGAGCATCGAAATCTTCATGAAAGCCTGGAAAGTACCGCAAGAAGAATTCGCTACGATTTTCTTCGGGAAATTTCCCTCAAGTACCATAACGCCTGGATCGCTACGGGGCATACCCGGAACGACGTCCAGGAAACGGTGCTTTTCAACCTCTTCCGGGGCACCGGCATCCGGGGGCTTGGAGGCATTCCGCCTCGGCGAGGGCGTATCGTTCGTCCTCTCCTGCACTGCTCCAGGGAGGAGCTTCGGCATTTCCTTCGGGAAAACGGGCTTTCCTGGAAAGAAGATGCCACCAACGAGGATACTTCCTATACCCGAAACTACATCCGCAAAATTTTAATCCCCCAAATCGAAGAACATATCAATGCCCGGGCAGGAGAACATCTTGCAAACCTCGCTTCGGACATTCAGGTCATCCGGAAAAAAGATGAAGCTTTCTACGGAGAGCTTGTCTCCCGTATGAGAAGAAAAATGCCCCTTTCCCTGGTATCCTGGGATCTCCTCTCGGCACGGCAGCTTTCCTCCTGGGATCTTCGTATGGCCCTCATGGAGGAGGCCCGTCTTTTGAACATCCCCCCTCTTTCCAGAAAGCGCCTGGAAAAATTGGAACAGCTTATCCGCACTTCCGGGCGCTGGCGTTTTCAATGGAAGGGGAAAGTGGAACTTCTCTGCGGTTCTGGCCTTCTTTCCTGGGTGGATTCAGGGGAGCTTTCTTCCGTTTCTTCGAAGGATATTTCCCCGGGGAAACTTGGGGTTTTGGAAGAAACATGTGGTTCCTGGTCTCTCAAGGTGGAAAAACGCCCTTCTTCTACAGAAAAGGATGTTTTGGAAAGCTGCGAAGCCTTGGTCAGGCTCGGGAAATACGGAAAAATAAGCATCTCTTCCTTGGAGGAATGGAAAAATAGAATTCCGGCAGAAAAAGCTCTCCTTTTCTGTAAAGGTATTCCGTGGTGGGCTCGTCCTTTGTGGCCCGTCATTCTTTGGGGAGAAAAAGGAGTTTGGATTCCATGGACGGGGCGGGGAGAGCCGGATTGTTCCGAGATGGCATCGTTTTCTGAAGAAAATCATGTTACAATGGCCCGGTTGCTATGCCGTCCTTCTCTAACCTCTTTACGGAAGAGGAGAGGCGAAAACGAAGAAATTTGAGGTTTTTTGAAAAAAACTTGGAGAAGGAAGTGAAACCATGGCCTATACGGTAGGTAAGGTTCTTATCTCTAAAGAAGAAATCGTGAGACGAATTGCCTCTCTGGGAGAGCAAATTTCCCAGGATTATGCGGGGCAGGAGCTTGTCGTAGTAGGAGTGCTCAAGGGAGCGGTTTTGTTTCTTTCGGATCTGGTGCGCCAGGTGAATCGCGAGGTCTTCCTGCATTTCGATTTCATCAGCGTTTCTTCTTACGGAAGCTCCACGGTTTCCAGCGGCATCGTAAAAATCAACAAGGACCTCGATCTCGACATCAAAGGGAAACATGTACTTATCGTGGAGGATATCATCGATACGGGGCTTACCCTTTCCTACATCATTAAACTGTTTGAAGAACGCAAGCCGCTTTCGGTGAAGACCTGCGTTCTTCTGGATAAGCCCGAGAGAAGAAAAGTGCCGGTTTCCGTAGATTACCGGGGTTTTGAAATTCCCGACGAATTTGTCGTAGGATATGGATTGGATTATGCGGAGCGATGGCGGAACCTGGAAGAGGTTTTTGTGCTTCACACATCTTGACCTTCGGAGTATCCTGAGATTTGTCGAGATTCGGGAGAGCGAAAGAACCTCCCGCGGCAAAAGAGAGAGAAAATGCGTACCCTCTGATCATGGAAATAAATTCATCGCACTAGGAGTGAGAAAAACTTGAACCGACTCGTCAAGAACTTGGGATTATATCTTGTATTGATTGTGCTCGTGGTGAGCATCGTCAATGCGTTTCTTTCCCCGGGGCAGCACGCCCAGGAGGGACAGGAGCTGAGCTACAGCACTTTTATGCATTACGTGGAGGAAGGTTACGTTCAATCCGTTGTTATTGATGAAAACGGCATAAAGGGTAAGCTCGACAACGGGAACGACTTTTCCACCCATGCCCTGGGAGTCACCGATTTGGCGCCCAAGCTTGTGGACAAGGACATAGAGGTTACCGTTATTCCTCCGGAGAAGCCCCCTTGGTGGGCGAGCCTCATGTCCACTCTTTTCCCTACCCTTCTTCTCATTGGAGCATGGATCTTCATCATCTACCACATGCAGGGGGGAGGCAACAAGGTTATGAACTTTGCCAAAAGTAAGGCAAAGCTCTTTCTGGATAACCGCCCCAAGGTGACTTTTGATGACGTGGCGGGATGTGACGAAGCTAAGGAAGAATTGCAGGAGGTTATTGAATATCTAAAAGATCCCTCCCGCTTTACCGACTTTGGAGCCAAGGTTCCTAAAGGCGTATTGCTTCTGGGCTCTCCGGGAACGGGGAAAACCCTTCTTTCCCGGGCTGCCGCAGGAGAGGCGGACGTACCTTTCTTCAGTATCAGTGGTTCGGATTTCGTGGAGATGTTCGTGGGTGTCGGAGCTGCCCGAGTTCGGGATCTTTTCGAACAGGCTCGGAAATATCAGCCCTGCATCGTTTTCATCGACGAGATCGATGCGGTGGGACGTCAGCGAGGAGCAGGTCTCGGAGGCGGACATGACGAGCGGGAACAGACCTTGAACCAGCTTTTGGTGGAGATGGACGGTTTCGATGTTTCTACGGGGATTATCCTCATTGCCGCTACCAACCGTCCGGATATCCTTGATCCCGCCCTTTTGCGCCCCGGGCGTTTCGATCGGCAGATCGTGGTGGATCGCCCCGATGTAAAGGGACGTCAGGCTATTCTCGAAGTGCATGCGAAGGAGAAAAAACTTGCGGAGAATGTGGATCTCGGGGTGGTAGCCCGGAGAACGCCTGGATTTGTCGGAGCGGATCTTGCAAACGTGGTGAATGAAGCGGCCCTTCTTACGGCCCGACGTTCCAAAAAGTGCATAGGAATGGCTGAATTCGAAGAAGCCATCGATCGTACTCTGGCGGGACCCGAGAGGAAGAGTCGCCTTATCAGTGCCAAGGAGAAGGAGATTATCGCCTATCATGAGAGTGGACATGCTCTCATCGCCAAACTTCTGCCCGGGAGCGATCCGGTACACAAGATCTCCATCATTCCCCGGGGACATCAGGCTTTGGGGTACACTCTGCAGCTTCCCGAAGAGGATCGGTTTCTCATCTCCAAAAAGGAGCTCCTCAACCGGATATGTATTCTTCTTGGAGGCCGGGTTGCCGAAGAGATCGTTTTCGGAGATATCACCACGGGAGCGCAGAACGATTTGGAACGTGCCACGGATACTGCCCGTCAGATGGTAACGCAGTACGGCATGAGCGATCGCCTCGGGCCCGTGACTTTGGGCAAGAAGCAGCATGAAGTCTTTCTTGGCCGGGATATCGTGGACGATCGGAATTATAGCGAAGAAGTGGCGTATGCCATCGACCAGGAAGTCCGCTCCATCATAGAGGGTTCCTACGACTCGGTGCGGGATCTTCTTACTGAAAACCGGGATTCTCTGGAGAACATAACCAAGAATCTTCTGGATCTCGAGGTTATCGAGGCGGAAGAGCTGGATGCTATTTTGGATGGCACCTTCATGGGAAGGCCTCGGCCGGAAGAAAAAGAATCCGAAGAGGCCCCGAAGAGTGAAGAGGACGTTCCGGAAAATACGGAGCAAACTTCCGAGGAATCTCCGAAGGAGGAGGTTTCTTCCGAAGAAGAACTTGAAGAGGCTCCTTCCGATAATGTGGAAAAAGAGCCGTCTCCTTCAAAGGATCCGGAAGAAGAAAAGGACGAGGAAAATCGGGAAAAAGATTTCCTCGCCTGAATTTGCCGAAAAGAGAGAACGTGAAGAGAGCACGAAAATAAACGCCTCAGCGCCAGTTATATGTTTTCATATAGCTGGCGCTGTTTCATGGTATCCTGATCTATTCGAGAGGAGGAGAAGCCCATGGAACGCAGTTTTTCGCTACATGCTCCCTGGGAGCCCCGGGGGGACCAGCCCAAGGCCATCGAGCGCCTTTCCAAGGGGCTTTTGGAGAATCATCATGCTTTTCAAACCCTTCTCGGAGTGACGGGGAGCGGTAAAACCTTTACGGTGGCGAACGTCATTCAGGCTTACCAACGTCCGGTGCTGGTATTGGCTCACAACAAAACTCTGGCTGCCCAGCTTTACAGCGAATTCAAGACCTTCTTTCCCGAGAATTCGGTAAACTATTTCGTGAGTTATTACGACTACTATCAGCCCGAGGCGTACCTTCCCGCCCAGGATACCTACATCGAAAAGGATGCTTCCATCAACAAAAACATCGAGAAGCTCCGGCTTGCCACTACCAAGGCTCTTCTGGAACGCCGGGACGTTATCGTAGTTTCCAGCGTCTCCTGCATTTATGGATTGGGGCAGAGAAAAAACTATGAAGAAGCGGTATTCCGTTTTTCCCGGGGCGATTTCTTCCCCCGGAGAGAGTTTTTTTCCTGGCTTTTGAAAAATTACTACCAGAGAAACGATATAGAGTTTTCCCCTGGAGTTTTCCGTGTTCGGGGGGATGTGGTGGATATTTATCCCGCTTACAGCGACACCGCTCTTCGGGTACTGTTTTTCGATGACGAAATCGAGGAGATCGCCGAGGTGGATCCGGTTTCCATGAAAAAACTGGAGACCAAAGACCAAGGAGCTCTCTTTCCCGCAAAACATTATGTGACGGATTCCTCTACCGTAGCCCAGGCCATGGAGACCATCGAAGAGGATCTTAAAATCCGGGTGACGGAGCTGGAGGGGCAAGGGCGCCTCTTGGAGGCGGAGCGGCTTCGTTCCCGCACCACCTACGATATGGAGATGCTTCAGGAAGTGGGATACTGTTCGGGTATCGAAAACTATTCCCGCTATCTTGACGGCCGGGAGCCCGGGGAGCCTCCGGGAACTCTTTTGGATTTCTTCCCCGAGGATTTTCTTCTCGTGGTGGACGAATCGCACATAACCCTTCCCCAGGTGCGGGGCATGTACAAGGGAGATCGTTCCCGAAAGGAGACCCTGGTGGAATACGGTTTCCGGCTTCCCGCGGCTTTGGATAACCGGCCTCTTCAATGGGATGAGTTCCGGGAGTACATGAAGCGGGCTCTCTTTATCTCCGCCACCCCGGGAGATTGGGAGCTGGAACACTCGCAGCAGGTGGTGGAGCAGATCGTACGCCCCACGGGAGTCTTGGATCCCCGGGTTACCATTCTTCCGGCCCAAAACCAGGTAGACGATATCGTGGACAAGATAACCTCCGTGGTGGCTCGAAAGGAACGTATTCTCGTTACCACCCTTACGAAACGCTCCTCCGAGGATCTTGCGGAATATCTGGAAACCCTCAAATTCAAGGTGCGGTACATCCACTCGGAGCTCAACGCCTTCGAAAGGGCGGAGTTGCTTACGGAGTTGCGGAAGGGGCATATCGACGTCTTGGTGGGGGTAAACCTTCTTCGGGAGGGGATCGACCTTCCCGAGGTGTCCACCGTGGCCATACTCGATGCGGATCGGGAGGGGTATCTCCGCTCGGGGAAATCCCTGGTGCAGACCATAGGGCGAGCCGCCCGGCATAGTGCGGGAGAAGTTTTTCTTTATGCGGACCGCCTCACGGACAGCATTATTTACGCCAGGGACGAAACCGCCCGGCGCAGAACTATCCAGGAGAAGTGGAACAAAAAACACGGTATAACTCCGGTTTCCATAGAAAAACCCATTCTTTCCCTCTTGCCCGAGGAGCTTCTTTCGGAGGAGACCCCGGGAGATCGTTCCCGAAAATCCCTGGAGAAGCTGGATACACAAACCTTGGAAAAACTCATGTGGCAGGCGGTGGAAAAACTGGATTTCGAGGCCGCTGCGGAATATCGCAATATTTTGGGCAAAGCCCCCGAGAGGAGCTACAAACGTGTTGCAGAAAATCGTCGTTCGCGGCGCAAAAGAGCATAATCTCAAAAACATACATGTGGAAATTCCCAAAAACGAACTGGTGGTAATTACCGGCCCCTCGGGATCGGGAAAATCGAGTCTCGCCTTCGACACCATCTATGCGGAGGGGCAGCGGCGCTACATAGAATCCCTCTCCTCCTACGCCAGGCAGTTTCTGGGAATGCTTTCCAAGCCCGAAGTGGAGGATATCTCGGGGCTTTCTCCCGCCATATCCATAGAGCAGAAGGGGCGTTCCCACAATCCCCGATCCACCGTGGGCACGGTAACGGAAATTTACGACTATCTCCGGGTGCTTTTCGCCCGGGCGGGAGAGCCTCGTTGTCCCCGTTGCGGAGAGCCTCTGAAGAGTTCCTCGGTGGATGAAATCGTTCAGGGAGTTTTCCGGACCTATTCGGGAAGACGGTTGGAAATTCTTTCTCCCATTATCCGCAATAAAAAGGGAGAGCACAAAAACGTGCTGACCCAGCTTCACAAAAAAGGATTCCTTCGGGTTCGGGCGGATGGAGAACTCTACTGGCTCGAAGAGGAGATCCGCCTCGAAAAAACGAAAAAGCATACTCTCCAGATAGTGGTGGACCGCCTGAGCTTGCGGGAAGAGCATCGAAGCCGCCTTGCGGAATCCGTGGAAACCGCTTTGAGAGAGTCCGAGGGATACGTGGATTTCCTGATACATCCCGAGGGAGAGGAAGAACCCGAGAAAATTTCCTTCTCGGAACACCTTGTTTGCCCCGACTGCGATCTCCCTTTTCCCGAAATAACTCCGAATCTCTTCTCCTTTAACAATCCTCACGGATCCTGTCCCGCATGCTCCGGCATTGGAAGCCGTTCCTACTTTTCTCCGCATAGGGCTATCGTCCCCGGGGAATCCGTTCTGGAAGGAGCGTTTCTCCCCTGGAAGACCAAGCATTACATGCTGCAGAAAATCCGAAAACTTGCGGAGAAAAAGGGATGGGATCTTTCGAAGCCTTACGAAGAGCTTTCCCGGGAAATTCAGGAGGAGTTGCTCTACGGATCTTCGGAAAAACTGGAGCTCGTTTTCAGGGAAAAGAACCGGGAAAGAACCTATCAGGGGCGTTATGAAGGCCTTCTGTCCTGGCTCGAACGGCGTTGGGATGAAACCGAATCCGAAGCGGTCCGGCGAGAGCTGGAAGTCTTTCGGGTGGAGGAGGAATGCGAAACCTGCGGAGGCTTGCGGCTTCGTCCCGAGGCTTTGGCGGTGCGCATACAGTCTTATTCCATAGGGGACCTGGTTTCCATGCCGATCCAGGATCTCTGCAACGTTCTGCATTCTCTGGAGTTGGAGGAGAGTAAAATCGCCATCGCCGAGCGGGTTCTCGGAGAACTTCGAAAACGCTTGGAATGTCTGAGGGATATCGGGGCGGGGTATCTCAGCCTTTCCCGAAGAGCGGATTCCCTGAGCGGTGGCGAAAGCCAGCGCATTCGTTTGGCCACCCAGATTGGTTCCAAGCTTACCGGGGTGCTCTATGTCCTCGACGAGCCCACCGTGGGTTTGCATCCCCGGGATACGGAGCGGCTTCTTTCCATACTTCGGGAGATGCGGGATCTGGGGAACTCCATTCTCGTGGTGGAACACGACCGGGAAACCATGATGGCTGCGGACTATCTTCTGGAGTTAGGTCCCGGAGCGGGAGAAAAGGGAGGCGAGCTTGTGGCCTCGGGATCTCCCCAAAAAATCATCGAGGGAGGTTCCTCCACGGGACTGTATCTGCAGGGAAAAACCAGCGGCGTGGTGCTTGGCAAAAAACGGCGCAAGCCCCGGGGGTGGATCCGTATAGGGGGAGCCCGTAAATTCAACCTTCGGGATCTGGACGTCTCCTTTCCCACGGGGCTCTTTTTAGGGCTTTCCGGCATTTCGGGATCCGGCAAAAGCACCCTCATGTTCGACGTGCTCTACCAGAATCTCAAGCGCTCCCTCAATCCTCGGAGAGCGGGCAGTATCTTGCCCACGTGCTCTTCCCTAGAAGGTGCCGGAGAAGTGGAAAACCTGGTGCTCATCGACCAGAATCCCATCGGAAGAAGTCCCCGATCCAATCCCGCCACCTACACGGGGCTCTTCACTCCCATCCGGGAATTCTTTGCCCAGCTTCCGGAAGCCCGGATGCGGGGATACAACCAGGGGCGTTTCAGTTTCAACGTCAAGGGCGGGCGCTGCGAGGCCTGCAAAGGGGACGGGGAGATCAAGGTCTCCATGCTCTTCCTGCCGGATGTCTACGTTACCTGCGATGTCTGCGGAGGAAAGCGCTATAATGCGGAAACCCTGGAGGTCCGTTACAAAGGGCATTCCATTGCAGACGTACTGAGCCTGACGGTGGACGAGGCGCTGGAACTTTTTTCCAATCATCCCAGAATTGCCCGAAAACTCTCGATCCTTCAGGATGCGGGGCTGGGATACATCCGGCTGGGACAATCCTCTCTCACCCTCAGCGGAGGAGAGGCCCAGCGGGTAAAGCTCGCCACGGAACTCAGCAAGCGCTTTCACGGAAAAACTCTCTACCTCCTGGACGAACCCACCACGGGGCTCCATTACGGGGATGTCAAAAAACTGCTGATTCTGCTCAATCGGCTGGTGGATAAGGGAAATACCGTGGTGGTGATCGAGCACAATCTGGATGTCCTCGCCTCGGTGGACTACATCATCGATTTGGGGCCCGAGGGAGGAGAAAAGGGAGGTACCATTATGGCTTCGGGAACTCCCGAAGAAGTGGCTCTTTCCGGCTGTAGCTATACGGGAACCTATCTCAAGGAATATCTTGAAAGCCTGGGCAGGAATGCCTCTCCCGGCACATCCGCAATACGGAAAAAGGGGAAAAAACATGACCAAGAAAAAACGGCATAATCCGAATGACAAAGAAGTCCGGGAGGATCTTCTTTACGGAAAACATGCAATCCATGCGCTTCAGGAGCTTCCGGAACGCATAAAACGGCTCTATCTCCAGGAAGAAAAAAAGGAGAGAGAAAAAGAATTGCTCGAGGTGGCTTCCCGGCATAACGTGCCCTGCACCCTTCTCAGCCGGCAGGAGATGTACGAGCTTCTGGGGGATGTCAAGCATCAGGGCATGGCGGCATCCATGCTCCCGGTTCCCACCATCGCTTTCGATCATTGGGCGGGCACGCAAAAAAACAGTGGTGCTCCGGCTCTCGTGCTGGTCCTCGATCACATCCAGGATCCTCAGAACATGGGAGCTATTATCCGTACCGCAGAAGTGGCGGGAGCCGAGGGAGTGCTCTTTCCTGAACGCCGGGGAGCTCTTCCTACCGAAGCGGTAGTGCGGGCCAGTGCGGGAGCGGCCCTCAGGGTACCGCTTTTGCGGGGAGTCAATCTCTCCCGGGCCCTCCAGGATTTGCAGGATCTGGGTTTTTGGATCGTGGGGCTGGAGCCTTCCTCGGAAAACCTCCTTTGGAGGGAAACCCTTTTTCCCCCTCGCCTGGCCTTGGTGCTTGGCTCCGAAGGAAAGGGGCTCTCCCGGCTGATACGGGAGCGGTGCGACGAGCTTGTAGCCCTTCCCATGCGCGGAGCCACGGGGTCTCTCAACGTCAGCGCCGCAGCGGCGGTGGGAATCTTTGAATGGGTTCGGGGATTGCAGCAAAACAATGCCTGACCTTTGAAGGGGGAAACCTTTCAAATTCTTGCGATTTCCGGCATTTAGGCCGGGGAAGGATAAAAATTTCGCTTGACATCTTCTTCCAGGATCTCTATAATGCTCAACGTTGCACTTGGGGCTGTGGCGCAGAGGGAGCGCGCTTCCTTGGCATGGAAGAGGTCGGGGGTTC
>ERZ795057.652-NODE-652-length-34707-cov-6.499596_pt1 | contig 34707 bp, 22 predicted proteins | sample MGYA00375141_ERZ795057 | MGnify/ENA primary metagenome ERZ795057 (study PRJEB30186, sample SAMN05720163) | activated sludge metagenome | isolation source: Anaerobic digester | place: Hong Kong | collected 2015-01-26 ...
CAATTCACAACACGAACCCGTGACACTCACCTGGTTGTAGAGTTGTGCTCAATATATCAAAGATACAATCTGAAAGCAATTCACAACTTACATTACTAACATCCTTTGTTTTATTTGGTTGTGCTCAATATATCAAAGATACAATCTGAAAGCAATTCACAACAGATAAAGTCCCGTAGTATCGGCTGCGTTAGTTGTGCTCAATATATCAAAGATACAATCTGAAAGCAATTCACAACTTACCGTCAATGACTTTCTCCAGGTGGCTGGTTGTGCTCAATATATCAAAGATACAATCTGAAAGCAATTCACAACTGATTTATGCGACACACTTTCATCGAGGGCGTTGTGCTCAATATATCAAAGATACAATCTGAAAGCAATTCACAACCCACGATATAAACTCATCAATAGCAGGATGGTTGTGCTCAATATATCAAAGATACAATCTGAAAGCAATTCACAACTAGCCGTTGACCTCTCGCCTTTTGAACATAGTTGTGCTCAATATATCAAAGATACAATCTGAAAGCAATTCACAACTGGAGAACATTATGATATACACTTCTTCTGGTTGTGCTCAATATATCAAAGATACAATCTGAAAGCAATTCACAACATATCCTTCGAGTGTCGATAGCACTTCCAGGTTGTGCTCAATATATCAAAGATACAATCTGAAAGCAATTCACAACCGCTGCCTCGTCAACCTCACGTTTCACTATGTTGTGCTCAATATATCAAAGATACAATCTGAAAGCAATTCACAACTCTGTATGTGCCGATATCCGGCATAAGCCTGTTGTGCTCAATATATCAAAGATACAATCTGAAAGCAATTCACAACTCCAACGTGTAGTATCTGACTCCCACCTTGGTTGTGCTCAATATATCAAAGATACAATCTGAAAGCAATTCACAACCGGGAGGTTTAATTCCGGTGGGCGGGATTTGTTGTGCTCAATATATCAAAGATACAATCTGAAAGCAATTCACAACAGTTTCGAAACGGTGTCTCGAATGGTCGAAGTTGTGCTCAATATATCAAAGATACAATCTGAAAGCAATTCACAACTCCCTGCGGGGTATGGTCAAAGAGTATAAAGTTGTGCTCAATATATCAAAGATACAATCTGAAAGCAATTCACAACAGCATTGCTTATTACTTCCTGAAAGGCAAGGTTGTGCTCAATATATCAAAGATACAATCTGAAAGCAATTCACAACGATATGGAAGACATCCAACGGCACTCCTTCGTTGTGCTCAATATATCAAAGATACAATCTGAAAGCAATTCACAACTGTGACTGTTAGTGCGTTCTCGAGGAGAGAGTTGTGCTCAATATATCAAAGATACAATCTGAAAGCAATTCACAACGCTGGTTGCCCCGGAGCATGGATGGTATTTGTTGTGCTCAATATATCAAAGATACAATCTGAAAGCAATTCACAACACTGATCCCACAGGCAATTGGAGTATATAGGTTGTGCTCAATATATCAAATCCCGAGTCCTCGGGATGAAAGCAATTCACAAAAGAAAAATCGGTAATTCCGATAAATTATTGTAGTGACCAGTATATCAAACATACAATATGAACCAATTTTCCAGCCGGAATATTAATTTTACAGTATCAATAATTTATGCAGATGGAAAATTCAAAGAAAGGCAAAGCATTCCGGCCGTTGAGTCCGGAAGAATATATCAGAACAAAGTCAGGGACTTTACCGATCTATCAATGCCTCATAAACTCTGACTGGGAAAATGCCCACCTGGCAAATATCATCATTGCCCGAAAACATCCGGAAGGCAACATAACTGCATGCCTTTACCTGGTCGACCTTTATTGCCAGGGCGTCAAGGACACTACATGGTTCTTCAATAAACCGGTTACTGAGTATAATGGAATTATGCAGGATATAAACAATCGGCTGGAAATGGAGGAAACGGAGTATGCTCTCGTCCATAATATTATCTATGCCGCTCTCGAATTTGCAGAAGATTATGATTTCCACCCACACAGGGACTTTACATCAGTGTCACGCTTTATGCTCGAGGAAGATACCGACGATACCGAATTGGTTGACATCGAATGCGGAATGGACGGAAAGCCGGCATACGTATGGACACCGGAACATTCAAAAAGCGAAACACAGAGGATAATCTCTAAACTCGAAAAAAATCCAGGCCCAGGGAATTATTATATCCTTAACCAGGAATAAATATATATACCGAATAATTTAGGACCAGAGATAAGGGAAAGATTGGGAGACTGCGTGATTGGGTTAAGGGATGGTTTAAAACCACATAATTTTTATTTTTGCTGTTCAATAGTCAGTAACAAATAACAAAACATTATATGCAGGACTTCGAATTTTACAATCCGGTAAGAGTCTTCTTCGGAAAAGACCAGATGTCAAAAATAATCCCTTACATAGAGCCCGGTACACGTATCATGCTCCTTTACGGAGGAGGAAGCATCTTCAAAAATGGTGTCCGCGACAGGATAAAGGAAGTGCTTAAGGATTTCACTATAACCGAATTCGGAGGTGTCGAACCTAATCCTTCATACGAAACCTGTATGCAAGCAGTCGGAGTGATAAAATCGGAAAACACAGGTTTTATTCTTGCCGCCGGCGGAGGCTCAGTCATCGATGCCGCAAAGTTCATTGCAGCAGCAGCTCTGTACCAGGGAGAAGACCCCTGGGACATCCTGGCTGAAAAGGTGCCTGTTACTGCTGCCCTTCCACTGGCATCGGTGCTGACACTTCCGGCCACAGGCAGCGAGATGAACAAAAACGCCGTAATAAGCCGTAAATCGACAGGAGAAAAGCTGGCTTTCGCTTCGCAATATTCCTTCCCTCGTTTCTCAGTGTTACTGCCCGAGGCTGCCGCAACACTCCCTCGCCGGCAGGTTGCCAACGGAGTCGTCGATGCATTCGTCCATGTTCTCGAACAATATCTTACCTACCCTGTTAATTCTCCGCTTCAGGATCGCCAGGCCGAAGCAGTCCTTCTGACACTCGTCGAAGAAGGCCCCAGGGCTTATGCCAATCCTGCCGATTATGATGCCATGGCCAACCTTATGTGGAGCGCCACCAATGCCCTTAACGGACTCCTTTCATGCGGAGTGCCGGGCGACTGGTCGGTACACAGCATAGGACATGAGCTTACTGCATTTCACGGCATCGACCATGCCAGGACTCTTGCTATTGTCCAGCCCGGACTCTGGAAAGCCCTGCGTGAGGAGAAAAAGGAAAAACTCATTCAATACGGGAAAAGGATCTGGAATATCACCGGAGGCAGCGATGAAGAAATGGCAGACGAGGCAATCCGCCTTACTGTTGAATTCTTTGAATCGCTGGATATCCCTACCCGGCTAAGCGATTATAATGTCGGACCCGAGACCATAGACAGGATAGTCTCACGATTCGAGTCGAGAAACTGGCTCGAGATGGGTGACCGCGGACTTACAAGCCCGGCAATTGTCAGGAAAGCCCTTGAATTTCAACTCTAGCAGTTTTCTGTATCCTGACCCTGTATTGAAAAGTTGGCCAGCCTTCGCCAGGGCTTCGGCTGGAAAGCAGTTGGCAGTCAGACCGGTCTATTTCCCAGGAAAAGCAATCGTTCCTTCATAACGGTTGTAGCCTGTGCCTGTCATCACCGACATCTGCGGATTGCGGTTTCCGATCATGGTAGCGCAACCTGTTTCTCCGTTTTTGTTTATCGCAACAAATTTCTCGCTGGGGAAGAAGTCGGGATTGACTTTTCTATATCTGTCGGCTATCATCTTCAGAGCATCTTCACATGCCTGCTGTGGGGACCTTCCTTCTCTCATCCTCATAACCATGAAATACGAAGCGCATGATTTTATAACATCTTCCCCGCGGCCTGTGGCTCCCGCGGCACCTACCTCGTTGTCGACATATAGACCTGCACCGATGATAGGAGAGTCGCCCACACGGCCGTTAAGCTTGAAGCTTAATCCGCTGGTTGTGGTGCATCCTGCAACGTCGCCGCGGCTGTCGATTGCAAGGACATTGGTCGTTCCGTAATGATGTTCTATATCAGGAAAATCCTGCCAGTATGATTCTTTTTTCATAAGCTTCTGCAGATGTTCCGGAGCTCCCCAGTCGTCATTGGGACTCATTTCCTCCTTCCATCTAAGCCATATACGCCTTGCCTTGTCTGTGAGAAGATCTTCTTCCTTAAAGCCCCAGGCTTTCGCAAACTGAAGAGCGCCCGGTCCGACGATGAGCACGTGGTCGGTACGTTCCATAACCAGCCTTGCCACCGACGCCGGTGTCTTAATGTTCTCGAGGCATGCAACGGCACCTGCGGAATATGTCTTTCCATCCATGAAGGATGCATCGAGCTGAACAACACCGTGTTCATTCGGCAGTCCCCCGTAGCCGACGCTGGTATCTTCGGGATCGACTTCTATAATGTTTGCTGCTTTTTCGACAGCATCAACAGCCGAACCGCCGTCTTTTAGTATTGCCCACCCGGCTTCCATGGCATTGCGGCCTGTCTGATTCGTGTGACTGGTTATTATGAGCGGACGTACAAGTGCTCCCTGAGGACGCACTCCAATGCCGGCCAGCGGATTAAACATCATGGCTCCGGCACCCGCTGCCATTGTCCTGTTAACGAAACTCCTTCTTGAGATGTCTTTTTTCATGTGGAGAAAATTTATTATAATATTGAAAATCAAATATATCACATAGCTTGCATGCATGATATTATTTCATTTTTATCTGTGATTTATATCATGTGGGTTTCATAAACGTATATAATTAATTATCAATTTTCTAACATTACTTTACATCTTTCTTTCACCCCCTCACGCTCTCACGCCCTCACGCTCTCACGCCCTCACGCCCTCACACTCTCTCCCCCTCACGCCCTCACCTCATCTGTTCCTCCAGCCATCCCGGCCGGTTCGTTGTTATTCCCTTTACACCCAATGTAATAAGTCTTTTTGCTTCTTCCGGTTTATCGACAGTCCAGGAATATACATCCAGTCCCAGTGAAGAAGCCTTCTTCATAACCTCATCATTGATTATGGAAAAATTCAGACTTATACCGTCAAGGCCTGCATCAGGCACAATTCCTATCGTTGACTCCAGGAGTGCAGCATTACTGCATAGCCAGTAGCATTTTTTTGACGGGAATAATTTCTTCGTTTCAGCGATCACGTCAAAATTGAAAGAAATAAAAGAGAAAACCCGGTTCTTTTCGTATTTATTAATAGTACTGACCAGGAAGGGCAGCACCTCGGCTCCGCATTTTATCTCCACCACAAGCTCTTTTCCTTTCGGTACAGCCTTTATCAGTTCATGGAGGAAAGGCAGTTTTTCACCTCTGTATTTTTCATCCTTGAAGGATCCGGCATCAAGTTTCCGGAGTGTTTCCGAGTCGGTCTCACTGACCCTGAAGTCTTCTCCCGTGGTCCTTTTTGTGGTGGCGTCGTGGATGCATATTATCCTGTTGTCTTTCGAGAGCCAGATGTCGCATTCCACAGCATCGGCGCCCAGGTCCCAGGCCAGCCGGGATGCTGCAACAGTGTTCTCGGGAGCGAGCCATGATGCACCACGATGAGCAATAATGCTGACCTGTGAATTTATTAACAGTGGGATCATGATGAAAAATGTTATAATGAAGAGCGTTTTTCTCATTTCTTTCAGTTTAAAAATACCTTATCCAGTTCTGCCTTTATTATGTCTGTCCATACCTTGTAGCCTTCAGCGTTAAGGTGCAGCTTGTCGTCGCGGAAGAGCTCCTCTTTCGGTTCTCCGTTGCTGTTAAGAAATGCAGCTTCGGTATCGATGTACCATGTATTGTCTTTTTTTTCGCACCATTCCCTTATCAGATCATTGCTTTGTTTGATCGCAGGCCAGGCCTGCCACCTTGACCGGGTAGGGGTGATGCCTATGTAGAATACAGCCTTGCCGGGATTGGTTTTACGGAATGTTTTGTGAACGAGGGAGAAAAGATCCCTTACTTCCTCCGGACTTTTATCGGCGTTGCCCCCGGTTATGTCGTTGGCAACGAAGAGCACCAGTGCACTGCATTTATGAGGAGAAAAGATTCTTCCGGCATACACGGCAAAGTCGCTTAGTCTGGCACCTCCGTAGCCTCTCTGGATGACATTGTACGGATACATATCGGTCATCAGTGAAGACCAGAGCCTTATGCTTGAGCTTCCAGCAAACATTATTGCATCGGTGGGGTAGGATTCTGTCTTATCGAGGGCTTCAAAGCGGGCAATATCCGGTTCCCATTTCACCACATCAGGGAGATCCCGGTATTGTTTCAGCGGGGAGCATGCAAATAGAAAAAGAAGAAAGACAAGGCTGGCAGCTGTCCCTGTTTCAGGTTTTTTAATTGAAAATTTAATCATAGCGGGTGGAAGGAAAATGAATACGTTTATTATCTTCGGCCTTTAATTTTGGGAGCAAATACTTAAAATAACATAATTCAGGTTTCTAAATTAGAAATATATGAGTAATCAGCCAAACAGTGAACGGGATTATTTTTCAGGCAGGTTTGCAGTTGTTGCGGCAGTTACCGGGTCTGCAATAGGACTTGGCAATATCTGGCGATTTCCATATGTGGCCGGGGAAAACGGAGGAGGCGCCTTTCTTCTCATTTACCTGGTATGCGTACTGGCAATAGGTGTTCCCGTTATGACATCTGAATTTGTAATCGGACGCCTGGCCCAGCGAAATCCTTACGGGGCTTTCAAAAAACTGGCCCCGGGGAAACCATGGTTCTTAATAGGTCTCATGGGTGTTGCCGCTGCATTCATGATCCTGTCGTTTTATACCACTGTTGCCGGCTGGACGCTGGAATATCTGTATCAGTCGGTTACAGGAAATCTTGTGGGTAAAAACGATGTCGAACTGACAGCCATGTATGATAATTTCCTCGGAAGTTCTTTCCGCCCTCTGCTGTGGTTCCTTATTTTCATGGGAATGACAGGTTATATAATTATTTCAGGGGTACGTGAAGGAATAGAGAAATACACAAAGGTCATGATGCCTTTCCTTTTTGTTCTTCTTATTCTTTTATGTGTAAGATCATTAACTCTGCCGGGAGCGGGAGCAGGCCTCAAATTTCTCTTTCATCCCGATCTGAGCAAAGTAACACCGAAGACAATTCTTGAAGCTCTCGGTCAGTCTTTTTTCTCCCTGAGTATAGGCATGGGAACGTTGATAACATATGCATCATATATAAAAAAGGATGAAAACCTTGCCTCATCGGCCGGCATGATTACACTCGCCGATACGGCAGTGGCCGTAATAGCAGGTATTGCCATTTTTCCCGCGGTGTTTGCTCTGGGGGGGTCGCCGGCCTCAGGTACCGGACTGGTATTCATAGTATTGCCAGGGATTTTTTCAAAAATGCCTCTGGGCAGCATATTTGCTTTTATTTTCTTCCTTCTGCTTTCGATTGCAGCACTTACTTCAACAATATCGGTTCTGGAAGTCATTGTTGCATATCTCGTTGAAGAACTGAAAATGTCGAGAAGGAAAGCAACTATTGCAGCAACCCTTTCGGTATCGGTTCTGGGTATAATAACGGTGCTCTCTTTTGGTGCATTGAAAGATATTCAGTTAGCCGGAAAGAATATCTTTGGTATGCTTGAATATCTGACATCCAATATTATGCTGCCTGTAGGAGGTTTCTTCATAGTGATCTTTATCGGATGGTTCTTCAGCAGGGATCTGACGGCAAGGGAACTGACCAATGAAGGAGCTTTAAAAGGCACTTTACTGCCGGTTTTCATGTTTATCGTGAAATTCATTGCACCGGTTGCAATTGCAATGGTATTCCTCTACAGCCTGGGAATTATCAGATCGGCATAACGATAAGCTAAAACTCATCTGAAAACACTGCTGCCGGCAGGTCTCTCAGGTTATAACGTGAAGCCATAACTTCTCCGTAGGCGCCTGCTGAACGTATGGCAACGATGTCGCCTCTTTGTGTTTCGGGCAATTCTATGAATTTGGCAAAGGTGTCGGATGATTCACAGATAGGTCCTACAACATCATACCTGTAAAGATTTCCCTTCGATGTGAGATTTTCAATCTTATGGTGAGCCTGGTACAGGGCAGGTCTTATAAGATCAGTCATCCCTGCATCGATAATGGCAAACAGAGTGTTACTACCGTTCTTGACATAGAGGACTTTCGAGATCAGGGAGCCGCATTGTCCTGTTACCGCCCTGCCCGGTTCCATGTGAAGTTCCTGACCAGGTTTCAGGTCGATGAATTCATGAAGCAGGTTGATGTATTCTTTAATCATCGGGTATGAATCAGGATTTTCATAGTCTATTCCCAGTCCTCCGCCAACATTTATGATTTTCAATTCCTTACCCCGTGAGCTGAACCATTCGTTCAGTTCATTTACATGAGTGCATAGGCTCTGGAAAACAGACATTTTGGTTATCTGCGACCCGATGTGGAAATGCATCCCGAGGAGTTGGGTATTCTTCATTTCCGACAGGCTTTTCATAACGTTATCCAGCTCCCATGTGTGAATGCCGAACTTGCTTTCCTCAATTCCTGTTGTAATGTATTTATGGGTATGGGCTTCAACGAGCGGATTAATCCTCAGTGCTATCCGTGCCTCTGTGTCCAGCGATTGTGCCAGCTGGTCAATAACTTCAATTTCGGGTATCGACTCGCAGTTGAAGCAGAATATCCCGGCTTTGAGAGCATTGCTTATCTCCAGGTCCGATTTTCCCACACCTGCAAAAACAATCCCGGAAGGATCAAAGCCAGCCTTTAATGCTGCATCAATCTCGTTCCAGCTGACACAGTCGGCTCCAAATCCGTAGGAGGATATTATCTGCAGGACCCGGGGATTGGCATTTGATTTTACTGCATAATGAATTTTGTATCCGTGTTTATCCGATTCTTCCCGGAGTGTTGAAAGCGTATTGTTGAGTACATCGAGATCGTAATAATAGAAAGGAGTTCTCAGATCCCTGAATTTTCTGATTTTATCTTTGGTTATCATCTTGATTTAAAAAATATTTTTGCTGAGAAGTCTCAGCGCTTTTGTTTTGTCGTGTGTATCAATAAGTAGTGACAGGCTGTGCTGGCTTCCGCCGTAGGAGATCATTTTAAGAGGAATAGTGTCGAGGGCTTCAAATATTTCAGGCGCTGAACCTGTCCGTTCAGTCCTGAAGTCGCCGACAATACATATAATAGTCTGATCTTTTTCAACTTCCACACTCCCCAGTTCCCGGAGATCTTTTTCAATTTCATCGATATACTCAGGATTATCTATGGTAAGTGACACCCCTACCTCAGAGGTCGTTACCATGTCGATGGGTGTTTTGTAGGCTTCGAATATCTCAAATACTTTTCTCAGAAAGCCGTAAGCCATGAGCATCCTTGCCGATTTGATCCTGAACACTGATATCCCGTCTTTAGCTGCGACGGCCTTGTAATCAAGAAGGGGGCTGTCGGATGTTATCAGAGTTCCCTCATCTTCGGGTTCCATCGTATTTTTGAGTCTGACGGGAATGCTTTTCTCCCTCGCCGGGTTCACACTGGAAGGATGTAGTATTTTCGCCCCGAAGTATGCCAGTTCGGCTGCTTCGTCGAAAGAAAGTTCACGGATGACTTTTGTGTTCTCTACATAGCGAGGGTCGTTGTTATGAAATCCGCTAATGTCTGTCCAAATCTGTATTTCCTTTACTTTTAGTGCTGCACCGATAATCGAAGCTGAATAATCGCTTCCTCCCCGTTTAAGGTTGTCAATCTCTCCATATACGTTTCTGCAAATAAACCCCTGTGTTATTTTTACGGAATCAGCATTGTGTTTCCTGAGTTCCCTGCTAAGATTCTCCTGGATATAAAAATAATCAGGCTCACCGTCCTTGTCTATGCGCATAAAGTTCAGTGCAGGAAGAAGTGCTGCCCTGATGTTTTTTTCTTTCAGAAGATGATAGAACAGTGATGTTGATATGAGTTCACCCTGTGCCACTATTGCCTTTTCCTGAAGTTTTGTAAAAACCCTGAGAGTGAAGTTGTTGATATAATCGAAGTGGGAATTTATAAGTTCATGGCCGGTTTGCCTGTACTCCTTCGTTTCAAACAGATCGTCGACAACACCATGATATTTATCCCTCAGCGCCTCAATTTTCAGGGATGCTTCATTTCCATTGTCGTTATACAGGAGGTCGGTAATTTCCACCAGGCTGTTTGTGGTTCCCGACATTGCCGAAAGGACTATGAGCTTTTTCCCTCCGCCGCTTATCAGAGGGATCAGCGCCTTCATTCTTTCAGGACTTCCGACAGATGTCCCGCCGAATTTCATGATCTTTTCAATCTTCATTTCCTTACATATATTAAAAAAAAACCTGCTCGTCCGGCAGGTCTGTCATTCTGATTCATCGATCGTTCATAAATGAAGATGGGACAGACCTTCTGACAGGCTGCTTCCTGACCTCCTTTTTATTTATGATCTGACGATACATTTTTAATCAGGGAGCAAAAATATACTTTTAAACAATACATCCTATTCGTATTTTATTTTTTTTGTTATTTTTGCACCGCTGTAAAATAATATAACAGGCAGTTCTTTATTTTGTTTGAAAAACAGCTCAGAGCACAGAGCTCAGAGCACAGAGCTCAGAACACTGCGCCAAACCTCCGCTGTAGCTTCGGTTTGCAAAGCCTGAGCCCTGCTTTGCCCGCCGTAGTTTTTACGAAGGCGGGAGCCACCATGCCCAGATGGCGAAATTGGTAGACGCGCTAGTTTCAGGGACTAGTGTCAGCAATGATGTGCAGGTTCGAGTCCTGTTCTGGGCACAATAAAAGCGCAGAGCGCAGAGCACAGGGACGGTTATTTAAGCTCTGAGCCCTGCTCCGCCCGCCGAAGTCTCGACAAAGGCGGGAGCCATACTGCCCAGGTGGTGAAATTGGTAGACACGCCAGCTTGAGGGGCTGGTGCTCGCAAGGGTGTGCAAGTTCGAGTCTTGTCCTGGGCACCCTTAAAAATCCGGATTGTAACCAGCAATCCGGATTTTTTTTGTCCCTGACCAAAATAAAATTTGCATTTTTGTTCTGATGTTCTTTACTGTATAATTCAAACGATCAACTCCACTGAAAAATGAAAAGATTGCTTCTAACCCTGATCATTATCACTCTGGCAGCTCCTTTTACTGCAATCGCAGTAAGCTCAGAAGCCGGAACAGACCATTCTGAATTAAAATGGGCAAAGAAGGCAGGTGCCAGAAAGATCCCGAAAGGCAGGAAAGTCTATAATGTGACAACATTCGGAGCCAGGGGCGACAGCCTCACCAATAACACAAAGGCAATCCAGGCAGCAATAGATGCATGCTCTGAGAAGGGAGGAGGAATTGTGACTTTTGACGATGGGCAATATGTTACAGGATCGATATTTGTAAAGAAGGGTGTCACACTTCACATCGGAAAAAATACGCAGATACTTGGCAGTCAGGATATCGCAGATTATCCTGAAATTGACACCCGCATCGCAGGCGTTGAAATGAAATGGCCCGCAGCACTGATAAATGTCATGGATCAGAAAAAAGTGTCTGTAAAGGGCGAAGGTACAATACATGCAAGAGGTAAACCCTTCTGGGATAAGTACTGGACCATGAGGCGCGATTACGAAAAACGCGGACTAAGGTGGATTGTCGATTATGACTGCAGAAGACCACGAACCCTTCTCGTTCAAAATTCATCGGATGTCACCGTGGAAGGTCTTACGTTCAAACAGGCTGGTTTCTGGACCGTCCAGCTGCTATATTCATCGCATCTTTCCGTTGACGGAATAACCATTTTAAACAATATCGACGGAAGCGGGCCCAGCACAGATGGTATAGATATCGACTCTTCATCATGGATACTTGTTGAGAATTGTACCATAGACTGCAATGACGATGATTTCTGCCTTAAAGCCGGTCGCGATGCCGATGGACTGAGAGTTAACAGACCTACAGAGTATGTGGTGATAAGGAACTGCACCGCCCTGAGAGGGGCAGGGCTTATTACATGCGGAAGTGAGACATCGGGCGGTATAAGGAATGTTCTTGCATATAATCTGATAGCCAACGGCACAACAAACTGTATTAACTTTAAATCGGCAATAACAAGGGGAGGCACTGTCGAGAACATATATGTTCACGATATAACAATGAACAATGTCGGTACCATGCTACGTGCTACAATGGACTGGAACCCGAGTTACAGTTATTCTTCACTTCCTGAAGGTTATTCATTCGACAGCATACCTCATCACTGGAAGGTCTTTCTACAGGAAGTACCCCCTGAGCAGGGTACCCCGCATTTCAAAAATGTCCACCTCTGGAATATGAAAGGAACAGTAAGAGGTTCAGCTGTTTCTATTTCGGGAATGAAAGAATCGCCAATTGAGAATTTTTTTCTTTCCGACATTGAAATTGATGCACGCTCTCCGGGAAGTATTACCAATGCAAAAGGATGGAGATTTAAAAATGTAAATATCAGGAGCTCAGAAGGTTCAGAGCTTAGGGTGTCAGATAGTGAGGATATGCAGGTAAAACCTGACTGATCTTTTAACTATGTAAAAAGTTCTTAAATCAGGTCGATTTTTTTTAATCTGATAAGTAAATTCTTATTTTTGTCGCTAACCCTGTTTTACCTGACAATTATCCGATATGCATAAAATAAATGATTTTCTTGTGATGCTCGATGGTTATATAGGAGGGCATCCGTGGTTTGTTATTTTACTCCTGGGAACAGGAATTTTTTTCACGCTGTATCTTAAATTTCCTCAGTTCAGGTATTTCAGACATGCTGTAGATGTTGTCAGAGGAAAGTATGATCACCATCTTGATGTGGGTGATACTTCTCATTTCCAGGCTCTTGCAACTGCTCTTTCAGGGACGGTAGGAACCGGCAACATAGCAGGTGTCGCCCTTGCCATTCATCTTGGCGGACCTGCAGCACTTGTATGGATGATGATCACTGCCGCCATTGGGATGTGCACCAAGTTCGTAGAGGTAGCAATATCGCACAAATACCGCGATGTCCTTCCAGACGGCACTGTGTCGGGTGGCCCGATGTATTATATGAAGAAAAGGCTCAACATTAAGCTGAAAAACGGTAAGGTACTTAAAACAGGTGTGTTCCTTGGAGTTTTTTTCGCTGCAGCGACAGTTCTTTCTTCTTTCGGAACTGGTAGTCTGCCCCAGATAAACAGCATCTCAAACTCTGTATTCACCTCATTCGGAATACCTCAGATAATCACCGGAGCTGTACTGGCAGTGCTTCTTGCGCTCATTATCATCGGTGGGATAAAACGAATAGCAAAGGTAACTGAGAAACTTGTTCCGGCAATGGCAGTATTTTATTTTATAGGAGCCTTGCTTGTAATATTTACCAATTACCAGAATATACTTCCTTCCCTGGCTTCTCTTGTAACAACAGTTTTCACAGGTACCGCTGCAACGGGAGGTTTTCTGGGAGCAACGGTAGCTTTCGCTATAAACAGGGGTGTCAACAGGGGCCTTTTTTCAAATGAATCAGGTCAGGGATCAGCACCAATTGCACACTCCGCAGCGCGTGCCCCCGAACCCGTTTCGGAAGGGATGGTAGCAATCCTGGAGCCCTTTATCGATACAATAATCATTTGTTTTCTCACCGGTCTTGTGATACTTTCATCGGGAGTGTGGACAGAGAAAATGGTAAACCAGTTTCAGAGTGCCGATATGGTGTTTCTTAACCAGGCCTATGACGAAAATATACCCGATCAGAAACAGATGGTGGCGGATTTCGTTAAGGAGGGAAAAGCTCTTCCTCTCTTTAACGGCCAGCTTGATATTTCTGAGGGAAAGATGCAGAACGATATTAGCCTGATAGTATCCCGGTCGGTGGCAGAAGACTTTACCTTTTATGACGGCAAGACTCACTTCACCGGTAAAATTGATGTTGTTGACGGTAAGTGGAAACCGGCCTCTTCAAGTATAAGCGTTACCGGTAAGTCGCTTATTCACAGCGCGCCTCTGACAACTGAGGCTTTCAACAGGAGCATCCTGGGTGACTGGGGACAGTATATTGTTTCGATAGGTATCCTTTTGTTTGCATTTTCAACTGCAATTTCGTGGTCTTACTACGGTGACAGAGCCCTTACTTTCCTTGTCGGGTCGAAGTATGTAATCTGGTACCGCATCTTCTTCGTTATTGCTTTCTTTATAGCATCATTTACCGACACAACGATAATCTGGTCGCTATCATACATAACCATCGCCTTCATGACTGTTCCAAACCTTATTGGATTATGGATACTGAGAAAGGAAATAAAAGAAACTATCGGTCAGTACTGGATCGATTTCTCAAATACTCATCCTGAAGACAGAATGGCAAAGAAATTTTTGAAAAAGGGAAAGCTCTGATCCTGATGTAAAATATGCGCGTCTTTGGAAGGGATGTCTTAATCAATTATTGAATCATACACAGCCTGAAGAACACCTGATCTTATGTTGAGGTTCGTGATCAGGTTGTTTTCCCTTGTCGGATAAACCCTGTTGGAGAGAAAGAGATAGCAGATCTCATATTCAGGATCCACCCATACGAAAGTCCCTGTATACCCGGAATGGCCAAAACCTGATGCCGACGCACCTTTAGCCGGATACGCATCCCGGGGGGAGAGTTCATTATTGTTGAGAAGCGGTTTGTCGAAGCCCAGTCCCCTCCGGTTATTGTTTTCAGGAAACTGCACACCTGTATATTTCTCCATCACGGCCTTTTTTATTATCTCCTCTCCTCCGTAGGAACCCATTCTGCGGTACATTTCCAGAAGTTTCATCAGGTCTCCGGCAGTAGCAAACAAGCCTGCATGACCAGAAATGCCGCCCAGAAGGGCTGCCCCTTCATCATGAACCGTGCCATGCAACAGCTGCCTCCTGAAAAGAGAATCATGCTCAGTAGGTACAATGCGGTCCTGAGGATATTTTTCCCAGGGATTGTAACAGATATCAAATGCTCCCAAAGGTTCATAAATATTTTTAGTAATGAATCTGTCAATTCTTTCTCCTGTAATGGTACTGACGATCGCGGGAGTGATGATAAAGCCAAGATCGGAATACAGGTATTTCTTTTCCGACAGTTCCGACTTCCTTATCTCTCTGAAGATCTTTTTGCTGTAGGAGTCTCTGATGAAAAGTCCCTCAGCAACTTCAAGAGGATGCCGGTCCGATGGACGAAAGTCGTAAATAGATTTCCTGTAGTCTCCGTTTTTTTTTATCGTATTTTTCCAGAAAGGTATCCATGCTGTGAGGCCTGCCTGGTGTGCCAGGATTTCTTTCATTAATAAATCTTTCTTGTCCGACCGGCGGAAAAAAGGCAGATAATCTCCAAGTCTGTTCTCAGTTGAAAATCTTCCCTGGCTCTCGAGAAGCATTAGAGCCGGAGTTGTTGCAGATACTTTGGTTACAGAAGCCAGGTCGTAAAGGTCATCTTCTTTCACAACTGTCCGGGCCTCGTAAGTGTGGTAACCATAGGACTTCCTGAGGATCACAATACCCCTTCTTGCAACCATTACCACACATCCGGGAAAGGCTTTTACCTCAAGTCCCCTGTTGACGACTGAGTCAATTTTACTTTCAATCAGACCTGAATTCACTCCTGCACTTTCGGGAAACCCATACTGAAGCCTCAGATTCCCCGGGGTGATAAGACCGAAATCACAGGGCCATTTTTCATTTATTGTTACAGGGAGTGATCCTTTTGCCCCGATGGCTCCGAATATCAGCTGTGCCGAGAGTTCTTCCGTGTACCCGTTTTCCTGGTAAGCCAGCAAAAGTGCCTTTGAATTCTGAAGAGATTCGATCCTGTTGATGGCATATGGATTTCCAAACCATGTAATAACAGTTCTTGTCGACTGTGTGAGGGCATCAATGAAATCCATTAATTGCGTTGTTATTCCAAAATTTCTGTTCGGCCTCTGGTCAAGACCGTATATTCCGGTGATAACTATGTCGTATGAACGGAGTTTGGTTAACAGATCCTCAATTTCATTTTTCTTCGACAGATCTGTATAAAAATGGTCTGCAGGCAGATAATTTGATACCATTGTCTGAAAAGAAGTTTTCTCCCTTCTGTTCACAGCCAGGGTAGCTATTTTAAGATTCTCACGGTTTCTGACGGGAATGAGGTTCTGATCATTGAGCAGAAGCGTAAGTGCACCTGAATATAGTTCCCTTATCAGCGCTTTTCTTTCACCTGAATTGACTAAAAGTGAAAGTCCTTCATTTTTAATTGGAAGCGGAGTCCTGTACAGACCAGCCCAGTATTTGAGGGCCAGTACTCTTCTGCATTTCATATCGGCCTCCTCCTGTGATACCCTGCCTTCAGCAACAGACTTTTTTATTGCCGTGAGGGCGGCATCGATATCGGTTACAAATTCGACAACATCATTTCCTGCTTCGAATGCCTTTGCTTCAGCTTCGCCCGGACCGAAATATTTTGTTACTCCCTGCATGTTCATGGCATCGGAGATGACGAGCCCCCTGAATCCGAGTTTTTCACGAAGGAGGTTTTTTATTATCGGAGCAGACAAAGAGGACGGGAGGTTGGGAGTGGAGTCGAGCGCAGGGATATTCAGATGAGCTGTCATAACACAACCGGCTCCTGCGTCGATAAGCTTTTTGAATGGAACAAATTCTGTTGTGTCGAGTCTTTGAAGATCATGCCTTATTACAGGAAGATCAGAATGTGAATCCGTATCAGTGTCACCATGTCCCGGAAAATGCTTTATAACGCTCATAAGGCCGTTATCCTGCATACTGATCATATATCTTAAGGCTTTTTCTGCGACTCTTTCAGGATCTTCACCGAACGACCTGTAGTTTATGACCGGATTGAGAGGATTATTATTTATATCGGCCACAGGTGCCAGGTTGATATGGATCCCGAGTTTTTTGCACTGATCAGCAACCGAATAACCCAATTGATCGATAAGTGATTCATTATTTATTGCTCCAAGTGTCATCTGGAAGGGGAATTTTTCCAGTTCCATCAGGCGCATCCCGGCTCCCCACTCAGCATCCATTGCAATCAGAAGGGGAACACCTGAGATCTTCTGGTAGTAATTAATCAGCTCAGCCTGTTTTTCAGATGTTCCCTGAAAGAATACAAGACCTCCGATGCCATACTTCTTAATTTTTTCAGCAATATCTGCTTCGTGCCCGATACCTTTGTCCGACCATGCTGCGATCCAGATACACTGGGCTATTCTTTCGTCAGGAGTAAGGGTTTTCATTACTGAATCCACCCACGGATGATCCATGTAACGAAGAAAAGGAGGATCATTTTTCTGACCTCTTATTCCGATGGTGTAAATTATTACCAGGATGAAAAAGACTGATATTCTTTTTAATTGCATGAATGATTATTCCTGATGCTTAATTGGTGTTTGATCAGCTCAAAAATAATAAATTAATATTGTTATTTTTACGGGCTATTCGCAATATGACAGAAGAAGAAACCATTATACAGGGTTACAGGCATTTTTTTGGTGACGGGAATATCGGATTGGCACGTTTGCCTCAATCTGGTTCTGACCGGAAATACTTCAGGATTACTTCACCGGAAGGCACAATGATAGGTGCATGGAATCCGGTGAAGGAAGAAAATGATGCATTCACGGGTTTTACCCGTCATTTCCTCTCCAAGGGTTTCAATGTTCCCGAGATTTATGGATATCTGCCTTCAGATAACATCTATTTTTTACGTGATCTTGGAGATATGTCGCTGTATAAATGGCTTAATACCAATAACAAAGAAGCAGTTTTCAATGATCAGGCAAAAGAGTTGTACAGGAAGTCACTGGAACATCTGGCAGGATTTCAGTCAGAAGGGATAAAAGGACTGGATATTGAACTCTGCTATCCGCATCGCAGCTTCGACCGGCAGTCGATGATGTGGGATATGAACTATTTCAAGTACATGTTTCTCAAGCTTCTGGCAGTGTCCTTCAATGAAGCCCGACTGGAAAAAGATTTCAACAGCCTTGCTGATTTTCTTCTTGAAGCCGGTCAGGATTTTTTTCTTTACCGCGATTTTCAGAGCGCTAATATTATGATAATGGAGGGAGAACCCTGGTTTATTGATTATCAGGGAGGCAGGAAGGGAGCTCCACAGTACGACGCAGCTTCCCTGCTCTACGATGCGAAGTGCAGGATTGACGATCAGTCAAGAGAGGAACTGCTGGATTATTATGTTAACCTGTTCAGTTCAAAAACAGGTTTAGGGGAAAAAATCATCACCGGTCATTTCAGCGGATTTGCCATGATTAGGCTGATGCAGGCTCTCGGCGCATTTGGATTCAGAGGGCTCTATGAAAAGAAACCGACTTTCACCGAAAGCATAGTGCCCGGGGTTAAACTGTTGCTTGATGTTGCATCAGGTGCTGAAAGTATCGTGAACCTGCCTGAACTATATAAAATTATCAGAGCGGTCAAACATTCACCGCTTTATCATCATCTTTCTGCCGGATGACATCAACAGACATGCTATGAAGGCAATGATAATGGCCGCCGGCCGAGGCTCCCGCTTAGGAAAGATGTCGGAAACGATACCCAAGGTACTTCTGGATATAAACGGCAAAAGCCTGTTGCGTCTTGCAGTCGAAAACTGTACTGCAGCAGGTTTCTCTGATATAATTGTTAATATCCATCATCTTGCCGGACTGGTAAAGGCTGAGATAAATGCCTTAAGAAAAGAAGGATTCCGTATTTCAATTTCTGACGAGAGTGAAAGGCTGCTTGAAACGGGTGGAGGTCTTTTCAGAGCAAGAGGTTTCTTCGGAAAAGAACCTTTTTTGCTTGCCAACGCCGACACGATTACCGACCTCGATCTGAAGGCTTTATATGATTATCATCTGGAAAAGAAAGGTTTAGCAACGCTGGCAGTGAGAAAACGTGAAGGCACCCGGCTTTTCCTGGTTGACAGGAATGGACTGCTCAGAGGCTGGTGTAATAAATCTACAGGCGAAAAGATCATTGCAGGAACCGCAGCTGATGACCTTGAAGAGATTGCTTTTTCCGGGCGGCATATCATAAGCCCTGAAATATTTGATTATATGGATGATGGTGTATATACAATGACTGCCCTTTATCTGAAACTGATTCCCGCTCATAATATCTTTACCTACCGTTCTGACGGCGGCTTCTGGCTTACTGCAGGAACGCCAGAAGAACTTGAAGAAGCACGAATTTTTTTTCGGAACCATTAAACCCTTCAACCTTCAACCCTTCAACTTTCAACCCTTCAACTTTCAACCTGCCAGCCATACCTAAATTCTCCAGAAGGATTTTGAAAAAAGTGCAAGAACTGTCAATATCTCAAGTCTGCCGATTATCATAAGAAGAGAAAACACAATTTTGCTTATTTCCGGCATGGCCGAATAATTGAACATGGGCCCTGCCTGACCAAATCCCGGACCTACATTTCCGATCGATGCTGCGACGGCGCTTGCAGATGTTATAAGGTCAGGGCCGGTAAGAGTAATGATGAAAGTGCCAAGGATGAAAAGGAAAAAATACAGAAGAATAAATGATATTACCGTGGTATTGGACCTTTCCTCGATGGGTTTGCCGCTTATTCTCACAGGATTTATAATATTTGAATGGATCATTCTCTTGAAAGTATTTGTAATGTTTTTCAGTGCCATCAGATGCCTTGCCATCTTAATGTTTCCTGTCGAAGATCCTGTGCTGGCCCCGCTGAACAGAAGCAGAAACATCAGCAGCATCCCTGATTCCGGCCAGAGCAGGTAATCTGAAGTAGCATAGCCCGTTGTTGTAATAAAGGAGATCACCTGGAAGAAACCTTCCCTGAATGCTGTCTCCGGAGGCTTCCCTGATTGCAGAAACAGGATTGCCGAAACAAAAAAACCAGCTACAACTGTCACGATGGTATAAAAACGCAATTCCTCGTTTTTTCTGACTTTAGAAAATTGAAGTTTGACGGTATAGTAATAGACTACGAAGCTGACTCCGGCCAGGAACATGAAAATGGCAATAATATACTGACTGTAATTTGAATAGAACATAATGCTCGTATTCCTTGTCGAGAAGCCGCCTGTTGCAATTGTCCCGAAGCTGTGGCAGACACTGTCGAACAGGGTCATGTCGCCCAGACAGAGGAGTATCACTTCAGCTATTGTCAGTCCTACATATACAAACATGATCCTGAATCCAATCGCTTTTGTTTTAGGATGGATCTTTTCTTTAAGTGAAGATTCAAGACTGAAAAGCTGCTGACCGGTTATCTTCAGGCTAGGCAAAATGATTATCACCAGTACTATTATTCCCAGACCGCCTATCCAGTGAGTAAGACTTCTCCAGAAGAGAATGGAGAAAGGGAGTATCTCCACATCCCTGATTATTGTGGCACCTGTGGTTGTAACACCCGATGCCGTTTCAAAGAAAGCATCTATAAATGAAGGTATTGTGCCGCTGAACATATATGGAAGTACACCCACCACTGAAAACAGGATCCATGAGAAGCTTACTGCCAGAAAACCGTCACGTTTGTTTGTTTTTCCGATGTCGGTATTTATTGTTCCTGTTTTAATGGCTATCCACAGAAATGCAGAGATGACAGCTGCCCAAATAAAAGGCACAAGATCTTCCCCGTAAATCGCTGCAACCAGTATACAAAGGATGAAGGCTGCTGTTTCTATCAGAAGTATTGGTCCGAGGAACCGTAGAATGATAAGAGGATTAATCAGTTTCATCCTGAAATAAGAAGAGTACAAATATAATGAGATTTGATATTATTATTCCAATCATGTGAAAGCCGGGCTCTATGGTATTATTATGTCTTATATCAATTGATTCGTTATTTAAAAATTATATATTTGAAACTAACTGTAGCGATATTTCAAAATCATTGTAACATATAAACCATGGGAAAAGTACTTGTAATAGGAGCAGGAGGCGTCGGGACAGTAGTTGTTCACAAAATGGCCTCGTTGCCGGATGTGTTTGACAAAATCATGCTTGCCAGCCGTACAAAATCAAAATGCGATGCCATTGCTGAAAAGATAGGTGGGGACAGGATAAGTACCGCTCAGATTGATGCTGACAAGGTACCTGATCTTGTGAAGCTTATTAAGTCTTTCAAACCCGAAATTGTTGTCAATGTAGCGCTTCCCTACCAGGATCTTCACATCATGGATGCATGCCTCGAAACCGGTGTGGCCTATCTCGACACTGCCAACTATGAACCTCTCGATGAGGCAAAATTTGAATATAAATGGCAGTGGGCATACAGGGAAAAATATGAAAATGCGGGGATTACGGCAATTCTTGGTTGCGGATTCGATCCGGGTGTTACATCAGTCTTCACTGCCTGGGCAGCGAAACATCATTTTGATGAGCTGCACTATCTCGACATCGTCGATTGCAATGCAGGCGACCACGGCAAGGCTTTCGCAACAAATTTCAACCCCGAAATTAACATCAGGGAGGTGACCCAGAAAGGCAAATACTGGGAGAACGGGAAATGGGTATATACCAGGCCACACGAAATTCACAAGCCACTGACTTATCCTGAAATCGGCCCTAAGGAATCATACCTCATTTACCACGAGGAACTGGAATCGCTGGTGAAAAATTTCCCGACACTCAAAAGAGCGAGGTTCTGGATGACATTCGGCCAGGAATATCTGACTCACCTTAGAGTGATACAGAACATTGGAATGGCAGGGATAGAGCCTATTATGTTCGACGGAAGAGAGATCGTTCCGATTAAATTTCTCAAGGCGGTGCTTCCCGATCCCGGAGAACTGGGAGAAAATTACAGGGGATGGACATCAATAGGCTGCAGGATAAGAGGTATCCGTGAAGGCCGGGAAAAAACATATTATATCTACAATAACTGTAGTCATGAGGCTGCCTACAGGGAAACAGGGACACAGGGAGTAAGCTATACTACCGGTGTGCCGGCAGCGATTGGCGCAATGATGTACTTAAAGGGATTATGGAAGAAACCGGGAGTTTATAATGTCGAAGAATTCGATCCCGATCCTTTCATGAACCAGCTTAATAACCTTGGCCTGCCATGGGTCGAACTGCATGACGTGGACCTGGAATTATAATTGACAGCCTCATAGAAAAACAGCATGAAAGAGATACAACAGGATACCTGAATGCCTTTGACCTTTATGCCCCCACACCTCACCTTAACGATATAAATCATTGATTATCAATTACAAAATATTACCATCCCCATGTTATGTCATTGATGAGGCACGGTTCAGGAATAACCTGGAACTGATCAGGCGTGTGTCAGATGAATCGGGCGCAGAGATCATCCTGGCATTCAAGGGTTTCGCGATGTGGGGAGTGTTTGATGTCCTTAAGGAGTACACAGGCGGTGCTGCTGCCAGCTCTGTCCATGAAGCAAGACTCTGCTTTGAGGAGATTGGAACACCGGCCCATACTTATGCCCCGGTATACAAGGAGGACCAGTTCAGGGAGATCATGGATTACAGTTCCCATGTTACTTTCAATTCTTTAAGTCAGTACAGAAAATACCGGCCGCTCCTTCAGAAATACCACAGAAAGATATCTCCTGGCTTACGTATAAACCCTGAATTCCCCCAGGTCAGTCATGGAATATATAATCCCTGTTCACCCGGATCGAGACTTGGTGTTTCATCCTCTGATCTCAAGGATTGTTTGCCGGAAGGACTTGAAGGTCTTCATTTTCATGTACTCTTTGAATCGGATTCATACGCACTCGAAAAAGTTCTCAGGGTTGTTGAGCAAAGGTTTGGCCGATACTTCAAAGATCTGAAATGGATAAACATGGGGGGAGGCCATCTGATTACCAGAAAAGGATATGATACCCGTCATCTGACAGAACTTATCAGGGACTTCCGTAAAAGGACCGGCCTTCACGTGATACTTGAACCGGGAAGTGCTTTTGCCTGGGAAACGGGAGAGCTGGTCTCTACAGTTGAAGATATTGTTGAGAACCAGGGGATAAAAACTGCAATACTAGACGTATCATTTACGGCCCACATGCCTGATTGTCTTGAGATGCCGTATAAACCATCCGTATTGGGTTCGGTCGACCCCGGGGAAGGAAAGCCTGTATACCGGCTGGGTGGCAATTCGTGTCTTTCGGGCGATGTGATGGGAGAGTGGTCGTTCGATCATGAACTTTGTCCGGGCGACAGGATCATCTTTCTTGACATGATCCATTATACGATGGTGAAAACCACTACTTTCAATGGTGTGCAGCACCCTTCAATAGGTATATGGACCAGGGAAGGCAGATTCCGTCGTCTGAAAGAATTCGTATATTCCGATTACAAAGGAAGGTTGTCTTAACCGATTGCAGTGAAGTGTTTTATAAGACTTCCTTTTTCTTTCTGTTTATTGTAATATCGGTTATCACAAGCTTGCGGATATCAAGAACTGCATTTACAATTTTTTCAGCTACTCCGGCCGGATCCATAAATTTTGAAATATCGCGTTCAGGGTCAGCTGTTACATAGAAACCGGTCTTCATTCCTCCCGGATAAACAGCAATTATATTTCTTTTTGTACCCTGAAGTTCGGCCCTTAGTGCCTCGGTGTATCCTCTCGCACCCCATTTTGCAGCGCAATATATTGTTTCATTTTCCCTCCCTGTTAGTGCAGAGGTAGACATGATATTCACTATTGTCAGTTCCTGTTCGGGGGGTGTGATACGCAGGATCATGGATGTGAGAAGTATCATACCTTTCAGGTTGGCTTCAAACACTGAATCGATCATCGCGGATGTTGTTGCCGGAGCTTTTTCTGACAATCCCCTTCCGGCATTATTGAAAAGATATTCAGGTACTATTTTGTTCTCCATGAGAAACTGTCCGGTCGCAATAATATCATTCTCATCACCGATATTGCAGACCAGTGTGCTTAAATGTCCGCTCCCGGTAATCCGGCTCAGTTTTCTGGCAGCCTTTTTCAGCCTGTCCCTGTTCCTTCCCAGTATCAGCACATCCTTCCCAGCCCGGAGAAGATAGTAAGCTATTTCCATCCCGAGTCCGCCCGAACCGCCACTTACAACAGAGATCTTTTTCATATGGTATATTTATATAAAGGTAATCAATATACTCATTATTATCAACTTCAGCTATCGAAAAAGAGTGTCAGAAATTATAGACATAAATTCAGCTGTTTCGACTTTGTCTGGATTCAGTTCTATTTTACACACACCATAAAGGATGCCAGGAACTGAAGTCACCAATGCTGATGAGCCCGGTTCAGCCAAAATCAATTAGTTCCTTTCAGGATGGGGGTATCGTCCGCAAGTCTTCTGTTTCAGGGTGTAAAGGAACTTTTTTAATCTGTTCGTCAAATAGATTTGACTGATTCACGGTTTTGTCATAATTTTAATTATTTAACCGGGGACTCAAAAACTACAGGTGAATTAATATCATTTATTTTTCAGGCCATGAAATCAAAACCTATTTTTTTTAAACAATTTGCAATTAGCATTTTAAAATTTGCATTTTTCCTTTTTCCTGTCACTGCACAGGTACCACAGGGCTTTAATTATCAGGCAATTGCACGCGATGAGTCAGGTGCTGTTCTGTCTGAGATAGAGCTGCCTGTCAGAATAGGGATTATTTACGGGGACATATCGCCCACACTCCTCTGGATGGAGCAACACATTAAGAGGACTAATCAGTTCGGGTTGTTTGTTCTTATGGTTGGCGACCCGGCTGCGGAAAAGGTGGAGGGAAAAGCAGACAATTTCTCAGAAATCGACTGGACTCTTCATCCATTGTACATGTCGACTTCGGTTTATTTCAAGGGCGTGTGGCATGAGTTGGGTAAGACACCCCTGTTGACCGTTCCGTATTCGATGGTTTCAGGAGACATTGACGGATCGTTGAAGAAACTTGCGGTTCAGGGAACTACGACAAGTATGACTGAGCCGCTCTTTGAGGTCAGGAATAACAAGGGACTACTGGTCTTTGCTGTATATAACGAAGGAGTCAGGGTCCATGTTGCCGACGGCGATGCAAAAGGGATGAAAGGAGGTTTTGCCGTAGGTGGTTTCGGTACCGAGAAGGAAGGAGAACAGGAGTATCTGAGGGTTACTTCTGACAGCACCAGAATTTATGTTAACAATTATCCTGCCAAAGGACTTAAAGGTGGTTTTGCAGTCGGAGGATTCGATGCGACCAAGGCGGCAACAGGCAATTTCATCGACATGACACCTGAAAATTACTTTATCGGACATCAGGCAGGTGTGGCAACAAAACCTGAACTTGGCGGAAAATTCAATCTGTTTCTGGGTTATAACAGCGGTATGAAAAATACGACTGGTCATAACAATCTGTTCTTCGGATATATGGCCGGGTACACCAACAGTATCGGAACCTATAATGTTTTTGTTGGTCCTGAAGCAGGAAAACTTTCCAACGCCAACTACAATACTTTTGTAGGCTATAATTCAGGATCACAGACAACAACAGGTGGATATAATGCAATGTTCGGGTATACTGCAGGATCAGCAAATACTACGGGCGTCAACAATGCCTATTTCGGATATGCTGCCGGCAGTGCAAATACCGGAACTTTCAATACCTGTCTCGGAGCTGAGGCTGGTTATTATTCCGGATCAGGGAGCAATAATGTATTTGTAGGAATAGGAGCCGGAAGACATGCTACCGGTAGCGGCAATATTTTTGTCGGCAAATTTGCAGGTTACAGTGAAACAGGCAGCAGTAAACTGGTCATTGAAAATACAGAAAATCATCTTCAGGACAACAGGACAAATGCCCTTATATATGGCGATTTCAACGAAAACACTCTCCGCCTCAATGCAAGGATAGGGATAAACACGGATGCCACCAGCAACATGTTTTATGCAGACGACACCAGGCCTTCTGACGATAATCCTGCCGTTGCGGGAAGAGATTATGTGACACCTTATTACGGTGTAGGTGTTTCCGGAGTTGGCGGCTTTAAAGGAGTGGTTGGTGAAGCCACCCTGGCCGGAAGCGGCTACCGGTATGGTGTTTACGGACATGCAACCGGAGGTGCTACCAACTATGGAGTATACGGTATTGCATCCGGAGGAGTATCCTATGCAGGATATTTTGCCGGAAACGTCTATGTAACCGGTACTCTTAGCCAGAATTCCGACAAATCGCTTAAAAAGAATATATTTCCCCTATCCGGAGCAATGGAGAAAATAAATAACCTGCAGGGTGTTTCATATGAGTGGAAATCGGATCAGGAACTCGATCAGCTCAACCTCATAAAAAGCAGCAACAGAAAAGCCGATGATCCGCGTCATTTCAATTTCCCATCAGGAAAACAGATTGGATTGATAGCTCAGGATGTTGAGAAGGTGATCCCTGAACTTGTGATGACAGATCCTGAAGGAATAAAATCTGTCGATTATATTAAAATGGTCCCTCTCCTTATCGAAGCCATTAAGGAACAACAGAAGCAGATTGAATCGCAAAACCGGAAGATTGAGCAGCTTTACGGGTTGATTGAGCAGGTGCAGGAAAAATAAATTGGTTGCAGGTTGCAGGCTTTGCACTTCGTAGCCTTGGCGAAGGAGTGTTGTTGGCTGCTGGTTGCAGGTTGCTAGTTGCTGGTTGCTAGTTGCTAGTTGCGAGTTACTGGGTTTAATTTAGTTCAAATTGTTATAAATTACCGGACTGACGCCGTGAAGCCTTTACACCTTTATGCCGTTACGCCATAAAACCTTTTAGTCATGAAAACAAAACTCTCCATTTTTGTCTTAATCCTTGCCCTGAGCCCTGTGCCCTGCGCCCTGAGCCAGACACCCCAGGGTTTTAATTATCAGGCCGTTGCGCGTGATGCATCAGAGAACACCATCGTAAATACTCCTTTGCCGGTAAGGATCACTATCCAGACAGATTCGGTTGGAGGTACGATTTTATGGCAGGAGCTTCATCCCGATGTCGTTACAACAAGTCTTGGTGTTATCAACCTGGTTGTCGGAAAGGGAGCCAGACAGGCTGCATCAACGCTTGAATCCTTCAGCGAAATTGACTGGAGTGTTGCTCCGAAATTTCTGAAGACAGAAATAGATTACGAAGGGTGGAAAACTATGGGTGTAACCAGGTTCTGGGCTGTCCCGTATTCCTTGGTAGCTGATGAACTGGCAGGATCTGTCAGGAAATTAACGGTTCTGGGAGAGACAGCAGACATGGAGGAACCATTGTTCGAGGTTAAAAACAGGAACGGTCAGACTGTCTTTGCAGTGTACAACGAAGGAGTAAGGGTATACGTATCCGACGGTGATACAAAAGGTCTTAAGGGGGGCTTTGCAGTAGGAGGCTTTGGCACCGACAAGGCTGCATCGACAAAATACATGTTCGTGGGTAAGGACAGTGTGAGGATCTATATGGATACGAATCCTTCAACCAAGGGACTAAAGGGAGGATTTGCTGTAGGCGGCTATGATCTGACAAAGGGGACTATCCAGAATTATCTGGAAATAAATGATGAAAATACAACAGTATATGTTAACGATAATCCCGGCAAGGGATTAAAAGGAGGTTTTGCAGTAGGTGGATTCGATGCTACAAAGGCAGAAACTGCAGCCTTCATGAATATCACAAGACAGAACTATCTTATAGGCCACGAAGCAGGAAAAAGTATCACAACCGGAACCCGTAACATGTTCCTGGGTTACCAGGCGGGAATACTGAACAGCACGGGCTACCGTAATATTTTTATCGGAGAACTTTCAGGAAGTGCAAACACAGTTGGTTACGACAATGTATTTTTAGGTTACAATGCAGGTATGAGCAATACAGGGACAACATATTCAGATCAGGGCAGTAAAAACGTTTATATTGGGGTTAACTCTGGAAAATTGTCCACCCTGGGTGTCGGGAATACCTTTGTCGGGGCCAATTCGGGGACTTCCATGATTTCGGGTGTGAGGAATACTTTTATAGGGAATGCAGCAGGGGCTTCCACAAATGCATCCGACAATACTTTTCTGGGTTATAACGCCGGCACCGGAAATTCAACCGGAGAAAGCAATACCTGCGTCGGATACTCTGCAGGGGGAGGCCTTACCTCAGGTTCTTATAATACTGTAATCGGACATAATGCGGGCTCCGGCATGTTGTATGCTTCATATAACATTCTGATAGGATTACAGTCCGGAAGGATACTGAGGGGGCAGAATAATACCGTTGTAGGAAATTACGCAGGTTACAGTATGTCAAATTCATCAGGTAATGTTTTAATTGGAAACAGGGCCGGATATTCCGAAACAGGAAATGACAAACTCTATATTGAAAATTCGAATTCCACCACTCCGCTGATAGGAGGGAATTTTGCAACAAACAGAGTGGGCATAAACAGAATGCCGACAACCTATACTCTTGAGGTCGGCGGTACTATCTGGGCTAACGGTTCATCAATATCGGCAGGAGCAACAACATGGTCGGATGCAAGATACAAGACAGATATAAGACCTTTTGAAAATGCTCTTTCAACCCTCCTTCAGCTCCGGGGTGTAACATATAACTGGAAATATGATGAATTCCCCGGTCTGGTTTTCTCTGATGGAGAACAGATAGGACTGATAGCTCAGGAAGTCGAAAAGATCCTTCCACAACTCGTAACAACCAGCCCCGACGGATATAAGTCTCTGTCCTACGAAAAACTGTCTGTTGTCCTTCTTGAAGGCATGAAGGAACAACAGAAGCAAATTGAGGAACTGAAAGCGTTGGTTATGACTCTCATGAACAAATAATTGGTTCGTAGCCCGTAGTCCGGGGCATAGAAAATCAGTATATTTTGATTTAAACGGGATTTATGGCATATAATTCCTTCCGCTCGTCAAAAAAACTTGACACGTTTTTTCTTTTGTCTTAAATTGCTAAATAAGAGATTGGTTGCTGGTTACTAGTTGCTGGTTACTAGTTGCTAGTTGCTGGTTGCTGGCTTTGCACTTCGTAGCATTGGCGAAGGAGTGTTGCAGGTTACTGGTTGCTTGTCAGTCAGGCTCCCCTCCCTGGAGGGGCTGGGGGTGGGTTATTTAACGGTTGCTGGTTACTAGTTGCTGGTTACTAGTTGCTAGTTGCTGGTTGCTGGCTTTGCACTTCGTAGCATTGGCGAAGGAGTGTTGCAGGTTACTGGTTGCTTGTCAGTCAGGCTCCCCTCCCTGGAGGGGCTGGGGGTGGGTTATTTAACGGTTGCTGGTTGCAAATTGCTGGTTTTAATATAGTTGTTTTTAAATTGTTATAAAATACCGGACTGACGTCATGAAGCCTTTATGCCGTTATGCCATAAAACCTTTCAGTCATGAAAACAAAACTCTCCTTCATTCTTTTTCTGCTCATCACTCACCTCTCATTACTCAACTCTCAGACACCCCAGGGCTTCAACTACCAGGCCGTGGCCCGCGATGCATCGGGAACATCGATAGTTAATACCCCCTTGCCTGTAAGGATCACGATCCAGGCTGACTCGCTGGGAACGACGATCCTCTGGCAGGAGCTTCATCCGGGGGTTGTATCGAACAGCCTTGGAATGATAAGCCTTGTCGTGGGTAAGGGAGCCCGGCAGACTTCTTCGACACTGGCATCGTTTGCAGATATAGACTGGAGTGTAAGCCCGAAGTTCATCAAGACTGAGATCGACAACAGCGGCTGGAAGACGATGGGAGTAACCAGGCTCTGGTCGGTTCCGTATTCGCTGGTGGCGGAAGAACTGGCTGGGTCTGTTAAGAAATTAACAGTAAGCGGGGAGACGGAGAACATGGAAGAGGCACTGTTTGAAGTTAAGAACAAGACAGGGCAGACTGTCTTTGCAGTTTACAATGAAGGGGTGAGGGTATATGTATCCGACGGCGATGCCAAAGGACTGAAGGGAGGCTTTGCAGTAGGAGGTTTTGGTACCGACAAGGCAGAGTCGACAAAATATATGTTTGTGGACAAGGATAGTGTAAGGATATATCTGGATACCAATCCTTTAACCAAAGGAGTTAAGGGAGGCTTTGCCGTGGGAGGTTATGACCTTACAAAGGGTACCACAGAAGAGTTTCTCCGTGTAACACGCGACAGTACAAGAATATATGTTAACGAGGATGCATCAGTAAAGGGCGTAAAGGGTGGTTTTGCCGTAGGAGGCTTTGATGCGACAAAAGGTAGTATTACTCCCTTTACTTCACTTACACCGCTGAATTACTTTATAGGGCATGAAAGCGGACAGAGCCTTGACGGGGGGGTCTACAATTCTGTTTTGGGTTACCAGGGAGGAAGAAGCATAACCTCGGGTACAGGAAACCTGTTTCTGGGTTACCAGAGTGGTTATTCCACTACTAAGGGTGATTTTAACACTTTTGTGGGTTACCGGTCGGGTTTCGGTACAACCGGGGATTACAGCGGTCACAACACTTTCATTGGAAGTTATTCAGGAGAAAACACCACAGGAGATGGTAATACTTTTATTGGATTTGGTTCAGGGCAATCGAATATATACGGAAATTATAATGTTTGTATTGGTTATAATGCCGGATTATCGGGCACAAATGCCACATCCAATGTCTTTATCGGCTACGAATCAGGTAAAGCCGTATCAGATGGGTACAGTAATATTTTCATAGGAGAGTTTTCAGGGCAAAAGACAACCGGAGGTCGTCAGAATGTGTTCATAGGAGATGAGGCAGGTAGAAATAATCTGACAGGTAATTTAAATGTGCTCATAGGAACGGGTGCCGGGCAAAAGTTAAATTCAAGTGACAATATCCTTATTGGCTTTGGAAGCGGATTTGATCTGACTTCCGGTAATAATAACCTGTTTATCGGACAGCAGTCCGGTTTCAATAATCAAACAGGTACAGGAAATATTTTTATCGGTAACGGAAGCGGTTATTCCGAAACGGGATCAAACAAGCTCTATATTGATAATTCAATTACCACAGCTCCTTTAATTTATGGTGATTTCAATTCCAATTATCTCACTTTTAACGGTTCAGTTAACGTCACGGGCAATACTTCAATATCAGGATCTGCCACTATATCAGGGGCTGCAACCGTCTCTGGTAATGCTTCATTCTCAGGCACCTATTTGAGGATAACCAACAGCCCCGGAAGCGGAACCACACCTACCAATTATGCATACCAGGGAGCAGCCGGAAGCACTTCAAAAAGTCTGGCATTTTCAGTCAATGATGCACTCTGGGTCACAGGTCCGACATTCATGGATAAATATCTTGATATTGATGTCTCAGGTTCTGGGGCACTCTCTGTTGCGGGCATGGAGGCCCTGTGGTTCAACGGAACATACTTCAGCTGGGGCTACGGCAGTACATATAACTACTTTGCAAAGAAAATGGTTATAGGCGGAAGTCCCATAAATTCAGGATATGCACTATACGTAGCAGGATCGGCATACACTACAGGATCATGGGCAGGCTCCGATTCAAGATGGAAAAAAGATATCGATCCTCTGCAAAATACACTGCCTGCATTGCTGAGTCTGAACCCTGTAAAATACAACTGGAGAAAGGAGGAATTCCCCGAAATGAGTTTCGATGAGGGATCCCAGCTGGGACTCATAGCCCAGGAAGTTGAGAAAATATTCCCCGAGCTGGTCAGTACAGATGATAACGGCTATAAGGCAGTCTCCTACGAAAAACTGACTGTTGTTCTGCTTGAAGGGATGAAAGAACAGCAGAAACAGATAGAATCGCAGAACCTGAAGATAGAGCAGCTTTACGGCTTAATAGAGAAGTTGCAGGAGAAGTAAAGTGGTTGCTGGTTGCTGGCTTTGCACTTCGTAGCCTTGGCGAAGGAGTGTTGCAAATTGCTGGTTTTAATTTAGTTGTTTTCAAATTGTTATAAAATACCGGACTTACGTCATGAAGCCTTTATGCCGTTATGCCATAAAACCTTTCAGTCATGAAAACAAAACTCTCCTTTTTTGTTTTATTCCTTGCCCTGAGCCCTGTGCCCTGCGCCCTGAGCCAGACACCCCAGGGCTTCAACTACCAGGCCGTAGCCCGCGATGCTGCAGGCATTTCGATAGTCAATACCCCTCTGCCTGTAAGAATAACCATACAGGCTGATTCGCTGGGGACGACGATCCTCTGGCAGGAGCTTCATGAAGGAATCGTATCTAACAGCCTTGGAATGATCAGCCTTGTCGTGGGAAAAGGAGCCCGGCAGACTTCTTCGACACTGGCATCGTTTGCAGATATAGACTGGAGTGTAAGCCCGAAGTTCATCAGGACGGATATCGACTACAGCGGCTGGAAGACGATGGGTGTTTCGAGGTTGTGGTCGGTTCCATATTCAATGGTGGCCGGGAATCTTGCAGGTTCACTGAACCGGTTGTCGGTACAAGGGGAGACACTTTCACCTGATGATGCCCTGTTTGAAGTTAAGAACAGGGATGGCCAGACTGTATTTGCTGTTTTCAACGAGGGTGTACGTGTTTATGTTTCCGACGGGGAGAAAGGTATCAAGGGAGGTTTTGCCGTTGGAGGATTCGGTACCGACAAGCAGGAATCGCAAAAATACCTGATGGTTACCAGGGACAGTACAAGGATTTATGTTAACGATGATCCCTCAGGTAAAAAGGTAAAGGGCGGATTTGCCGTTGGAGGATTTGACGCGACTAAAGACGCTGAGGTGACTTTCACTTCTCTCACACCTCAAAATTATTTCATCGGTCACCTCAGCGGAAGCCTGATAACATCAGGTGTTTATAATTCTGTTCTTGGCTATGAAAGCGGAATTAACCTGACAGAAGGAGGGAGCAACTCGTTTATAGGTTACCGGAGCGGATATAATAATTCCAAAGGCTCCGGAAACCTGTTTCTTGGATATGAGACAGGCTACAGCAATACCGAAGGTAATTTCAATACATTTTTAGGATACCAGGCCGGAAGATCCAATAAAGTAGGTGTTTTTAATTCATACCTGGGAAGTTTTTCGGGTTTTACCAATAATTCAGGAAATAACAACACTTTCGTGGGGGATTCCACTGGTTATTTCAATTTGTCCGGCTCCCGTAATACTTTTCTGGGAACAGGATGCGGACTTAACAACAGCACAGGAGAAGATAATGTTTTTATAGGATCGAGAGCTGGGGTGACAAATACTGCAGGATTTAATAATGTTTTCATAGGGAATAAAACAGGTTACCTGAATGAGGACGGATTCTCGAATGTAATTATCGGTATCAACGCAGGCTACAGGTTTAAAGGAGATTTCGGAAACACCTTCATTGGTGATAATGCGGGTGCACAGACCGTGCAGAGTCATAAGAACGTGTTTCTGGGAGCCTTCTGCGGATATAATCACAGCGAATCAGAAGGAGAGAGTTTTTCCAATGTTTTTATCGGTAACGGTGCCGGATATAACAGTCCCCTGGGAAGCAGTAATGTTTTTATCGGATTTGAAGCCGGTTTTGCAAACCAGGCATCTTTCAATAATGTTATGATCGGCTTTGAAAGCGGCCATAGCAATGCTGAAGGAAATGCAAATGTATTCATAGGTTCTGATGCCGGATATTCACTCAGTAAATCATTCGGTAATACATTTATTGGCACTAATGCAGGCAGGAATTCACTTACAGGCGATAACAACCTTTTTCTGGGAGAATCGGCCGGTATGGGTAATATAAACGGTGAATTAAATGTTGTTCTTGGCTCATGGGCAGGAGCAGAAGGACCTCTTGGAAACGGCAATGTCCTGCTGGGTATGGATGCCGGCAGAGGCGGTGCAGGTAATTCAAATGTATACATCGGAAATGGAGCAGGCAGTATTTATGGCGGGGATCTGAATATCTTCCTTGGTCATGCTGCAGGGGTGGACCAGAAAGGATCCGGATATTTTATCGTGGATTCTAATTCGGGAGACAGTACGCAGGTCCTTCTCTTCGGTAACTTTTTCCAGGATCTGTTAAGGATTAACGGCAAAGTCGGAATAGGAACCCATCCTTTCGATGCCACAGATCTGTCAGTAAATAATCCTGAAAACTGCGGAGTAATTGCAGTAAAAGGTCTTGGAAATCCATGGAATTATTCACAGATAAAGCTTATGTCGCAGGAAGGCGAGATGACTAAATACTGGGAGATCAATCACCGCAAGGCCGGCAGCGCTTTTGCACTGGTATATCACGATGGAATTGATTCGTGGCGGGAAAATCTTAACCTGAACTCGGAGGGCATACTTACTGTCGGTCAGGAACCTGTCGATATTGTGCTGCTTGACGTAAGAGGCAATGGCCAGTTCCGTTCAGTAGGATCGGGTGAATACCTGGCTCCGCTTAACCTCACCACTGATGGAGTCCTGACAACGGCAACATCAGATGCCAGGCTGAAGACGAACATCTCAACTATCCCTTATGCTCTTGATAAAGTACTGGCGCTCAGGGGAGTGAATTATAACTGGCTGGAAAATGTCAATTCCGGAAAAAGGATTGGTTTTCTTGCCCAGGAAGTCGAGGAAGTGCTCCCCGAGGTGGTATTCACAAATCCCGTCGATGGCTATAAAGGTGTCAACTACGCAGAAATCACAGCCCTTCTAACTGAAGCTATCAAGGAACAGCAGAAGGAGATAGAGGAACTAAAAGCACTTGTCGAAAAACTCATGCAGAAATAAAAAACCATAAACCTTTAAACCTACCTATCAATTACCCCCGACCCGATAACCTCGTC